>Ga0163153_10000510_pt1 | contig 69189 bp, 75 predicted proteins | sample OliLakLV19MP6IB1_FD_148629 | JGI IMG/M metagenome (GOLD analysis project Ga0163153, IMG submission 148629) | Freshwater microbial mat bacterial communities from Lake Vanda, McMurdo Dry Valleys, Antarctica - Oligotrophic Lake LV.19.MP6.IB-1 | ecosystem: Environmental > Aquatic > Freshwater >... | reverse complement strand
CTGGACCGCCCATCAGCGGTGTTGTGCCGCCTGTGTTGCCGCCACCAGTGTTGATAAGTATGGTGGGCGCAATCGACGATCCCGTGCGGCGAGCGGCGATGCCGAGTCGAACGTTTACCGGCAGGGTGGAACAGCCGGACATCGTACTCGAAGAAGCGCCGGTCCTTGAGCTGGAGCCACTCTCGAATACGGTGAAGACGATCGTGGCTGTGGGCCACAAACTTGCTGAGCGTTTGACTAGGCTGGCTGATACTCTCGAGCGAGCGATGCAAGAGCGTGAACAGCAGGGGCTTCTCCTTGGGCGGGTCGCCTCGGTTTCCGGGATGGCCTTATCGGTCGGATTCGTTGCGTGGATCCTGCGCGGCGGGGCCTTGCTGGCAAGCTTTCTCGTCTCGATGCCGGCCTGGCGCCACTTTGATCCGCTGCCGGTGCTGGGGTCGGCCGGCAGAGATCGCCGGGAACGAGACCGCAAGGTGAGGGAGGGAGATGAGCAGGAGCAGCGGCAGTTCCGTGGTCTGGATCGGGTGTTGGACAAGTCGGCAACACCAGTTACACGGCAAGAGACAGGCCGCGTGAGGAAACCAAAGTCATCATGAGAATCACGCCGTTAGTATGGGTGAGTGTTGGACTGGTCAGTGTCACCCTCAGTGTGATGATGGCGGGCGATGTGTTCGTCGACTTGGTCCCAAACCGTGATCGCCAAGTATTTGAATATCGTCGTGACATGGCAGAATCATTGACGGTGCAATACTCGGCACTGGCTGAGCGTGACCAGATCGAGACGGTGAAGTTTGCGATGGAAATGCTGGCCAAGCGGATTCCGGATATCTTGTCGCTGGCACTCATTCAAGAAAGTGGGAGGGTCGTCGCGCAGGTTGGTGATCATGCGCGAGTATGGGTCCAGCCGCCTGGCGAAGAATCTACCCTCGAGTTTCTTCAAGTTCCAATTTTTTCAGGAGACCAGCGGTGGGGCGTTCTTCAGATGGCGTTTCGCCAAACTGACGTGTCTGGCCTTCAGGGGTTCCTCACGGATCCATGGGTACGCTTTCTGGCATTTGTGAGTGTGTCGGGGTTCGTCGGGTACCTCCTCTTTATGAAACGCACGCTCCGTCAGCTCGATCCCTCCGGCATTGTTCCCACTCGGGTCAAGTCCGCGCTGGATGCACTCACGCAGGGCGTGGTCATGATCGACACGCGAGATTTCATCGTCTTGGCGAACGAGACCTTCTGTCAGTCTGTGGGAAAACCGGTGACGTCATTGGTTGGATCTGATCTCAGCTCCCTTGGGTGGAGGTCGGCTGCGCCGGCCGCCACGGTGTTGGTGCATCCCTGGACAGAGGCGATCATGGACAAGCAGCCCCAAGCCGACAGGTCCCTTCTCCTGGGGCTTCCTGATGGTGATTCACGAAAGTTCATCGTCAATACCGTGCCGATTATGGATGATGCCTCCACGGTAAGAGGGGCCTTGGTCTCATTTCACGATGTGACTGAACTCGATCGAGCGAATTCTCAACTCAAAGAGGCGAACAGCGAGTTGGAGTTGTCTCGCGTTCACATTTTGGAGAAGAATCAGGAACTCGAAACGACGAATACGACCCTCCAGGTTGAGATGAGTGAACGGATCAAGGCTCAGACAGAGAGAGAAGCCTTGCATCAGCAGCTTGTGCAGGCGTCTCGCCGAGCCGGTATGGCTGATGTGGCGTCGAGTGTGCTGCACAATGTAGGGAACGTGCTCAATAGTATCAACGTGTCGACAGATACCTTACTGAAGACGCTCAAGAAGCCGATGGTGGGGGACGTGTGCAGAATTGCCTCGATGTTTCATGAGCACCAGGACCATTTAGAAACCTTTCTGACACAAGATGCGAAGGGTAAGCAGATCCCCTCGTATTTGGGGATGGTGGCCGAGTCGTTGAGCGGAAGTCATCAGACCATCCAGAGTGAAATCGACTCACTTGTGAAAAAAGTCGACCACATCAAACAGGTGATCATGTCACAGCAGGATATTGCCCACGCAGGGAATATTCGTGAGGCGGCCTCGGTCGAGGACTTGATGGAGCAGGCCTTATTGATGGGGATGCCCGAGCCGGAGAAGTACGGTATTCGAGTCGTGCGGGAGTATGCCCAGGTTCCCGCCATCATGACGGATCGACATCATGTCCTCCAGATTCTGGTGAATGTCATCACCAATGCCAAGAACGCCATGGCCGAATATCCGGCAAATTCACATTGCCTCACGGTCAGAATCCTCTTGCCTACCGACCGTACCGGATCTGTGCGGTTGGAGGTGACCGATACCGGTGGAGGCATCAAAGCTGAAAATCTCCCGCGTTTGTTTGCTCAGGGTTTTACGACGAGAAAGGCCGGACATGGCCTTGGCCTTCACAGTGCCGCCATCTCCGCTAAGAATCTTGGCGGAGCCTTACAAGCCCGGAGTGAAGGAGAAGGGCGTGGCGCTACATTCATGCTTGATCTTCCATTGACCGTGATGGATGCGGCGGCATGATGAGCGATAAGACAACCGACAATCGGCGTATTCTGATCATCGATGACAATGCGTCCATCCATGATGACTTTCGTAAGATATTGGAGATGCCGAAAGATTCCGGCTCACTGGACCAAGCGCGAGCGGCCTTGTTCGGAGAGGATCCCAGTCTTCCACCACGAGAGGACTATGAACTCAACTTCGCGAGCCAGGGGCGAGAAGGGTGCGGTATGGTCCATAGCGCGTATGGGAAGGGCCGGCCCTACGCACTGGCTTTTGTGGATATGCGTATGCCGCCGGGATGGGATGGCCTCGAAACGATCGAGAATCTGTGGTACGTCGATCCTAGCCTTGAGATCGTGATCTGTACGGCTTACTCCGACCATCCGTGGGAAGACGTGAGTCGACGAGTTGGGAACACCGATAAGCTTCTCATTCTGATGAAACCTTTCAACAGTATCGAAGTCGTTCAACTCGCGCATTCGCTCACGAAGAAATGGAACCTGGCCTGCTCAGTCAAGCAGCAGATTCAACACCTCGAGTCCTCAGCGTGCCTGCGAGCGGTAGAGTGGCGTGAAGCGAACGACCGGATTCAAGAACGCATTGCCAAGAGAATGGCTGAAATCGAGAAGGATGTGCCTCAGGACGATGCGGCGGAATCGTTCCGGCAGAAAGAAGAATTTTTGGCAATCATGAGTTACGAAATCCTGATGCCTGTGAATGAATTGGCCAGCAGGGTGGATCTGTTGCTCGATGGCCCGCTCGACCCGGGGCAGCGAGCGCATGCGACGACCATACAGAGGTGCGCGCAGGATCTCATGGCCCTTCACACCGACATGCATGAATTCATGGCTGCTCCGAGGCAAGAAATTCGGGCTGGAGGTCGTCAATGATGACAGTCCACCCTCCAGCCTGGACAGAAAGAAACGAATGACGAGGGAAGCCAATACTCAAAACCGCCGGGTCCTGGTGATCGACGACAACCAGGCCATTCATCAGGACTTTCGCAAAATCCTTCAGGCGAAATCCGAGAACGAAGGGTTCGATCAAGCACGGGCTGCGTTGTTCGGCGATTCGCCGCTTTCGGAGGCGCTCGAACGATTCGACCTGGACTGTGCCGATCAAGGGCAAGCGGCTTTCTTCATGGTGCAGCTGGCGCGAAATGAAGGACGTCCCTATGCGGTGGCGTTTGTTGACATGCGAATGCCGCCTGGGTGGGACGGCCTAGAAACGATCGAACACCTCTGGGAAGTGGATGCCGAGCTTCAGGTGGTCATCTGCTCGGCCTTTACGGATCATTCTTGGGAGGATATTGTTCGTCGGCTGGGGCATGACGATCGCCTGCTGATTCTGCAAAAACCATTTTCCAGCATCGAGGTGTCGCAAGTGGCCACCTCATTGACGAGAAAGTGGAATCTTGCGCGACAAGCGAAAGAGAATTTGGAGGCTGCAGAGGCGGCCAGCCTGGCGAAATCGCAGTTCTTGTCGAATATGAGCCATGAGATCAGGACACCCATGAACGGCATCCTTGGCATGAGCGAGCTGTTGTTACAGACACCACTGAACGATAAACAGCGCAGGTTTGCCGAAACCGTTCACCGTTCAGGAACGGCGTTGCTCGACATCCTCAATGACATCCTTGATTATTCGCAGATCGAATCAGGCACGTTGGACCTCCGGCATACTCCGTTCGATCTTCGTCAGGTTGTAGAAGATTCGGTCAAACGCTTTTCCATTCCGGTGGCCAGCAAAGGGTTAGAACTGACCTCTGTATTGCCGGATTCCCTCTCGGCCCGCTATGAGGGTGACCCTGCCCGTATTGGGCAGATCGTGACGAATTTCATAGGGAATGCAGTGAAGTTCACTGAGCATGGGAAAATCGTCGTACAGGTGACCCTCGTGGAAGAATCCGGCGGGCACACGACCCTTCGTCTCGAAGTAAAGGATACTGGCATCGGCATTGCGCCTGATACGCAGGCTCGCCTGTTTAAACCCTTTACTCAGGCTGATGGTTCGACGACAAGAAAATATAGTGGTACCGGGCTAGGGCTCGCCATCGTCAAACGACTGGCCGAGATGATGGGTGGGGCAGCGGGCGTCGAAAGCAAGGTTGGGCAGGGGTCGAACTTTTGGTGCACGATTCAGCTCAAGACCTCTGTGGGCGTCTCATATGAAAAACCGTCACGGCTTTTGTCGATGTGAGAACATGCGAACTCGCCATGCTAAAAACAATTAGGCTGTCTCTAGCCCGCATTATTCATGAACACTTCTGCTGCAATCGCCGATCCGCTGCTGCGACAAGCCTGCAGCGAGCGGGCTCTCCCCTCAGACCCTCTGCGTACTGCACGAGTACGCATCGGATCTTCAGGGCTCCGCGCGCTGGTCTCGCGACGCGGCTCAGCGATTTCGTCCCTCGACCGGGCTCGGGACCCTGAGCAAGTCGAAGGGCGACGAACCGTCATAAATATTGCGGGCTAGTGCCGGAAGCGATTGTCAGAACCATCCCAGCGAAGGCTCCATAGACCTCACTGACGTGAGCTCATCCATCGGCGCAGAGAGAAGGACTTGATGACCACTGATGCCAAGAATCTGAACCTTCGGGTTTTGGTGATCGACGACAACCCTGACATCCACGAGGACTTTCGTAAAATCCTTCACGCGAAAGTTGAGGAGGAGAGTTTCACTGAGGCGAGGTCGGCGTTGTTCGGCGATCCGCCGCTCTCGGAGGCACTCGAACCGTTCGAACTGGACTGGGCCGATCAGGGGCAGGCCGGTCTCATCAAGGTACAGTCGGCACGGAGTGAAGGACGCCCGTATGCGGTAGCGTTTGTCGATATGAGGATGCCACCCGGATGGGACGGCTTGGAAACGATCGAACACCTCTGGAAAGAGGATCCAGAACTTCAGGTGGTCATCTGTACGGCATACTCTGACCAGCCGTGGGACGAAGTCACGAAACGTATCGGCCGAAACGACAAGTTGCTGATTCTTCAGAAGCCGTTCAACAGCATCGAAGTGTCTCAGCTCGCCACAGCACTCTGTCGAAAGTGGGCTCTTGCACATGAGGTGGCAGGACAACTGGAGGAATTGAATAGACAGGTCGACAAACGAACGGCAGAACTCCAGGGTGCGAACGAGCAACTGACACAGTTCAACGCGGACTTGGTGAAAACTGTGGCGGATCTTGAAGTGGCTCAAGCGGAAATCTTGCTGAAAAATGACGAACTGGAGCGCCTCGCCTCTCGAGATCCGCTTACCGGCTGCCTCAACCGGCGTGCTTTTTTCGCGCAGTTTGAAGCAGCGTTGACCGAGAGTCGCGAACATGGCATTGAACTGAGTTGTTTGATGGTAGACATCGACAATTTTAAACGAATTAACGACAAGTTTGGACATGCAGTGGGGGACCAAGCTATCCAAGCAGTCGCCAATTGCCTGAGTGCTGGGCTTCGATTGATGGACACCATCGGCCGCTATGGTGGAGAAGAATTCTGTTTGATGTTTCCGCGTACGAAGTTGGCGGAAGCTGCTGCGCTGGCGGAACGTCTCCGACTTCGCGTCGCAACAGAGGCCGGGGTGAGAATGCGAATGGCATCCCGCTTAGTGATCACAGTGAGTTGCGGTGTTTCATCCACGATGCTTGGAGCGCGGGCGCCTTTGCAGTTGATCGATCAATCGGACAAGGCACTCTACGCGGCTAAGGAAGGTGGACGGAACTGTGTCATGGTTGTTGATCCGATTATCGGGGTGAACCCTTCCGATCAGCTTGAGCCACAGGTCAGACGGATTACTCCGAAGGCCTTGAGCCCACAGGGTTCTCGGTAATGGTGTCTTGCCTTGTGCCGATGTGAGGCAGCGAGGCCCTGCATGGAAATGAGAAGGAACAGATGACATGAGCCGCATTCTGAACTGCCCGCGGTGCCAGAAGGCCGGTCTCTTGCGATCTTCCCCGCAATCGCCACGCGAGCATTTCGCCTCCTTCCTCTTCGTGGCGCCGTTCATTTGTCCGTCGTGCAGTCATCGTTTTCTCGCGTCCCATCTTTGGCTGGACGACTCCACGCATCCTCCCGATCGCCGTGAACACCTCAGGATTCCCGTACGACTCTATCTCTCATTTTCCGGGGGCAAGGTTCGAGGTGAGGGAACGGTGCTCGATCTCTCGATGGGCGGCTGTATCATCAGGAGCGAGACGCAGGTCCATAAGAACGACATCTTCTATTTGCAATTGTCGCTTGATAAAGGGGAACCCCCTCTTGAATTGGCCGCGATGGTCCATTCTGTGAGTGCTCGCGGCATCGCCTTCAAGTTCCTTCGCGCCGCTCAAGAAAATAAGCGCCTGCTTGCGTTCGTCCAATCCAAAACTCCGGATCAGCCCGACAAGTCCCCACGCAACGCTGGTATCGCCGCCTGAATAGGCCGGCGAATCTCTTGCCCGCCATACCATCGTCAACCGGATAGGGTTCGATGTCACTAGCAGGATGTTCAAAAAGTCCGCCCTGTCGTCCGTGAAAGGTGAAAGGTAAAATGTGAAAAGTTTAGAAGAAAGAGCACTCAGCCGTCCCACATTTCACCTTTTACGCCTTACGTTTCACGGTTTCCTGGAGCGATGCGAGAACGATGCTGGCGGACTTTTTCAGCATCTTGCTAGATCGGAGTTTCCCAGGCAGACGGAAGCGGATGGTTGTTGACCAATTCTTCGTGTGCGGCAAGGTCATAGGGTTCAATGGTGAGGTCTCTTTCGTCAAGCGGTTCGGGGCAGGTGGGAGAACAGAGATAGGTACGATACGATTCAGCCTTCTCTTTCGTGGAGAATCGGCATAGTCCATATTCCGGCATTCCGGATGAGGGATACCAAAATGCCAACTCGATCGCACTGCCCTGATAGATCCCAAGGGTGCGGTGTACGATCTGAAACCCACCTGGTAAATGTGAAGAGGGCTCAAGCGACATCGAACGACTCTGCCTCCATATCATAATGGTTTTTCTCATGATAGCATGAGCAGTAATCAGTGCTATAGCCAGCGTGGGTAGAAGGAGGATAGCTATGAGGCGTCGCAGTTCTGTATTCGCTACTATCGTAATCGCGCTGTTGCTTGCGGGACTCCCAGGATGCGGCTACAACGATCTTCAGGGGTTGGATGAAGACACCAAAGCCGCTTGGAGCGAAGTGGTCAATCAGTATCAGCGAAGAGCCGATCTGATCCCAAATCTGGTCGCCACCGTCAAAGGCTATGCCGCGCATGAGAAAGAGACGCTTGAAGGGGTAGTGCAGGCGCGAGCGCAGGCTACCGGGATTCAAGTGACACCTGAAACATTAAAAGATCCGGCTGCCTTCGAGCAATTTCAAAAGGCGCAGGCCGGCCTCACTTCGGCATTGGGCCGCCTCATTGCCATTGCGGAGAATTATCCCAATTTGAAAGCCGATCAGAACTTTCGTGACCTCCAGAGTCAACTCGAAGGGACGGAAAACCGGATCGCCGTCGCGCGTAAGCGCTACATCGAGAAAGTGGCGGAATACAATAAAGGTGTCCGCTATTTTCCCACGAATCTGACGGCCAAGTTCCTCCTCCATATGGAAGAGAAGCCGAACTTTACCGTCGCGGATGAAAAGGCTGTGGCCAAACCACCCGAAGTCAAATTCAACTGAGTTCACGCATCCGATGGAAGCTTTCAACATGAGCCGTGTCTGGCATGAGCCGGCGCGGCTCATGTTGTGTCTTTGCTTGCTCCTCTGTACCGTTTCGGCTTGGGCGCTCGAAGTTCCTACCTTGACAGGGCGCGTCGTCGATCTCGCCCACGTGCTGCAGCCCAACATGGTCGAATCACTCACCGCGCGACTCAAGGCGCACGAAGAGACCACCAGCAACCAAGTCACGGTGCTCGTGCTCCCGTCCCTAGAAGAGGAACCGCTCGAATCCTTTTCCCACCGTGTTGCGACGACGTGGAAACTGGGACAGCAGGGGACCGACAACGGGGTCCTGCTCTTGGTGGCCATGAAGGAACGCAAGATTCGTATTGAAGTCGGCTATGGGTTGGAAGGCACCTTGACCGATGCGCGATCGGCGCAGATCATCAGACATGAAATCGTCCCGCGGTTTCGCGCCGGCGATGTGCCAGGCGGGGTGGCCGCAGGGGTGGCCGCGATTCTGAAGACGATTGAAGGAACCTACCAGGTCCCCGAAAAGACGGCTCCTGGGCTGGACAGCGATGCCATGGGGCAGGTTGTGGTGGCGGTGATCGTTGGATTAATCGTCGGGTTGGTCCTCATGAATGTCAATCGACTCCTCGGTCCGGTCGCCGGCACAGGACTCTCCGTATTGCTTGCGCCTTGGCTGGTGCCTGCTTTGATTACCGGTGGGGTCACCCTGTTGCTGCTCACGTTGATCAGTGCGGTCAGTGCCGGTGGAGGAGGGCGTGGGCGGCATCGCGGGGACGACTGGATTTGGTACAGCAGTCGCAGTGGCGGATGGGGCGGCGGCTCGATCGGCAGTAGTGGGGGTGGATTCAGCGGCGGCGGGGGCGGTTTCGGAGGAGGAGGCGCCAGTGGAAATTGGTAGCAGTCTGGAGCTGACCGCTGAAGAGCGGGAGCGGCTTCGGTTGGCCGTACAGGCGGCGGAGCGACGGACGAAGGCAGAAATCGTTCCAATGATCGTGACGCGGTCGGGGCTGTATCGTGAGGTTCGACATTGGGTCGGCCTTGGACTCGCACTGGTGGCTCTAACCATTCTACTCACGATTGAATCGTACTGGCTCCCGTGGGGTTGGCATGCTTCGAACGCCGCCTGGCTCTTGCTTTCGACGTTGACGGCGTACGGATGTGGTGCGTGGCTAGGAACCTTATGGCCTGTCATTCGTCTGTGCACTTCAGCTGAACGGACGCGGCATAAAGTGAAGCTCAGGGCCGAGCGTGCGTTTTCCCAACACGCCGTGTCGCACACGCGCGAGCGCAAGGGCGTGCTCATCATGCTGTCGATATTGGAACGGCAGATCTATGTGTTGCCGGATCGATCACTGGAAGGACTAGCGTCGACCGACCAATGGGCGCAGGTCATCCACGCTGCTGTCGAACAGTTACAGGGCGGAGACATCATCAGCGGGCTCTGTCAGGGAATCCAACAATGTGGCGTGCTGCTTGCCGATATCTGTCCAGGTCACCCGGATGACAACCCGAACGAATTACCGGACACGTTGATTCAAGAACCATAATCATTGGCTTGATAGACTGACCGGCATCGTTCCGCTAGAATCTCGATACATGTCCGATCCTACGGTAGTGACCCCAGCCCCAACGAATACGCAAGATGAGACGCGCTCGGTGGTCAAAGCTGCCGGCGTGATCGGCGTGGCCACGTTCTCCAGCCGCATCCTCGGGTTCATCCGCGACATGGTACTGGCAACCCTGTTTGGCGCAACGCCTGCAGCGGATGCCTTCTTCGTTGCCTATCGTGTTCCCAACCTGCTCCGTGAGCTCTTTGCGGAAGGGTCAATGTCTTCCGCCTTCATTCCGGTCTTTACGGAGTATCACACTCAAAAGTCAAAACGTGACGCGTGGGAACTGGCGAGCGCCGTGTTCACGACGTTGCTCACGATTGTGATCGGTGTCACGATCGTGGGGATTCTTGCCGCGCCAGGGATTGTCTGGCTCCTGGCGCCGGGATTTCATGACGACCCGGCAAAGCTGAGTGCGACAACCCTTCTCACACGGGTCATGTTTCCCTATCTCATCTTTATCAGTCTGGCCGCGCTGGCAATGGGGATTCTGAATTCCATGCGTGCGTTTGCGGCGCCGGCCTTCTCGCCGGTGTTCTTCAATGTTTTTATCATCGGCTGCGCGTTGTTTGTATCGCCGATGATGCCGGAGCCGATCCTTGGCGTGGCTCTAGGTGTGGTCGCGGGAGGTATGGCGCAGTTTGCCATGCAGTTGCCAGGTCTGCGTCGACGAGGCATGTTGTTTGGATTTCGGTTCTCACCGGGCCATCCCGGGGTACGGCGGATCGGCAAGTTAATGCTACCGTCGCTCCTCGGTCTCTCCGTGACGCAGATCAACATCACTGTGAGCACGATCCTCGCTTCTTTTTTTGCAGGAGGGCCGACCTATCTTTTCTATGGGATGAGGTTGATTCAGTTTCCGCTCGGGATTTTTGGTGTGGCGTTGGCCACAGCCATTTTACCGACACTCTCGGCGCAGGCTGCACGCGGGGCGATGGATGAATTGCGGAAGACGTTTGGATTCGGCCTTCGCATGATTCTCTTTATCATCCTGCCGGCCATGGTGGGCCTCATCCTCTTGCGTCAGCCGATCATCCATCTCTTCTTCGAGCACGGCACCTTTACGGCGCACGATACGGCCGAGACCGCGTTGGCGGTGCTCTGCTATTCGGTCGGCCTCTGGGCCTTCGGCGGCGTTCGTATCATTGTCTCGGCGTTTTATTCGCTGCAGGATACACGCACGCCGGCCATTTCTGCGGGGATCGCCGTTACGGCCAACCTTGTCTTCTCGCTCCTGCTGATGTCGTCTCTGGGTGCGGCAGGGCTGGCGTTGGCCACAGCTTTGGCGGCGATGGTCAATGGAGGCATCTTGATCGCCGTACTGAACCGAAGATTGGGCGGGGTGGATTGGGGCTCTGTGGGACGATCGTTGCTGCGTGTGCTGGCCGCATCCGTCCCCTTGGGCGTAGTCTGCACGTGGGTAGCGGCGGCACAGATTTGGACTCATCCAGGTGAATGGATTGAAAAGTCTGCAATGCTCGTTGTGGCCATAGGAGTGAGTGGGGGATGTTATATGGGTGTCCATGCCTTGCTCCGGTCCGAAGAACTCGGTCTTGTCTGGGGAATGGTCAGACGGAAACTCAAACGAGGAGCGGCCTGAGTCATGGACAAGAGAAAATCTATATTCAAACGCCTCACGCCTGACGCCTCACGCGTCATGGCTTGCGTATTTCTGACGCCCTGGGGATGGATGGGAGTATCAGAAACAACGAAAGGGATCGATGCCGTGGTGTTGCCGAAGTCCTCGCGGCAGGCCGTGTTGTCAGAGTTGGGGTTGCGTTCAGCGAACCTCTTTAAGCAACCGATTTCTCCACGATTGCATGAGGCGCAGGTGCAACTGATCGGCTATCTGGCCGGAACCCGCCAGTCCTTCGACTTGCCGTTGGATCTCTCACGCGGGACAGGTTTTCAGCAGAAGGTCTGGCGGACTCTTCGACGCATATCCTATGGCCGCCTTCGATCCTATCAGTGGGTAGCGGGCCGTGTCGGAGGTCGCCAGTATGCTCGTGCCGTCGGCAATGCGGTGGGGGCGAATCCGATACCGATCGTGATTCCTTGCCATCGGATTGTGGCGCAGGATATGTCGCTGGGCGGATTTTCATGCGGTTTGCCCGTGAAACGAAAGCTGCTCACGCTTGAGGGCACTCTCGCTGAGCTTCGACCGGGACGATCATAAGATGAAGGCCGTGATTCAGCGGGTGACGAGCGCGTCGGTTCACGTTGAGGGCAAAATCGTGGGGCAGATCGAATCCGGTCTCCTGGTCTTGCTGGGTGTGGCGAAGGGCGATGGAGAAACCGACGGGCGTTATCTGGTTGAAAAGATCCGCACGCTCAGGATCTTTTCCGATGAGCAGGGGAAGATGAACCGTTCCTTGGTGGATATCCAGGGATCGGTTCTGCTGGTGTCCCAGTTTACGCTCCTTGGACGAACGGCAAATGGCCGTCGCCCCAGTTTTGACGAGGCGGCTGCTCCGGATGAAGCCAAGCGATTATACGAGCAGGTTGTGACAGAGTTGCGATCTCCGGGTACTCTCGTGGAAACTGGGGTCTTTGCCGCGCATATGCAGGTCGAATTAATGAACGACGGGCCAGTGACTTTTTTGCTCGACAGCCGGCAAGCGTGAAACGTGAGGTGTGAAAGGTGAAACGTAGGACTGCCGAGTGCTCTTGCTCCGAAACGTTTCACGCCTCATGGGTCCCTAGACGGCCTTTCGAACCGCCTGAGGGCTTTGCTAGCACCGGCCCATGCTCAAGTCTGCTTCATGAAGACCGATAGAAAGATCAGAGGGGCGACATCATCGCGCTGGGAACATCTGCTATACTGAGTTCATAGGTTTCGGAATGTGTGAGAGGTGGATATGCGAACGCAAGTTCCGCCACGACATCCGCTCCGGCAGCTCTTCGGCGCCCTGACCGAGAAAAGCTTTACGGAGCATCTCGGGTGGCCTGATCCGAACGTCACCAGCTACGTCTCCAATCTGCTCGTCGATTTTACCCACACAGACCACCTGTATAAAATTCGAAATCAGCAAGACCAACCGGTCGATTCGGTGATGGACTTGTTGTTTGAGTCGGAAGTGTTGCTTCAGGCCCAGTCGATGGATCGTGAACGGGACGTGCATCAGCATATCGGCGATTTCACGCTTTTCATGGCCGGACTGTTTCCCGAATATCTGCGCCGACTCAAGACAGCCGGGTTGATCTACCACAAGGATTTTCTCGTGGACTATATGAAGACGGGAAAGCGCTCCTACGGGATTGTCGCTCAAATGGCCGACGGTCCGTCAGGGGAAGAGCCTCCTCTGTTCCGGAAACTCTCCGACAACTTCGAGCTCTGCGTGACCGGCCTGGGGTTCGTGCGGTCCGATCTGGATCGCATGAAAGATCCAGCCTACCGGCAGGCTCGGAATATTCTCCTCAATTGATCAGCCCGCATTATTCATGATGGTTCGTCGCGAAATCTCCTGAAAGTTCGTTCCTCGTGAAGCGTATCTCGTATCTCGCATGGACGATACAGACACGCTCCGTTCGTCGGTCCTGCGCTTCACGCTTCACGAACGACGCTTCACGCGCAAGAGCAGTGAATGTGCGATTGCAGCAGAAGTGCTCATGAAAAATGCGGGCTAACTATCGCCCTCTCATTCTTGCCCACGGAGGCGCCGGTTCCCGATGTATCACACGGGCGCAGGCTGCCTGTCTGGCCGATGCAATCGCGGCGGGCTACAGCATTCTCGCGCAAGGAGGGTCTGCGCTCGCCGCTGTTGAGTCCACAATCGGTCTTCTGGAACAATCCGGACTATTCAACGCAGGACGAGGAGCGAATCGTCAGCTGGATGGGGCGCAACGGATGGATGCCGCCATCATGGAAGGGGCGCACCTGAAAGCCGGAGCCATCGCCTCGGTCGAAGGGATCGTGCATCCGATTTCGGCGGCCCGCCTGGTCCTGGAAGAGACGAATCATGTTCTGTTAGTCGGACCATTCGCCGGAAAATTTTCTCGACATTTCAAGCTCAAGCGACATCGTTCCAGCGGCCCGTCTCGCCGTTTGCCTTACGACCGGATGCTCTCGAAGCATACACGTTCAGCAAGAGAACGGCATGGGACCGTCGGCGCTGTCGCCTTGGACCGGTCCGGGACGGTGGCGGCAGGGGCCTCGACCGGTGGGATCGAGTCGATGTTACCGGGGCGGGTCGGCGACACCCCGCTCATCGGCTGTGGAGTGTATACGGACAATCAGAGCGGTGCGGTGTCGATGACCGGAATGGGCGAAGGCATCATCCGCCTTGTAATCGCCAAGAGTATCTGCGATCGTTTAGCGATGGGGAAACCCCCCACGGTCGCCGCTCGACAGGTGTTGCGCATGTTAGTGGCCCGGATCCGTGGATCAGCGGGTGCCTTAGTCCTCTCGCCTAACGGCCGATTTGCTATCAGGCATGTGACTCCTTATATGGCTGCGGGCTGGTGGAATGGGACCGGTCAGCCGAATGTTCGAGGGCAATTTCCATGAAGGATACGCTTTTTCACCTGGCCTTTCCCATATACGATATAGCAGCGGCGAAACGTTTCTATGTCGATGGACTCGGCTGTACGTTGGGTCGAGAGTCGAGCCACGCCGTCACGTTCGGACTTGCGGGGCATCAACTCGTGGCTCATCTGACGACGGAGCGTTTGCCACAGCAGCAAGGCATTTATCCCCACCATTTTGGTCTGACTTTTTTGTCGAAAGATTCGTGGCAACGATTTTTGGAACAGGCCCAGGCGAAACAGTTGTCTTTCTATCAACAGCCCCGCGTCCGGTTCCCCGGCACGAGGATCGAACACCACACTTTCTTTCTCGAAGATCCCTCCGGGAACCTCCTTGAGTTCAAACACTACACGCATGAGTCGGCGATATTCGGTGAGCGAGACTACTCTGAGGTCGGCGACTCGCTGTAGCCTTTTGTCGGCTCCTGGTCTTGAGGCTCTCTCGACTCTTGCTCCGGCTCCAGTTCTGGCTCAGGCCAGGGCTCCGGCTCTGAGTCTGGCTCAGGCTTTGGCGCTGATTCTAGCCGGGGAGTTAGGGGAGATCCTCGGGTAATCCATTTGAGAATTCGGTTGTGGCGGCGCGTCAGGAAGGTCGTTTTTCGTAGCGGATCGTATCGCCGTGGCGACGGCAAGATAGCCGCCAGCCACGCGGCCTCGTCGGCCGTCAGATCGTGCGCAGACTTTTTAAAGTGGTGACGAGCTGCTGCCTCGGCACCATAGACGCCCTGTCCCCACTCAACGACATTGAGATACAGCTCGAGAATCCGCTCTTTCGTGAGATGCTGTTCGAGGGAGCGTGTAATGAGCGCTTCTCGCGCTTTTCGCAGCAGAGACCGTTCGGACGATAGGTAGAGATTTTTGGCCAGTTGCTGGGTGATGGTGCTGCCCCCACGCTTGAATTCGCCTGCGTCAAGATTGTACTTGGCCGCCATTTTGATCCCTTCCCAGTCGAATCCTTCATGGGTAAAGAACGATGAATCTTCTGCCGCCACGACCGCATGGCGAAGGCTGGGAGAGATACGCGAGAGCGGCACCCACGTCCAATGGCGCCCGATGGCGCGACCTTGTTCCATCGCCTGAGCCTGTCGCGTTTCTATCAGCGCCGTCACGGCTGGATTGGTTGTGCGTAAGCTCGACACATCCGGCATCGCCAATAACCAGAAGAGGAGGACCGCCCCGACCAAGAGGCCCAGGCCGATGATCAGAAGGGCCTTCAGTCGGGACCGGGATTGTTTGGTTGACTTCCTCATGCGAGGCTGCGTATCACAGAGACCATCGGCGCCTGTATTCATACCATGTGTAAACGGTGAATGGCTGGGGAGCGTATGAGAATCCTTTCGGCAGAGTTTATCAGAAGTTGTGCGGGGCCAGAGCAGTTTCTGAAGAGTGACCTTCCCGAAATCGCCTTCATCGGGCGATCGAACGTTGGAAAGTCCTCTCTCATCAATTCTCTCTTGCAGCGTAAGGGGCTGGCCAAAGTCAGCCGTACGCCGGGGAAAACCCGTTTGGTCAACCTCTTTCGGATCGCCAGCGACGATCCTGGGTTGGCGCATTTCGTGGTGGTGGATTTACCCGGGTATGGGTACGCGAAGGTGTCGAAAGCACTGCGGGCTCAGTGGGCTCCATTGATCGAACAGTATCTCGACGGCAGTGAACAGCTGCGTGCGGTGGTGGTGTTGGTGGAGAGCCGGGTGTTGAGTGAGCAGGACAGAGACACGATTGCATGGCTGCTGTCCGTCGGACGTCCTCCTGTCGTGGTCGCGACGAAAGTCGACAAGTTAAAAATGAGCGAACGCATCAGTGCGCTTCGCCGGCTGCAGGAAGGGCTCGGATTGGTCGGGCTCGACGCAGTTATTCCTTACTCTTCGGTAACGGGCGAGGGGCGGGAGCGCTTGTGGGCCGTCCTGAAAGAGCGGATTCGAACTTGATGTCGATGTAGGCCTTATTCTTGAGGTTCGTTAACCACGTTTGAAAGACGTCTTCGCTTTTCTGCTGAAACACGAGTCCCTGGATTTCATTGCGGACTTGCTCAAACGGGCGGAACTGCTTGGGTGTCTTGTCTTCCAGGCGCATGATGTGAAAACCTTCCGACGTGTCGATCACATCTGAGATTCCGCCAGGGACCAGCGTGGCGATGGTACGCTCAATTTCCGGCAAGAGTTCTCCCTGCCGCACTAAGCCCAGGTGTCCTCCGTGTGAGGCGTTCGGGCCGTCGGAAAAGCGCAACGCCATATCCTCGAAGGATTCCCCATGTTTGAGCCGAATCATCACCTCGTGAACTTTCTCTCGCGCATCGGCCGTATCATCAGGTGAGCGGGGTTTGATGAGAATCTGACTGAGTGTGTATTCTTCGGAGAGTGCAAACCGGTCGCGGTGCTCCTGGAAATACCGTTTCAAATCGGAATCCGCGACCATCACCGCACTTCGCACATCTCGGTCGACGACCTTGAGGAGTGTCAACTGTTCTCGGACACGTTTCATGTCCGCCGGGTTCGTCTCATCAACTGGTTCTCCCTGTTGCTTCATCTGTCGAATCATTTGCTGGATTTCTTGATCCGTGACCGTGATACTTCGAATTTTGGCTTCCTGGAGCTGCAACTTGCGTTCGATCATCGAGGTCAATGTGGCGTACTCCGCTGTCTTGAGGCGACGCGCAAGCGCATCACCGCGAGAGTCTTTCTGAATCCGCTCGCGCTCCGACGCGAGTTCCCGCTGTATCTCGGACAGCATGATGAGGTCTGAGTTGACAATCGCGACGATCCCGTCCTCCACCTGTGCGGCTGAAAGTAGGGACGCGGGTGCGATGAGCCCGAGCGCGAAGAAGATGGTATGTCTCAACCAGTTTGGCGCCATTGTGCTGAACGGACGGATCGTGGATAGAGGACTCATTCTACGCCATGGCGGTCGGCCGTACGGCGAGAGCCCGACGGATTGTACACGAACTTCATTGGACTTGAAGCCTCTGAGGAGGGAAATTTTCTGCCCTAGCAGGCTGCGGGAAAACTCTGTTGATACACAACACTCCGTTGGAATCTTCCGTCTGGCACCGACGTCATAGGTATAGTCGCAGGGTGCTCAAAAAGGCCGTCCTCGTCGTTCGTGAAACGTGAAGCGTAAAATGTGAAAAGTTTAGAAGAAAGAGGACTCAGCCGTCCCACATTTCACCTTTTACGTCTTACGTTTCACTGGTTCCTGGAGCGATGCGAGAATGCCGTTGACGGGCTTTTTCAGCATCCTGCTAGACGACTCAGCGTTTACCGACATCGTCGGTGACATAGCGGGCGGCATCGGCGAGGCGAATGACCGCTTTTGTGCGGATATCGGCAATCACGCCGGTAAATCGTTTCCGGCGCTTCTCGTTGAGTAGTTCCTGGCGAAGGCGTTCCCGGACGGCCACGTCCGCCTGAATAATTTCCTTGTCGAGCGGTGCAATCATGACGAGGTAGTAGCCGGCGGCCGTCTTGATCGGTGCACTGATCATACCGGTCTTGAGGGTATGAATGACCGCATCGACTTCTGGGTCGACCAGTTCTTTTCGATAGGGTCCGAGGTCGCCTCCGTTCGCTTTCGTTTTGAAGTCGATGGAATACCGCTGCGCAAACTTGGCGAAGCTCCCTCCATGATTGACCTGGTATTCGAGGTCTTTCGCGGCGGAAATATTGGGCAGCAGCATCTGTGCCACTCGTACTTTCAGGGGCGGGAGGAGTTCGCCGGCATGCTGCTCGTAGAAGGCGGCCAATTCCTCATTCGTGAGTTCGACTTTGGCTTTGATCCGGTCCTTGAGCAGTTCATCGATAATGAGTTGCTCCCGGTAGCGCTGTGCGCGATCGCGGATGGCATCGCTCTTATCGAGTCCGAGCTTGCGCGCCTCCTGCATGAGGAGCTCTCGGGTGATGAGTTCATCGAGGAAGAGGCGCTTTCCCCCCTCTTTCAGGTACCGCGCCCTGGTGGCTTCAGCCAGTTCTCCCCAGTGGATATCGAAGTCGGTCTGTGTGATCTGGCGACCGTTGACAAGGGCCAGGACGCCTTCCTCAGGGGGTGGCGCACAGCCAGTCGATACGAGGAAGATCCCGCTGATAACGCAGACGAGCAGGGTCGCGAGACGGACAGTGGCCACGTTCATGGATTCTTTCAAGTGTTGAGTCATGGGCGCCTGAGATCGTGTCATGGAGATGAGTATGATGGCATTGTGGTGTTGGTATCACAGCCTCCCAGGCTTTGCAAGATTCCGGTGAGTTCTGGAAAGATGGATGGCCAATCTTGATGCGGCATCTGTAGCTCAAACGACAGCGGAGAGAGGAAGCACACCCGTTTCTTGTACCGGTCCATGATCCGGTGAATCGCCTGGCTTGAGACCCGGCTTTTGACGTCGAGCGTGACGACGACGGAGTGGGTTTTGAGTTCGATTGTGCTTAGGCGCAAGGCTTTCGCCTGGAGCCGTATCTGCATCACTTCGAACAAGCGCTCGACGGAGTCAGGGGCCAACCCATATCGATCCTGTATTTCGCCGTGAAGAAGGGCGAGATCTCCAACTTGGGTGCAGGACGAGAGCCGTTTGTAACAAGAAAGTCGCTGGTGGGGGTCGGCGACGTACGCATCGGGAATAAACGCGGAGACATTGAGCCGGAGTGTGGGGTCTGGTTCTTCTTCCGCCGTCTGGCCTCTCAGGCGCTGGACGGCCTGTTCCACCATCTGCATGTACAGATCGAGCCCGATGGCGGCGATGTGCCCCGATTGCTGTTTCCCGAGGAGGTTCCCGGCGCCCCGGATTTCCATATCGGCTGCGGCGATGCGGAAGCCGGCGCCCAGTTCGGTAAATTGCTGAATGGCTGTGAGGCGCTTCTGGGCGTCGTCGCTCAACCGTTCTTCATCGGGGACAAGGAAATAGGCATAGGCTTGATCGCCGCTTCGCCCGACTCGTCCACGCAATTGGTACAGCTGTGCGAGCCCGAACATGTCGGCGCGATTGACGAAGATCGTATTGGCATGGGGGACGTCGATTCCCGATTGAATAATGGCTGAGGCGATCAGTACGTCCGCCTCACGGCGAAAGAACTTCAGCATCACGGCTTCGAGCGGTTTGGCGTTCATCTGCCCATGAGCCATCACGATCCGCGCATCGGGTACCAGTTGGTGGAGCCAAGCCCCGGTCTTTTCCATCGTTTCAATCCGGTTATGGACGAAGTAGACCTGCCCGCCACGGCCTAGTTCGCGTAAGATCGCCTCTCGGATGAGCGTATCGTTGGATCGGACGACCTGCGTGCGAATGGCCAAGCGCCCCGCCGGAGGGGTCTCGATGATCGAAAGATCTCGCACACTCGCCATAGCCATTTGCAAGGTTCTCGGAATCGGAGTGGCCGTGAGCGTCAAGACATCGACTTGGGTGCGGAGCTGTTTCAATCGTTCTTTATGTTTGACGCCGAACCACTGTTCTTCGTCGATGATGACGAGGCCTAAATCGCGGAATATCACATCCTTCTGGACAAGTCGGTGCGTGCCGATTACCACGTCGACAGCGCCGGATGCCACGTCTTTGAGTATGACTTTGGCCTCTTTCGGCGATTGGAATCGGGAGAGCAGAGCCACGCGAGCCGGGAACGGCGCAAACCGTTCGGAGAAGTTGTCGTAATGTTGGTGCGCCAACAGGGTCGTGGGGACGAGTACCGCCACCTGGCGATTGGCTTCCACGGCCTTGAAGGCCGCCCGCATGGCCACTTCCGTTTTCCCGTACCCGACATCGCCACAGACCAATCGGTCCATCGGTTTGCTGGACTCCATGTCGTGCGTAATGTCTTGGATCGCTTTGAGTTGATCGTCTGTTTCTTCGTACTCGAAGGCCGCTTCGAACTCGTGGTACATCGTGCTGTCGAATCCATAGGCATGGCGTGTCACGAGCTCGCGGTTGGCGTATAGATCGACCAGCTCGTGAGCCATTTCCTCGATGTCCTTCTTCACACGTGCCGTGGTCTTGGCCCAATTGGCGCCGCCAAGCCGTTCCAGGCGCGGCGCATGGCCGTCCGCCCCGCTGTACCGCTGCACCTGGTCGAGCCGTTCCAGGGGAACATACAAGGTGTCGCCGCCGGCGAACTCCAAGATCAAATAGTCGCTGTCGAAGCCCTGCACCGAGAGACGTTTCAGGCCTCGATATTTGGCGATGCCATGCTGGACATGGACGACATAGTCGCCCACATTGAGATCTTCGAGCGATGAGAGAAACGTCGCCGCTTTACTTTTAGCCTGCGGCTTGTGGCGCGCGCCCTTCGCAAACAATTCTTCTTCCGTCAGCACGGCCAGGCGCAAGTCCGGCGCAAGGAATCCAGCCGACAGATCGCCGTGCAAGACATAAAACGGCGCTTTGGTTTTGCTTGTCACGGCCCAGGTGCCCGTTGTCCATCCCATCGCCGGCACATCGTGCTCGCGCAAGAGCGCCAACAAGCGGTCCACTTGGCCGCGACTTCGTGCAACGAGCACCACGCGGGATTCATCTCGCAGCCGATCCATGATGGCGAGGGTCTGGCTGAAGGGCATGCCACGGGCTCCAAGGCCTGAGCTGGCCGGAGCCTGAGCCGGGAAGGCCTGAACCGGATTCCATGACGCATCGCGTGGAGTCAGGGGTTCAAGCGCAAGCGTAGGCCAACCGTTCGTGTGATCTATAAGTTCCGGCCAGGAAAGAAACAACCGCTCTGGCGACGGGTAGGGGACGACCGTCTCCCGGTCGGCGTGGCGGAGATAGCCATCGTCGATTTTTGTCCAGAGGTCCTCACAGGCTTCCGTCAATGCCGCCGGCTGATCCAGAACGAACAGCGGTTGCTCGGTGAAATAATCGAGGAGGTTGTCCATGTCGGGATAGAGATCCGGTGCGCGCCATTCAGCGTCCGCAGGAATGGGCGCGAGGGCGTCCGGCGACGTCTCCGCACGCAGGTATTCGCGTGCGGGAAGGACGACGGCACGATCCAGCTTCGCGGTAGATTTCTGGGTGGCGGGATCGAAGAGTCGGAGCGAGTCGATGGTTTCGCCAAGGAACTCGACACGTAGCGGGTCGGCATAGGCCGTCGAGAATATATCCACAATACCGCCTCGAATACTGAACTCCCCGGGGATCTCCACCACTGAGACCTTGCGGTAGCCGAGGCGTAAGAGCCCTCCTGTGAGGACCTCTCGTTCAATTGTGCCGTTCAACTTAAATTGCAGGGTGGTGCTGATGAAGGTCGTGACGGGCAGCAGTCGTTGCATCAGAGCCGCGATGGAGGTGACGAGACAGGTGTGCGGTGTCGATCGGATGTGATGAAGGGCGTTCATCCGACGCGCGATGAGACTGACATGGGGCGCGCTGCCCTCGTACGGCAAGGTTTCCCATCTCGGGAACAGGGCGAGGGAGGTAGTCGGAATGCCGGTGAGGTCATGAAAAAAATGCAGGTCGTCAAAGAGGCGTTCAGCCGCCTCATCCGACCCAGTGACGATCAGCCACGATCGATGCCCCAGTTTCCCCAATTGGGAATGCAGGAGGGTGGTGAGGGCAAGCCCGGCAGCGGAGCCATGCAGGCCGGTCACGCAGGGGCGGCCCGTCCCGTCTCCTAGCGCCGTGGCGACAGGAACGAACCATTGGGATGCTGAATGGGTGTGGGTAGTATCGGACACTGCGACTGCTTATGTTGTAGTTGAGCGAATGCGTTGAATGATCGACGTGGTAGAAACGTCGGGGACTAAGGGAATGGTACGGACAATTCCTCCGCGGGCTTCCACAATCTCGCGGCCGACGATTTGTTCCACTGCCCAATCTCCGCCTTTGACCAGGACATCCGGCTGCACTGCTTCGATCAGGCTATGGGGGTCCGGCTCGTTAAAGAGAATCACATAGTCGACTGAACCGAGCGCAGCGATCACTTCCGCGCGCTGAGCCTCCGACACGATCGGCCGATCCGGCGCCTTGTTCAAGCTCTTGACGGAGGCATCGCTGTTCACCGCGACGACCAGCAGGTCGCCCAGGTCTTTCGCGGCCTGGAGGTAGCGTGTATGGCCTACGTGCATGAGATCGAAACAGCCGTTAGTAAAGACGATCCGTTTCTTTTGTGCTCTGGCTTGTTGTAAGAGCGGAGCGAGCTGCTCCTTGGTCACAACTTTCGTGGGCATGGCCTCATCATACCGGCTGCGAGTCTGGATAGAAAGAGAGGAACAATACCAGCAGGACGCTGAAAAAGCCCGCCAGCAGGGGAGGGAGCGGCCAGGTGCCCTTCTTGCTCGCAGAACGCGCACGATCAGAATGTGCTCGTTCGATGCGCGCAGTAAAGGGCAGCCTGGGCCACTCCCTTTAAGGGAGGTATATGAAGTCGGAAATCTTCGTTGGACGTGCGCAGTGGGGGACTTATCCGGGCCATCCTGGGACAGCATACATGAGTAAGCTTGGAAGGATCGGGCGGGTGAGAAGTCTGGCCATTTTGAGCGTCCTGCGGAAACGTTACCTTATTATGCCATACGAGTAGGTCGTTGAAGTTCTGCGGTGATGAAACTGTTTTCCTGCGGCCTACTCGGCATCATCATGGTTCACGCCGCCTAACCCAATCACCGAGGACCCATGCTTGGTCATCAGCGCGTCCATCGTCTCGATCGCTTTTGTGCGCCGCTGGTCGAACAGTCCGGTCGGCGCAGGAGTCAAGGAAGAGAGCGCGAGTCCGGCCAAACGGTACTCGATGCCGGGCTGGATCAGTTCTCGCAGCGCCTGTTGTACGGTCGGCCACATGTCGGGGTCGTAATTCAATGGGTGAGAAAAGCGGTGTTGTTTGGTCGAGATAGCGAATCGGGCGTTTTTCAGCTTCACCGTGCAAGATCCGGCGGCCAATCCTTCCTGTCGAAGATCCCGCGCCAGGTCACGGAGGAAGCCGCGCAGGGTTCGCTCAAGAAAAGGACGGTCATGCGTATCATGTTCGAATGTGGTCTCGTGACTGAGGCTTTTGGATTCTCGGTCGGCCACCACCGGTTCGTGGTCGATCCCTCTCGCCAGCTCTCGAACCCAGTGGAGTCGTCCGCCGAAGATATGACGCAAGGGCTGATCCCAGCGTTGGTCCAACAGCTCCCCGATCGTCTTGAGTCCAAGGGGTTCCAGGCGTGCGGCAGTTTTAGGACCGATTCCCGGCATTGCACGCAGAGGCTGCGGTGCTAAGAATGCTTCTTCCATACCCGGCTGGATCGTGACCAGCCCATCAGGCTTGTGGCTATCTGCGCCAATTTTTGCGACGGTTTTTCCGGTCGCGACGGCGATGGTGCAGCGTAATCCCGTGGCCTCGTAGAGCGCATCCTTCACGAGTTGTCCGAGTGAGCGAGGATCGGGATGGCGGGTCTGGAGATCCGTCGTGTCGGCATAAAATTCGTCGATGCTGCTCCATTCGGTGAGCGGGAACAACTGGTCGGTGACGGCCCGCATCGCATCATGCAGCTGCCGATACAAGGGCCGATCAGGAGGCAGCAGAATGAGATTGGGACAGAGCTGGATGGCTTTTGCCGTCGGCATGGCCGAATGGATGCCAAATGGCCGCACGGCGTAACTAGCCGCGGCGATGATCCCACGCGGCGGTGGCCCGCCGACCGCGATTGGTTTCCCGGCGAGGCTGGGGTCCTTCACCACAGCCGCTGACGCAAACATGGCATCGACGTCTCCAAAGAGGATCTGGCGCGACCAACGCATTGTCATCCCTGTCGTTCGTGAAGCGTCGTTCGTCTCTCGTCCGAAGAAAAGAGCCCTATAGCGTATGGACGATAGTATGTCCCTCGAACAAGTATATAAAGATCTTTGCCCCTGCCCGTCCTCTTACGAAATACGCTTCACGAACGACGCTTCACGGTCTTTTCGCTGGCGGACTTTTTCAGCATCCTGCTAGAAGGTAAAGGACAATTGGAGCGGCTGCAAGGGACGTTGCGATAGGGGGGCTCTCGTGTGGGGAATACGTTCGGAGTCGGTTGGAATACGGCCGACTGATCCCACCAGCTCCTGTAATAATCCTCGACAGATACCGCAATGGTGTCGACGGGGCTGAATCGTCCGCCGCTGACGTCGGTATACCCGGCCGCATTGCCGGCAACGCCAGGCGAATTGTGTAAGAGCCAGGACTTCCTTCTGTAGGGAATGGTAGATGGTGATCGCGAGAGCGCCGTTTCGATTCATCTCGGTCATCTTTCGGAGAAAGCTCGCTCCATGGTTTGGCCGCTTTTTCAGTATGTCATATTGCCATTGATGAATCATTTCGTGCGCCAGCGTGCTCCGGATCTCCTGCTCGCCATACTCGCTCTGCTGGACAACTTGCTGGAGTAGAGGAAGGGACAAGCGAATTTCACGCCTTGTAGGCGGGCGAAGGCCGTCCCGATCTATTTGGGGCCGCGGTCCTCGACGAGTCACAAAGAGGCCGACTGAGGAGGTCAGTCTCCGACTCCAGACCAGATCAATCGGGGGCAGTAGGCCTCCGAAGTAGCGTTCATTGAGTGCGCTCCACATCTGGGTCAGATGCTGCGAGGTCACGGGAGGGGATGCGTGTGAGCGTGAAGACATGCGAAGGGGTTACCCCAATTCTTCGTACACGGCTGCAGCCAGCAACGGCACCATAATTTCGTGGTGGCCGATCAGGGAGTAGCCTTTCCCACCCTTCTGGGTTGGCCGACGCACCACGTTGGTCAGCGGGCGGTAGTGAGCGAGGAAGTCCATGTCCACGGTCGTAATATTGGTCAGATGATGGCCGAGATTGCGTCCCAGCGACACCGTTTTGAGAAAGACTTCCGGCAAAATAACGGCAGAGCCGAGATTGAGGTACACGCCACCTTCCATCCCTGACACCACGGCCGCAAGTCGCCGAAAGTCCAACAGTGAAGTTGCGCCGATCGCGGCTCCATCCGCCGCAGGATGCATATGGATGATGTCGGTTCCGATCGCGACGTGCACGGTGACCGGAATTCCGAGCTTCGCTCCGGTCGCGAGGATGCTCGTACCGCGGTGGGGAAATTGACCCTGGCGTCGATTGATGTAGTGGCCGATGGATTCCCCGAGCCCTTCCCGATCATGGGCTCCACGGATGATCGCCTCGTTGAGCATGCGGCCGGTTTCCTCTGCCATTCCGAAGCGCCCCTCGTCGATTTCCGCATCGACCTCTTCAGACGTGTGCCCCATGAGCGCCAACTCGAAATCATGAATAATCCCAGCCCCGTTCATAGCCACGGCGGAAAGGATCCCTTGTTGCATGAGGTCCACGAGAATCGGACTCAATCCGACTTTAATGACATGGGCGCCGAGTCCCACGATAACGGGCCGGCCTTTACGATGAGCCTTGACCATGGCCTTGGCGACCGCGCGCAGCGATTTCACGCCCAGGATATCCGGCAGCGAGCGATAGAATTGGCTGAAACTGCCTCCTCGGCGCCAGGGGCTGGCAAAATCGGAGATGCGAACCTTGCTGTGCCGCTTCTTGAGCGGATAGGTCGTGAGGTCCGTCACGTTGATCGGCGCGATCAGGCTCGGAGTCGTGACGGGGGGCCGCTGCCGGTCAGGAGGCTTTGCCAAGGAGCTGTTCCTCGATGAGTTCACACAGGACGTGGCCGAGCGTGATGTGGCTTTCTTGAATGCGGGCGGTGACTGTCGAGGGTACGACGAACGGGTATTCCACCAGACCAGCCAGTTTCCCGCCCGTCCCCCCGGTCCAGCCGATGGTGGCGAGGCCACAGGCTCGCGCGGCTTCCACGCCTTTCAGCACGTTGGGTGAATTGCCGCTGGTGCTAATGGCTATGGCGACATCGCCTTTCTGTCCATGGGCTTGGACCTGTCGAGCAAAGAGTTCTTCAAAACCATAGTCGTTGGCGATGCACGTAATGGCGGCGATGTCGGTGGCGAGGGCGAGGGCTGGAAGCGGGGCTCGCTCACGCTTGTAGCGGCCGACGAACTCGGCTGCGAGATGGGCCGCATCCGTGGCGCTGCCTCCGTTGCCGAAGAGCAGCACTTTGCGTCCATCGCGGAAGGCCTGGGTCATCAATTTCGCGATCTGCACGATGCGATCGGCATGTTCGCGCGCGAACTGTTGTTTGACGGTCGCGCTCTCGGCAAACGCACTGAGTACACGCTCTTTCATGGGAAGGGATTCTAGGCAACCCTCCGTCATCTGTCAAACCTGACTTGCCGACCGGTTATGACTTTACTGTGGCGATGGGCCCTGTCTGTCGAATGGCGTTCATCGCAAGGGCGATCATAGAACCGACATCGGAGACCGTCGCCGGCAGGATGAGGGTATTGGTCGTTCTCGCTAACTCTCCAAACTTCGTAATGTACTGTTCCGCCACGCGCAGTTGAACGGCTTCCTGGCCGCCAGGCACTTGGATGGTCTCCGCGACCTTGCGCAATCCTTCTGCGGTGGCCTGCGCGATAGCGAGGATGGCTGAGGCCGCTCCCTCTGCCTCGTTGATCTGCTGCTGCTTCTTGGCCTCGGAGGCCTTGATGACTTGCTGTTTCTCGCCCTCAGCCTGGTTGATCGCCGCGTCGCGCTCGCCCTCTGATGTGAGGATCACCGCCCGCTTTTCCCGTTCCGCGCGCATCTGTTTTTCCATCGCATCCAGTACGCCCTTCGGCGGGGTGATGTTCTTAATCTCGTACCGGAGGACTTTGACGCCCCAGGCTTCTGAGGCTTTGTCGAGCTCATTGACCACTTGGATATTGATATTGGTCCGTTCCTCGAACGTCCGATCCAACTCAATCTTGCCGATCTCGCTCCGCAGCGTGGTCTGCCCGAGCTGGATCAGCGCGAAATGAAAGTCACTAATGCCATAGGACGCGCGCTGAGGGTTCAAGACCTTGAGGTACAAGATACCGTCAACCGAGACCTGCACGTTATCGCGGGTGATGCAGACCTGTTCCGGGATATCGATGGCCGCTTCCTTGAGCGAATGTTTATAACGAATACGGTCGATGAAGGGGACGAGAATATGAAAGCCCGCATCCAATGTGGCAGCATATTTCCCGAGCCGTTCGACCACATAGGCGCTTTGCTGCGGCACGACCACGGCAGTTTTGGCGACGATGACCACCACCAGCGCAGCCAAGACCAGCAGCACGAATAGTCCTTCAGTCATCGTTGTGTCCTCCGTTCTCGTTCCGAGCCGCTCCCGCTCATTCCGCCGATATCCAGATTGTGAGTCCTTCGACCCGCTCGACCTTGCACCGTTGACCCTTCACCAAGGGGGTCGCACCGGCATTGTGCGCGGTCCAAGTAGTACCACGCAGTTCCGCCTTGCCGGTTCCGCTCACAGCTAAAGCTTCGAGCGGAATCGCGCTTTCCCCGGCGAGGGTATCCACGGCCGGCAGATCCTTCTCCTGTTTCTTCAGCCGGGCCAAGAGTGGGCCGCGGAACACGAGCAGCGACAGAATGGCGAGCACTGAAAACAACAACCACTGGAGCCATTCTGCTTGAGTGATTCCCAGGCCGGTCAGGCTGCCGACGATCAGGGCCGCAACCCCAAAGAAAAGAATATAAAATCCTCCGGGCGTGGCCATTTCGACGCCGAGCAGCACGAGACCGAGAAGCATCCAATACCACCAGATCATCGGGGGGCCTCATGTACGGTTCGAAAGAGCTGCAAGGAGTGAAAGATCGTCCTGAAAGTCTAAGCGCCTTTCCCTAGACCGTCAAGCAGAAGGCGCATTATCTGGCATGAATTGATCGTGTTGCGGGCCGATGTTATAGTCCGCGCGCAATGGCGCACGACCAACCAGTCAAAGCCTTAGTCATCGCGCTCACCGACCACGCGGCGGCCGCAGTCTATTCGATTAATCGCCTCCAACCGGACGCGCTCTGCTTCGTGTTGCCGGAAGGGGCAAAATCCCTTGTAGAATCCGAGGTCCAGCCGAAGATTGAGCACTTGCCTAGACGGTGGGATTGGGTGATCCTTCCAGAAACTGGTGAATTTGTCGGCTGTTATCAGACGCTCGCCCGGACGCTCCCTGAGATGTTGCGTACATGGGAGGTGCAGCCAGGCGAGCTCGTCGTCGATGTGACCGGGGCGACCCCGGCCATAGCCGGGGCGCTTACGTTAGTGACCATGCCGATGAGTTCACGGATTGTGTCGCTCGTTCCGGCACGAGAGGGACAGGAAGAGGACAGGATTGATATTGCCGGACAGCCGTTCATTTGGACGCAGGTAAATCCATGGGATGAGGCGGCCTCTGTCTCACGCCGAGAGGGCTGTGAGTTGTTCAACCGAAGATTGTTTTCTGCAGCGTCAAAGCTGTTCCGCGAAATTGAAGCACGAGTGAGCGGCGGGCAGAAACCCCTCTACCGCGCCTTTGCCGATCTGGCCGATGGCTATGATCTGTGGGAGCGACTTCAGTATCGTCAAGCGTGGGAGAAGTTGAAGACTGCCATGAAGGCTTTCGAGATGGCAGTCCTGTGGGGTGGACCACCAGGACTCACGTCGCTGTTACCGGCCATCAAAGCGAATGCGGGCTTCTTGGAGAAGCTCGTCCTCGATCCTGCTCCCGTGAAAGACCTGCTGGCCGCCGATCTGCTGGCCCATGCAAGCCGTCGACTGCATGGCCTGCACGATTCGGAAGCCGCCATGGTCTCGCTCGTGCGCGCGCTCGAAGCCTTCGCCCAGCGACAGCTGTTTAAGCATTACCAGATCAAAACGTGGGATGTGCAGCCAGAGCAATTGCCGCAAGCTCTTCAAGAAACCTGTCGATCCTGTTGGCTGGAGGATCTTGACGGCAAGTACAAATTGCCGGTTCAGGCGCAGTTTCGTGCGTTGGCTGGATTGGGCGACCAGATGGGCCAAGCCTTTTTGCGGGAGTGGCCGACGATGAAACCCTTGCTCGACGCCGCCAACCATGCTGTCCTTGGCCACGGTTTCGACCCGGTCAAAGCCGAACGGGTGCAGCAGTTGTACGATGTCGTCGTCAAGCTTTCAGGCCTCAGTGAAGCGGCATTGCCGAAGTTTCCGATGCTGAACCTCTAGTGAAGCGTTGTTCGTGCAGCGTATCTCGTTCAAGCGTTTCAGGTTGCGAGTTTCATGTTTCATGTTGTTCGTTTCGGATTGCTGAAACTCCGAGGGCTAACATGAAGCATGGAACCTGAAACTAGAAACTCCACTCCCGAACGAACGACGCTTCACGAGATACGAGCGACGATTTCCCATGGAAGTTAGAGTCTACTACGAAGACACCGACTGCGGCGGGGTGGTGTACTACGCGAACTATCTCAAATATTTCGAGCGGGCGCGGACGCAGTATCTGGAAGAACGCGGCTTGTCGGTCGTTCAACTGATGAACGAAGGCACGGTGTTCGTCGTCGTCCATGTTGAAGTGGACTACCAGTCACCGGCCCGTTATGGCGACCGATTGATCGTCGAGACGGTTGTTTCCGATAGGACGGCGGCCTCCTTCACATTTTCGCACGTGATCCGAGAGAGGGAGAGCCGGCGTGTGGTCGTCGAAGGGTCAGCCAAGTTGGTGGCAACGGATGATAATGGGAAAGTGAAGCGACTCGACAAGGCCATGGTCGCCGCGCTGGGGGCCGGTCCGACAAAGCGACCCTAAAGGGGCAAGCTTGGAGCCGTGCTTGCCATGATCGGCGTTACGATCAGTTTCATTCTGCCAATCTGGCTGCTGTTTTCGGATATCCCCAAAAGAGAAGTAGGCGAGGACGTCGAAACCATCGGGTAGGTCCAGCATCTTAGCCTGGGTGGCATTGCGATATAGTAATGGTGTTCCCACGCCGAAGAGACATTAGGCACGACGGATTGCAGGGAATTCGACTGACCGTGCGTGAACACGCATGAAACGGCATGCAGGAGTCGGCGGCAGCGGATGGAAACGAGAACGTGAAGCGTCTCGACAAGGTGAGGGGTGTCGTATTACAATGAAAATTCACAAGGAGTCATGAAATGGAAATGGCATCGCTCGGAAGCTGGCTTATTATGGCTGGCTGGTCAATTGGCTTAGCCATACTCGCCTGGTGGTTTTTCATGCCAAACCCAATGGATAGAGACAGAAAGCACAAGAAGAAGCGGTAATTTCACTTCTGCTCCTCTCCTCCACCGTAGTCTTCGCCGCCGCCCCAACATCATAACCGTGTACCGGTGCTGATCGTTCTCCAGAGCGCCCGGCGCTCTAGGGCAATGCCGCTGGGCCGCGCGGTTCACCCCTCTGGCAGGACATCTGTATCGCGAAAGCGCTGGTTCAACGCGATGCCGAGTTCTTGGGATGTTTTCACGAGGCCTTCGTAGCTCTTGAGATCGGCGTCATATTCCGACATCGGATACGTACTGAGATTGCCTTGGCGTTGCTCGTGAAACCGCCGACAGATCTTTCGGAGAGCTTGGATTGCTTCGAGCAGCGCCGCCGTGTATTGGTGGGAACCCTCCAACGCCCCTGGCTCCGACTTCAATGCTGCAGAAGTTTCCGTCAGGTCTGATGCCAGCCGATCAAGATCTTTGACGTGAGCTCCAAAGTCAGTGGCCTTGAACAGCCTTGGAATCGATGAGAGGGCTTTGCGCCACGAAAACTTGAAGATGGCATCATGAATGGCGACATACTCGCCAAGGATGGCATTCGTTCGGATCAGTCCCTCGGGAAGGTCCGGCATGTGTCACTCTCAAACCTTCGATGACGCGACTCATGCGAGCGTGGGTTGCCTCCATCGCGAAATGGTCGCATTCACTGCACCATAATAGTTACGAACGATGGTGTTTCTCTAGTTTCCACGCTTTCCAGGCGAAGAAAAACCCCACCGGCGCGCTGAGGATGCACACAATTGCTAGAGGAGACGAGTCTGCGGCCAGCCACCCGCCAAGAGCGGTATAGATACTAGATCCAACGAAATAGACATACCAGGGAATCCCGCGTTTTTTTTTCGTCGAGGGGTCAGTTTGCGATGACATGTGAGATCCTCTGAATGTCCTGGCTAACTATGAATTATCTGATTTCGTTTAACAAGCCTGTTGTCATGAGATCGAGGCGAAACATAGAACCACGAGTCTTTCTACTGAAACCTTTCACCCGCCTACGCAGGAAGCCACAGCTGTAAAGCTGCGGAGGAATGCGCAGCGGGTGTCCTCCGAAGCCTTGGCGAAGGAGGACACGCTTCCAGCCTTCGTAGCCGTGTCGGCTACTACGGCGGAGTAGGCTCGGCGGGTTCCTCCGAAGACACAAAAGGGACCACGGCTGTTAAGCCGTGTGCTCCACATGTGACGACTCCCGGTTCGCGAATTATCGGACGGTCAGCCATCGACTTTGCCACCTGCAGCGCGAACGCACTGCACAATATACGCTTGTGTTTCTGGTGACAAGCACGCAAGCGGCAACGTGGTGAACTGTGCTTTGGAGTACAATAACAGCCATACATTCGAAAACTGCCACAACTCTTTGACTGCGGACCACTGTAGCGTGGTTGTGCCGATGTCGGAAGCCATGGTGAAGGAGGACTCCTCAGCGCGAAACGTGGCTTGAGGGCTGTCCATCTGGCGAAACTTCTGCAGCGATCTGCGATAGTGTACAACATAGACCACGATGGCGAATGCCAAGCCCACCGCCAGCACAGTCGCAAGCCCACCGATGATCCAAGAGGATTGACCGAGCGCGACGAGTACGACGAGCCCGAGCGCAGCAATGAGCAGCGCAACAAAGAAGCTGATCCCGACGGATCGGTGCCAAAACCCGAACACGGCCTGACGCAGCAGCGACTCGCTATAAATGAGCGTGGCCTCGTGGGGCATAGGGGCTGTCAATCCAAGCTTTGAGACCCGGTCCACGAGGGACTCGGATCATCACCACGGCGCGATGGTTTGGTTCGCAGCAGCGCATGGTCAGGCGTCGTCATTCCCCAATGTACCAATCAAAAGGGATTGAATGCTAGCTGCTGTTTTCGGAAGGAACGAAGGATAAGGACAAGTCGTGATTCGTAACGCATCGTTCGTCTATCGGCAACGACGTACAATATGAAAAGCGAGAACGCGTCGTTCGCACACGTTCCTGCCACACAGATTGTCAAAATTGCAATGCCTGATTCCGCCAAGCCCAGGAACGCCTCGTCGTCGCGAAATATTTTCTGGCGCGCGTTGCCGCGCGAGGTGACGCGATAGAGGGCGCCGGGGAATTCGAGGCGGAGCGGGAAGGCCATGGCCCCTACTACATCAGCTAAATATCATATTGCAAGATGTGACACTTACTTACTTATGCTTACTTTCTTACGGGAGGGGGAACCTCATCTGAAAACCGGATCAACGCTGTCCATACAGCGCAATTCACGCGGGGAGGATGCTGACAGGCAGATTATTTTGGACAGCAGTGGGTAGGCCATTTTACTCTGGCCCTCGGTCTTTCATTCCCGCGTGACAGAGGTATCAATCCCCCAAACCGCTCTTGACTCTGATCTTTTTGGCCCACTTTGGGTAATCGATGAGCGGATTGCGGTTGCCCTGTCGGTGGAAGATGGCTTGGTTGCGATGCCGCTCATAGTCATCCACCGGGAATGCCTGGTGCCATTGGAGCAGCGTGGCAATGCGATCTTGTGTGTACTCCTTCGCCGTGGCATTGATCTCGCCGGGATAGCGGAGCAGGAAGTAGAGTGTCGCACGTGCGACGACACCCTTGCCTCCGCTGGGTTCGAATTTGTTCTCTTCCCGCTTGCCGCATTCGTTTCGCGTGACCTCTTCAAAGTCCGGGAAGTCGAAGTAGGGCGTATTGCCACGGAAGCTGTTGCATCCCGATTCGCAGGAGAAGAGGTGATGAAGGTCTCCGCGCATCGGCTCCTTTTTCCCAAACCAGGACTGGGGCACCACGTGTTCGCAGTTATACGGTAGCGCCGCCTCCAAGAGGTCCAGCTCCTGACCGAATTGCGAGGCCGTGATGGTGGATTCTCGCAGCGCCAGCTCCCTCATTCGCAGACCACGTTCCTGATCGATCCTGAAGTCCTCCCGGATCAACTCTTCCGGGTCAAACTCCATCCCTGAGTAGATACTTCGTAGTTTGCGATTCGGGCGAAGATCAATCCACGGGTAGACTTCCTTGCTCGGCTTGTACCCGGGTTTTGTCGCATGAGTGCGTCTGACCAAATCGGAAAGCTTGCTGAACAGTTCGTCTGGTGACAGTGAGGAAGAAAGGTCCGCGTAATAGGATTTTTTCTCTTTTGCGTCGACCTTCTTGTCATAGTAGGGCCGGGTCCGTGCTTGGCGCGCCTCCTCCAGATAGACTCGGAGTTCTTCATCCAGCGGCGTACTCGTGGCGGGGAGTGGCTGTACGGTGGAAGGCTGAGCTGGCTTGGCGTGACCGGTTGCAGCTGGTTGGGAGAAGTCTTGCATGAGTCCGGCGCCGCCCAGCTGAACGCTGATGCTTAGCGGGATGGTCCATGTGGCTACCCCTTCACGAATGTGCGGTGCGCCAAGTGATGGCGAAATGCGCGGGGGTCCGAGCGCCCCTCCCACCGACATGTTTGAGGTTGGGGCGGACATCGTTGGTCCTGCCTCGAACATTTGGTCTCTCAATCGATGGCCCAGGCTGCCCAGCGACTGGTTCTTGATATGCTTCACGATGCGACTGACTCGAACCCCCTCGTTGGCAATCCAGTTGATGGCTCCATCATCCATGTCCGTCGTCCAGAGCGTATTATTCCGGGTCAGGATCCGACCCCGGTCGTCTCGTTTCGGCACACCCGAATGGTGGAGCCCCACCACTTCCCACTGGTCATTGAACAATGGCGAACCCGACGAACCCGGAGCCGTATCCGTGTGATAGTGGATAAAATTTTCCAGCATGTCGATAATTTGGTTCTCACGCAGGGCAATCTGTTTGGGGAGCCCGTTCGGATGCTGCACAATCGTGACATACTCGCCATTGATCACCTTGCCTTCGTCTTCGATCAGGCGAAGCCAGCCGAACTCCTCGATCCCGTGCCCCTCCACCGATCGTTCGACCACCGCGATGAGCGAAAAATCCAGCGGCTTGCTGGTGAGGAAGAAGCTCTCAGGGTCAAGTGCAAACGTCACAGTGGGCTGGGCATTTCCCTCGGGGTCGTCCTGGCAGTTGAACACGACGCGGGCTTCACGTCCCGCCTCTGCATTCTCCAGCACATGGTTGTTCGTGAGCAATAGCCGCGGTGAGACCATGAAGCCGGTCCCCGATCCTATGTGCCGGCCGTTCTGAAAGAGGCGGACGCAGCCCACGGCACGACTCGTCCGTAGGCCGAGATCCATATATGAAATGCCCAAGAGATCGTTGCTCCCGATAATTCGCTCAAAGAGGATGTCGCTGAGGTTTTGGCCGGGGATGATACCTGGCGGTGGGAGCGCCCCGATCGCTGGTACCTGCTCCCGCCACGGCGCATCGCTCTCCCGTCTTGAGGGGATGGCCGCTCGGCTTTTGGCCCCGCGACGTTTGCCCAGTTCCACTACCGCCTGGGAAATATCTTCTGCAGCTATGCCGCGACGTGTGGATAACATAGTCTCCATCACGCACTCGTTGATCCCCAGGCGCCTCAACCGAGCCCGTACTCGGTCCGGCCTATCTGCCTGCAGAATATGTCCCGCTCGAATTGCTTGAACGCCTTTCTCTCGTTCGGTCCGGCGTTCCGTGTAACGCTGTTCGGTCTCGGTGAGCATCTGATCTTCATGAACCATAGTGCCTCCTTAAAGAGCAGGGGCCGTCTGCATGGCAACACTCATGCTCGCCCCTGTTCGCCTTTTCTGTTTTGATCCCGACTTGATAACGTTAAAGAGCAGAAATGTTTTTAGGAACTTTTGTTAGTTCCAGGCCAATTACTCAGAAGGTCCTCCTGGTTGCGAGTACCGCTTTCCCTGATCTTCTGGAGGTGCGAGGGAACGACGAGGCAGCGTCGACTTGATGCTTTGGTCCAATGAGCGATGGGTTCCCTTTGCGTGCTTGTGCGGGCGCAATCCTTTCTCGCGGTGAAGTCGTCGAGGCCGCAGGCTGCTCCCTGGTTTGGACTCTGGTTTCCTGCAGAGGTCGCAAGAGGGTCGGAGTTCGGACTCATTCGCCCCGGGAGCTAAGGGTCTTGTGGACAATGAAGAAGGTGGGGCAGTTGATTGCTGTGCAGGAACCTGATTGGCGAAGATCAGCATGATGCCGATAACGAAGAGTGCGCCGAACATGGTTTGGCTGTGTGTCATGAAGTGTAGAAGAAGGCACACTCTATGCCAGGGCGGTTTGGTTGACAACGGAAAAAGCCGCGTGCTGTTATAGCGGCGTATCTCGTCGCTCGTGAAGGGTATCTCGTAGGATGGTCTCCTTCTTCTCTTACGAGATACGAGAGACGAACGACGCTTCACGATTTTTTGGAGGTTAGGTCATGGATATGATGGGACGTGTGGGGCTGATCGAGATTCCAATCTTGATCGCGCCTGATCAAAAAGTCTGGATGGATCGCATGATTAAGGAGGGCAAGATCGCCATCCCTCCAGGCGGGACGCTGGAAAAAGGCTCGCTCTATTCGATGTTTGTCAGGATGCTCTTGCATAACGCCATGGAAGAGCAGAAGCGACAGGAAGTATTGGACGCGGAGGACGAAGACGACGAATAAGCAGGATGCTGAAAACGGCTCCCTGCGTCGTTCTCGCTTCGCTCAAGGCTTCAACGTACTCAGAGTACGCCTCAGCCTTTCGTTCGCTGTGTCCTTGCAGGAGAACCGTTTTGAGCATCCTGCCAACGTCTCATATCGTGGCCTAAGATTGCCTCGTCCTTGAGCGTAGTTTTGGACTTGCTGATTAGTCGGCTTGAACGACTCCCCACGACTGATGCGCTGTATCTGAAACGATTCAGAGGTGTATCCAAAGAGATTCACTGGCAGCGTGATTAGAGGCGCTTCATTGCGGAATGTGCGGCTTTGATGGTGTATTCGATATCGCGGGTTGAATGAGCGGTTGAGAGGAAGGCGGCTTCGAATTGAGAGGGGGCTAGATACACCCCTTGCTCCAGCATCGCGTGAAAAAATTTCCCGTATCGTTTCGTGTCCGAAAGCTTTGCGGTATTCCAATCCACCACCGGGCCTGACGCAAAGAAGGCTCCAAGTATCGAGCCGACTCTGGTTTGCGTGAGCGGCACGCCCGCTTTTTTCGCAGCCTCTCCAATCCCTTTGGCCAAGGCGGAAGACTTTTCTTCCAGCTTCTTATAGATCCCACGGGCCTTGAGTTGCTTGAGTGTTTCAATACCAGCGGATACGGCTAACGGGTTTCCCGATAACGTTCCCGCCTGATAGACCGGCCCCAGCGGCGCGATCAGATCCATGATCTCATTGCGCCCCCCATAAGCACCGACTGGCAACCCTCCGCCGATGATTTTCCCAAGCACCGTCAGATCCGGTGTGATGCCGTAGAGGGCTTGGGCTCCCCCGTAGGCGACGCGAAAGCCGGAGATGACCTCGTCGAAAATCAGGAGGATGCCCTGTTCTTCGGTGAGTCGGCGGAGCGCTTGAAGAAAATCAGGCGCCGGCGGCACGACACCCATGTTCGCGGCGATCGGCTCCAGGATAATGCAGGCCAACGTGTCCCGCTGTTCCTTGACGATCTGTTGCACTGCCTGGATGTCGTTGTATGGGGCGGTCAAGGTGTGCTTGGCGAAATCAGCCGGAACCCCATGCGAATCGGGAATCCCCAGCGTGGCCAAGCCGGAACCAGCTTTCGCCAGCAAATAATCGCTGTGGCCGTGATAACACCCTTCGAATTTGAGAATGTTGTCTCGTTTGGTAAAGCCACGCGCGACACGAATTGCGCTCATGACGGCCTCAGTGCCGGAGCTGACGAGCCGGACCTTTTCCATCGACGGGAAGGCGTCGCGGATCATACGGGCGAGCGTGACCTCCAGTTCGGTCGGCGCGCCGTAACTGGTTCCGCGTGCGGCAGCCTTTTTAATCGCGTTGATGACCGATGGAGCGGCATGGCCCAAAATCATCGGGCCCCATGAGAGCACATAGTCGAGGTAGCTGTTCTGATCGACGTCGTAGAGGCGGGCGCCTTTGGCCCGTGCAATAAACCTGGGTTGGCCTCCGACGGAACGAAACGCGCGCACAGGACTATTCACGCCTCCGGGAATCACGTGCTGGGCGTCGGCAAACAGCTTGGCAGAACGAGTGGTTTTCATGATGGGGGCGCACAGTACCATGCAGTCGAGTCTTGGTCAAGAAAGAGACGGTGCATGTGACGGGATAAGGTGACCGGGGCCAAAAACGGTCAGAAGAGATACACCGATCAGCATTTTTTGATACAGGCGGTATGGCTCTGAGGCAGGGGATTTTCGTAATCCCTTGCAAACATGCCGATTTAAGTGACGAGTCGATTGCGGCCTGACTCTTGCTCAGATCATGCGGGTACGACCTACATTCTAGACAGCGATCCTAGGGATCAACGATGAAGATTATCTGTTCATGGTGTCGGCAAGAAGGGAAAGCCGCGCTCGTGGGCGAGAAAGCCCCTCTCGCCGATGAACGGGAAACGCACGGGATTTGTGTTGGTCATCGCCGTACTGTTGAAACCCGCATACGGACATCACTTCACACGGATTCCCGCTCAGGAGTTTCGACGAGATGGTCTTTCGCGCTTTTCCGCAAATGGAGAGGTGTACTGAACGTAGCGAAGAAGATGCGCCCGTAGGATAGGCGCATCTTCTTGCCGATCTGTTGGAAGACGCGCTCGTGTTTATCCCTGAAACATTTTGAGCAACTGATCGATCCCGCCGGATTCGATCTTGCCGTTCGGCGTCACCTTATCGATCACGTTGGGTAACAAGCTAGACAGTTGTGTACTTGCGGCCTCAGGTGAGACACCGGCCTTGCTTGCAAATTGGCTCAAAAAATCGCTCCCCAGGCCCTGCTTGATCTGATCCGGTGTGATGGGCAGGTTTTGTCCTGTGCTCACCCAGGAGTTCACAATGTCGCCGAGTCCGTTCTTCTGGAATGCTTGGACAATGCCGGCCAATCCCCCCACACTGCTATTCTGACCGAGCAAACCCGTGAGAGCCTGCAAGAGAGGGTTCTGTCCTGCCTGGCCGCCCATCGCCCCACCGACTGCTTGCCCCAATTGATCCATGAGTCCCATTGGTGATTCCTTCCCTCACCGGATGTTGAAAAATACCGCCGTATTGTCGATGTGCTGCGATCTTATCGGCGGCCTGTTAAACCGCCCTACGAGCGTTGGTCTATGAATCGACCAGAGCCGCTACCATAATTGAATGAATTGAATGGCAGGTCCGTTATCAATCGATGCTAGCCTCGCGAAGGTTTCCGTTTGGGCTGCCGCTGTCGCGCATTCGGGTTCCGATTTGGTTCTTCTTTGATTTCTTCCATCCCCCAGTGGGCCCGCTTCGCTTTTTCACGCTCGGATACTGCAAAGAGCACATGAAATGGGATCGCTCCTCGGGCGCCTATTCCAGCCTGTCCGCTTCCCCAAGCTTCTCCTGCGTCGCGCAAGATCTCAAGGAGGGTTTCATACTCAGTATCGTCGTTGGATAAGACAGAGGCCGCATCGGTGATGAGCAAAATATAGCCCTTGGCCGGCAGCCATTCCAGATCAGCCAGGCATTCTTCGAGAGCGTCCCAGTTATGACCGAAGTAGTCGGGGAATTCCAACGCCTGTGCGAATTCCGTAAACAGAGCTGCCGGTGTCTTGCAGTGACGGCCGTTGATGACCTTCAGCGCCAACCGAGCTGGTGAGCGGATGAGCGATTTGACGGGCTGTCCGTCTGTGACCGTAAGCAAGGAGGTCCAGGGGGCCTTCGTCGATTGGAGATAGGCGGTCAACATCGGTGTGGATTTTGGGGTCATGGCGGCTCATTCAATGAGATGAACGTTCGGTAGTGGTTGCCGGTATAGTAGGCCTTTCCCGTATCTTGCTCGATGACGATCCGTTCCGCATCCCGCGAGCGGCCGCGCACTTTGGGATTGACATCGTACTCACGATAATGTCCTCGGGGAAGGCGACGCTCACGATTTTGAAACTCCCTGCCGCCGATATATCCAGGGAGGGCTTTGCCCCCATGCTTCTGAATTGCCTCCAGCAGGTCTTTGGCTTTTTGTAGGGGCTCCTTCGCGGCTCGATGCGATCGTCGATCAGATGTCGGCGTGGTTGTGGTATCGCGAAGTACTGGCCCTGCGGATTGAACAGTCGGGACAGAGGACGGTTGGACGGCTGGTTCAGGAGACGATCCTCCATCGAAGCACGCTGTGAGGCCGCCCAGCAACAGCCCGGAAAGGACAACGAGTGTTCCATAGATCTTCCAGGCTCGATCCATAGTATCGCGTTCGAGTCACGAGGCGAGAGAGCACACAGTACGAATCCTAGCACGCATGATCTCGAAGGATCAACGAACAGGAGAGGCGTGGGCACTTGAGCCGTGCCTTGTTGCTATCATTCATTTGCCAGCGTAGCATCCAGCGTATTCTTTGGGTTGAGGATGTGTTTCAGTCCGGTATGATGGTCGCGTACGCCAGGACGAGCCAACGAGGTACAGATTGGAATCCGCAGTAGACCAGCTTGAATTTGTGACAGTCGAAGGACTCCTGGCCTACGGGGAGATGCTGGCGTGTCGCACTGCCAGTGAGGGAATTACATTCCCCCTCCTCCCAACTTCCTCAGTCAATCGACCGCAGCGAACCTGTGATGCTATGGAAAAGATCAGGGCGTTTGTGCAGGGGGCGCAAGGGGGCTTCCCTGGAGCAGAGGAGTATCGGGTTGCCCGTCGAAAGCTGATCGAAGAGGGTTGCCAGGGTGACGAACTGGTGTTCTTTGCCGCCTGGAATGTCCTCCTCGCAGCAGGCGAGCTGGCACCGCTCCTCCGCATGCCAATCAGGTCAGTGCAAAAGCCGGCGCATCGTCGGCCGGTGGCGATCGTGCCGCGCGCTCAACTGACGCCGCAATTGGTCGAGGATCGTATCGTGCTGGACTTGGGCGAGGATCGGTTTTGGCTCTTGCCGCGCGATTTAACCGGTCGCACGCTTCTGTTCACGATGCGTCATGGTATCTCACGCATGGAGAGCGTGACCTATCGAGTCGGGCGCCGCTTCGCGAACGTGCTGGATCCTGAGCGAGGCGTCCCCAAAGCCGACGCAGTCGGTGCAGCCTTGGCCCGGATGCTGGGCGTGGTGGGGCAACAATTGGACTTCCTGCACATTCACAACTATCTCGACCCACGCACCTTCGTCCATCTAGTGAGCCAAAGCCCCAACACGCGGCAGTTGTATGAGCGGGTGGTCGCGGCACTGATGCAGGCGCACCATGCTGAGGCACTCCCGCCCGCCTGCGATCCCGCGTTAGACTCACAGGATTTCGGATGGGTCACAGGCCTGGAGAAGAAGGTGGAAGCCGAAGAGGCTGCAAAGGCATTCGGCGTGGACGTGCAGACGGCCAAGCGCCTCATCAAACATCCCCTCTACAGCTACCCGGGCGGACATTCCTTCTTCGATGTCTATGTGGATATCGTCGATGGATTTCGCCGGTTGGGTCAGTCCCACCAGGGGAAAGCCGTGTGCGTGTACAGCCACAGCTCTACACTGCGGGCGCTCATGATTTATCTCGATCCTCGCCCCTTTCGCGAAGCCTTCACCGAGTTTGGCGAATATAAAGAGGGACAGGATAACGTGGTCTTGCTGGCCTACGAACAGGGACTCTTATCCGGCTATTCAACCGCTGTGGGTTTATCAGCGCGGGAACGGGCAGTGCGGGAGACCTGGGTGAAGGTCGAGCGCGAACGTAGAGACCGGGTCACGCTCAAGCCCCGACAGATCAAGCGGATTGTGGCATTGGTCTCGGGTGGCGATTTTGCCGGGGCCGGCGCCGCGTTGAAAGAATTGCGCGTGACAGGACACCGGTTTGGCCTGGAAGTCTACTTCGTCCGTCACGGGTTCTTAGGTCTGGCCAACAACTGGATTACAGCCGTAACCGAGCAGGATACCCGCGGTATGGGTAGCCATGCGAGCAGTCCAATTGGGAGCAGCCGATTCGAAGATTTTAAGGATGAGCAGGTGCAACAGGCCACCATGCGGCATCTTCGACCCTATATGGAAGATGGAGCGTTGGTGGTGATTGGAGGGGACGGGAGTCTTCGAGGCGCGCGGGCGCTTTATGAAGGATTCGGGGTTCAAGCAGTAGGCATTCCCGGTACGATCGACAATAATATTGCGGGAACGACCTCTCTGGGTTTTCATTCGGCCGTGTCTCTAGCGAATCAATCTATCGAGTCGCTGAAAGCCACCAGTTCCGCCATGGGCAGTGTCTTTTTCGTCGAGATTATGGGGGCGGGGTCAGGACATCTCGCCCTCGCTTGTGCGTATCAGGCCAGAGCTGAAGGCCTCTTGGTCAACGAACATCCCGATCCTGACGCGTATATCGACGACTTCATCCTGGGCACGCTCCACCGCACCTTTGGCGTTCCGAACAAAAGCCATCTGTTTGTGGTGGCGGAACAGACGCCCCATCGCCATCACCCGGACGGCGGCGTGCGAGGTCTTGTCGAATATGTCGCCGGCACGCTCACCACGTGGCCGCAGTTTCAGGCACGCCCCGGTGAATATCGCCTCGCTCCTACGACCAAAGCTACGATCCTCGGGCATACGTTACGAGGGGCGCCTCCGACCCCTGAGGACAAGACGATCGGACAAGATCTGGCCTATGAAGCGATTCGCCGTCTCGTCAAGGAGCCGGAGCGGGTCGTCGGGTGCATGTTGGCCTATCGCGGGCCGGGCACCATCGAGGCGATCCCACTCCATGCTGTGGCGCCGAAGCAGTTCGACTGGGAGATCTTTGCCCGAATGCACGGAAGTGAGCTGCCCTAGCCTGATTCATTTGGTCTGTTCGGTCTGTCTCGTTTATTTGGTTGAACCAGACCAACCAGATAGACCAGATGAACCAAATCAACCAGATGATCGAGGCGGCCTGCGTCTAAAATGGCGGTCGCGTTGTGGGCTTGGTGGTCGTTTGCTAGAATGGCAGATCTAGACATCATCGCGAGCAGAACGGGGGAAGCAGGGCGCGCGCGAAATGCGGGATAAGTTGGAATCTCATTATTCCGCCCGTCTTGTCTGTCTCAAGCAGCGCGTATTCCGATTGACCAATATCCAGTGACAGCATTGTTTATGCGTAAAGCCAAAATCGTGTGCACGATTGGCCCCGCCAGCGATTCACCTACCTTGCTGGATCAGTTAATTGAGAGCGGCATGGACGCGGCGCGACTCAATTTTTCTCATGGGACCCACGAGTCGCATGCGCGTGCGATCAAGGCTATTCGCGATGCAGCGAGTCGTCGTCGCGTGGCGATCGCGATCATCCAGGACCTGCAAGGACCGAGGATCCGTGTTGGAGAAGTCGATCAGGACGGGCTCGATCTGGTTGCCGGCCAGACTGTGAGGCTCATGACGACTCTGCTCCGGTCCGGCGGTCAACTCGGCGCACGGTCTACTGCTCCATCTGCCATGCATGAGATCCCGGTGACGTACCAATACCTGGTGCGGGATGTCCGGCCAGGCGCCCGCATCCTGATTGACGATGGGCTCATCGAGCTGATGGCAGATCGGATTACCGGAAGCGCCGTCGAATGCAGAGTCGTGATCGGGGGACGACTCACCTCGCACAAGGGCATGAACTTACCTGATACTCGCATCAGTGCGCCCACTCTAACGGACAAAGATCGGAACGATCTCCGGTTCGGCCTCGCGCAGGGGGTGGACTATGTGGCCCTCTCGTTTGTCAGAGGTCCCGATGACGTGGTGGCCGCAAGGAAGCTAGTGGCCGACTGGGGCGGCGACGTGCCGATTATTGCGAAGATCGAAAGGCCGGAAGCGGTTGAGTGCTTGGACGCGATTCTTGATCAGGCGGATGGTGTGATGGTGGCGCGGGGCGATCTGGGAGTGGAGATGGGGCCGGAGGCGGTTCCGCTCCTACAGAAGCGCATTATCGCCGAAGCCAACCGCCGCCGCCGCCTCGTGATCACGGCCACGCAGATGTTAGAGTCCATGACGCACCACATGCGCCCGACCAGGGCCGAAGCGTCGGATGTGGCTAATGCCGTGCTCGATGGGACTGATGCCGTCATGCTGTCCGCAGAAACGGCGATCGGACAGCACCCGGTTGAAACAGTCCGTGTCATGGACCGCATCGTTCGAGCCGCAGAAGAAGGGACTCGATCGCGGTATACGCGTTCGTCCGACGCGCCACAGGGGGGAGGCTCATTCCCGGAAGCCATTTGTCATTCGGCCTCTTCGGCAGCCTCAGCGATCGGGGCGAACGTCATCGTGGCATTTAGCGAAGGTGGGACGACTGCGCGCTTGTTGTCGAAGCAGCGACCCGACGCGTCAATTATTGCATTGACTCCATTTGAAGCCGTACGGCAGCGGATGGCGCTGTACTGGGGTGTGATCCCTCATACGATGCGGCAGATCGCCCAAACCGATGAGCGAGTCGATGAGGCGGAACGCCGCCTGAAGACCGAGGGACTGGCGACAACGGGACAGCGGATCGTGATTCTGTCAGGGACCAGGATTGGTCAGCCCGGGGAGACCAATTTTATGAAGTTACACACAGTCGGCTAAACTGAACCTGTTGAGCCGGCCCAGTCCCCGCACAGCGCCAGCTGATAGAGGGCTCCATTGCCGACGTGCCCAGGGGAAGCGTACTCAGTTTATCCAGGAGGAGTAAAGATTGGAAGAACAGTGCACATGGTGACATCCAACGTTGTGGGGTGGTTCCTGTTTTCCTTGTGTCAGTTGCTTGTCCTGGTGTTGTCATCCGGAGATGGGCTCGCGCAGGCCGGGTCCATCAAGCATTCACCGTCCGACGTGGTGAAGCGGTATGTGGAGCTCGATCACAAGGGGGCGCGGCTCGATGCCATGTCGGCCGAAACGGTCGCGTCCTACACAGGGTGGAATGAGGAACCGGCCTGGGGGCATGTCGTCGTCACGCGAGGGTTTGTGGTGGCGGAGCAGTATCGTCAATGGGAGGTGATCGATAGGCTGGAAGTCATCATTCCTGTGACCTTTCAGGTCATTGGCTCGGTGTATCTGGAAACCGCCGGGTTCGTTCAGCGGGTTGAGACTGAAGAAGTTCGGTTTCGCGTGAAAGGCGTCAAGAATCGATGGAAGATTGTCGAACCGATGCTTCCTCCTCACGTGGGGCAGAAGCGGATGGTGAATTTTGCGCGCGACGCCTGGGTGAAGGAAACCGATCCAACGAAGCGAGACCGACTGGGGGTATTACAAGAAGAGTTGCGAAAGGCGAAAGAATAATGGGGAAGACCTCGGTCGAGCTGTTGATTTTCGATCTAGATGGGACGCTCATCGAGTCCAAATGGGACATTGCTGCGTCAGTCAATTTCACGTTGGCCGAACTGGGGCTGTCGCAGCGGCCTATCGAGGAAATCTTCGGGTTTGTGGGGGATGGGGTGAAACAGTTGTTGCGCTTGTCGATCGGCGAGGATAGTCGGGTCACCTTCGACGAGGCGTTACGGGTGTTCAGACGCCAGTACTTAGCCCATTGCCTCGATCGCACGACCTTTTATCCCGGCATTGGAGAGATGCTCACGCATTTCGCAAGCAAGCGGAAGGCCGTCGCCACCAACAAGTCGATCGAGTACACCAACGCAATTCTTCAAGGACTCGGGGGGGATCATTTTCAATGCGTCGTCGGAGGGGATCACGGGTTCGGGTTAAAACCGGAGCCGGGTATGCTGTTGCATGTCATGGAGCAGCTCAACGTATCGAGGGAACAGACCGTGCTCGTCGGGGACAGCACCAACGACATCAACGGCGGGCACAATGCCGGGATTCGTGTCTGCGCAGTCGGGTATGGGATGGGGAACCGACCCAAGATGGAAGCCTGCCGCCCGGACTGGTTTATCGAACGACCGGAAGAACTCATGGAGCTATTCATATGATGACCGAATCGTTCTTCGTATCTCATGAAGCGTATCTCGCAACAAGGAGTCGTCGACGAAACACCGATGTGAAAAGACCCGGCTGGCTCCTCAGCGTTCAGTCCCTATCTCTTCCCACGCTTCACGCTTCACGCTTCACGGTTTTCTTGCTTGCCACGGCCCTCAGCCTCAGCCTGAACCTGAATCTCGCGCAGGCAGCTCCCGGGCTGGCGGATCGTGTGGTGGAACAGAAACTGGCAAACGGGTTGACGGTGCTGATGGTCGAACGACATCAGACGCCGGTGGTCTCCCTCAACATGACCTTCAGGGTTGGGGGAGTCAATGAACAGGTCGGACAAACCGGCCTGGCGCATCTCTACGAACATATGGCGTTCAAGGGTACAAGGACGGTCGGGACAAAGGATTATGAGAAAGAGCGGCCTATTCTCGAAGAGTGGTTTCGAGTGGGGACCGAGCTGGAGCAGCGGCAACGAGAACTTGCCCGGAAGAGCCAGGAGAGATCTGCCAGTTCCGAAGATCGGGCAGCCATCGAGAAATTGCAGAAGCGATTCATTGAACTACAAGATCAGGCGGGCCAGTTCGTGGCAGGCAATGAAATGGCCTTGCTCTACCAACGCCATGGAGGGGTCGGACTGAATGCGGCGACCGGCAAGGATCTGACCCGCTATATGATCAGCCTTCCGGCGAATCGTCTGCCTCTGTGGGCCGCGATCGAAGCCGATCGTATGGCGCATCCGGTCCTTCGTGAATTCTACAAAGAGCGCGGAGTGGTCATGGAGGAGCGGCGGATGCGGAATGACGACAGCCCCAATGGACTGTTGTATGAAACTTTCACCTCGGCAGCCTTTCGCGCGCATCAGTATGGCATTCCGACGATCGGGTGGGAGTCGGATATCCTATCGCTGACACCGGCCGACACCGACGCCTTCTTCAAAGCGTACTATGGTCCCGGCAATGCCACGATTGCCATCGTGGGCGATATCAATCCGAAGGAGGTCATGACGTTGATCGAGCACACGTTTGGCACGATCCCGGCTTCGCCTTCGCAGCCCCCGCTTGTCACGGTTGAGCCGCCTCAACGAGGGGAGCGGCGCGTGGAGGTGGAATTCGATGCCGAACCGTCACTGATCATCGGGTATCACAAACCGGCGTTGGGCCATCCAGACGATTATGTCTTCGACGTGATCGACGCAGTGCTGAGCGAAGGGCTCACCTCCCGGCTCTATACGAGCTTGGTCCGAGAGAAACGCATTGCCGTCTCGGTCGGCTCCGATGCAAATTATCCAGGAGTCCGCTCCCCCAATCTGTTTATCCTCAATGCCACGCCGCGCGCCCCCCACACGACGGCAGAAGTCGAATCGGCCATGTATGCCGAGATCGAACGGCTCAAGACGGAGCCGGTCTCGCCCAAGGAACTTGAAAAGGTGCTGAATAATCTCGATGCCGATTTGGTTCGGGCGCTTCGATCCAACGGAGGTCTTGCGTCTCAGTTAGCACTCTTTCAGACGGTGGCGGGAGACTGGCGTTACGCGTTAAAGTCCCGGGATAAGATCGCTGCCGTCACGGTGGCTGATATCCAGCGTGTAGCGACTGAGTACTTCACAAAATCGAACCGAACGGTGGCGACGTTGGTGAAGAAGGCCGGGGAAAAACATATGGCGACGGCGCCGCAGGGCGAGGTGACGCGATGAGAGACGTGAAACGTGAAATGCGAAACGTGAAACGAGGTAGCTTTGCTCTGCTCTCGTTAATCATGGCGGTCGCCATTCCGTTGCTGGCCGCCTGCGCTGGAATTTCGACGTTGAACGATCCCAGGCATATGACGTTTAAGCCGGTAGAGTTCACCCCGCCGGAGCCGGATCGTGTGGTGTTCGAGAATGGGATGGTCGTCTATCTCCTGGAGGACCATGAGTTGCCCTTGGTCAGCATGACGGCAACGATGCGAACGGGCAGCTGGCTCGATCCAGCAGACAAGATCGGACTGGCGTCGATGACAGGCTCCGTCATGCGAACCGGTGGAGGCGGAGGTCTGTCGGCTGAAAAGGTGGACGAAGAGCTCGAACAGTTTGCCGGGGATCTTTCCGTCTCGATTGGACGGCAGTCCGGTTCTGCATCGCTCGATGTGCTCAGCAAGGACTTGAAGCGAGGGCTTCAGATCTTCGTGGGACTCATTCGGACACCCGCCTTTGAGCCGGCGCGGGTTGAACTCGCCAAGCTCCAGGCCATAGAAGGGATCCGTCGCAGGCACGATAACCCCGGTGCGATTGTCGGACGTGAGTTCGTCAAGCTCTTGTACGGAGAGGATCATCCGTCGGCGTGGGAAAGCAGTATCAAATCCATTACCCGCATCACCAGAGACGATCTGGTCGCGTTTCACCGGAAGACCATTCATCCGAACGGCATCATACTGGGTGTAATAGGCGACTTCGACAAATCCGAAATGCTGGCTCTCCTGCGCGACGTATTCGGCGATTGGAAAAAGGGCGAGGTGCCGGTGCTGAAGATTGCCGACGTGCCCCAGAGCCAGCCGCCGAAACCCATTGTACGGTTCGTGAATAAGGAAACTTCTCAGACGCATCTCCGTCTGGGTCATCTGTCGATCAAACAGCACGACCCCGACTATGTGTCGTTGGCGATCGCGAACGACATTCTGGGAGGCAGTTCGTTTCGCAGCCGTCTCTTCAACGACGTGCGAACCAAACGGGGCTTGGCCTACTCCGTCGGCAGCCGGTTGAATACCGGGGTGCATGATCAAGGGGTTTGGTTGATGCGCGCGGAGACGAAGTTGCCGTCGACGCAAGAGGTCATCGCTCGGTTTGTGGCGAACATGGAGCGGATGCGGACGGAGTTGGTGACGGACAGCGAGCTGGCAGAAGCAAAAGAGGCGTATGTGAACTCGTTCGTGTTCTCCTTTGGCAGTCCATCCGCAATTGTGGGGCGGTTGGTTGAACTGGAATACGACGGGCTTCCCAAGGATTTTCTCCAGCAAGTGCGTGCCCGCGTCGTCGCGTTGACGAAAGAGGAAATCCTGGCGGCAGCGAAGAAACATTTCAATCCAGAGCGCTTGACCATTGTTGCCGTCGGGTCCGGCGAAGCCCTGCCGAAGTTGCTGTCGGGATTCGGAGACGTAAAGGAAATAAAGTTAGCTCCGGAGAGCTGAGAGAAGAATGGGCGGGGGCTCGGCAATCCCCCCTGCTCCCGGAGCGCGCACGATCAGAATGTGCTTGCTCGACGGCCGCAATAGGGGAATAACCGAGCCCCCGTCCTAGGGAATGAAAGCTTCCGGAGCTTTGAGGGGCAAAGAGTGGGGAGGCGGATGGTCTGGTCGAAGCTTGTGCTCGCGCAGCCCGCGTCGCTCGATGATGAGCGCTATCAGAACAAGGCCTCAAGCCCACAGGACCGTACGTGGCAAACCCGTAGTTAAGAAAGGACATGATTAATAGACGAAGCCTCTTGATTGCGGTCTGGCTCTTGCTTATTTCTTCAACCGCTTATTCGAAAAGGCGCCGTCGCAGTGGAGGGAGTAATAACGAAGAGGACATACCATTGCGCTTTAGAGGTCGCGGAATAGTTAGAGGGGATCACTATCAAGGCAAAGTCTTAAGCAGATAAGAATTGAAAGAATGTGTTTTGCGCCAAGATAAAATCGATGACACACAGACAGAGGCTAATGAACTCAAAGCCAAACTGAGCAAAACGAGCAATGTTCTCAATGAAAACTCACGAAAGATAGAGATTAAAAGACTTCATGTGGATCAGCATAGCCAAGAATCAGTGGACTCATTCAATGAAGGCTTGGCCGGATACCAACAGATGGTCGAAAATTACAACGATCTCCTTCCGAGCTACAACAAGATAGTACACCAGATAAACAGCAACATTGAGGAGTTCAATGCCAAATGTGGTGATAGGGTTTATTACATTGACGAGATGATAAGCGTTCTAAACGAGTTAGGGGTCAAATCCTAATAGACAATCAGCCTAGTACGGGTTTATTTGATGCGTTAGGCTTTTCCAAGTCCAAGATCGTTGTTTAACATGACGCTCTCTCCTTTTTTCTTCTTACACAGCAATCTCAAATTGAATCCGTTCATAGGGAACGGTCGGTGTGATGGAGTCGCGCATGTGCGCTCCCGCTTCCAAGTGCACCAATCCGATGTCAGCCAGGAGTTTCAGATCGGCATGGACATTTTTGAAGTCCCTGCGGATCAGTTTCGCCAGCGCGGCGATCGAACGAGGATGACGAGTCCGGATGAGGTGGAGCAAGGTCAAGCGTGATGGCGTGAGCACCCTCCGCATCGCTTCCACGCTGACAAAGTAGACCCCTCTTTGCTTGGGCAGGGTCTTGCCCGTCTGAAGCGCTTTGAGCGTTTCGCCGAACTCTTGCAATCCTTCCTCTAAGGGGCGAACCCCTACTTTCAGTCGTTTGACTTTCATCTTCCAGGCTCCTTTTTGATAGCGGTCACGTCGCGACGAAAATCTTCGATCAGGCGGTCGACGGTCGTAAAGACGTAAGGAGTCGTGGCGGAACGAAAATGCCGATGATCGCCTTTGTGCTCATGGTTGTCGTACCCGATCAACCGTTGCCCTTTGAGTATATACACCAAAGAATACTTGAATCCATAAGGCGTACTCGGTGTTTTGGGAACATCGTACACCTTCATTTCCACCAGCCCTCCCTGCTCGTCCACGTATCTTGTGTGGAGGGCCAGCGTTGCCTTCGGCATATGGCAGTAGACACCATATCAAGGTTGGGTGTCAAGAAAGGTATTCTGGGTAGCTCGGCGGAAGGCACCTACTGCAACTTGATTGGCTGCCAGAGACAAGGTACTGTGAAGCTGACGGATTGTGAGTGTTCGGAGATGTAAAGAGGTCATCGTGACCGTCTATCTCTGATGCTTTCTATCTGATGAACCAAGAAGTCAAGAATGTGAAGACCTTCCCAAGCTGATAGTTGAGATCTGACCCTGAAGGCGATGTATGCCGCTTGAGGACGACTTTTCAGACATTATCAAGAAGGCGCGAATTGGCCAGGGACTTTCGGTCGGTGATGTCGCCCAGATGGCCGGAGTGCCTAGCGGGAACATCACGGCGCTGGAGAAAGGCGCTTGCCCACCCGACCGCGCTGAGGTTCAGGCGCTGGCGAAGGCGTTAGGACTTCGCCCTGGTCCGTTGGAGCAGCTCGCGATCGAGAAGTGGGAGCCGGTCGCGCAACAGCCGCTAGCCTGGATGAAGACAGTACAGGGGTCGATCGGTGGCTATGGGGTGCAGGGCTATGTGGTCCATGACGGTGGTGAAGCGCTGCTCATCGACACGGCGTACAATGCGCCGGCGATGATCGAGTGCTTGTCCACGCACCACCTGAAACTGGTTGGGATTTGTCTGACGCACGGCCATGCAGACCACGCCGATGGGATCGAGCAGATTTTGAAGTTTCGTGAGGTGCCGGTGTATCTCGGACCTGAGGATGTCGATCTCCTCAGTTGGCAGCCCCCGGCGGCACAGCTCAAGGCACCGGAACAGGGTCAGACGATTTCAGTCGGGGGGCTGGGCGTTCACTGTCTCCCCACGCCTGGCCATACTCCTGGCGGGATCTGTTATCGTGTCGATGCTGACTCGCAACACATCTGCTTCGTCGGCGATACGTTGTTTGCGGGATCCATTGGCCGCTCGAATCCCAGCACGTTGTATCGCACGCATCTACAATCGGTCCGGACTCAGGTTCTTGGGTTGCCGCCTGAATATCGGTTGTTGCCTGGTCACGGACCTGCCACGACCGTTCGCGAAGAACTGGATAATAACCCCTTCGCATCGGGCCATTAGCTGGTTGTAGAATACTACTGTGGCCCGGTGAAAATTCAAGTGTCCACAAGTCTAGGACAACAAGTGTACTTTCATACAGGATGCTCAAACAGGCACGACTTCTCACCCGCCCAGCCCCGGCGCGCCAAGACGCGCCGTTCCGCGGGCAAGGCCGCAGCGAGTGAGGACCGGAGGCGTACCCTCAGGGGTACGTTGAGGGTCTGAACGATGCGAGAACGATGCTGGCGGACTGTTTCAGCATCCTGTTAGAAGAAGACCCTATGAATTTCGACCAGCGGAGCGATGACCAACTGACCCGTAGCGGAGAGTTGCCGGTTGTGGCGGGGCCGGCTGAGGATCTTAGCCGGCTCCCCCCGGATGGCGAACTCGAGGAGCATCCCTTCTCGAAATGGATCCTGCCTGTCAGCCTCTTTGCGGCGACAATCTTTACCACTCTGTGGGCCGGGGCCTATCAGACGTACAACGGACCGATCCGTGGACCGGTCAATCTTCTGCTTGAACAGCCTGAGATACTCTGGCGCGGGGTTCCCTTCGCTGCCACGCTCTTGACCATTCTGGTCACCCATGAATTCGGGCACTATGCACTCTCCCGTATCCATCGTGTGCCGGCGTCATTGCCGTTGTTTATCCCGGGTCCTCCCTATTTCATCGGCACATTCGGGGCGATTATCCGCCTGCGCGGGCCGATTGTGAATCGCCGCGCGCTGTTCGACATCGGCGTGGCTGGCCCACTTGCCGGCTTTATTGCTGCAGTCGTCGCGTTGGTTATTGGCCTGAATCTGTCGACGGTTGTCGATCGGACGGCGACTCATGGATTGCAGTTGGGCGAACCGATACTCTTGCAGTTCATTGCGTGGCTGGTTGTCGGATCCATTCCCCCTGAGGCAGACATCGTCTTGCACCCCATCGGATTCGCCGCGTGGTTTGGCCTGTTTGTGACATCGTTGAATCTGATTCCCATCGGCCAACTCGATGGTGGACATGTCGCCTACGCTTTGTGGGGCAAGCGCCAGCGCACGATGGCCTTTATCATGATACCGATCCTCATTGTGTTGGGATATGTGGGCTGGCCCGGCTGGTGGCTCTGGGCCTTTATGTCAGGACTCTGGGGTCTGGGGCATCCACCGGTGCACGATATTCATGTTCCGTTGGGCCGGGAGCGGGTCATTGTCGGATGGATTGCTTTGGCTGTGTTTGTGCTGACCTTTGCGCCTGTTCCGTTCTCTTTCCACTAACAGGCTGCTGAAACAGACGCGCCAGCGTCGTTCTCGCATCGTTCAGACCCTCAACGTACCTCTGCGGGTACGCCTCGGGACTTCACTCGCTGCGGCCTAGCTGACAGTCTGTTTGAGCAGCCTGCAACCCAACTCCATTCAGCGACCGGATCAATCCAGATATTGTCTTGTCCGATTACCTGCTCGGTCATACCATGTGTCATGGCATCCACTATCATTCCTGCGGTCCTCTGTCCCAAGTGTCAGACCGACCAGCCTGACGGTGCGACAGAGTGCGTGAAATGCGGGATCGTCTTTGCAAAATATCGGCCGCTTACCCCGCCGGTGCGGCAGCAGGCTGCCCCACAACACTACGCTCGCTGGGTGTCGCTTGCGAAGGAGTGGCTTGTTGACTCAGATACGTCGACGGACTCGCTGAGGTTCGCCGGTCGTGTCGTCGTGTTTCTGGTACTGCTTTGGTGGGGCCGGGCATTCATTTTCACTCCGCTCGAAACCAACTACACAGGCGAATCGTTCCTTCATCTAATCAATCTTCCGTTCCATGAAGCAGGCCATCTCCTCTTTATTCCGTTCGGCCAATTCATGACGATACTGGGGGGGAGTCTCGGGCAGCTCCTGATGCCGCTCGTCTGTCTTGGCACATTTCTTATCAAGACGCGCGATCCCTTCGGCGCCTCAGTGGCCCTCTGGTGGACGGCGGAAAGCTTTATGGATATCGCTCCCTATATCAACGATGCACGGGCGTTGGATCTCACATTGCTTGGCGGGGTCACCGGGAAGGAAACGGATGGACATGACTGGAACAATATCCTGACCATGTTGGGCTGGCTGGAGCATGACCATCGCCTGGCCCACCTCGCCTACAACTTCGGCATTCTCCTGATGCTGGCCTCGTTCGCGTGGGGTGGGCTGCTTCTCCTGAAACACTACCGCCGGCTCTAGCAGGATGCTGAAAAAGCCCGCCAGCTTCGTTCTCCCCTCGAAAGCATCCTCAACGTAGCCCAGAGGCTACGCCTCCGGTGCTTTCTTCGGCTGCGGCCTCGCTGACAACCTTTTTGAGCATCCCGCACGGAGACCTCTCGTCGGATCAAGCCAGCTTGCCTATCGCGAGCAGCATAAAGAGGAAGAGGAATTATTCTGGTGGTGCGCACGCGGAGGTTTGTGAGAGTGCTTCGAGCGCGAGTATCAGTGCGTGGGTTCCGCTCCGGCCATGCCCGAGCGTTTGGACGGTCTGGTAGAGCTGATGCACCAAGGTGAGCCCAGGCAATACGATCCCCATACGTTTTGCCTCTTCCATCGCAATGCCCATGTCTTTGATGAAATGCTCGACAAAAAACCCTGGGTCGAAGTTGCGCTGTAGAATTTTCGGCGCCAGATTGTCCAAGGTCCAACAAGCGGCTGCGCCGCCACGGATCGATTCGAGCATGCGGGTCAGATCGAGCCCCGCCTTGTAGCCATAGAGCAAACTCTCGCAGACCCCGACCATCGTGCCGGCAATCACGATCTGGTTACAGAGTTTCGCCTGTTGCCCGGCGCCTGGTCCTCCCTGAAGCACGATCTTTTTCCCCAATAGTTCGAACAGCGGCATCACGACTTGCACGGATGTCGCGTCGCCACCGATCATGATTGAGAGTGATGCATTCTTCGCGCCGACATCGCCGCCAGAGACAGGGGCATCAATGGCAGAGAGATTGTTCGTTGAGGCAACCGCGGCAATGTCACGGCTTAATGCGGGTTGCGTCGTCGTCATGTCGATGAGGATCATTCCAGCTCGAGCCCCGGCCAGGACTCCCGTCTCGGCGAAGTAGACCCTATGTACGTCCTGAGGAAATCCGACCATCGTGAAGAGGACATCGGATGCAGCCGCCACTGCGCGCGGACTCTCGGCCCATTGCGCGCCGCGGTTGAGTAATGGTTGCGCCTTCGATCGCGTACGGCTATGGACCGTCACGCGATAGCCGGCCGTGAGCAGATGGCCACACATCGACGACCCCATCACGCCGGTGCCGATCCAGCCGATGGCCCTGTGTGCCGTTGTGACTTTGTCTGGAGAGTCTGTCATTGGGACTTTTCTTCATCAGGTAGTGGGGTGATGCGGTCAGCTACCGCCTGAATGACGCCTTCTTGCTCTCTTGCCACCTTGACTCCCTGCAAACTTAGATAGTAGCCCCCGTGACTCGGCGATTGGATCGTGGCCGTCAGTTCAATCCGTTGCCCGTCTTCGATATCGGGGTCTTTGACGGTCGGGATTCCGCAGAGTCCGTAAACGGCCACGGTGATCGAGGAGGTCTCGTCTTCCAGGTAGAACAAATAGGCGCCGTAGCACATCGTGCCGGCCTGGAGCTTGTAAGGATCGAGGGGCGTCACATTGCGAACAGTCCCCCGCAACATGACCTGTTTCAAGTGAAACGACTTCGGTTCGTCGACGATCTCGCGAATGGTGATGGGCTCCGCGGCTGAAACAGAGGAAGAGTCGACCACAGCCCCCACAAGCCAGAGGACGGCGAGGAGACCGAGCAACGTGTGTGCACGAGATGCTGTGCGCTGTATCACAGTTCTATTTTACAGAAGGTCGTGGCAGAAGTCCCTTCCGCCTCTTCGACGAACTCGCTATAATCCGCCAAACATTCCAGCAGGCTGAGTAAAACTCAGGTAATGCCAACAATATGGCTGGAACGGTCCGTACGGTGCTGACGCCAGAATAACATCAGGATGCTCAAAAAGGCTGTCCAGCAAGGCCGCAGCGAGCGAAGAGGCGAGGCGTACGCTTCAGTACGTTGAGCTTCTGAGGGATGCGAGAACGCTGCTGGCAGACTTTTTCAGCATCCTGCGAGGAGAATCACCCATGATCGATCACGCACAACTTGAACGCTACATCACAGACAGCCGCCTCCGGTTTGAAGACCTGCTGGGCCAGATGGTGGAAATTCCTTCGATCAGCATGGATCCGGCTAGAGCCCCCGATATCCGGCGCATGGCTGAATTTGCACGGCAGCTCCTCACAGACTTGGGGGCCGAAGTTCGGATTGTAGAAACCGGTGGCTATCCGATCGTGTCAGGCGGATGGATGACCGGAGTCCAACATCCGACGGTCACCATCTACAATCATATGGATGTACAGCCGGCGCAGGAGCCGGAATGGAAGCAGGAGCCTTTTGCATTCAAGAACGAGAACGGGTTGTACAAAGGCCGTGGCGCGACGGACGACAAGGGTCCTGCTCTCTCGGCCCTGTTCGGCGCACGGTATGCCATTGAGCAAGGAGTGCCGATTAACGTCCGGTTTCTTTGGGAGCTGGAAGAAGAAATCGGTAGTCCAAACTTTGCGGCAGGATTGAAGAACCGAACAGCTATTCCTCGACCGGACTCAGTTGTGGTGTCGGATACCATCTGGCTCGCGAAAGGAAAGCCCGCCATGCCCTATGGCCTACGCGGTTTGCTGGGCGCGCGACTGACGCTACGCACGGGAACGAAAGACGCCCATTCCGGCGTGACGGGCGGCGCTGCGCGGAATCCGCTCGCGGAACTGATGGAAGTGGCGCATGCCTGCGTCGATGCGAAGACCGGCAAGGTGAAAATTCCCGGGTTTTATCAGGATGTAGTCGAACCGACGAAAGCAGAGATCAAGAGCTTTCTTGCGTCAGGATTTCAGGTCAAGAGCTTCAAACAGGCCTACGGATTTCAGACGTTGCGCACGAACGATCCCGCTGAGATCATGCGCCGGATCTGGGCCGCGCCGACGTTTGAGGTGCATGGGTTGACCGGCGGTTATCACGGCCCAGGGGTGAAGACGGTCGTACCGGGACACGGCGAGCTGAAAGTAAGTATGCAGTTGGTGCCGAATCAAACTCCAGAGAAGGCCTTTGCGTTGCTCAAGCGCCACGTGGCGAAGCTGAATCCGAACGTGAAGGTGGAGCGGGAAGGGATGCTGCATCCATTCAAAGGACTGTTCGAGGGGCCCTATGTTGAAGCAGTAAAGCGGGCGGCGAAGGCTGGGTTTGGAAAAGAACCGGCGTTCATCCGCGAAGGCGGATCGATCGGCGCCGTGGTCACCATGCAGAAGACCTGGAAGGTGCCGATCCTGTTCATGGGGTTGAGCCTGCCTGAGCACGGCTACCATGCACCGAACGAATACTTCGACTGGGGTCAAGCCTCCGGCGGGATGAAGGCGTTTGCGCATTATTTTGAGGAATTGGCGAAGATGGGAAAGAAGTAGGGAGCAGCCAGACCGTCCTTCTTGCTCGCAGAACGCGCATGATCGGAATGTGCTCGTTCGATGCGCGCAGTAAAGGACAGTCCGGCAACTCCCTTGAGCGAAAAGATGTGAAAAGATGTGAGGGTTCGGAGAGAGAAACAGAAGGCCCTCGTTGGACGCGCGCAGTGGAAGATCAATCAGCCCCCATTCCCTGGAGAGAGAACGAGCAAGCTTGGAAGGAGCATGTATTTCGTTCGATGCGCGCAGTAAAGGGAAGCCTTGGCCACTCCTCTATGTGGTGAATGGGGTAAAACGTGGGCTTGGACTGAGTTCCTCCTGTGCTCGCGCAACGCGCCCGGGTTCGTCTGTCTGGTTGGCTGGTCTTTCTGGTCTGTCTGGTTCTTCTTGATGAATTTCCGGTCCGACCAACCAGACAAACCAGATAGACGAGATAGACCAGATGAACCAGCCTTCGTTGGACGCACGCAGTGGAAGATCAATCAGCCCCCGTCCCTGAGATTTTATAAGTGTCGCTCATGGAACTGATTCGGCAGGGCACTCTCTTCTGCATGGGTCTGGTTTGAGCCCTGTAGGTATCGGGAGCTTGTCTGGCGGGGTCACGAAACCCTCTGTATCGTGATCTCTGGCATGCCCGCGTGACTACTGGCGCACGACCGTGCTTGGCTGTGTAGGCGGTCGCTATAAGCGGTGGGCGCCGTCAAGTTTTCCAAGACTCCGATCGAAGGTGCCCAGCGGCAGATGCCCGGCCTTGCGGGCGATTTCCAGAACGAGACAATCGGAGAAGCCCAACGAGGGCCGTGCGCGGAAATGTGTCAATGCCAAGGCGACGACATCGGCATCCTGAAGCGTCAAGTCCTTGTGATGCAACATGAGCGCGACCGCGTTGGCGATTTGCGGGGGCGAGCGCTGGTATACCGCGTCGAGCACCCACAGGGTTTCCGCCAGCACGAGGGTCGAGACCCACGCCCCCTTGGCCACATACCTCTCCGCTGCAGCTGCCTGGCGCGCATCGTCACGCACCAGCAGCCGCACCAATACATTGGTATCAACGGCGTGCATATTTCTGACGGATGCGTTTTCTGATGCCGTCCTTCACGCTGGTCGAGGCTTTTCGCTTGGGGTTGTCATCGGGAAACAGCGCGTCATGCACATCTGCCAGGGTGTGCTGTCCGACTTTTCGCACAATAATCTCTTCATTCTTCTCGTCCCATTCGAGGACCGATCCGGGTCCGACCCCAAGTTTCCTGCGAATCTCGGAAGGGACGGAAATCTGGCCTTGCGCGGTCAGTCTAGAATGTGCAAGTGGCATGGATGAACATTACCACGGTAATGCACAAAGGTCAATGATACGATAGGGAATCAATGGTACAGGAAATGATGCAGTTTGATCAAAATGGAGCGAAGTATGAGAATTTTATCGCCGCGTGGCCTCTGTACTCAGTCGGGCCGTAATTTATAAAGTCATGGAGGATATTCTGGATCGGGTTTTATTGGGGGCGGCCAGGTGCCCTTCTTGCTCGCAGAACGCGCACGATGAAAATGATGGGAAGGACACCCACGTTGGTCCTGTGCTCCCGGAACGCGCGCCCTAAGAAGGGCCTCGTTCGACGGCCGCACTTAGGCCAACATGAGTGCCCTTCCCTGAGAGAAAAGTTAGCGAGCTTGGAAGGCTTAATATAGTAGATTGACGATGCTTGTCCATTGCGCGCAGGGAAGGACAGTCCGGCGACTCCCTTGAGAGAAAAGGAGTAATGGTGCGGAGAAGGAAAAAGAAGACCCTCGTTGGGCGTGCGTAATCGAGGATTAATCAGACTGCTCTTTGGAAGAAGAAGTCCTTGATCCCTTCCAAACAAGGCAATTGTCCTCTCCCAATTGAGGAACCCGTTGTCTCTCTTTCATGCCCATGATTTCCAATTGCCCATATTCTTCCCACTCACGGATCCAGTCCTTCAGATCGCTTTCCCAAGTCAGAGGAAATGTCATTGCGGAAGACCAAGCTTCATCATAGGCAAGCTGTCTCTTGGTCTGGAGGAGGACTAGAACCGCCGCTCGCGCATGAGATATATATCTTTCCCGTAAAGAGCGAAAGTACGCGGATGGGTCTTGGGGCACCGCACCCGAGAATAGTCCTAGCTCTGTTTGACCAGTCCGTTCTTCTCTCTCTCGTTTTTGGGCTTCATCCCGTGTTTTTTCCATGACAGGCATTGCCTTCTTCTCCGCTTCTTTGAACACCTGTATGCCTTTGGGGTCTCGCGTGGCATAGATGAGATGAAAATGTGTTCTGTTCTTTTCGGGGTGAAGAACAATGGCAGAGCTTGTATATCCAAATGCGCCAACACGTTTTACGCATTTGCTGTAAGCCATAACGATAGCGTCTTCTCGATCCTTCTCCTCGAGTCCTTTCAGTTCGTCTTTGAATTGGCTAGAGCCAAAAAGCCTGATGAAGCTCTCTTGGTTTTGCCTCTGCGGCCACTCTATGAAACGACGGATGTGTTCGGTCATGAAGTTAATCAGCACCTCTCCAGTATTTAACTTCAGAAGTGGAGCAATGGTATCCATTGCAAATCCAGACCACCCCTTAGGATCTATGAATAAGAAATGAAACGAAGTAGGCCCACCTTCTTTGACAAACCGTAAGATGTCCTGGATGGCATTTTCGAGCTTCTTGTTTTTTGTTTCTATTATGACGCCATCTTGTTGGTCCGCGAATTGTTTGAGCTTTGCATAGGCAGACGGAGTTTTCTCAAGGAAGAAGCACCGAAGCTTTAGAGTTTTCCCAGTTTGCTTCTTATGGATATCGCGCGCATTGCGTAATTGCTCAAGGGCAATCGCAAATGAACTATCCTCGAACTTTTCCGATTTGACCTTCCAAGGTCCTGAGAAACAGTCAACGTAGGTTAGAGTGTCCCAGTGCCAGCCAACAATGATCGCGAAGCGTTCAAGATAGTTTTTGAGGATGATGTGTTTGACGAGGGTCTGTTCGCGACCGGTGTAGAGATCACCGGGGTTCAATGGGGCGCACCTGCAGGACGCAGAGATTCAACTTTTTCAATGGCAATCAACCGTCGCTGGTGGTCCATGACGGGTACTTCTGCGCGTTGGGGGAATTCATTGTAGGTCTTGCCATCGAGGGAGCGGCCGGCTTCACTTTTTCGGACACCACCCCATTGTTTAAAGAAGAAAGGAACCTTCGCCTTTTGGCATTGGTCGCGGATTGAAAGTACCCAAGATTTCTTCATGGGTCTGGCACCAGCTCCACTTTCACCCCCCACAATTACCCAGTTTATTCCGGTGAGTCTAAATCTTCCTATGTCTTCGAGTAAGGGCTCTATCGAAAGAAAGCGAATTTTTGCCGGCGATGCTTGTAAATGATCAATGCGTGGGAGCCCATGTTTCTTGTTTTCTACGCTGACACCCCACCAGATATGAGGCAGTGTCGCAGCAAACTTGAGCTTTGTCTCTAGCATATCTCGCATCCGGTCCGAACGCTTCGTCAGTACCTGATAAGTGTGCCAGTTTGCTAGTTGCATGACACGAACAACCGATACGATGTATTCGTCGGCGACATCTTCTTGGAAGAGATCGCTCATGGAGTTCACAAAGACCATCTTAGGCGTACGCCAGCGGATTGGTTCAGCCAGCTTTTCTGGTACAACGCGCAGATCAAATCCATATTCGTAAGGATGGTTAGGGACGCCTCGAAAACGCTCAGCAAACGTCTCAGCATAACAATTTGCGCATCCAGGACTGACCTTGGAGCATCCCCTAACCGGGTTCCACGTTGCGTCAGTCCATTCTATTTTTGAATTATCGCTCACGACTCAGTGATCTCCTATCGGCGCATCATAGTTTAGCTCAAATCGTATCGTATGGTAAGTGAATTGTCCGGCGTCGAAACGCGTTGGCCTGGAGGGATGCTGCTGGGTTTAATTGCAATCGAACTACCAACGGCCGATGCGGATTGGTAGTTCCAAGGCTACGGTCAAGTGATCGAGAAAGTCTCGCAGGTGGATTTCTTCGGCGCCGAGCGCTTCGCGGCGTTGGGGGGGAGTGTCATCGCGACGGATGATGGCGAAGTGCCTGTGGATCTTCCGTGGGTGTGGCCCGAGCGTTGGGGTGAAGAGAGTGCGGTAAACCCGACTCAGCAGCCTTTGAACTTCAGTGCCATGCATTGTTGCGTGAGCCGCTTGGCTTCTGTGATCTGATCGGGAGTCATGCGCCCGGCGACATCGTTTCGATTTTCCTCGGCTTGCTTCTGCTCGTCACCCTTCATGTGTACTGCTGCGATGCTCACCCACAAATACGCCCGCACATAATCCTGTGTCGTGCCTAGACCTGCGAAATACAGTTCCGCGAGGTTGTTCTGTGCGAGCGCATTCCCCTGCGCCGCGGCTTTCTCGTACCACTGACGCGCTTGCGCATAATCCTGCGGCACGCCTTGTCCTTTGGCATACAGTTCCCCGAGACTGTTCTGCGCCTCCGCATTCCCTTGGGCTGCAAGCGATTGAAAGGCTTTCAACGCAGTCGCGTGATCACCGGGTGGATTTGCAGCAGTCGTATCTTTGAGTGGACCCGCCCACGCTGTGCCCACCGTCAACAGGAGCCCAACACTCATAGAAAGGATTATTCGTGTCATTGAGAATTCCTCCAGAGAGATCATCAGAACTGTTGGAGTGTGCCCCAGTTTGAAGAGAAGTTCAAGGTGCCTGGATAGGCTCCGCGGCAGCTTGTGTGTGGGGGGCAGCATGGGCTGGTCGCTACGGATGATTGCACATGGTGTCTGCGTGGCTACTGCGAGTGGGGCATGGGTGGTGCGGGGAAAATGGGAATTTGACGGACCCTACTGGCAGCCCTTGAATTGCCGTGCCTGACATTGACTCGTCAGTCGTTTACCTTCTGAAATCTGCGCGGAAGTCATGCCGCCTGCGATTTCATCTCGATTTTCTGCTGCGAGGTCTTTCTGCGGGTCATTCGTCGAGAGGGATGCTGCGACGTTGTACCACATGAATGCACGCACAGAATCCTGCTTCACGCCATGTCCGAATTCATGGAGCCCTCCAAGGTTGTTCTGAGCACCCGCGTGCCCCTGCGTAGCGGCTTGTTCATACCAGTGCCTCGCCGTCGAAAAATCATGGGGAACGCCTTTTCCGAAGTCATAGAGCGCCCCAAGGTTGTATTGCGCGTCTGCGTCTCCTTGAGCAGCGGCTTTCTCGAACCACTCCCGCGCCTTCGTGTAATCCCTCGGCACACCCCGCCCGTAGTAATACAGCAACCCGAGGTTGGTCTGCGCTTCCGCGACACCCTGGGTTGCCTTTTTTTGCAGGTCTGCAGCTGACATGTCGATCGGCGGGGAAGCTGACGCATGTTCAAAGAGGAGAACGAGTGCCGCCAGGAGAATTATGACTAGGACGCGCATGGTGGCGCAGTATGGCGCGGAGGGCAGAGAGCGTCAAGGCGAGCAGTAACACACGATTATTATCGAGCTTCGGGCTCACGACTTCTATCATGGAATGTCGAACTGCCAGCGTCCTTGCCTATTAGGAAGGGCGAGTGCCGCGGTCAGGTGATCGAGGAAGTTGCGACGGGGGATTTCTTCCGCACCGAAGCGCATGACATGCGGAGAGGCTTGTTGGCAGTCGATGATGCGGAATTCCCAAGTCTGTAGTTGGCGCACGAGCGAGACCAACGCGACTTTTGAGGCGTCAGGCACCAGGGTGAACATCGATTCTGCGAAGAAGGCGCCGCCCAGCGCCACACCATAGAGTCCGCCCACCAACTTTCCATCCTGCCAGGTTTCAACGGAATGGGCATAACCTTGTTTGTGTAAGAGCGTGTAGGCATCGAGCATCTCTGCCGTGATCCAGGTGCCGCCGTCTGGATATTGCGGCCTGGGTCCTGCGCAATGTTGCATCACGTCGCGAAAGGACCGGTCGAGCGTGACGTTGAATAGACTGGGACGAAGACTTCTCTTCAGGCTGCGCGAGATATGGAGTTTGTCGGGAAAGAGGACGGTTCTAGGATCTGGCGACCACCACAGGATGGGCTGGTCTTCGTCGTACCAGGGGAAAATCCCGTGGCGGTAGGCTTCGAGCAATCGCTCGGGTCTCAGGTCGCCCCCGACAGCGAGGAGCCCCTCAGGGGTGGACACATCAACGGGCGGGAAGCGCAGATCGGACGGGTTTGCGCTGAGCCTGAACATGATACGCAACGTACGAGATGCGATGGCAAAAGGCTATGAGTTCGCTAACCGGACCCTCACCCCTTCTTCTCTTCCACTGCAGCCAGGATTGGCTGGAAGATGGGATCTGCGTCCAGCACCGCTTTCAAGGATTCTGCTCCGACGAAGAAATTCCAGATGTCCGGAGTCTGCCCGGGAGTTTCAGCGAACCATCGTTTGGCTTCCGTGAGTCGCTCCAAAAGGGCCTGATTGTCTCGGTTAGGGGTAAACAACAAACTGTAGGCCTTGGTGTATTCGGCCATGAATTTATCGAGCGGCAGGTCGGCAAGCGCGAGCGCCTCGTCAGCATTCTGATAGGCAGCCCGAATGTCGGAGTCGTCAAGGATGCGGTTCCAGGCCACTTTGTTGATACGGGACCAGGCCAGTTGGAGCAGGGCTTCGGCTCGGCCGGCTTTTTGGTCTTTCGGAATAGCCGTGACCAAGGAGTGATGGGTTTCGATCGAGGGTTCTTGATCGTTATTCCAGCGCAAGGCCACGCCTAACCGAAATCGATTATCGAGTTGGTCTGGCCGTACAGCGGCCAGTGTTTGCATGGCTGAGAGCATGCGGTACAGGTAGTCGGCGGTCGTCGGTTTGTCGAACCCGCCCATTTCCATTCCCAGTGATAGGTCCATGCGTGTCGATTGAGCATAGATGTTCCAGAAATGCTCGTTCACGACCAGGAACAATGCCGGCTCATTCACCATGAGCTTGTGGAATGGGTAGGCCTCGCGTAGGACCATGGCATAGAGATGTCGGCTCAGCACCGTGAGGGCTTCGGTCTGACTGGGGTCGACGACGAGTACGCGGTTCAGCATGGCCACGCGGTCGCGCAGTTCAGGAAACATGGCCGCGCGAGCGACCGCCGCGGTCAAGAGCCCAGGGCTGTCAGTCGGTCCCCACCAGACGAGTGACTCAGATAGGGCATGGCTGGTTTCTGTGACAAACGGGATCTGTTCCTGCTTGCCGCTTCCGAAGATGGCACCGCTGGTGACGGGAAGGTTCACGACCGCCTGGTCGCCCGCGAAGCCGTATTTTTTCAACCCGGAGAGGACCACCCACTGAGTGGTCACTTCTTTTAGCGCACGCCTGGTTCGCTTAATCGTTGTGGTCCACTTGACCGACCCGGCAGCATAGGTCACTGGAGCGGTGAGAGGATCCTGGTAGCTGATGGACAGTTTTACCAAGGTCGTCGGCACTGCGACGACCGGGCCATTCGGTCGAAGGCGGAACGAGGCTGAAGGAAGCCGTGCGCTGCCGGCAACATGAACACGGAATCCGGTTCCCGGTGGGCTCAGCCCCAACGAGTCGGTCACAAAAGCTGAGGCGGGATAGTGCTTCACGTCCTCGCTGAAAAAAATCAGTTCGCCATTACTAGGCCACAAGATCTCCATGCCGACATCAGTTCGGATGATGGTAGAGGCATGGGCCTGTTGAAGGCGCTGCCGGCAGGAATCGTAGACGGGGTCGGAGTCAGCCGGATAGCGCGTGATGCCACGGGGGGCTGCGGCTACAAGGGGATATTGGCAGGCGAAGTCGAGTTGGCCGACGGCCACCGCATTCCCTGCGCCCATCGCTTCGGTGTATCGTCGAGCCGTCGCTTCAGCAGCGGTGATGGATTGCTTCGATTTTTTTGTAGCGGCAGCGGCTGATGCCGATGGGGCTTCGATCAGGGGTATCGCAGTCAGAAACAACAGGGTTCCGGCAAGCAAGAGCATTCCGAACCCGCTACGCTGGAGGATCCGCAAACGCATCATGTCGCACAGGCTCCTAAAATAAAGGACGAAAAGAAGACGGTACTGTCGTTTCAGGTTACAAGTTTCTAGTTTCGAGTTTCAAGTTTTCAGAGGATGGTTCTTGACAACCTGAAGCCTTAAACTAGAAACCAGCAACTCTATTCCGAACGACACAGGAAGAGGACGCCCTCTCTCCTGGCTATTCGACTACGATGACGGCCCGCATCTCATGACCTGGCATGTCGCATAGGTATGAGAAGGTTCCGGTGCGTGCCGGCGTAAACTGAAACTCGATGAGGCCGTCAGGCGGGATGATCACTTTCTTGAGTCCTTCCGGACCGAACTCTGGGGCTCCGTTGCCACCCAGGTTGAGGTCGTCGCTCAGGAAAAGTTCCTTGGCGACGACGGTGTGGAGTTCTGTATCGTGGTTACGGAACCGCAGCACGGTCTTGCGACCCTGATGCAGGTGGATCTGTTGGGGAATGAATATCCGTGAGCGAATCTCTATGGTGACCGGCTCCATCTCGAATTCAGTTGAGAGCGTAGCGGTGGGGGTTGCGAGCATAAGCGCAAGGCCTATGACCCAGAGCCTGTCTTTCACTGTGCATTGGCCGCATCGAGGATCGCGCGGCGCATATTTTTCCGGTCGACCGACGTCAACTGTGGGGCCGGACGATGTCGGCAAAGCGTGACGGTGTGTTGGAGAGAGGCGATGAAGACTTCGCAGTTCGGGCAGGCTCCCATATGGCGTCGTATCTCAGTACACACGTCGGAAGGGAGTTCGTCGTCGATATAGGCGGATAATTGCCGGAGAAGCGCCACGCAATCGCCTTGACGATGGCTATGGCCGTGAGTCGATGTCTGGGACTGTTTCCTCGGCGCCGGGGTTGTTTTCTTTGTCTTTGTCATGAGTGCGAGCCTTTATGCTTGTGGCCGTCGTGGTGGGTGATGCCGCGGGCGCTGAGCTCTCGCCGCACAAACAACCGTGCCCGGTGCAATCGAGATTTCACCGCGCGCTCATTCACGCCCATGATCGCCCCCACTTCTTTGGCGCTTAATCCTTCCATATCTCGAAGCACGAGCGCCATCCGATATTTGGGGGGCAGTTGCTCGATCGCCTGGTCGAGGGCCTTCCGAAGCTCTTTGTTCTGGAGCGCCTCTTCGGGACTGAGTCCGTCGATCGGAATCTGAAGGCGAAACTCTCCCTCGGAGGTGGGGACGAACTCTTCCATCGATAGCTCGTGTTCCGGTTGCCCTTTGCGTTTGCGCCGCATCCGTATGCAGGCCCGCGAGGCGATGGTGTACAGCCAGGTAGAGACTCGCGCGTCGCCTCGGAAATCTTTGAGTCCTTGGTAGGCATTCAGAAAGGTTTCTTGAACGAGATCCTTTGCCGCTTCCGCCTCGCCGCACAGGCGATAGGCGTATCGATACATCAAATCGACATGGTCTCGATACAGCCTGTCAAATCCATCTGGATCTTGCCTGGTTGGGTGTTGGCCAGGTGTTTTGGGGGCAATGGCGCGCATGGCTGAGGCGAAGTTTAGGGGCTTGGCTGGAGGCCTGTCAAGCAAACCTAGCAGGATGCTGAAAAAGTCCGCCAGCATCGTTCTCGCATCGCTCAGAGGCTCAACGTACCGAAGCGTACGCCTCGCCTCTTCGCTCGCTGCGGCCTTGCTGAACGGCCTTTTTGAGCATCCTGCTTGAGCAGGGCCGCTCTTTATATGTATACGGTTGGTTAGGGGGTTGGTGACGCACTGTGTCGGGGAGTGGCTGTTTCAGCGGATGGAAGCGTGACGCTGACATGTCCACTGTCGATGTGCACAGTGATCGGTTGTCCGACTTTCACACGGGGGATTCCGATCTTCGAGTTGAGCATGACAAGACCGACAGGGGTTCGGATAAAGACGAAGTTGGATTTCAGCTTCGAAACGGTTCCTGAGAGGAGGAGTTGTACGTCTGAGCCGGCCGGCGGGGTTTGGCTGATCTGCAGGTCGAATTGCAAGTCGTGCACTCCGCTGATGGTATTGGTCTCATCGACTTCCACGGTCAGCGGTTCGCCTTCGCGATAGCTGGTGAGGCGTTCTTCCAGTTTTCCGGCATGGACCGTCAGGTCACCGTCGGGCCCCCACCAATGCAATGTTCCTGGCTCATCGGTTCCGGGTGTCATGGGCCCGCTAAGGTAGCGATGGACCAAGGTATCGTCCCCTCTCTTACGGATCTCGACGAAGACATGACGCTCATGCACCCAAAACCGTATTTCCTGCGAGGCCTTAAGATCTTTCAGCGTGGTTTTGGAACTGAGACTCAGCAGTCCGATCGGGGTTTTGAGGAAGACGATCCCGGCCTTGGTTCGCCATACCGATCCCCGGAGCCTTATGAAAGGATCGATGGTGACTGGGGCTGCGGAGGCAACGGGAGCATCAGGGGGTGGATTAGGGATTGGATCAGAAGTCGGGCCAGGAGTCGGATCAGGGGTTTCAGCGGTTGGGAGCGGAGGCGTTTCTGTTTGTTCTGGTGGCTCCTCGGCATGGACGGGGCCGATAAGAGTGCCGATGACTAACAGGGTGCAGAAAGACCCGATCGCACATCGCAGCAAGGAGCGACGTGAGAAATTGTGCAACCCGCTGGGTTGAGAGTTGCCGCGACCTGTCGCGGGGTGAGTTTCTATATAAGTGGAACGCATCATTAGCGTGATGCGAATAGCATGATGTCCGCGAGGGAGTCAAGGTGCAAGCCGCTATGACAGCGGGTTGGAGGCCTGTCCTTACGACATGACGTCACTGGCAGAAGGATAGACGTCGGTGGGGAGATGGGAAAGCCGTGCATTCGCAGCTGCGTAAGGAGCGGAGAACAGGGGAGTGAGGGTCAGGATGACACGGATCTCACTATTCGATGCGCTTGGAACTCCGAATCCTGTGAGGAGGAGGGATGGTGTGACCATATGACAGGTGCGGCGCATTTCGAATTGTGTCCAGTCCTGCGCTTCGACTCGACGTCGAAGTTGTGCCAGCACGTCGAGACAGAATTCTGTGATAATCGACGGCATGGATTCCGGCGCCATCTGTGGCCAGTGTTCATGGGATGCACCGAACAACGACATCAGTGCATGGGCCGGTCCATTCATGTGCAGGATGCGAGCGGATGAGGAAAGCACGATCATGCCTGAGTCGGAGGAAGAGAGGAGAGGGGCCTGTCTCATCTCTGCTCCGGAAACTGCATTCTGAGAGAAGGTATCCCGGTTTTGCTGAGGCGATTGTGGCACTGATATCCTTTCGCGGAAGTGGTCTTGTGACTGTGCAAGAGTCGCACCGGGCCGATGGCTGTAGGAAGCGCGATTATCCCGCAGATTATAGGCTATGACATGACATTGTGAGTGAGATTGCGCACAAAGAAGGTATGGTGGTGGCAGAAATTGAACCGGCTACTTTTTGCGAACGAGCATACGAATCGGGGTTCCCTCGAATCCATATTCCTCACGGAGTTGGTTCTCGAGAAAGCGGAGGTAGGCGGGGGTGATATTGTCCGGGTGACCGACAAACAAGGCAAAGACCGGCGGGTGTGTGGCGACTTGGGTCATGAAGGCAGATTTGGTGATCTTCGTCGGTTTGCCTTTCCGTACCGGCAGGGGGTGGGTGGCGGGAATCTCCTGGAGGAACTTGTTCAACGCTCCGGTCGGGATTCGTTTTGAAAACGCTGCAAATACCCGATCGATAGTAGGAAAGAGCTGGTTCAACGAGCCAGGGTTAGCCGCAGAGGCGAAGAGGACGGGAGCCCAAGTCAAGAAGGGAAAGCGTCGATGAAGTTCCTGCTCGACTTCCTGCCGGGCCTGGCTGTCGCCTTCTCGGAGGTCCCATTTATTTACCAGCAGGAAGCAGGCCCGTCCTTGCTTGATGATGATCCCGGCGATCTTCGTGTCCTGCTCAGTCACGCCTTCCGTGGCATCGAGTAGCAAGATCCCGAGGTCGGATCGGCCGATAGCTAAGTGCGATCGGACCACGCTATAGCCTTCGATTCCCCGGTCGATCTTTCCGCGACGCCGAATACCTGCCGTATCAGTGAAGAGATACCGCCGTCCTTGATGAAGGGCGATTGAATCGATCGAGTCTCTGGTGGTTCCCGGCATATCGCTGACCACCACACGGTCTTCTCCGAGCACGGCATTTACCAACGTGGATTTGCCGACATTCGGCCGTCCCACCACGGCAATGCGGGGTATCGTCGATTGCTCAGGGTTCTCACTTGGGTCAGGGAGGAGCGGATAGATGTCATCTAGGAGTTCGGAAACACCGATCCCGTGCTCCGCGGAGATAGGGTATAGCCTATCGGTGCCCAATTGATAGAAGTCTGCCACGAGCGTTTCGACTTTGGGCGTGTCGATCTTGTTAATCACGACAAACAACGGCTTCGGCGTTCCGCGCAAGAGACGGACCACTGCCTGGTCCGGGGTCGTCAACCCAGTCCGGCCATCCATCAGCAGGACCAAAATGTCCGCTTCTGCAATGGCCAGCTCCGATTGACGCTTGATGAGGGCCAGCATGCCTTCCGAAGCAGACGGGTCTAGACCCCCTGTATCCACGAGGCGGAATGGCCGATTTCGATAGGTACCATCAGCATAGTTACGGTCTCGGGTGACGCCGGGAACGTCGTCTACGATGGCCGTGCGTTTGCCGAGCATGCGATTAAAAAGCGTCGACTTGCCGACGTTGGGGCGACCGATAATGGCCACAATGGGGGGGCGAGCCGTTGAGACTGACGGCGCTGGTGCTGTCTGTATGGGGGGGGTCTTGGTGCGTGGCATGGGAGATTATAG
>Ga0163153_10000506_pt1 | contig 69528 bp, 67 predicted proteins | sample OliLakLV19MP6IB1_FD_148629 | JGI IMG/M metagenome (GOLD analysis project Ga0163153, IMG submission 148629) | Freshwater microbial mat bacterial communities from Lake Vanda, McMurdo Dry Valleys, Antarctica - Oligotrophic Lake LV.19.MP6.IB-1 | ecosystem: Environmental > Aquatic > Freshwater >... | reverse complement strand
CAGAAGCGGAATGGTGCATCAGGGCTGACGTCGGCACGAATCACGTGTGGGTCAAGCCGAAGGACCATGCCACCCATAACAATCTCGAAATCCGCACGGATAAACGGGACTACAGCCTGGAGTTTCAGGTCCTGGCGGATCACAAGCCAGCACGGTCGCGCAAGTCATCTGACGGGCATGAGCCAGAAGAGGCCATGTATCGGGTCATCTTCCGCCATCCGCTCCCACTCCCGGACCCGCAGACTGTCATGGCGATTAATGCTGGTCTGGATCACGCCAAACACGTTCGTGAGGATCAACAGACCCTGACCGATCGGCTCGCAGCCTTTACACCGGAGCCGAAGAATTGGGCCTATTCGATGGAAGTGGTATCCGGCTCAGATGAGATCGCGCCGGCGCTGGTCTTCGATGATGGACGCTTTACCTATTTTTCGTTTCCGCCCAATCGTGACATTCCCGCGATCTTCTATCTCTCTCCCGTCGGAGAAGAAACCCGCCTCAATGTGCATATGGAGAAGGAGTTCGCCGTGGTCGAGCGGATGGGTCGACGCTTTGTCTTGCGGCTCGGACAGGCCGTCGTGGGCGTCTGGAACGACGCCTACGATCTCACTGGCGTCCCTCCTGCCAACGGCGTGACCGTGTCTGGCGTCAGTCGCGTGCTGCGCTAAGGGAGGCATGATGGAACAGAACAAGACGACTGACGAGCACGAAGACCTCGGGATTGTCTCGGTCAATACGAGAACCGGCACCGCAGGACAGACAGCAGGAAAACTCCTGTTTCTAGTGGTGGTCGGGTCGGTCATGGTGATCGGCCTCCTCATGGCGATGAACCAATGGCAGGCCCATCGAACAGCGGAAGCCGCGCAGGAGGAGCAGGCGGCGAAAGTCGAGAACAAACCGGCACAGGTTGGACCGAAACGTGTCTTCGATACGGACCCTGTCTATCAGCCTCACAAAGGTTCCTCCGCCACCGCCAAGAGCAGAGCGCACGCCGCCTCCCTCACGCCCGGGACTGTTGTTCCAGGGGTGGAGCAGGGACTGAATGAGCATGGGAGGCCAATGCCTCTTGGGCAGGGAATCGGTGGAGGCAGGCAACCGGGAACGGCACGACCCAGTCGATTCGGGGGAGAGGCGATTCTCGCCGTTACCCATCAGCCGACCGGACCCGCAACACAACACGCACAAACCCCGGGAGCCGAGGCCGCCATAACATTGGTGCGTGATCTGCTTGGTACCCCGCGAGGATCTGAATCGATGGATCAAGCTGGTTCTATGGTCGGTGGAGCGCCAGCGATCCCGTTGGGAGACCAGTCCACGTCGGCGTTTGACCCGGGACAGGCGGGAGCAGGAGGTGCCTATGGAATGCCACCGATAGGTACGAGAGGCATTGGAATGCCGCTTCCACCTGGCCCAGCGCCCAGCGGGGCCGGGTCCATCGGCAGCTTACTCACGCCTTCCTCCACCCCGAAGGTCCAGGCCGGCATGATCGGGGATCGGAATATGATTCTGCCGAAAGGCAAGAGTATCGAGTGCGCCTTGACCGTCCGGGTCGTCAATGAGGTCGCAGGCATGGCGACCTGTGTGCTCACCGCCGATGTCTATAGCGATAACGGCCGTGTGGTGCTCCTTGATCGTGGCTCTGAAGCGGTGGGCGAATATGCCGCGACGATGGCCCAGGGACAGCGTCGGCTCTTCCTCCTCTGGACGAGGGTGAAGACCCCGAACGGCGTGGTCATCAATCTCAACTCCCCGGCTGCCGATGCCTTGGGCACGTCGGGCCTTGCTGGCTACGTGGACAATCACTGGTGGGATCGGCTTGGGGCCGCCTTTCTCCTCTCGATTGTGCAAGACGCCATTGGATTTGCCACGGCGCAAGCGGCGGGCGGTGGCGGACAGGGGCAACTCTCGATCTACCAAAATTCCGCCGCGTCGGGCAATCGGATGGCGGAGGTCGTGCTGCAATCGACCATCAACATCAAACCAACGCTCTACAAGAACCAGGGAGATCGGGCCACGATTTTTGTGGCCCGTGACCTAGACTTTGGAACGGTCTATGCCCTTCATGCCGAGTAAGGTTCTGGCCCACGATACGATGGTGCGCGAACTGTTGCGGCCGTTGCTCAGATTTCTGTCGCAGCCGGGAGCGACAGAAATTGTGATCAATCGCCCCGGAGCGGTCTACGTCGAAGTAGGCGCGGCCTGGACACAGTGTGACGCGCCGGACTTGACGTTCGACCGACTCATGGCCCTCGCGACCGCCATCGCCACCTCTACGGAACAGGAGATTGGACCACAGACACCGATGCTCTCGGCCATGCTGCCCGATGGGGAACGAGTACAGATTGTGCTTCCGCCTGCCGTCGAACTGGGGACCGTCTCCTTCTCGATCCGGAGACCCAGTGCCTGGATCAAGTCACTAGAGGAGTACGAGCAGGAAGAGTCCTTCACTCGCTATGTGTGGGCGCGATCGAACGACCTGGATGCTCGAATGGCCGATCTCGATGGGGTGGAACGTGGGTTGGTCGAGTGCCTCGACGCGAAACGCCTGGGGGCCTTTCTCCACCAGGCGGTGCGGGCGAAGAAGAACATCGCCGTGGTGGGAGAGACCGGCTCAGGCAAAACCACCCTCATGAAAACCCTCTGCCAGTCCATACCAGTCGATGAACGCCTCATCACCATTGAGGATGTGCGCGAACTGTTGTTGCCGACTCATGGGAACCGCGTCCATCTGCTGTACTCGAAAGGCGGGCAAGGGGTGGCCAAGGTGACCCCCTCGGATCTCATTGCCTCGACGATGCGGATGAAGCCGGATCGCGTGTTATTGGCCGAGTTGCGCGGAGGAGAGGCCTTCGATTTCTTGAAGTTGTTGACGACGGGCCACAGCGGCTCGATCACCTCCTACCATGCAGAGTCCTGCGCCTTGGCATCGGAACGGTACGTCTTCATGTGCAAGGAACATGAGCACGCCGCCATCTATGATGCCGCGACCCTCAAGCGCCTCGTGTCCCTGACGATCGATGTGATCGTCCATGTCGTCGCGCGCAACCAGTATGACGCACAGGGGCACCCGACCCATAAAGCGCGCTACGTCGCCGAAGTCCATTACGACCCGATCGCAAAACTCGTGGCGCGGTTCGGCGCCGCGACCCTGGTCCGGGCATGAGGAGCCGATGCGAGTGAAGATGGTTGCGTTGGTCCTGGCCATACTCCTCTACATCCCCGTCGGCCTCGTCGGCGCCGATTGCCTCGCCGGGGTGCTGTTCGATGTGACGAACAAACGGGTCCCGGAATCTGTGTCCTTAGACAGATGGCCTGATGCCTGGCAGGCCTATCGCGAGGATGCGACCCAACGGAAGCGGCTGCAACTCTCAGCCGGGCTCGGCCTGTTCACCCTGTTCGGTCTTCCGGTCTTGCTGGGAGTCTCGCTCACCAAGCGCACCACCGCGTTATACGGCGCCGCGCGATTTGCCAACCCCGCGGAAATTGCTGAGGCAGGATTGTACGGAGAGCAGGGAATCATCGTCGGCAAGGTCGGACGTCGGTACGTGATCTATGGCGGGCAAGAATTTGTGCTGCTGGCCGCGCCCACCAGATCGGGGAAGGGGGTCAGTCTCGTCCTGCCGAATTTGCTCCACTATCACGATTCCGTGGTGGTGCTCGATATCAAGATGGAAAACTTCGCCTACAGCTCCAAGTTTCGCCAGAGCCACGGGCAGGAGGTCTATCTCTTCAACCCCTTCGGCCAGGACCAGCGCAGCCATCGCTGGAATCCCCTCGATGCGGTGCCGCGAGATCCCCATCTCCGCGTGGGGGAGATCCAGGCGATTGGGCAGGTGCTCTATCCCACCGAACACGTCAAAGAGGCCTTCTGGAATGAGTCCGCGAGGAACTTGTTCCTGGGTCTGTGTCTGTATCTCCTCGACACGCCAAGACTGCCCTGCACATTGGGGGAACTCCTCCGACAAGCCTCGGGAAAGGGTCAACCCATCAAGGACTATCTGCAAGGCCTCATCACCAAGCGTGGGACGGGCGAGCCTCCGTTGAGCGAGGACTGTACCGGCGCCTTGCACCGGTTCTGTACGACAAGCGACAACACGATGGCCGGCATCCTGGCGACGTTGACCGCTCCCCTCACCATCTTCAGCAACCCGATTGTGGATGCGGCGACCAGCGCGACGGAGATCGATCTGAGCGCGGTGCGGAAGCGCCGCATGTCGATCTATGTCGGGATTCCGGCCAATCGTCTGAACGATGCGGCCCTGTTGGTCAATCTCTTTTTCTCGCAACTCATCCATCACAATACGGTCGAGCTCCCCGCCACGAATCCCGCCCTGAAGTACCACTGTGTCCTGTTCCTCGATGAGTTTCCGGCGATCGGGCGCGTCGAGATTCTGGCAAAAAGTGTGGGGTTTATCGCGGGCTATCATCTCCGCCTCGTGCCGATCATTCAAAGCCTGTCCCAACTGGCATCGATCTACGGGGAGAAGGATGCGCGGACCTTCGTCACCAATCATGCCTGCCAAGTTCTGTTTGCGCCGCGCGAGCAACAAGACGCGAACGAGTATTCGCAGATGCTCGGGACCTACACCGCAACAGCCCTGTCGACGGGCATGAGCCAGCCGAGAGGCTGGGGCCAGGCCCGGCAGGCCTCCACCAGCTCCACGCTCTCCGATCACGCGCGGCCACTCCTGTTGCCGCAAGAAGTGAAGGAGTTGGGGCCGACGCGCCAACTCATCAGCCTCAGCAACACGAAACCCATTCTCTGTGACAAAGCGTTCTTCTACCTCGATCCCATCTTTGTGGATCGGTTGAAAGATGTGAGCCCCTCGCTTGCCTCGTTAGGCAACCGGCTCCCGACGCAGACCGAGTTCGAAACCGCCGCCTTTGTGCGGAAGGACCTCTCGGTGGATATTCCTCTCCTCGACCTGGATCTCCACAAGGCCAAGGTGGAACGGCGCATGCGCCCCTTGACCATCAACGAACCGATTGACCCGGCCAGGCTCACGATCGACGCAGGGCTCTTACCGCCTGTGGTCCCACATGATCCACCGAAAGTCGACGAGGTCACTCAGCTGGTCGATGCGTTCTTTGCGCAGTTGCAGTGGGTCGAGCCGGGTGATCCCTCCGGCAGCGGTGAGGTGACGGCTGCGAAGGGCCGTCACTCCCTCGACCGTGAGGGAGAGGAAGACCCTCACAGGGATGAGAGCCGCGCACCGGAGGCAGCATCTCCACGCAGCGCTGTTGATGTATCTGTAGAACGAGACAGTTAACGAGGAGAACCCTGTGAAGACGTGGCACGGTCGAGCTGTGATCCTCTCTCTCGCGACGGTACTGTGCGTCGCTTGTGCGCCGACGCCAGTGGTGCCCTCTGGCGCCTCGCGCATGCCGATCAATTCAGACGAGGGCATCAGCCAATACCGCGAACGGGTAAAGGTCGAGCAGCGTGATCGCGTGGAGCGAACGGGGTTCGTGCGTCAAATAGACGCGCTCACGAAACAGATTCAGGAGGTGAAGGCCTCCGTGACCCTCTTACAACTGCAGCAACAGGAATCGGAGAAAGGATCGGGGCGCCAAGTGCAGCCTATCGGCGCCGTGAGTCCTCCGCCCCTCGGTCGAGCCCCTGCCAAGGCCCCGGCGAACAACAAGGAGACGACGAGAGCCCAGGCCAAACCTCAGATCGCAACGGCGTCACGCGAGATCGCGGTGCCGCCCATGATCCCGATCGAAGGGGAATCCACGGATCTCTGCGGACAGAAGATCGGGGACGCGAGTGCCTATGGGTGGGTCGACCCCACTTCCGACGACCTGAGTCGGAGAGCCGGCCTCCGTGCAGAACATGGACTCTGCCGGCATATCTCCAGTGCGACAAGCGCCGGACAATGATGGTCATGCTCCGATGGCTAGCAAGCGGTATGAGTCATATAGATGCGCGACAGGAGGACTCCCGATGAATGAACTGCGTGAGGGCGAGGGGAAAGAGAGGGACAGCACGAAGGAGACGGTTCGACCGCGGGAAAACCCACGGGGCACGAGACAGCCCGAACCCTTGTTGAATCAGCACGCGGCCGCCGCTGAATCATTGCGGCATCGCTTCCTCCAAGCCGACAACACCTTTTACTTTCGTGGTGGCCCCGGTGAAGCGGACAAAGTCGCGTTTGCCGATCACGGGAGACGCCTGACCACCGAGCATGAGGATCCGACCGTGATCCACGGCATGCTGCTCTTGGCTCAGGCCAAAGGCTGGACCTCCCTCCATGTCAAAGGATCGGACGCCTTCACAGCCGAGGCCTGGATACAAGCCACCATGGTTGGCATCGAGGTGCAGGGCTGCCAACCGCGTGAGATCGATCGCGTGCGACGAGAGGAGCGCAAGGGAGAGACCTCAAACAAACAACCGCAGCAGCAGCGCGTGGAACCAGGTACTTCTCGTGACCCATCGACCGGTCGTCGCACACATGAACCGGAATCGTTGACGGATTCACAGAACGTGGCCATTAGAACTCTTGAAGCCATCTTGCGTGCACGCGGCGATTCGCCCGCAATGATCGCAGCGGCGGTGGAGGAAGCTACCGCCCGGCTCCAGGGCGAACGACTCGTGGTCGGCAGGATCGTCGAACATGGCAAGGCTCCTTACGGCCATGACGAGAAAGCCGAGCAGAGTTATGTCGTCAAGTTGGCGACGGCGAAAGGGGCGAAAGAGGTCTGGGGCGTGGATCTGGCTCGCGCGATGGAGCAGAGCGGGGCGAAAAGAGGGGACGCAGTGGCGCTCATCCAACGCGCGCAGGAGCGCGTGACCGTTCAGTCGCCGGTCAAGAATGAGGCCGGGGAGGTCGTGGGGATGGCACCCCAACCAGCCACACGCAACAAATGGGAGGTCCTCAATTTACAGACCATCGGAGTCGAAGCACGAAACAGAGTCACCGCCGCTGCGCGAGTGGCGACCCATGAGCCGGTGGTCCAGGTCTTTGATCCAGCCGCAGCCCGCACCGATCACGTTCCAAATCCGACGCGAATCCGTGCACAGGAGCGCACGAGAGAAGGGCGGTAGCGGATGAGTCAGTCCTGGACGTGGCCGCGTGTGGATCTGTCAGACGGCGCGGTCGAAGCCATGAAGTGGCTAGGACTCCTCCTCATGACGGCGGACCATGCCCAGAAATACGGCCTGATGCCAACCGTGCCGGGGGTCTATGAGGCGGGACGCGTAGCCTTCCCACTCTTCGGCATCGTGTTAGCCTACAACCTCGCGCGGGTCCAGAGCGGCCGACAGGGGGAGCACTCCTCCTCTGGCTCGCCGGGACAGCGTGCCTCACGCTGATCAACGGCAATGGGTGGGCCTGCGCCTCGTTTGTGGTCCTCGCTGGGATGGCATATGGCGTGACAATCGAGATCCCGCGCGCCTCACGGTGGTTCTATCTCTATTACCCCGCACATCTTGCGGTCTTCCTCGTGTTGGGGTTCAGGATTCCGGTTCACCCATGACACGCGACGCGATCACGTGCGAGAGCTGCTGAGCTCGGTCAATGACGAGGAAGATGCATCAACCCACGATACAGCGCGTCGAGCATGTCCCACCCCAAGACCATCGTCACGCCCAAGAAGGTCAGGGCAAGAAGGACGATCGGCAGGGTGATGAACATGAACCACAGCCACGACACCGCAAGGGAGCAGACGAACCGAATGACGGTCCCAATCCCGATGCCGGCCTGCAGGATCATACGGAACAATGCAACGATCACGAATCCCGTCACACGTCCGGTGCATACGACCGCACGCCCTGTATTGCGCAACGCATGCGCCATGGAAGGCCTGGTACGAGTCCTGATCGAGGGTCTCCGCGCCGCGACGTAGGGGACGACAGCATGCGGCTCGATGACGTGAATGGTGAATGGGATGAGTGGTGTCTTCATGGTACCTCCAAAACATGTGGCTTTCGCTCTCTCGCGACACGTGGAGAGCAAGGCCACCATGATGAGGGGTTACGCGCCAATGGCCGACATGTGAAGCGCGCACCGTGACGAGCCGAGCACGTGCCCGGCTCTGCGGGCACAGCGGAGGCCACGGGGTGGGGCTCGCACGCGAGGCCATGGTGTAGAGACACCACCCATCCCATGCCCATCATGGAACGAGCATCGTGCCCTGCACGAGAACCTCAGCGATCAGTGCGGCGTGTTTCGACACATTTGTAGAGCCGCTCAACGAGCGGGTGCGTTCTCACGATCAGGAGCGCTGACACGGGGTCTTCGTCATGAAGAGGACCAGGACAGCAGGACGGAGACGCATGAATCACAACACAAAGGGGGTGAGAACATGAACAGGATCAAGATGATGTTCGTCGCGTCGGTACTGACAGTGTTGGCGCAAGCCGTGGTCACACCACGGTCACAGGCGCAAGTCCTGACAGGCGATGCCCGTCTCGCGTGCGAAGCGTTGCTGTGCTTGTCCGCTGTGGGCAATGCCCCAGGGGAGTGCAGCAAGGCGTTGGCCAAGTACGAAGCGATGAAAGCCCAGCTGTGGTTCAATCCGCTGGCCGTGTACAACTTCCTGAAAGGGTGTCCGAAGAAGTAGTGTGCTCGGAGCAGGGGAATCGGAACGACGCGGACGTGTGCTCCGGGCACGTCGGCGTCACTCTGAGCAGCACAGGCACGGTCGCTTCGACGGTGCCTCAATCATCGGCACGGCGTGTCCGCATGCGGGGCCTCATGCTCCGAATGGTCCAGACCACGACCCATTCCCTCGAAAGGGATTGAAGCCCACGAGGGCCGACACCACGAGCGGGGGGTTCGGTTCACGGAAGCCCGGCCCCCAAGATACTGGGGTGATCAGACTGCACGGTCGTGCAATAAAGGATGTGGAACACATGGACAGTCCTGTCTCTCCTTCTGAGCATGATATATTTGAAAGCGAACTCCGGGTGGCCGCAACGCATCAGACGCTCCCCCAACCAATCTGGCAAAGTTAGAATTTTATCTCTCGGACAGTGTCTAATTTGGGGGACGATTCCGGCTGTCTCGGCTTCGGCCGCGCCTGTTTCTCTCTGAGGGACCGCAAGAGTGACCATGCTCATAATCCAGACCAGAATAGGCCAGGCAGTTAGACGAAGTCGCAAAAGTTGGCTTAATCGATTTCACGGCATCAGACCTCTGAGGCAAAACGACAGTGTCCGAGAGATCAAGTCTTGAGTTCTACAGGTACTGACGCAACGTGCTTGTTCAGCACGGCTTGTTTTCCTCCTGTGCAGCCAGCTTGATTCACCTACACCATCCGGCAGGTATTCTCAATCAGGATTTCCCACTCCTTTTCTTCCACAATAGAAAGCAAGAAGAGGAATGGCGCAAATTCATTGAAGCGCTCCCGTTGCAATATTTCTAGCCCCACTTTCAGCTTAGAGTGTTTCCAGCGCGATGGCCGCGCGGTATGGCGGTCGAGGCTGGTAACCGTCCGGCATGTCGTCCAGCCGGCAGACGATTGCGTCTCTACGTACTGACCGCCACGACACAGAAGTTCCGTGAGGCCGTCCAGGCGCTGATTCGCGTGACTAAAAAGGGGGGAGGTGCGTATGGGGTGTCCTAGGCGGGCATAAGCTATTCAAGCCTGGTCATCATGTCGGGGAAACAGGCGCAGTCTGTTCGCCACAACGATTCTACCGTGGCCGTGAAGATCAGATGTTTCACCGGCCTTCCATCACAGACGAAGGTGGTCCGATGGGCGGAGCACGAAGGTAGCCTGAGGATCGCCCACACGTATGCCAATGGCATGAAGATACCCACCGCAGTATCGCGATTGACTGGTTGCCACATGACGAAGCCGATCTCGCGCATCGTCGTCGCCTTCGCTATACCGCCCGAAAAGATCGAGTCCAGGAATGGCATTCGAGGTCAGAATTCCCGGATGATCCTGAAACCAGCTTCAGGCAGTGTAAGCCCTGTTGTCACACGTGTCCCGACCCCAGCTTGAATCATCCAGTAGCGATCAATCTCATAATGCAGTTGCGGCATGACAAGAAGCTCGGTATTGCCTCCGATCACCTGGCCGAGGTTTGTTTCAATCCCCGCCACCGTTCTGTCTGTCACATCCGCGAAGAGACTGATATTGGACAGTACTTCAACGGTCTTGTTCGGTACTGCGCCACCAACTTCGGCTCGGCTGCCAAACATGCCGAATACGCTCCAGGTCTCATCGAATCGAAAACCTGCGAGATACAAGAGTGTGGTCGTCCAGAGTTTGGGATCCCGGTCATACTGCACGATGGCCTGCGCTCCGTGAATAAACCGATGATTCAGCCCTGTGCCAAAGGTGATCTGTCCTGCAGCCTTGTAGGCCTCGAGATGCGTGTTTTCCATGGGCGCCTCAAACTCCAGTGCCACGCCGTCACAGACCGCATATTCAATCTCAGGCGCCCATTCCAGACCTTGCCGATCAGGGCTTCTGCGAACCAGGCCCAATGGGTCTGTCGCATTGGCCCGTCTCGACCGATGACCAAGCGGTACCAGACCAAGTACATTGACCTCTCCCTCGCCTCCTTTCGCCCCGAGCGGCCGTATGAGATCGAAGACCATGGGCTCGGCAATCCGTGGCCCTCTATCCTCGCCAGATACCCGGTCAAGTGTCTTGAGTGGTGGAGCGTCCAGGGTCTGATCAAGACAGCGTCGATCACCGGAAAGCTGTCTGGGCACGGGAACAACCATGGCACTACTGTCCCCCTGCTGTCCCGGCGCAGTGATGGTATGCTGAAGCGGCAGGGGCGGCCCCATTTGCAGATTCTCTGCGATAGCGACATGACAAGAAAGTAATCCGACCACACAGGAGAGGACATGGAGGGGTACTAGTGGGGACAGATGGCTCAAGTCGAACGATGAGAGTCGGAGTGTACTCACTATCACAAGACGGTGAAAGTCCACCATCAGTACGTCATGCTCAGAGGATCAGAAGGGCGCTCCCCCTACAACACCGGCAAGGCTTTTTCGTTCCAATCCACTGTTCGTTATCGAAGTCCTGATGGAGTCGGCTCCTCCCCCTTGAGGCGGTGAGGCCGCTGGTCCAGCGCCTTGGGATCGGCGGCCGGCTCGTCGAGGAGCCCGCCCCCCTCTGCCAGAAACTCGATGTCGCCCGTGACGACATCGTACATCGCGCCGACAATCGCGATCCGCCCTTCCCGGACGAGGCCGTCGAGCGTCTGGCTCTGGTTGCGCATCCGTTCAACAACCCGCAACACGTTGCGGCGGGCCACGGTATCGACGAACGATTGCTTCTCGGCCGCCGGTAGTTCCTTGGCACCCCGGCAGACGACCGGGTCGGTCGATTGCTGAATGTCACTGACGATGTGGTCGAGGTGCTGGCAGCCCGTGGCTTCGGCGGGCGTCCGGACCTCGCCGATGAGGTTGACAGCCGCGGTCACGGCGCCGCACCGGGTATGCCCTATGACGAGAATCAGCTTCGCCCCGGCCACCACACAGCCATACTCCGCGCTGGCCAGCACCTTCCGGCTCGTGACATTGCCGGCGATGCGGACGCTGAAGATATCGCCCAGGCCCAGGTCGAAGACCAACTCGGCGGGGGTACGGGAATCGATGCAACTGAGTACGACGGCCAATGGGTGCTGCCCGCCAGCCGTAGCGAGGACTTGGCGACCGAGGTCGCGGGTCAGACGCCGACCAGTGCGGAATCGCTCGTGGCCGTCCTTCAGAATTTGTAATACCTGTTTGGGAGTGACCGCGGCCTGGAGCTCGCGGGTGGAGTAGTCCACGTATTGGGTTTGGTCGTCGAGCGCATAGTAGCTCCGAAACCCGAGTAAACTTACCGCCACCCCTCGCGCCGGTCCCGTGTGCTGCTTGAAGTCTCGGATCAGGCCGAGCACGTCCGGGTCGATGTAGTCCGTGTTCTGCGCGTCGAGCAAGACGTCTCCACCGCGGGGAACCTCGTCTAACACTTTGGACAGGGCAGCGCGATTCAGGAAACTCACTTGGTTGGCCAGTTCGATGTGCACCACGTCACCACCCAGGTGCTGCTCCACGAAACGGCGAATCGGCTGGCGCATGTTGCTGTAGAGAATAAAGCCTGCGCTCACCGTCAGTCCGATCAGCACCCCGATCAGCAGATCGGTCAGGACAATGGCCACCACCGTCAACGCAAAGGGGGCGAACTGGTATCGTCCCTCACCCCACATCTGCTTTACCAGCGCTGGGCTGGCCAGCGGGATCATGTTCAGCCACACCGGCAGGAGCGCGACGCTGACCAGCAAGAACCCGCCATGGATGATCGCGGCGAGTTTCGTCTTCCCTCCGGCGTTGATATTCACGGAGCTGCGAACGATCACCGACGTGATCGGCAGTCCGCCGATCAGCCCGGCAGTCACGTTCCCGATCCCCTGGGCAAGCAGTTCCCGACTCGCGGGCGAGGTCCGCTGCTGGGGGTCGAGCTTATCGACCGCCTCCAGATTCAACAGCGTTTCCAGTGAGGCCACGGCCGCAAGCGTGACGGCGGCGGTGTACACAGTTGGGTTTGCCCACTGCGAGAAGTCGGGTAATTGTAGAAACCCGAAGAACCCCGCCAGGCTGTCCGCTACCGGCACTTGCACAAGATGACTTGGCTCGATAACCCACGCCCCGCCGAGTTGCCGGAACCACAGGCTAACTCCGACGCCCAGCAGCACCACAATCAGCGGTGCGGGAACAGGGGAGTGCTTCAACGGCTTCCACTTGCCCCACACGAACAGCACCACGATCGACAAGAGGCCGATCACGGCCGCGCCGGGGTGGATGTCCCCGATCGTTCGCGCGAGTTCAGAGAATGTGGTCTCACGATCCAGCTGCTGGAAGGTCATCTCCCCTTCCGGGTCGGGGTCGTGGCCGAAGAGGTGGGGGATCTGTTTCAGAATCAGGATCACCCCGATGGCGGCCAGGAGGGCCCTTGATGACGCTGGATGGGAAGAACGCAGCGAGGAACCCGGCCCGGGCGAGTCCCAGGCCGATCTGGATCAGACCCGCAAGCACCACCGCCAGGAGGAACGCCGGGAAGGATCCGAGTGATATAATCTGAGCGGCAACGACCGCCGTCAACCCGGCGGCCGGGCCGCTGACGCTGGTGTGCGACCCACTCAACATCCCCACGAGGATGCCACCGACGATCCCGGCCAACACCCCCGAGAGCAACGGGGCACCGGACGCCAGCGCTATCCCCAGGCACAAGGGTACGGCCACGAGGAACACCACCAAGCCGGACGTGAGGTCGCGCGGCAAGGTAGCAGATAACGGACCGTTCGTCTGCAGCATGGGTGCGCCTTTCTGTTCAGGTCGTATGCTGCCCTACTTAACGTATCGACAGTTTAGTGAACATGGCCACCATCACTGTTACAGAGAATCCGGTCCTCTTCGAGGCTCCAATTCTCATGAGACATCCTGGTTCACTCCCTCATGTCCAGGTTGAGAAGCTTTCGACTGTCTTTCGCTCCGATGGGTCTTGAATAATTTCGGGGGGGCTGCATCGGTCTGGCGTAGCTCCTGGTCTATAATTTCAATGGGGCACACATGGTCTCTGAACACGTCTTTCCCTCTCCGAGTGAACGGTCCGGTTGCAAGGTACAAGGTTAAGCAACGACCCCGCTAGATTCACCGGAACGACTGTCTGGGACTCCCCCGTGGGTCTCGCTCGGTCATCGAACGACGAGCACGGCACCGTTCGCGTATTGCACCACGCGCGTCGACACGCTGCCGAGAAAAAACCGATCAAGCGCGCCCAGCCCTTGGGCCCCCATCACGATCAGATCGGCCTGTTGTTTCGCCGCCGCCTCCATGATCTGTTCAGCGGGATTCCCCACCCGGCTCACGGACTTGGCCCTAAATCCCGCCGCGATCAGCTTCTGCACGCTCTGGTCGAGTAATGTCCGGCTTTCCTCCTTGACCTTCAGCCTCCGTTGCTGGGTCCAGGGGATCGTCGTGCCGATATCGAAGGGGGCTAACGGGCGGCGTAGGGTCACATGGATCACACTCACATGAATCGGCGCCGACCGGCCCTTGCCGGGCGGCCGATCCGGCTGAAACTTGGTCAGCACAAATTCCAGGGCTTTGGCCGATGCAGGGGACCCATCGGTCGCCAAGGCGATGCGTCGCACGGGGACCGCCTCGTTCTTGGCGACCAGTACAGGACAGGTCGCCTGCTGGATGAGTTTCGTCGACACACTGCCGAGCGTGAAGCGGTCGAGAGCGCCGAGGCCCTGACTGCCGACCACCAGGAGCCCATTGTGTTTGGGCGCGCGTTTCAGGATCGTCGGCGCCACGCTCCCTTCTTCCTCACGGGCCGTACCCGTAAGTTTCAGCGCCGCCAACTGCTCGGTGACTTTCTTGAGGGTTCGTGCTGAGCGCGCTTCTACGCGCTGCGTCTCGACCTTCGTCCGAAACGGCAACTGAAGCCACGCACGATCGAGCACATGCAGTGCCAGGACTTTTGGCGGCTTGACCAGCGGCAGCTTGGCCACCCAGTGCAGCGCCCAGTGCCCGTACTTCGATCCATCCATCGCTACGACCACATTCATGATGCCCATCCTTTCATTGAATCTCCCTATGGTTGTGAAGTGAACTGCGCTGATGATCCTGCCCGCTCCGAATCTCACAAATGGAATTCAGAATCCCGTGATGTACACCGCGCATGTAACAGTCTCAAACGAAGGGATCGGAATCGGATCATGAAAATTTTTCAACATCCTGCTGGAAGGGGGACAGCAGACCAGCGATCAGACGCAATCCGCATCTGCCTCGCTTGGCGCAAAGAGAACGATCCGGTAACATCCAGCCTTTCTTCACGAGGCTGTTGCCGTTCTGGGAGCAGCAGGGTGAGCCCCACGCTGAGCAATGGCAAACACGCGGGCACAGCTGGGGCAGGCGCCGTCCCTCCGATCAAGATCACTCCAACAGACACCATACTTCATCACATACGTATGGCCGTCGATCCACAGAGGCTGCCCACCTTCCGGGTGAATCTCATCGCAGAGATACCCACATCCCACACAGAACCGCACAGATATGGCGTTCATACGCTCACCCCCTTATCTACCGCTGCGGTGAAGGGAGAAACAGTCGGTAGCCTGATCTGGGCACAAGGCGAAGCACCAGCCGTCCGTCCCGCGACATCTGATCGACAGCGACGAAGATGTCGCTCCAGGTGTGACCGGGGAGTTGCGCAACAAGATCGTCCAAGCTGCAGGGACCGATTGTCTGCAGAGCATCGCCAACAGCGTTTTCCACAACAGTGTCGGTGTGAATCATGATCAGAACCTCCGGTTTGGAGTGAGGTGCTGGATTAGGTTCACACGATACGCATCAAGGGTGGGTCGATGTAACTAGGAAATCTACCAGAGTACAGAAGAAAAGTTACGAGGGGTACGGCTCACAATAAAGAACAGGCGCAGCCCAGGCCGGGATCACAGACCTTCTGCTCCATGTCGCGGTACACGACCCCTCCCAGGGCACGAGGAAAACGAGTATAATTGCGGCTATTCTGCGCCGCTATCGTGACTCAGCCCTTGGAGTCGTTCTAATGGAATGGATATAGTCCCTTGAAGCTAGACATGTCGGCATCACCAACGAGGGCCTTCGCCCCGTCGAAAGAATCTGGCGAGTCGAGCAACATTCCTTGTTGTCTCGGCGCCGACTCAGGAGAGAAATGCGTGTGACAACTTCGAGGCTTGGTAACATGCCAGGTGGCTGGATCATTGCAGCGGCAGTACTAGCAGCAGCAGTGTTCGTGCTCGACCTCCTCACACCTCTCGGTATTGCAGTGCCGATGCTGTATGTGTTGCCGAGCCTCCTCTCATGGCGCATGCCCTGGCGGCTGAGCACGGCTTGGGTGGCTGGGAGTGTCGTGGTGTTGGTATGGCTGGGCATGCTGCTCTCTCCCGGTGTGTTGTCCTCCCATGTATTCGTGGATCGGACCATGGCCTCGGCATTGCTGCTGGTTGTCGCCGGGCTCCTGGCGAACCAGCAGCAATTGGCACAGCGGGCTGCGGAGGCGCATGAATCGCGGCGCGAGAGCGAGGCACGGTTCCAGCACATTTTCAATCATGCAGGGATTGGAATCACGATCAAAGACCTGGATGGTCGATTCGTTCAGTCCAATCCGGCCTATTGTGCGCTGACAGGCTACAGCCAAGCGGAACTGGCACAACGGACTTTCCAATCGTTGATCCATCCGGATGATCGAGAAGAGAATACGCGCAGGATCCAGGCATTGATGCGCAATGATGTGCCCTGGTTTGAAATCGAGAATCGTTATGTTCAGAAATCCGGCCATTCCGTGTGGGCCCACAAACTCGTATCCGTTCTTCGCGCTGCCGACGGACTGCCGACGCACTTCATTGTGCTCGTGACCGACATCACCGAGCGCAAGAAGGTCGAAGAGGTGTTGCGCACGGTCAATGAAACCCTGGAGCAGCGGGTGGCGGAGCGGACGGCCCAACTCGCCGAGGCCAACGAACGCTTCGAATGGGTCACCAAAGCGACGTATGATGGAGTGTGGGACTGGGATGTGGTTCACGACACCGTGTACTTCTCTCCTCGCTGGAAGGAGATGCATGGGTTTCAGGAGGCGGACACCCTGGCGCCGAGCCAGAAGTGGTCCGAAGGGATCCATCCGGATCATCGGCCAGAGGTGATGGCGAAGCTTCACGCGTATTGGCAAAAGGAGCTGCCTGAGTTCTGGATGGAATATCGCATTCGACGAACGGATGGAACCTCTATGTGGGTACTGGACCGCGGAGTCGCCATTTGGGACGAGCGAGGCCGTCCGATCCGCATGGTGGGCTCGGAAAAGGATATTACATGGCGCAAGGACGCTGAAGAATCGTTGCGCCGGAGAGAGCACGAGTTCCACACGTTGGCCGACAATGTGCCGGCGCTGTTCGGCTACATCGATCGCGATCGGCGATACCGGTTCGTCAATAGAGGGTACCAGAAGCTCTTCAGCCGCTCCACCAACGAGATCGTCGGAATGACGATGCGCGAGCTGCTCGGCCAGGAGGGATACGCCGAAGTGCTCCCGCACGTGGACGCGGCGCTCACAGGACGCCCAGTCTCGTTCGAGCACCGCCTGCCGGGGACGGGCGAGAGCGAGCAGTGGCTGTCCGCGCAGTACGTGCCGGATTTGGATGGACAGGGGCAGGTCATAGGCCTGTTCATTCTCCTCAGCGATATCACGTCGCTCAAACAGTCCCAGGCGGCTCTCCGTGAACATGAAGCCCAATTGCAGGACCTCAACACCAAGCTGATGCAGGCTGAGGAGCTCGAACAGCAGCGGATTGCACGGGAACTTCACGACGACTTCACGCAGCGGCTGGCGGCGCTCACGCTCGACTTACGTATGGTCTGCCGTGAGCTGTCTGCTGACTCAGACCCTTCGCGCATATTGCTACTGCAGCAGATTGGAGATTCAACCGAACGGCTGGCCACGGATCTGCAGCAGATGGCACACCGGCTCCATCCATCGATTCTGGAACATGTCGGCCTGGAGGCGGCGGTTCGCGAGCATAGCGACGAGTTCGCTGTACGAACGGGATTGACGGTGGACGTCATGGTGAGGAAGGTGCCGAGGGGTGTCCCGCCCGAACAGGCGTCTTGTCTCTATCGCGTGTTGCAGGAAAGTTTGCAGAATGTGAGAAAACATGCCGACGCGACGAATGTCCTGGTCCGGCTCCTGCGAACGGGCCATGGTCTGGGACTGTGTGTCCATGACGATGGGCGAGGCTTTGAACAGGAGCAGACCGGCAAGGGCCGGAAGGGGTTGGGTCTCACCAGCATGAAAGAGCGGGTGAAGCTGCTCAACGGGACTTTCCGTATCCGGACGAATCCCGGCCAAGGAACGGAAGTGCATGCCTGGGTGCCGCTTGCAGACGTCACAGATGAGACAAACAGTGATTCGCAAGGTGCGACAGTCGATTCATGAGGAACAGATATTTGCATCGCAAGGTGAGAGTGCGTAGGGTATTCGAAGTGAAGAGGCCACGCTCATGAAGAAGCCCCGTGTGTTGATCGCCGACGATCATTCCATTCTGCTGGCTGGGTTGCGCAAGTTGATCGAGGATCGCTGTGAGGTAGTCGGAATGGTCGAGGACGGACGGGCGTTGGTTGAGGCCGCAAGGCACTTGCAGCCAGACCTGATTTTGTTGGACATCTCGATGCCGTTCTTGAACGGCTTGGACGCGGCGCGCCAGATCAAGAAATTGCTGCCTGATGTCAAACTGCTGTTTTTGACGATGCATGCAAGTGCGACCTACGCAACGGAAGCATTGAAAGCCGGGGCAAGTGGCTACCTGTTGAAACAGTCGGCGGCCACGGAGCTCCCGCAGGCGATTGAGGCCGTGCTTAAGGGACAGACATATCTTGCACCGGCGATCACCGGGCCCATCCTGGAGAAGGTCTCGCGACCGGGCAAACCGGAGATTAAGAATGCATTGATGGATTTGACGCCGCGGCAGCGCGAGGTACTGCAGTTGATCGCCGAAGGGAAGAGCACGAAGGCGGTGGCGGATCTCCTGTGCGTATCGGTGAAGACCGTGGATTTTCACAAGGCCCGTATCATGGAGCAGCTCGATCTGCATTCCACACCTGCCCTCATCAAGTTCGCGATCGCCGAAGGTCTGGCGAGCGCGGAATCCTGATCAGGCCCAGCAGCACCCTCTCATGTCCTAGTAGCTTTTCTCGCTTCCTCTGGGTCTTCTACTAGTTCTGTTCCCAACCGCGATCAGGTACATCTGTTCTGCACACAAAGTGAATCGGTGCTCACGATGCGAGCGATCCTGGTTCACGTATGTGGATGTGTGACTGACAGGGCGGGGGCCTGTCCGCTGACGGAGGAATCTCTAAGCGGGCGGGATGTGAGAGGGGCATCTGTTGTGACGGTAGAGGATGCGTGATGAGACCGCGAATACTGCTGGCCGATGATCATCCGCAAGTATTAACGAATCTCAGCCGGCTGGCGGATGAAGTTGGCGAGGTCGTCGGGGCAGTGCAAGACGGGCGTGCGGCGCTACATGAAGCGCGTCGCCTGCATCCGGACGTGATCGTCTTGGATCTGACGATGCCGGAAGTGAATGGGCTCGACGTGGCGCGGATGCTTCGGCAAGACATGCCGGAGAGCAAGGTGATCATCTGCACTGTGCATAGCAATCCGATGATGATCGAGAGCGCGTTTACCGCGGGGGCGGTGGGGTTCGTGCAAAAACAGTCGGCCCATGCGGATCTCGCGGCGGCGATCCGTGCAGTGCTCGCGGGCGACAGATTTGTGAGTCCCGCTCTACGCGATGGCAAGGGAAAACCACACGCGGAAGATTCGGCAACAGACTTTCACGAGGGAGGTGATCGATGAAAGCCGGGATATTCAATGGACATGCGGAGAGGAGTGCGGAGAAGACCAGGTGAAGGCTGAACGGCAAGAGATCGCTCACGACAGGAGTAGAGGGGACCGATCGAATGGAACGTCTGTCGCTCGCTGCCCAAGAGATGGGTGGGCCGCTCAACGTCGTCATTGGACGTATGGAATATCTTCTGGAGCGAGGGTCGAACAAGGAGGCGCCGCGCAGTCTCAACGTCATCATGCCGCAGGCGGCGTATGAACTCTATCTGGCACGAGGTGGGGCAGGTGGAGACGCCGCCGAGGATTGGTTCCGGGCGGAGCGGGAGCTCCAAGCAAGACAACCATAGTTGTGAAGTGGATCGACTTGAAATACCTAGGATCGGCTTTCCAGGGAAAGTTGTCATCATTGAAGAGAAACAGGTGGCACGGCCAGGAGCCGGAGTCCATCACTCAGGCATGGCTCTTTCTCGCGTCCGATGAATCGGGTCACGCAATGTAAAAATTAAACCCTGTCACAATTGATACATATCTCTGGAAAGGGAGGGCATTGGTATGAAGATCATTGAAGCTATCTTGAAATCTTCCAAGGTGAGCGCCGTGAAAGGTGCATTGGTAAAAGTTGGGGTCCGAGGGTTGACGACGATGAAAGTCAACGGATTTGGAAACAAGAAAGCGGAGCGTGAAATCTATCGTGGAGCCGAGTTTACGCCAGAATTTGTGCCCATGGTGAACATGCGAGTCATTGTCGAGGATGACGAAGCGCAGCGCGTTATCGACACCATTGTGCGTCACTCGCAAACCGGCAAAGCCGGTGACGGGATAATCTTCGTAGGTGGCATCAGCGAACTCGTGCGGATTAGCACCGGCGAAACGGGAGAAAAAGCGCTCTGACGATGACGCGCGCGAGGCGTTCCTTGTCGAGAAGCATGACGCGGAAGAAGGCATGAATCGAACGAGCCCGCCTCTTCGGCGCGATGGTCGGTCACGAGTTGGGTGGATCTTCGTCTTGTTCGCACTCGCCGCGCTGGCCTTGTGGCTGTCTTCCAAGGCGGATCGGGAGCGGCCTCCTGAGGTCAGCTATGCGGGTCCCGAGGCGCCGCCACGGACGGTGTCGGAGCCACCGACGCTTGGAAGCGACGAGCTCGCGACCATTGCCGTATTCGAGCAGGCGTCCAAGTCCGTGGTGTTTATCGTCAACCGTGCCCTCCGACGGAACTTTTTCTCGCTGAATCCGGTTGAAGTGCCGCAAGGGGCCGGGTCCGGATTCATCTGGGATCGGATGGGGCACGTGGTGACGAATTTTCATGTGGTGTATGGGGCGGGAGCCATCGCCGTCGTCCTGGGCGAGAAAAATGAGTACGAGGCCCGTCTGGTCGGCGTCGCCCCTGACCATGATCTTGCTGTCCTGCGTATCCAGGCGCCGAATGAGGTACTGCACCCGATCTCTATCGGGAGTGCCCATGATTTGCGTGTGGGACAAAAGGCCCTCGCCATCGGGAACCCCTTCGGACTCGACTATACGCTGACCACCGGAGTCGTGAGTGCGATTGGACGAACGATCAAATCGATGACGGGACGCACGATCGAGGGTGTGATCCAGACCGATGCGGCGACCAATCCAGGAAATTCAGGCGGACCGCTGTTGGATAGCACAGGCCGGCTTATCGGAGTCAACACCCAGATCTTCAGTCCCAGTGGCGCCTTTGCCGGCATCGGCTTCGCGGTGCCGGTGGACATGGTCAATCGGATCGTGCCTCAGTTGATCAAACACGGGAAAGTCATCAGACCAGGCCTCGGGATTACGGTGATACCCGACACCATCGCAGCCCGCTGGCGGGTGCAAGGAGTCGTCATCCGAGAGGTTGCGCCGGAGGGACCTGCCGCGCGTGCCGGGCTGAAGGGAGTTCGCTCCGCGAGAGGGGGACAGGTATTGCAGGGCGATGTCGTCACCGCGCTTGATGGCGACGCGGTGCGGATCGTCGATGACTTACTGACAATTCTGGATCGTCACAAAGTCGGCGATCAGGTCACGGTCGAAGTGGTGCGGGAGGGGAAGTCGCACACGGTGTCTCTCACGTTACAGGCGGTGGAGTAGGCGCAGCTTGTCCGTACTTCATGTGTGGGGTCGTTGTACAAAGCGTCCCGTCAAGACGCTCGATGCGATCACTAGTAAAAGCACTTCTCAACTCTGGTATCTCTCCCAGTATGAATGTTTCTCGTGAGAAGTTATATGTTACAGGCATCATTGATGAGAGAAGCATGATGAAGTCAGGCATCGTGTTTGTCATTACAAGGAATGCTCTCGCGCGACATAGCGAACGGACTGCAGGAACAGAAAGGAGGAGAAAGAGACGTCGATCAAGCGTCTGCGTAATGTAGCGGTCATTTGCTCCGTAGCGCCAGTGTACGAGCAGGATAAGAGGTCTCTCGTGCACGGGGATGAATATGCCAGGAGAGAATGGGGAACAGAAGGCACCCTGTCATGCCGGAGACGACGCGCTAACCGGCGGAGAACCACTTGTCGCAAGAGTCAGCGCAAATGCTCGAACGAGTGGGCTATCGAATGATCGGCATGTGCGAGACCTCAACCATTCCCAATAACCAAAGGAGAGAACCATGTCATTCACTGAACAAGAGGCCATTGATAAAAAGGAGGGGCGCGTGATGCACAGAGGGATAACACACGGGAAGGCAATACTGGCCGGATTCGTCATTGCAGGAGCGTTGGTTTTGGCGCTGCCACTGCCAAGCCAGGCGCAAGAGAAGTCTTTTGCCGGCAAGTCGCAATCCCATGCTGATCCCCATTACCTAGATAACAAGCACGACTTGCGGATTAGATTAGACGTCAAGTGGGAGCTGTCCATGAGTCCCTATGTCGACGCCGACCATATTAAAGTCACGGTCAGGGATGGCGTGGTCACGCTCAAAGGGTCGGTAGAGGATCAAAGTGCCTTCGATGCGGCGACTAGCAACGCGATTGAAGGCGGTGCCAAGAAAGTCATCAACCTGCTGACAATTGAAAATAGATAGGGGGTAAAGACCTGAGACACCCCTGATGGCGAGCGGGGAAGCGGTTAGGCGCATGAATGTGGCGAACGCCCACGGGCGAGAATCACTCGCGGGCGTTCGCCATCGGTCCACTGCTCCGCAGTGGCGTTCAGTGCACTCAGGAAGCCCGCCAAGCCGGTCAGCATGGCTTGTCTGGCCGACTGGCTTGGCGGGCCAGGCCGGTGATGGTGAGGCGCGTTTGTCCTCTGTCAGAGTCTGGAAGACCAAAAGTCGTTGCCATTGCCGCCCTAAACATGCGCTGCTGAATTTAATATGACGCATATGACAAGCCGTGAGTCGGGCGACGTAGGCCTGTTCATACCAATATAAAGAGGAGCGTAGTACTTTCCTGGTCTGCGGTGCTCCGATAACAAATGTGATCGAGAGCACGCATCGCGTGATTGCCGATGCCCATCCTCTCAGTACCCGTCGTTCTCACAACTCGGCTCTGAAATCTTCCAAGTTGGAGTAACGATGCCGAGGACCGTCGCTCTTCCGGTTCGCGGAAACGACGCAGGACATCTGGATATGTCTTTAACCGACGCTCAAACACGGCTACTGTCCTATCGTGAGCAAGCGCCTGGGCAGCAAGAATTCAAACTGATTTACGACGAAGATCCATGGAATCTGGCAAGGAACCGGTGTGTAGCGGCCGGCAGGCCCATGCGAAGACGTGACCGGGAGTAGGAAACTCTCAACGAACGGAATCCGTCATGACGAGTGCGTTGTTCTACGATCGCTTACAGTTCGCTGCCACGGTCATCTTCCATTACCTCTTCCCGCAATTGACGATGGGCTTGGCGGTCTTGATCTTCTACCTGAAAACCCGGGCCTATTGGACTCAGGACGCCCACTACGACGAGGCGGCTCATTTCTGGACGAAGATCTTCGCCTTGAGCTTTGCGTTCGGCGTGGTCACCGGCATTCCTATGGAATTTCAGTTCGGCATGAATTGGGCGAAGTTTTCCACGTTTGCCGGAGGCGTCATCGGACAAACGTTGGCGATGGAGGGCGTGTTCGCGTTTTTTCTGGAATCCACGTTTCTCGGCGTCCTGCTGTTTGGAAGAAAGAAGTTCGGCCCGTTTGTCCAGTGGATGACGACGTTGATGCTGTTCCTCGGGTCGTGGCTGTCAGCGCTGTTCATTCTCGCGGCAAATGCCTGGATGCAGCATCCTGTGGCGTATGGCGTCGATCAGGATGGCGCAGTCCACGTGACGAGTCTCTGGGGCCTGCTGACCAATCCCTGGCTCGTCTGGCAATTCACCCACACGATGACGGCCGCGGTCGCGACCGGTTCCTTTGTGATGGCGTCAGTGGGGGCCTATTATCTACTTTCCGGGATTCACATTGATTCGGCCAAGATGTTTCTCCGTACCGGGGTCATCGCGGGGGCGATCGCCACCACCGCGCTGCTGTTTCCAACCGGACATCACGCTGCACTACAAGTATTTGAGCATCAACCCATCAAAGGAGCTGCGTTCGAGGGCCACTTTTATACCGAATCCGGAGCCGACTTGGTGATATTCGGTCAGCCTAACATGGACACGCTGACGATCGACAATCCGCTGGTCGCTCCCCGAATGCTCAGCTTCATCATCCATAAGCACTTCGGCGCGGAGATCAAAGGGCTGAGCGATTTTCCTCGTGAAGACTGGCCGGATACCATGCCGCTTCTCTACTACACCTACCACATCATGGTCGGCCTGGGGATGATGTTCATCCCGCTGATGCTGACAGGGGTGGTACTGCTCTGGCGAGGACGCCTGTTTCAGGCCAGATGGATGCTCTGGACGATCATGCTCATGGCGCCGTTTCCATACATTGCCACGACCGCTGGGTGGATGACCGCTGAACTTGGGCGGCAGCCGTGGCTCGTCTATGGCCTGTACCGAACTGCCGACGGCAACTCTCCACTGGTGGGTTCGGGCAATGTCCTGTTCTCGTTGCTCGGTTTCCTCGGCCTGTATCTGCTGCTGGGCCTGCTGTTTCTGTTTTTATTCTTCGAGACGGTCTCCCGCGGTCCGGCCATTACTGCCGGACGGCGTTCCACCTCTGGGCCGATGAGTTGAGGGAGCGAGGAGAGTATGTCGGTCGACATTCTGTGGTTTGTGATCGTCGTCATGATGTTCGCCGTCTATGCGGTCTTGGATGGATTCGATTTTGGGACGGGCATCATCTACTTGTTCGTCGCTCGAACAGACGAGGAACGACAACTGGCCTTGAAGGCCATCGGTCCCGTATGGAAGGGCAATGAGGTCTGGCTCGTGGCGGGAGGCGGACTACTGTTTCTGGCTTTCCCGAAAGCCTACGCCGCCGGATTCAGCGGCTTCTACTTGGCTATCAACCTTGTCTTGTGGTTCCTGATCATGCGCGGGTTGTCGATTGCGTTGCGGTCCCATCTGCGCAATCCCTTGTGGCGAACATTCTGGGATGCGATCTTCGCAGCCGCCAGCCTCTTGCTTGCCGCCCTTTTCGGCGTTGCCTTGGGCAACATTATTCGGGGCGTACCCCTCGCTCCCGACGGCTATTTCTTTGCCGCGCTGTGGACCACGTTCACGCCTGGACCAAAGCCCGGAATTCTGGACTGGTTCACGGTCCTCGTGGGCGCACTCGCCGTGGCGATTCTCGCCGTTCATGGGGCGAACTATCTCACGATCAAGACGGATGCGGCTGTCCGCAGTCGAGCAAGCCGGATTGCCGACGCCGCTGTTTGGGCTGTGGTCCTCCTAGCGGTCGTGGCGATCTCGGCGCTTCCATTCGTCCAGCCGGCGCTGTGGCACAGGTATGCCGAGCATCCGATCGGGTGTGTCCTCCCACTGACTGCTGGGGGCGCGCTGCTCACGTCATGGTATTTCCGTCGTTTCCGTCGGGATGGCGCCGTCTTCTTGAGCTGGAGCCTGTTCATCCTGGGGAGCTTGGGCAGCATAGCCTGGGGCCTGTTTCCCAACTTGTTGATTGCGACCGAAGACCCGACGAACAGCTTGACGATCTACAACAGCGCGGCGTCGTCCTACGGATTGCGTGTTGGCCTTGTCTGGTTCAGTCTCGGTATCAGCCTGGTCATCGCCTACACCATCTGGGTCTATGTGAGTTTCCGAGGGAAAGTGGAGCGAGTCCTGTTCGAGGAACCCTATGAATAGGCTGTTTCACAGGGTGCCAATTGACGGGCCTGCCTGGAGGCTGGTCCTGGCGTAGGCGGCTCTATTGTATTCAGACATAGGAGGTCCGACATGGAAGAACACAGAACATTAAGATCGCGAGGGGGATGCTGGGGCGCACTCGCTGTCCTAGGGCTGATGGGGTGGCCGGTGATCGGTGCGACGCCGAGCGTCGCGCTGGACGTCGCACCTGCGCAGGAACCACGCATCGAGATCGCCATCCGCGACTTCAAGTACGTGCGCACCAAGATGCAGCCCATTCGCGCGGGTGTGCCGATGGTGCTGCTCGTCCACAACGAGGATTCCGTCACACATGGATTCATCTCGCCGCTCTTCCTGGGCCGTTCCCTGCAGGGTGGAGGGGAGGGTATCGAGGCGTTCGGAACAGGCATCGAAGGATTTCACATAGATCCGGGAAAGACTCTGATGATTCGCCTGACGCCGGATCAACAGGGAAAGATGACGTTCCGCTGCGACCTGCACCCGGAGGTACAAGGGGAATTGTACTTGCTCGACGTGCCGGTCGGATAATCTCTGGGAAAGCCTGTCATGTTGAGAACGGCGGCGGGACGGGGCATGGCCATACACAACCCTACACAAATGGAGAGGTGATCTATGATCGGTCAATCCGTCCGTCTCACCACGATCCGGGGCATCGAGGTCGGCCTCCACTATTCCTGGTTCATCATCTTCTTCCTGATCACGTTTTCGCTGACCACGCGCTTCGCCTCGGAGCACCCCCATTGGACCACGGTCGAGCACTATACCGTGGCCATTGCGACCAGCCTGCTGTTCTTCGCTTCGATTTTCCTTCACGAATTGGCCCACAGTTTCGTGGCCCTGGCCAAAGGCATTCACGTCCGATCGATCACGCTCTTTGCCTTCGGCGGCGTGGCGCAAATCGGACGGGAGCCGGACCGGCCGCTCACGGAATTTCAGATTGCCATTGCGGGGCCGATTGCCAGCGCCTTGCTGGCTGTGGGATTCTGGTTCGTGTCTCATCTCGCCGGAGATCAACTCGAGCATGTCGCGGCGCTGGGCGGGTGGCTGGCGTCAATCAACCTGATGCTCGCGGTCTTCAACATGGTACCAGGCTTCCCGCTCGACGGAGGCCGGGTCTTGAGGGCAGTCCTCTGGTATGTTACCGGAAGCTTTGCGAAAGCCACGCGGATTGCGGCCGGTTCGGGGCAGATCATCGGGTACGGGTTGATTGTTGGGGGGATCTGGATGGGGTTGGTCACCGGCAACTGGTTCAGCGCGCTGTGGCTGGCCTTCATCGGCTGGTTCCTCCGAAACGCGGCGCAGGAGAGCGTCCTGCACGTGAGTCTCAGTTCCGTGCTCACCGGTGTGCGGGCCGAAGACATCATGGCGCGGGACTGTCCAACCGTGTCCGGTGGCATGCGTCTGGCCGATTTGGTGCAGGAGCATATTCTCAAGACGGGACAGCGGTGCTTCGTGGTGGCCGAGGGCGGACGGCTTGAGGGCTTGGTGACCCTTCATCAGATCAAAGCGGTGCCGCAATCTCGGTGGACGGAGGTGTCCGTCGGGGAGGCGATGACGCCTTTGGCGAAGCTGCGCGTGGTGGCGCCCGAGGCGCCGATCTCGGAGGTGTTGCAGACTATGGAAGGCAGGGACATCAATCAGGTGCCGGTCGTGAAAAACGGGCAGTTCGTGGGCCTGCTCACGCGCGATCATATCTTACGGGTCCTTTCTGCCAAGATGGAACTCAAACCTTCCGTAAAGCCAGTTCTGATCCTGGAGTCGGTGGATGCCGCATCAGGGAGGACGGGAGGGTCTTGATGGCTGAAATCTCAGAACACGACCTGGCAGCACGGCCCGGGCGGGTCCTTCGAATCATCATGGCCACCGGAATGCTGGCCCTGGTCCTGGCCCTGTTCAGTCCGTTTGTGTCACCTCTCTTATGGGCCTCGGTGTTGTGTTATGCCCTATATCCGCTCTACACCCGGCTGGTCCAGGCGACCCACGGCCGCCGCACATTGAGCGCGCTGGTGATGTGCTGCACCCTTACGGTCGGAGTGATTGCGCCGCTACTATACATCTCGTTGCTCATTGCAGAGGACCTGACGGAGGTCTATCGGACGTTGATTGCCTCCATGAAAGAAGGAGAACAGCCGGTGTTCGACAGCTGGCGGAGGTATCCGTTTCTTTCAGTCCCGGCTGAGGCGATTCAGAATATCGAGCGGCTGACCGGGACGGATCTGCGGACCAGCATCGCCGAGAATCTGGCAGAGTTGGGCAAGGCGGTGGTCGGGCAGGTGACGCGTATCGTGACTCATGCGCTGTATGCGCTCGTGGAACTGGCCATGATTCTGCTGTGCGCCTTTTACTTCTTCCGGGACGGGGACGCCATGATCGATTGGCTCCGCGTACATCTCCCGATCGCGCCTGAACGTCAAGCGTTACTGGGCCGGCGATTTGATGAGGTCGTCAAAGGGGCGGTGTACGGGAACACGGTCATCGCTGTGATGGAAGGATTCATCGGTGGGCTCGCGTTCTGGTTGGTCGGGTTGCCTTCCGCGGTCCTGTTGGGTTCGATCATGGCGCTGCTCGCCTATATACCACTGGTCGGGGCCGGACTCATCTGGATTCCCGCCGCAGGCTATTTGTTCTGGCAAGGCGCCTATCTGAAGGTCGTCGTCCTGGTCGCGGTCGGTGTTGTGATCGCCGTGCTGGATTATCTGGTTCGCACGATCGTGGTGGGAGGCCGCGCGCATCTGCACACGTTGCTGGTGCTTTTCTCCGTGCTGGGAGGGCTGACAGTGTTTGGATTGGTCGGGATCATCGCAGGTCCGTTGGTAGTGGCGGTGGGAATTACGTTGGTCGAAAGTTACAGGCCGGACGCCGTTGGTGACGGTTCCGACAGTGAAACGGGAGTGCGCTGAGGTCTCCGATGGAATGTCGATGGAATGAAGCCGGCACAGGAGCTTCGTACTCGTGAGTGCGCGGCGGGCCTTCACCTCGGCATGGATGATGATCCGTGAGGTGATCCAGAAATTCGGTCGGGATAACGGGTTGTTTCTGGCGGGCGGCTTGGCCTTCAGTCTGCTGCTGTATGTGATCCCGCTCGCGCTCCTCATGATTTCCATTCTGGGATACACGGTGCTGGAGTCCGAGCAGGCGATGGAAGAAGTGCAATCCGTCATTCGACAATTTCTTCCCCGGTCGGAACAGGTCTTTGCGGAACATGTGGGCGCGATCGTCGCCGACCGGGGACTGCTGGGCATCGTCGGATTTATCTCGTTTCTGCTGTTCAGCACGATGGTCTTTGGTTCGATCCGGCATGTGCTGAATACCGTCTTCCAAGCCGGCCCCGCCAGGAGTTTCCTGCGCGGGACGGCCCAGGATCTGTTGATGATGGTCTTTTGCGTCGCTCTTCTGATTGTGGCGATCGGCCTCGCGTCAGTGGAGACCATCATCGGCAATTTCGGTGAGCATATCCCTTGGGCGGAGGCTCTGTGGGGACAGGGCATGCAAGTGCTCCATCAGGTCATGGCGGTCATACTCGGCGGGAGTTTGATTCTAGGGCTCTATCGATTCTCTCCGGTCTCGACGTTGAAGCTCGGTTCCCTGGGAGTGGGCGCCGGCGTGGCGGTCATCCTGTTCGGGTTTGCCAAGCAGGGGTTTGCCTGGTACGTGCATTTCGCCCAAGCCGGTCTTGTTCTCTACGGGGCGTTGGGCGCCTTTTTCTTTTTCTTCGTATGGCTCTACTACGTGTCGGTGGTGTTTCTGTTGGGCGCGGAAGTGGGCTGGGTCTTTGAGCATAGGGGGCGGCTCGATGACCCGGCGAGAGCGGAAGGATGATGTTGTCGACCGTGATACACCCATGAGGGGGAAGACGAGATGGCAGCTAATCGGCAATCGGCACTGAACGGGCTTCGTCGACTTGATGGCTATCTCCCGATCAGAGATTACGGCCTTGTCGGAGACGGAGCCACAGCGGCGCTCATCGGGCGTGACGGCGAGGTGGCCTGGCTGTGCCTCCCGCGTTTCGACTCGCCGCCGATTTTCTGTAGCCTACTGGATACGGCACGAGGTGGGGCCTTCCGTGTGACGCCCGACAACCTACGAGAATCCTGGCAATGCTACGAATCGGACAGCGCCGTCCTGGTGACGGAGATGCGATGTGTGGAGGGAACCCTGCGCATCAGGGATTGTTGCCCGTTGATCGCCGGCGCCGATCTGACAGAGGCTATTTCGGTGACTCGCCGTGAACTGCTCCGGAGTCTGACCGTGACGGAAGGCACAGTCCGGTTGACCGTCGAGATGGAGCCGCGCGGAGGGGCGGAGGCTGAGCCCCGCGAGGGAGGCCTGCGGATCCGATGCGATGCTCAGCCGGATCTCTGCCTGCATCTGTATTCCACAGTTCGTCTGACCGGACTCCGCACCTCGGTCACGCTCAAGGCCGGACAATCGGCGCATCTGTTGCTCAACTGGAGACAGTCGTCTTCGCCGGCCGCAGCGTTTGACCCGGAACGGCTGCATGAGGACACCATTGCAGTCTGGCGACGATGGCTCGCGCATCTGACGTATCACGGTCCTCAGGAGGCGTTGGTCCGTCGGTCAGCGATCACCATCAAGTTGCTGGATCACTTCGAAAACGGCGCGATCGTCGCGGCTCCGACTTCCTCGCTGCCGGAGCTCATCGGCGGGTCCCGCAACTGGGACTACCGGTATGCGTGGGTGCGGGATGCGGCCTTCTCCGTCTACGCACTCCATCGTATCGGCCTCTCGCACGAGGCGGCCGGATTTCTCGGCTGGGTGCTGGATGCGGTTGAGCGAGACGGTACGCCGAAAGTGATGTATGACCTCGATGGGCGGATGCCTCCGGATGAGCGGGAGGACGGCGAACTGGAAGGGTACCGACGTTCCGGGCCGGTTCGGTGGGGCAACGCGGCGGCCGCGCAACATCAGCACGATGTCTATGGAGAAATCCTGGACTGCGCCTATCAATGGGCCGCGCATCATGGGGCCATTCCCGGCCCGCTCTGGGAGCAACTCCGGAAACTGGCGGATGCCGCTGCGCGGGAGTGGCGGACGCCGGACCACGGGATCTGGGAGGTCCGCACGAGCGGGCGGCCCTTTACCTACTCGGCCGCCATGTGCCAGGTGGCGCTGGACCGCGCCGCCCGGATGGCAGAGCGGTTCTCACTCACCGGACCTTCTCAAACATGGCAACACACGGCAGATGAGATCAGGCAGGCGATTATGAAAGAAGCCTGGGATGAGAAGGTCCAGTCATTGACGGAACATTTGGGCGGGGGTGGATTGGATGCGAGTTTGCTGACATTGCCGTTACGCCGAGTCATCAAGGCGGATCATCCCTACATGATCGCGACGACCCGCGCAGTCTCGGAACGATTGGGGGCCGGGAAGGGGCTGCTCTATCGCTACTTGCCGGAGGAATCGCCCGATGGCATCGCCGGCCACGAAGGCGCCTTCCTGCTGTGCAGTTTCTGGCTCGTGGACAATATGGCCAAGCAGGGACGGCTCGATGACGCACTGGAGTTGTACGACTCGCTCTGTTCGAGAGCGGGTACGCTCGGACTCCTGCCTGAAGAAATCGATCCATCGACCGGGGCATTTCTCGGCAACTATCCTCAGGCCTTCAGTCATATCGGGGTCATCGCCAGCGGAGTGAATCTGGCGCGGCTGATGAAACAATCAGGTAGGCCCCATTGAACGCTTGACGGCAAGACGCTCGATCAGATGTACTGCGACGACCTGACGACACGGCTTACTGCCGCGTCGTCAGACCACCACGAGGATTGTAATGGGAGAAATGCAACCATGAAGATCGCATCGAAAATTGTAAAGCGAGTGGCCACCATCGATGAAAACAAATACGTTTCCGATGCAGCCCAGCTTATGACTGAAGAATTTATCGGGTCCGTGGTCGTTACCAATGCTTCAGGCATTTGCGGGCTGTTCACGGAGCGTGAGATGGTGATGAACGTGGTCGGGAAAGGGAAAGACCCGAAAAAGGTCCTGATCAAGGATGTGATAACCCGCGACCCCGTCAAAGTCAGCCCCAACGACACCGCCGGCACCTGCTTGGATCTCATGAAGGAACATCGATGCCTCCATCTATTGGTCTCTGAAGGGGACGAATTCATTGGCACCGCTTCCTTGCGCGATGTGGCGGAGCTCATGATCGACCAAAAAGACACGCTCATCCGGCATCTTGAAAAATACATCACCTCTTGACAGGTTGAGACGATAGAAAAACGAGAAGGAGTGCGAGAGGTGTAAGGCGGACTGCGGTAACTATCCTGACTGCTGTCACCCGCGGCGATCGTCCGTGCGGATCCTACCACTGCCTCGTGGGCTGTTGCCCCTGTCCGGTGCAATATGGGGTATGGAGGAGGAAATGCGGAGGAACATGATTGAATCCATGGTCATAGTGTGCCTAGCGCGCTCCGCGCACTCTCGTGGACGGCGTGACGTCGATGCCTCAAGAGATTATCGTATACCTATCAAGCCTTCTCAGATGGAAGCGGTAAGGATTTCTTTGTTGTATCCTCACGTGCTGGATGAATCCGTACGAGAGAGGCCAACTGATCTGGAAGGCCTGCGTGATGACCTGCTGTGGCTTCTTCTCCTACCGGAAATTTCGTCCATTGACCGCATCCGTTCGGAATATGATCGACAGCTAGAGTGTACTGAAGACGGAACCGAACAGCTTGGTCAAAAGGAAAGAAGGAACATCAGCAGATCAGACAGGAAGCGCTTGCATCCCCAACCCCGCCGGTTTGCACCAACTCGGATCATGAAATCTGACCGTTCAAATAACGTTGGTCAAACCGATGCGCCACGACAGCATTAATTCAATTACAACTTCTATGATTATCAGAATCAAAAAAGGGTTGGATCTGCCGATCAGCGGGAACCCGGAGCAGCGTGTCCATGCCGCCAAACCTGTCCGCTACGTTGCCGTCTTGGGCGTGGATCACATAGGTCTCAAACCCGCCATGCTGGTAGTCGAAGGGGACAAGGTCAAGCTCGGTCAAGCGCTGTTCGAGCACAAGAAGTTACCCGGCGTGCGCTTCACTGCCCCGGGTGCCGGCAAGGTGATTGCCATCCATCGTGGAGATCAACGCAAACTCCAGTCAGTCATCATCCGGCTTGACGAAACCGAAGACGAGGAGCTTTTCACTGCGTACGATGCCGACCAACTGGCCAGTCTGACTGAAACGCAGGTTGTGGAAAATCTTTTGGCATCGGGTCTGTGGGTGACGTTACGCACCCGGCCCTATAGCAAGATACCAGACCCGGCCACCCGTCCGGCCGCAATCTTCGTGACGGCTATGGACAGCAACCCGCTGGCCGCCGATCCCATTCCGATTATTGCTGCAGAGGCTGAGTCGTTCGGCCATGGTCTGACTGTGCTCTCGCGTCTTGGTGCCATGCCGATTTGGGTGTGCACGTCACCCGAAACCGAACTGCCGCTGCCGCAGGGTTTGAACCAACTGCACCAGGCGAGTTTCGAAGGCCCCCACCCAGCCGGTCTGGCGGGGACGCACATTCATTTTATTGAACCGGTAGACGCAGGCAAGATCGTCTGGCACCTCAACTACCAAGAAGTGATGGCCATCGGCAAGCTATTTACCAGCGGACGGTTCTGGACCGAACGCATTGTGGCGTTAGGCGGACCCCAGGTCAAACAACCGCGTTTGTTGCGCACCCGGCTCGGCGCCTGCATCGAGGAACTAATTGAGGGTGAGCTTCAAGACGGTGAGCACCGCGTCATCTCTGGCTCGGTCTGGTCTGGGCGTCATGCAGTCGGCTGGTCGTCCCATCTGGGGCGCCATCATCTGCAGGTGTGCGTGCTAAAAGAGGGCACAGAACGAGAGTTCATGGGCTGGCTCTCGCCGGGGCGGAGGAAATTCTCCCAGGCCAACGTCATGCTGTCGAGTCTGTTCCGTCACCGCGGGGAAGCGTTCCATTTCACGACCAGCCAGAATGGGAGCCCGCGCGCCATGGTGCCATTTGGCACCTTCGAGGAAGTCATGCCTCTCGATATTTTGCCAACGTACCTGCTGCGCTATCTGATAGTGGGCGATACCGATATGGCACAAAAACTGGGTTGTTTGGAACTGGACGAGGAAGACCTTGCGTTATGCTCCTTCGTGTGTGTCGGCAAGAATGACTACGGTCTGGCACTTCGCAGGGTGCTGAGCGAGATCGAGAAGGAAGGTTGACGGCAGGCATGCGACAATTCCTTGAACGTCTCAGGCCCCTGTTTACCAAGGGGGGCCGGCTTGAAAAGTATTTCGCCGTATTTGAAATGGTGGATACCTTTCTGTATTCGCCGCCGGACACCACTCGCACCGCGCCTCATGTGCGCGATGGAATTGACCTGAAACGGTTGATGATGTACGTGGTGGTGGCCCTGATTCCCTGCATCCTGTGGAGCTGGTTTAACACCGGTTATCAGGCCAATCTGGCACTCGCGCAGATGGGCACAGCCAAGCAGGGCTGGCGTGGTGAACTGCTTGCGGCGCTCAATATCGGTTTTGATGCCGGCAGTATTTTTGCCAGCACGGTACATGGCTTCTTGTATTTTCTGCCGCTGTATCTGGTTGCTCTGATAGTGGGCGGCATGTGGGAACTGCTGTTCGCCACGATGCGTCACAAAGAGATCAACGAAGGCCTTCTGGTCACATCCATGCTCTTCGCACTGACGCTGCCACCAGATATGCCTCTCTGGATGGTCGCACTCGGGATCAGCTTCGGTGTGGTGATCGGCAAGGAGATCTTCGGTGGAACCGGCAAGAATTTTCTCAATCCGGCTCTGACCGGTCGGGCGTTTCTATTCTTCGCCTATCCCGCCGAAATTACCGGTGATCGGGTGTGGGTGGCGGTGGATGGCTATTCCGGTGCCACCCCGCTCGGTTTGGGTAAAATCGGGGGCATGGAGGCGATTGCCAGCGGGGGCTATACCTGGTGGAATGCCTTTATCGGCCTGATGCCGGGCTCCTTGGGGGAAACCTCCACGCTCGCCTGTCTGCTCGGCGCCGCGTTCCTGATCTATACTCGGGTAGGATCCTGGCGCATTATCCTCGGGGTCTTTCTGGGTATGGTCGGCTCCGCGCTCCTGTTCAATGCCGTCGGCAACGACCTCAATCCAATGATGGCGATGCCCTGGTACTGGCACCTGGTTCTGGGCGGTTTTGCCTTCGGCATGGTATTCATGGCGACCGACCCGGTTTCCGCCGCAATGACCACAGCCGGACGTTGGGTCTTCGGCTTGCTGATCGGTTTCATGACCGTACTGATCCGGGTCGTCAATCCGGCTTTTCCAGAAGGCATCATGCTGGCGATTTTGTTTGCCAATATTTTCGCGCCGTTGATAGATCATGCGGTGATGCAGTTCAACATCCGACGGAGGCTGCGCCGCCATGTCCGCCCCTGAACCCAATGCTGCCGTATCCGCTGCGCCTGTGGAGAGTGGGAGCAGGACGCTGCTGGTTGCCTTTATGGTCTGTCTGGTCTGCTCGGTTGTGGTCGCGAGCGCGGCGGTGCTCCTTCGTCCGATTCAGGAATCGAATCAGAAAGCCGATCGCATACGAAATATCATTGAGGTCTCCGGCCTACTACAGGAGGGACTAACCGCAGAACAGGCTTTGGAACGGATTCAAGCGCGAGTGGTCAAACTGGCAACTGGTGACGAGGTGGATGTGATGGATCCCGAAACCTTTAATATTGCCAGAGCCGGAAAGGATCACACGATATCCACCGCACTCGCCCGCCGTGAGGATGTGGCGCAGATCGGGCGTGCACCTCACTATCTGCCGGTGTATCGGATTGTCGGCGACAACGGCGAATTGAAGATATTGATTCTGCCGGTGTACGGCTACGGGCTATGGTCCACGATGTACGGGTTTCTTGCGCTTGAGGGAGATTTGCGAACGGTTCAGGGCCTCCGATTCTATCAGCATGCCGAGACCCCGGGACTAGGGGGGGAAATCGACAATCCCAGGTGGCGCGCGCAATGGGAGGGCAAAGTCCTATTCGACAATGAATGGAAGGTTCAGGTTGAACTGGTGAGGGGCTCGATTGACAGGTCCACACCCGAAGCCCAGCACCAGGTCGATGCACTCGCCGGTGCCACCATCACCTCACGAGGCGTGGAAAATTTGCTGAATTTCTGGCTGAGCGACAAAGGGTACGGGCCTTACCTTTCCCGTTTGCGTCACGAAAGGAATTAACTATCATGCCGTACGATCACCGCAAAATTCTTTTTGAACCGATCATCGACAATAACCCGATCATCCTGCAGGTCCTGGGAATTTGCTCGGCGCTGGCAGTGACATCGAAGCTCTCAACCACGGTCACCATGTGCGTGGCGCTGACACTCGTGACCACCCTCTCCAATACCGCCATCAGTGTGATCCGCAATCATATCCCGAGCAGCATCCGCATCATCGTGCAGATGACCATCATTTCTTCGCTGGTCATCCTCACCGATCAGTTCCTCAAAGCCTTCGCGTTCCAAATCAGCAAGGAACTGTCGGTATTTGTCGGGTTGATTATCACCAATTGTATCGTCATGGGACGCGCTGAAGCCTATGCGATGAAACATCCGCCTCTTCCCAGCCTCCTCGATGGCCTCGGCAACGGTCTCGGCTATAGCGCATTGTTACTGGCAGTCGGCACCGTACGCGAGCTCTTCGGGTCAGGTTCCCTGTTCGGGTATCCAGTGGTGCTTCTTGAAAGGGATGGCGGGTGGTATGTGCCAAACGGCTTGATGTTACTGCCTCCGAGCGCGTTTTTCTTGATTGGCCTGATTATTTGGGTGGTGCGCTCCTGGAAGCCGGCTCAGGTCGAGGAACCTGAATACCAGATTAACCAAACGCATCGCACCGAGGTGATCTGATGAAAGAGCTGGTCAATCTATTCATCACTGCCGTATTTGTCGAGAATCTTGCGCTGACGTTTTTTCTCGGGATGTGCACCTTTCTTGCCGTATCGAAGCAAATCAGCACGGCGATCGGACTCGGGATCGCGGTGATCGTCGTACAGACCCTGACCATCCCGATAAATAACCTGATCTACCAGTTTCTACTACGTGATAGGGCGCTGGCATGGGCGGGACTATCTGATACGAATCTGAGTTTCCTTGGGCTCATCAGCTACATCAGTGTCATCGCGGCGATGGTGCAGATACTCGAAATGTTTCTCGACCGGTATGTCCCGAAGCTGTACAACTCGCTGGGGATCTTTTTGCCGTTAATCACCGTCAATTGCGCCATTCTCGGAGGCAGTCTGTTCATGGTCGAACGTGACTATACCTTTAGCGAGAGCCTCACCTATGGTCTGGGTTCGGGTTTCGGTTGGGCGATCGCAATTGCCGTGATGGCAGGGGTGCGTGAGAAGCTTAAGTATTCCGAGATACCCGATGGTTTGGAGGGACTGGGCATCGCATTCATCAGCGCGGGGCTGATGGCTCTCGGCTTCATGGCCTTTTCCGGAATCCAGCTCTGAGTCTGACGAGGGACCGCGCATGATCGAGATCATACTGGGGGTCAGTTTTTTCACTGGGATCGTCCTCATCCTGGTAGGCCTGATTTTGAGCGCGCGCTTGAAGCTGGTGGCAAGTGGCAATGTCACGATTACGATCAACAATGAAAAGATTATCGAAACTCCGATCGGCGGTAAGTTGCTCGGTGCGCTCGGCAACGCCAGGCTCTTTGTCAGCTCCGCCTGCGGCGGCGCCGGCACCTGCGGTGTGTGCCGGGTAAAGGTGTTCGAGGGGGGCGGGGCCGTTCTGCCGACGGAAACCTCGCATATCACCAAGCGTGAAGCTCGCGAGGGCTACCGTCTCTCCTGTCAGGTGGCGGTCAAACAGGACATGAAAGTCGAGATTCCCATTGAGGTGTTCGGTGCCAAGAAATGGGAGTGTACCGTGCGATCCAACCACAATGTTGCCACCTTCATCAAGGAGCTGATATTAGAGCTGCCCCCGAATGAACATGTCGATTTCCGTGCCGGTGGGTACATCCAGATTCAATGCCCGCCGTATGAGCGATCGTTTAAGGATTTTGGCGTCGAAGAACGATTTCGCGACGACTGGGATCGGCTGAATCTCTGGGAACATGCTTCCAGGGTGAATGAGCCGATTGAGCGCGCCTACTCCATGGCGAACTATCCTGACGAGCGTGGCATCATCATGCTGAACGTGCGGATTTCGACTCCTCCCCCCAACACCGAAGGTGTGCCACCGGGGAAAATGTCCTCCTACGTGTTCGGGCTCAAGCCGGGCGACACGGTCACCATCTCCGGGCCTTTCGGCGATTTTTTTGCCCGGGAAACCGATAAGGAGATGGTGTTCGTCGGTGGTGGCGCAGGGATGGCACCGATGCGTTCGCACATCTTCGATCAATTGCGCCGCCTCAAGAGTACACGCAAAATCTCCTTCTGGTACGGTGCTCGTTCGAAGCGCGAGATGTTTTATGTCGACGATTTCGATAAACTGGCTGCCGAGCACGATAACTTCAAGTGGCATGTTGCCCTGTCTGACCCACTCCCCGAGGACAATTGGAGCGGCTATACCGGCTTTATCCATAGCATTCTCTACCATGAGTATCTGAAGATCCATCCGGCGCCCGAGGACTGCGAGTTCTATCTATGCGGGCCTCCGATGATGAATACCGCAGTGATCCAGATGCTGCAGGATCTTGGTGTCGAGCGCGAAAACATTATGTTCGACGACTTCGGGAGCTGATCACCCATGTATCCATCCATTCCGCGCTCCCGTATTCTCATTGCCCCGATAGCCCTGCTGGCTGCTGTTGCCATCTTCAGCCTGCTGCGTCCTGAGCCGCACGTCGCAGAGCTGCACCTGAGTGGTCGTACCATGGGCACCACCTATAGTGTGAAATACCGCCCCGGCCAGGACGCTCCGTCGCTGCAGGCTATGCAAATAGAAGTTGACGCATTGCTGACCGGGATCAATCAAACCATGTCCACTTACGACCCGAATTCTGAACTGTCGCGCTTTAACCGTATGCGTACCACCGACTGGGTCCCCGCATCCGCTTCGCTACTTGCTGTGCTCAACGCTGCGCTCGAAATCGGAGCTCAGAGCGAAGGCGCGTTCGACATCACGGTTGGCCCCCTGGTCACTCTGTGGGGCTTCGGTCCCGAGTTTCACCAAGACCGGATCCCGCTCGAAGCTGAAATCACCGCCGCGCACGCGCGCGGCGGCCCTGATAAACTGAGCCTACATGACACTCTACCGGCGATACGCAAGCACCGTCCTGATGTATTCCTGGATCTTTCCGGGATCGCCAAGGGGTATGGTGTGGACCAGGTTGCTGAACTCATGATAGCTCACGGCATTGAACATTATATGGTTGAGATCGGTGGCGAGGTACGTGTACGCGGTCTCAATGCGCAAGATACACCTTGGCGGATCGCGATTGAGAAACCGTTGCCGGGCGAACGCTCGGTGCAAACGGTACTGGCGCTCAGCGACATCGCACTCGCCACATCAGGCGATTATCGCAACTTTTTTGAAATAGCCGGTCGGCGCTATTCTCATACCATCAATCCGGCAACCGGCTGGCCAGTCAATAATCACCTGGTGTCTGTGACGGTGCTAGCGGATACCAGCATGCGAGCCGATGCCTGGGCCACCGCGTTCCAGGTGCTGGGGCCTGAGCGTGGCATGGCTATAGCCGAACGGCTCGGACTGCCCGTCCTCTTTATCGTCGAACGTGGTGGACAATTCGAGGAGCGCGTCTGCTGCGGCTTCCAGCGTTACCGTAGACAGGAGATGTCATGACAATTTTTCTGGTGACCTTTATCGTCATGGGTATCGCCATACTGGCTATGGCGGTGGGTGTCATGGCCGGTCGACGACCGATCGGCGGCAGTTGTGGCGGCCTTGAGCGCATTGGTTTGGAGTGCGATGCTGGCTGCGATAAGCCTTGCCCGAGGCGCCTTGCCCACATGCAGCCGAAAGGCAGGGAGTAGCCGTAAGAGCAAGTAGGTTGAAACCAGTTTTCCGCTCTTCGTTTCACTTACTCGGATTCTGCCATCATTTGCTGGTCAGGCTAACACCTGTCAAACTGGGAAACAGTGAGGGGGGAGGATTTGTCGGCAGGCGGGAGGCCAGTTTAGGGAACCCGACGCCTCGACTTGTGTGCATGGAACCTATGGCCCGCTGATTAGGAGTTCCAACGAAGACCTATCTGAGGACACTCAGCAAACCCAATCATCAGGAAAGAGAGGGGATTTGTGATGGCACACTTCATTCTGGATTAGGGTGTGCCACGGTGTTTTGGCACCAGCGTGGCACCATTGTCGTATCGATCGACGAAATCATTTAGCTATAAAGAAGTGCACCAAGGTGACAGAATCAAGATGCAGGAAATCCGGTAAGCCCGGCCAACGTATCGCTCCAGCTGGGTCACAACCGACGCATACCTCGCCTCTCGGGCGTCCTTCTCCAACCCTTCCAGCACCGTATCTCCCGGTGCATACTTCCGATGCCATCGGCACCAACCGTCCTTGACCAGCGTATGGTGCCATCCATAAATTATAAGAATCAGGTAGAATCCACCAATCGTTACAATCTGTTAATATGAAGGTAACCGTTTTGTCATTTCTGCCTGGTAGAATCCAATGACGTGGACAGATACCACTGAAGCAGAATGACATGACAAGACTTATGGTGTTACTGCGCGGATTGATTGTCTCCTGGTTCGTGCTTCTAAGTTTGGGTGTACCGATCTGTGGGCCGCTGCTCTCCGCACCGACATCCGACCGCATGGCCAGCGAAGCGGGGGAGATGGAGGAACATTCCTCCTCTGACGAGATATTCGCCAGAGTCGGACGGATCGTGACAGGTGCGAAGGCGAGGACGGGGCCCCTTGTCGTGACCGGCTCTCACCATGTAGGCACACGTGTTAGTCTCTCGGCCCCCTCCCTCGAATGCGCCATGACTGCCTCCGTGCGCAGCCCTGCGCTGCCTGTTTACCAACATATCTCCGTGTATCGGATCTGAGATTCCCTGTTCTCATCCCTGATCACCTGCTTCTGCTGAATCCCTAGCGCAGGCTTTTGTCCTGTTCGCAGTGGCAGGTAATCCCAATCTGGATATTTCCGAATCTGTCACGAATAGAACCAACCGAGTTTCTGACCGGAACGAATTGACTGACATCCGATCCTGAGAACCATGTCCACTCACCGTCTGCAAAATGGAGGGCGTTATGCGTAAGACACGTTGGGTTACGGCACTCTTGGCACTTGCGGTCGTTGGTCTTGGTGGCTGTGCACACGAGTGGGACTCGGTGGCAATCCCACATCCTGCGACAGTGGCAGACATGAAAGCCGTCATGCGTGACCATTGGTCCGGGCATATCTTCTGGGTGCGAAATGTCGTCTTGGACAACGCGACGAACGACCGGAGGGCACAGGATTTTGCGGAAAAGGCTGTGATGGTCAACGCCCGACACCTGGCGGGAACGTTTGCGCCGTTTTACGGCGACGCGGCGGCTGAGACACTCCTTACCTTACTGAGCCGTCATTACGCCGCGGTCAAGGCATACTCCGAGGCCACCGTGGCCGGGAATAAGCGGAAACAGGATCAGGCCCTGGACGACTATGCGGCGATTACCGCCAAGATCGCCGCATTTTTCAACGGAGTGAACCCCCATCTGTCGAAAGACACCGTCCAAGGTCTGATCGCCGTGCATGGGAACCATCACATCGCGCAAATCACCCAGTTTCAAGCAAGAGATTATGCGGGCGAGGAAGAAACCTGGCAGATGATGCAGCACCATGTGTATGAGATTGCCGATGCGCTGACGGCCGCACTGGCGAAGCAGTTTCCGGCTAAGTTATCATAACGGCAATTCTTACAGTAACGCTCGCGTAACTCCCTCTACATCAAACTCAGTCCTAGTGCCTGGGCGCGTCAGGTCGATTCAACGGAGAAAGAAAAATGAAGGTTGAAAAAGCCATCGTCGGAATAGGATTACTCACCGTGATAGGACTGCCGATGTCCGTCGAGGCGTCGGACTCGAAGTCCATCACGCTGAAACAGATCGGTCGATACAGCGCGGGGGCCAGCACCGTCCTCGATGAGCCGTGGACCGAAATCCCCGCCTACGATCCGGCGTCCAAGCGGTTGTTCAGCATTATTCTCAATCTTCGCCAGCCGGAAGTCCTCGAACTCACCAACCCCGAGTCACAGGTCCTGACGCCAGTCCAGACCGTACCGCTCGGCGGCAAACCCAACAGCGTGGCCGTCGAAGGTCCTCAGAAAACGGACCCGGGGACCGTGTCCCTCACGGTCGGAGCTCTGCCCGATATGCTGGTCTTTTCACCAAACGGCAAGTGGCTGCTCGTGGCGAAGGAAGGCGAACCCAACAGCTACAACAATAACCCGGTGCCCTGCGTGGACCCGGAAGGGTCTGTGAGCGTCATCGACATGACACCGGATGTAACCAGCCTCACGCAGCTCAACGTCCGGACCGCAGCGTTGAGCCTCGCTATTCCACAGGAGAACGCGTCCAGCATCAGGATCTACGGCCCCAACGCGACATTCGCGCAAGACATTGAGCCGGAATACATCACTGTGTCTCGTAATTCCAAAACGGCCGGGGTGACCTTGCAGGAAAACAATGCGATCGGCATCCTCGATATTCCGACCGCCACCTTCACCAAGATCGTTGGGCTCGGGTTCAAAGACCACTCCCTCACCGGCAACAAATTGGACGCGAGCGACCGGGACGTGCCCGGATCAAGCGACAATAGCATCATCAACATCCGCAACTGGCCGGTGTTCGGAATGTACGAGCCCGACGCGATTGCTTCGTATCGCGTCAAGGGAGACACCTATCTCGTTATGGCCAATGAAGGCGACACGCGCGACTATCCCCCGGGCTTCAGCGAAGAAGCGCGCGTCGGCACGCTCACCCTGGATGCCGCAGCTTTTGCCACCAAAGGGTATCCCGACGTGACGACGGGAGAAACCGGTCTGCGCAATAACGATAACCTCGGCCGGCTGATGGTGACGAATGCGAACGGCGCCAAGGACCTCGATCCCGACACGGACTTTGAACTTCTCTCCGTGCCGGGAGGGCGCTCTTTCTCCATTCGCCGCGCGAATGGCACACTGGTCTACGACAGCGGCGACGAACTCGAACAACGCACGGCGGCCCTGGTTCCCGATCTGTTCAATTCACAAGGGGACATCGCTACCTTCGACACCAGAAGCGACAACAAAGCCCCCGAACCGGAGGCCGTCGCGATCGGGAAAGTCTCCGGCAGAACCGACGCCTTCATCGGCTTGGAGCGCACGGGCGGTGTGATGGTACACGACATCTCCAAACCGACCGCGCCCAAGTTTGCCACCTACACTAATACTGCGCCAACCGACCGTGCTCCTGAGGGCCTGCTCTTCATCAAGAAACACGCGCTCGGTACAGCTGATGGGGCAACGCCGATCACGGACACATGGCTGACGGCGAAGACGAAGATTGCGTTATTTGCCAATGCCCGAATCAAGGGGAGTGAGATCTCTGTCGAGGCGTCACGGGGTGCGGTGATCATTCGTGGCAAGGTGGATTCCGACAAAGCAAGGCAGACAGCGGAAGGAATTGCGAAAGAGATCCCCGGGGTTACGAGTGTGAAGAATAATCTTCAAGTCATTGCCCCGTCTAGACGCGAGGTGATCGATGACAAGGATGAGGCGATAACGACACGAGTTGCCGAGCAGATCGCGAAGGACTCACAACTGAAGCAAGCCGGTATTCTCGTTCAGACCTTTGCGGGTGTGGTCTCTCTGAGTGGTGAGATTTCAGACATCGTGACCAGTGCCCACGCGTCTTGGGCGGCATGGCAGGTCCCCGGCGTAAAATTGGTGAAGAACGAACTCAGGGTCAAAGAGAAGGCCTAAGCTCTCAGTCACAGGTCTCACGACCGCGATGTCGTCGAGCTCCGACCGCAATGCGGCACACCGTCCCGCGTGTGTCCCCTATGACCTTCGCCATACCTTCGCGTCACTCCTGACTGTCTTGTAACGTGCCGCTTCTTTACGTCTCAAAACAGCTTGGCCATGCAAACGACTACGACGCTGGATCATTGTGCGAAGTGGCTCCCCAGCGGCGAACAGCGGTTTGTCAATGTCCTGGACACGCAGTTGGAAAAAGTTGGCACCATGAGTTGGCACCAAGTTGACATAACCGGGAAGGTAGATGCGGAAGTCGTTGATTGATTTGGTGGGCCGTGCAGGAGTCAAACCTACGGCCCGCTGATTAAGAGTGGCAGAAGGTCCATGATTCGAACCGCTCGATGTTGCGAAGGTTTCCCCGTTTATCGTTGAAAATCATGGGCTTGCTGGCATTCAACTGATTCCATTGGTTCTACCTGATTCGGTCGTTTGTGATGAATTTGAACACAAAATTAGCACATCAAGATGGAGTGAACCCCTCAGCTGAGACACGAGGATTGGCGCAACTCTTGTTGCGCGGATTTCTCGCCGCCCACTTCTTCATTTCCTCAAGGCCCTTCGTGCTTTCGGTCATCGACGAGCGCTAAGTTCTCCCCGGCCTGTCACATGAGTTACTTTGTCTTTACGGATAAACCTTACCTCGGAACACGCTTCGGAATGAGCAGCGGCTTCCTAAGCCCTTCCAGTACTTCCACACAAACCATTGTTATCAAAAATGAAGGCCTGTTCTGGAGTGGCTTTGCGCCAGCTTGATCATTTGGTTCTGTTCAGGAGGAGTGAGGGAGTTCTGAAGAACGGATCCTGCTCACTGACATTCTGTAAAATTGAAAATCACTGAGTTACGGAGCAGGTACCACTTGCGGCACCTGAATAAATCGTGATGTCAGCCTGTCTAGTGAAATAGGGAAATTGAGGAGATGGAGCGGTTTAACGGAGAGTCTCAAGTGGATTGTGGGCTGATTGAACATGTGGATGGTCATGAGCCTGAGAACAGTCCTAGTGGGATTGAACGAGAGTTCTTCGAAAGGCGGTATCTGCATCTCAGGTACAGCCCCGGTACATCTATAAACGTACGAAAAGAGAAGGGCGTCACGAAACTTTTGACTTGGTCAACCCTCATAGCAGACAGCATAACACAACTTAATTATTAATCGGATCAAAGGGGAGTTTTAGGCACCACACTGTCTGTCTTAAGCAGCATCAAGAATGCTGGGAGAACAATGACGACGAGCGGAACCTGAACCAGGAGACCTGAAATAATGGCAATCGCGAGCGGTCTCAGCATGGACGATCCTTCCCCTACAGCCAAAGCTAACGGTAGTAGGGAAAGGATGGCGGCCAATGTCGTCATCGCAATGGGTCGAAGTCGGTTCAATCCCGCTTGGATCAGACGACCTGTTCGATCCACAGAGGCATCCAAATCTTGATATTCGCAGTAATAAAAAATCCCCACTTCTGTGACAATCCCCAGCACCATGGTCATGCCCATCAGCGAGGTGACATTGAGCTCCGTGCCGGTCCACCAGAGGCCAATAAACACAGCTGGAATGGTGAGAAGCGTTGTCAGCATCATCACGGCTGCGACTCGAAGGCTCTCATATAAGAAGAGAAGCACGAAGAAGACGAGCACGGCGGCTGCGAGGAATACCGCCACCAACCCGCGAAACGCCGTCTGCTGTTCCTGATACAGGCCGCCAAGATGGTAGTACACTCCCTTGGGCAAGAAACCAGGCCGGTCCAATCGTTTGCTCATCTCCCGAATCGTGCTGCCGAGATCTCGACCGCTAATGCGAGCCGTGACCGGGACCATGGTCTTCAGATCTTCCCGCGTCGTCTGCGGTTGGCCGGTCACCACCTCCGTGGTCGCCACCCGCTTTAGGGGAAAGAGATGTCCGTCTGGTGCTCGCAGTCGTAACATCCCGAGGTCACGCGCGGTTGCTCGAATTCCTTCGGGAACCCAGACACGGACACCAGTCATCTTGACACCCTGCTGCACCTGGGTGGTGACCGCGCCGGTCACGTAATCGTTCAACATGAGTGTCACGGCGTCAGGCGAGAGTCCCTCCAGCGCTGCTTTCTCCCGATCCACCCGAATCTCCAACGTATCCCCGGCCACTACAAGACCGTTCTTGACCTCCACGATCCCGGGGACATTGGCAATCGTATCTGCTACCTGATCGGCCACTTCCTTGAGTAAGAGATTGTCATCCGAAAACAATTTCACTTCGATGGGTTCCGGGACTGCGGTGAGATCACCGATGAGATCTTCCATCAGCTGCAACATTTCAATCTCAAGACCTGGGACGTGGTGTTCGATCCGCTGCCGGACGTCATCCATGACGTCATGGATCGGTCGACGAGGCGGCGGGACAAGACGTACGAACAGATCGCCGTTGTTGGACTCCGTCAAGCCCCCGCCCAGTTGCAGACCGGTACGGCGAGAATAGGTCTGCACCTCGGGCGTATCGCGAAGGATCACCTCAATTTGACGCACGAGGCGATCAGTCTCGCTGATCGACGTCCCAGGTGGGGCCAGATAATCCAGTACAAAGCCGCCTTCATCCATGACGGGCATAAACCCAGACCCGATCTGAGTGTAACCAGCCCAACCCAGGGCCAATAACGGAACTAACACTATGGCCATGAGCCAGGGAGCGCTCAGCACGCGCCTCATGACCGAGGTGTACGCCGCTTGTAGTCGATCGGTCCATATTCCACCTGTGTGTGGCTCGGCATCTTTTTCCCGCAAGAAGTGAAACGCGAGTAACGGGACGGCGAGCCAGGCGATGAGAAATGAAATGACCAGACTAGCAGCCATCGTCAGCGATAGGGCTTTGAAAAATGCGCCGGTGACGCCCGATAAAAACGCCAACGGGACAAAGATGATGATCGTCGTGGCGGACGAGCCAACGAGCGGGCGTGTGAATTCCTGCGCTGCCGTAAGGATGCGTTCCCGCCACGGCCCGGTCCCGCCCTGTAGCCGGCGGATCACATGCTCAATCATGACGATGGCATCATCGATGACCAAACCGACGGCGGCGGCCATGCCGCCCAGCGTCATGATGTTGAAGCTCATATCGAGCACAAACAGAAGTAGGATTGTACCTGCCAGCACCGTTGGCACGGTGAGGGCTGCAATGAGTGTCGCTTTCGCGTTTCTGAGAAACAATAGAATAACCAGCGATGCCAGGATGATTCCCATGATCACCGCATCGCGAACACTGTAGGCTGAGGCGAGAATCAATTGACTCTGGTCGTACCAATTGACGATCCGCACCCCTGTGGGCAGTTGCTTCTGTAATTCGGTGAGTGCCCATACCACGTCACGGGCGATCGTGACCGTATTTCCGCCGGGCTGTTGGTACACCTGAAATAAGACGGCGTCTTGGCCGTCCGCCGTGACGCGGGTCCATTGCGGCACGGAGCCAAGCGTGATGGTGGCAATATCATCGAGGAGGATCATTCCATCGGGCCCAGAACGGATGATGGTCTTCTCCAGTTGCGCCAGATCGTGAAATTGGGTGTTGAGAGTCACCAAATAGAGCTTGAAGTGATCCTCCAGTCGTCCGACGGCCGTCACCACATTGGTTGCGGACAGGATCCGGGCGAGATCATTCAGCGTCAATCCGAAGGAGTCCAGCTTGACCGGATCGACCATTACCTGATATTCGGCGGCGGCCCCTCCAAGCACGCCGATACGAGCCACCCCGGCAATGGTGGAGAGCACCGGTCGTACCTGGTACAGGGCCAGGTCGTGCAGTTCGGTCAAGGAATGTCGATCTGAGATGAGGCTATAGCCCAGAATCGGAAACACGGTCGGATCCATTCTCCGCACCTCAATTACCGTATTCGGCGGAAGCGAGCCGCGCACCTGATTGATGGCCGATTCAATCTGCAACATGGCGGAGACCATGTCGTCGCCCCAGCCGAAGGTGATTGAGACCTCGGCGCTACCACGGCTGGTGCTCGAACGGACATGGCGGACACCCGGCACAGCACGGACGGCTTCTTCGACGAGACGCGTCACCTCAATAGCCATATGGTCTACAGGCCTGTTGCCGGCCTCGATTCCGACTTGGATCCGAGGAAAACTCACATGAGGAAAGAGGCTGACCGGCAAGTTATAGCTCGAGGCTAGGCCCGCAAGTCCTAACGCCAACACGAGAAACAGAATGGACCGACGGTGAGTCTGAACCCAACGCACTGTGTTCATCGAGGCACGTCCACGTCAACCGCCATGCCCTCTTGCAATTGATTCTGCCCGACGATGACGATCTGCTCTCCCTCGTGCAAGTCAGTGTCGCGAACTTCCACGTGGTCTCGATTTTCCAGCCCGGCGTGAAAGACATGACGCTTGGCGTGCCCTTCATGCACGCTATAGAGGATCAAGTGTCCCTCCTGCTGAAGTACGGCACTCCGCGGGACCACGAGGCCTTCCTGGGAGGCGATAATGATCTCACCGCGCACGTACTCATTGAGGAGCAATCGGTCCTGTGGTCCGGGTGCCGCCAGGACCTCGACTAATCGGGTGGCCAGATTGACCTGTTGCGTCACTACGCGGATATCGCCTTCCATGGGCTCACTGCCGGTCCCATGGACCGGAAACAGCCGAACCCGCTGTCCCTTCTGAAACAACCGCCGGTCTTCCTCCTCCACACCAAATCGGACCAGGATATGTTGGTCGTCGATCATTTCCACCAAGGATCCCCCTGGCGGCACGATCTGCCCCTGACGCACATGCACTACGCTGATGACGCCTCCGGTTGCTGCCCGAAGAGTTTGAGCGCGCCCTGCCCCCCGTTTCTCAAGACTGTTCGTGCGGAGCGTCGCCGCGTGCAGGTGCTGCTCAGCCTGCAGGAGATCCTGCCGCGTGGCCAGATTCATCTCTAGGCGCTGCTGCATTAACGTGAATTGGTCTTTCGCCGTCTGCTGTTCTTCCCGGGCGCCATCCAGGAGCAGTTTCGTCTCGTGGCTGGGTTCGACTTCAATAAGGGGCGTGCCAAGTTCCACCACGCGCCCGGCCGTCACCAAGACTCTCCGGACCTGGCATTCATAGGGGACACTGAAGGTTTGTGACTCATCGGGAGCGGGTAATGTGGACCCATACACCGTCAAGGTCTCTTCGATCACACGGCGTTTGAGCTCCACGACGGTCACCTTGGCAATAGCCTCGGACATCGGGCCAGCCTGGACTGCCGTGTCACCCTGTGTGTGGGAGGAAGCAACGAAGGACGGCCCATAAATGAGCACAACGCCCATCAGCACGGCGGCCACCCCACCCACTGCCGCGTATTTCCACTGAAGGGAGGTCATGGTATCTTCTTCTCCTCCATGAGCCATGGCGAAGGATTGCGCTCGATGCCCTGAATCCGATAATAGCCCGTCTCCAACTCCAAGGTGATGCGTGTATCAACGAGCTGCTGTTGGTACGTCAGAATTTGAATTTGTACGGCGGTCAGGTTGATGAGCGCGTCGTAATAGAGCACGACCGTGGCTTGCCCTTGACGGAGAGCCTCTCGCAGTGTCACGACCAACTTCTGCAGGATCGGTTTGCCTGCCTGCGCCGTCGCCACCTGATCATTCAGCCAGGTGATCGTGACCAGCAGCTTGGCGATATCATTGCGTGTTTGAAAGAGGCGGTTGGTGTACTCGTCCAACAGTTTTTGCCGCGTCGCCCGTTCGATCGCGATGTTCCCTTGATTGCGGTTGAAGATCGGGAGATCGGCAGAAATTTGAGGCCCCAGTTTGTACAAATTCTCCAGATTGCGCACATCGCGCACACCAATCGTGATATTTGAGAACTGGCTGAGAATTGCCGCGCGCACGGTGGCTTCTTGACTGGCATAACCTTGCCGGAGGGCCACCAAATCCAGCCGGCGATCTTCTAACCCCTCAAAAAACCACTCCAGGGTGGGAGGCACAAACCGAGCCGGCAGCTCAATCGAGTGCTCAAGCGGGATCGCACTGTCTGGGGGCAGGCCGACGAGTCGATTGAAGGCGAGCTGCTGCTGACGCACCTGCTTCTGCAGTTCGAGCATATTCGTGCGGGCATTGTTATGCGCCGATTCGGCCGCAGACAGCTCCAATCCGGTGAGGATGCCGCGTTGCAGCGCCTGCCGCATTTGCGTGACGTTGCCCGTCAACAAATCGGAGAGCTCCGTCGCCAGTTGCGCTTGCGACCGAAGCGTCCACAACCGATAGGCCGCCAATTTCGCCGTCTGAGCCACTTGCCATTCCTGCCAGGCGACATCAAGATCCACAGCCACGGCCCGCGCTTCAGCGGCTTCGACTCGCGCGCCACGATTAATGAGAGCCTGCAAATCCCACAACAGGGTTTCCCCGAATTCAGTGACCGCGCTCACAGGAATCGAGCCGACCGGGATCGCGAGATAGTAGGTGAGGCGCGGATTCGGGAGGATGCCGGCCTGGAGGACTTGTCCTGCCGCAATCCCGCGTTGATCGCGAACGGCCCGCAACCCAGGATTGGCCAGGACGGCAAGCACAGCCGCTTCGTCTGGTGACAGTCCATTACGATCATCAAAGTCGAGGGGCTTGAGAATGGGATGGTGAATTTCTTGGGCGGCGATACGGATCCGAGTCATATTGGGCGTCTCGCCAGCCGCCTCGGGAGACAACGGCAGGGCCTGATAGCTGGTGCACGCGGGTAAGATCATCCAAACCACGATTCCAAGAATGACTGGGACCAATAGCCTCGGCATAGTCCTTCAAGCCTACCGCACCCAGTTAACCGAGACATGACCCGAACATCACCGTTTGGTCATGTTCGGATTGATCACTTGCGTGAACACGATAATCGACGCAGAATGCTCGGTATCTGAAAGAAGTAGGGTAAGTAATCTCGTTCGTCTGGAGAAGCAGTATGAGGGTCCTCGTCGTGGATGACGATGTACGGACGGCCGCGTTTATTCGCAAAGGGCTCACACAAGCTGGCTTTGTTGTGGAGCATGAAGGTGATGGCCAAAACGCGTTGCATCGAGCCGTAGCAGAACGGTACGACGCGGCCGTGATCGATATTATGTTGCCATCCCTGGACGGTCTATCGCTTGTCCGGGAACTGCGTCAGAGAAAAGTGCGTCTTCCCGTCCTGCTCTTGAGTGCGAAGGGATCAGTGCAGGACCGCGTGCAGGGGTTGACTGAAGGTGGTGACGATTACTTAACGAAACCGTTTGCGTTTTCGGAACTACTGGCCCGGCTCCAAGCTTTGATCCGACGCGCACAAGGTATCTCAGAACCGGCCCGACTTGTAGTGGGGAACCTGTCGGTCGATTTGCTCACCCGTAAAGTGAGTCGAGGCGAGCGATTCATTGATGTTCAGCCTCGAGAATTCGCCCTCCTGGAATATTTGATGCGTAATCAGGGGCGCGTGGTGTCCAAGACGATGATAATGGAACATGTCTGGAATTTTAACTTTGATCCCGAGACGAACATTGTTGAGGCGAGAATCTGTCGCTTGCGGGAGAAGATTGACCGTGGACCGGATTCGAAGCTTATTCATACGGTACGTGGAATCGGCTATGTCCTGCGAGATGATGATGTCTAAGGTCTCTCAATCGCTAACCTTCCGTCTGACGCTGTGGTACGCCGTCATCTTCACTCTGTCCCTATTGTCCATTCTGCTCGGCGTCTATTTCATGCTGTCTCAACGAATGGAGACGCGGATTGATAAGTTGTTGCTGTCAGATGTCCTGGAATTCAGAGACCTCTACCGACAGTATGGCATTGATAAAATTGAGGGTGAATTCGCACGAGAAGCCGAAATCGATGGAACGGACAAGGTGTTTTTTCGGCTCCTCTCTCGGGATGGACATCAGCTAAAAGCGTCTGATCTGCACGCGTGGAAGCAGCTTCCCACAACCCAGTCGATACTGGCTCGTCTTACATTGGGTCAGCCGGCATTTGAGTCCGTGACTATTCCTGGCCAGTCACACCAAGTGCGCATAATCTACCTCCCCTTGGCTGAAGATCAGAATGTCATTCAGGTCGGATATCTGCGCCGTGATGATGAGCAATTTTTGGAGGAGTACCGACACGTGTCCGCGGCCGCGGTCTTTGCCGGTCTCCTCTTGGCAACCTCGCTCGGGTGGTTTATGGCCCGGCGTGCGATGGGGGGTGTGGAACACATCACCGAAACAGCCAGGCAGATTGGAAAAGGAGATTTCGACCGTCGAGTCATTGTCAGTAATAGAGGGGATGAAATTGATCGTTTAGCGATCACCTTTAACGTGATGCTGGACAAGATTCAGTCACTCATTGTGGAATTAAAGCAGGTCACGAGTGATATTGCGCATGATCTGCGTAGCCCGATCACCCGAATCCGTGGCATGGCCGAGACGACCCTCCTCGGCGACAAAACAATGCAGGCCTATCAGGACATGGCAGGACTTGTCGTGGAAGAAAGCGACCGACTCGTCGCCATCATTAATTCGTTGCTCGAAATTGCAGAGGTGGAAGTGGGGGTTGCCCAGCTGACTAAGAGCGACTTCGATATGACCGTGATGCTCCAGGATGCAGTTGAACTTTTTCGGCCAGTTGCAGAGGATAGAGAAATCGCTTTCGACCTGACGGCCCCTTCAGGTCCACTCATCTTTACGGGCGATAAAAGTAGGCTCCAGCGTATCTTTGCCAATCTTATCGATAATGCGCTCAAATACACCAGACCCGGAGGTCAGGTTCGCATCACGCTGGAGGATGGACTTTCGCACGTAAATATTTCCGTGTCCGATAGCGGCATTGGGATTGACAAGGATGACCTTCCTCACATCTTTGACCGATTCTATCGTGTCGATCGAAGCCGCTCGATAGACGGCAATGGATTGGGGCTCAGTCTGGCACAGGCATTTGTCAAAGTGCACCGAGGCCGCATTGAAGTCGAAAGCTGCCTGGATAAAGGAAGCATGTTTCGCATCGTGTTGCCACGCTGATGTGGCCTGCCGCACACTACATTTATACTTCCTGAAATGATTGGACCAGGAAGCGGCTATACTGTTCTTCATCAACTCGAAAGGTGTTGGGTAAGCAATACAAGACATGTTTCATTGCCACGTTTTTAATCCCAGAAGGAGGCCAATATCATCGTGCTATTCCCGGCTCTTCACCCTCCTTCTCTCTGAACGACCCGCCCTCTGAAATTACGCGCGTCTGGTTCCTGGTACTCGAACATGAGTCCGACGTCAAGGTGTCGATATCGACTTGCCAGGTTTGAGACGAAATCGCGATGACCCAACCATCAGGATCCTCGATCTACCTCACCCCAGCAACTCCCGCAGTTCCTGCCCTAAACTGCCGTTATCTGCCGCAAACGGCCTGATTCCCCTTCATCACTCCCGCCGGTAAGGTCAACACCGTCACCCTGTCATGAAGAATGGGCTCATCTAGCGCGCACGGTCAGAAGGGGGAAGGGTGGCACGGAGGCTGTCGCCATCTTCTCCAAAAAATATTTCCATGAAGACATTTATTTCTCTGCATGAGTGTGCTGTTGTCCGCCACGAGCGCATGAGGTCGAAGACAATCACGTGCCGTGCGATCGCGCATTGTTGCAGCTGGAGCGGGAGGAATGAGGATTGCTGTCGCGTAGATGCCTGTCTGCAGTGAGGTGTACTTCGTTGCCCGACGACGAACCCATTCGATCCTACAGGGTCTTACTGTCCCTATGTGTCCTAAGCAGGCCTAAGCAGGGTACTTCCCCACATTCATCTCATACGGTATGGTCAACGCCGTGCTGAGCCGCATCGGCAGAAAGGATGGGGCATGAAGAAGGAGTGGCGCACAGTGCAGGAATTGGCGGCGGAACTCCGTATGAGCCAGAAGTCGACACAGTGCGCCTGTCGAAAACGGGAGATTCGTCTGCTTGCTCTCTCGTTGTTGCACCTGGAGACATCTGCTCACATCTGGATACATCTGACTAATTCTCATCCTTCATGCAAGACGATATGGTCAGCACCGACGAAAGAAAGGACAGCTATGACGCGCACGTTGTTGTCGGTGAAGGAAGTCACCCAAGGGCTGTCACGGATCGTACGATCACGCGGCGCGCGGTCGGCGGCGTCAGCCGCCGACGCGCTCAGCAGAATCGCCCCCGCTCGGTAAAACGGGGGCGGAATTTCTAGGTGTACCTGTAAGGGCACCTTACGGAGGATCTCATGAGTGCATGGACATGTTTGCTCGGGTGGTTTCGCTTTACCGTGCCTGACTCCACCGTCGAAGAGGTGAAAGCTCGGGTGGGAGGCGAGTGGATTCAGGATAAAAAAGGCTTCCTGGGCTACCGGCAAGGCTGGTTGTCCCGTGGGAATACAGGTGGGTTAGGTCGGATCGGCACGGGGGCCAGCTGGGCTCCGCGTGAAGTGCACGTGGATCTGTCCCAAGAGTTGATTAGCGATTGGACGTATCAAAAGTTTCAGGATGTCGCGACCTGGGTATTTGAGAAACACGGCCATTTCGGTCGCATTGATGTGGCCCTCGATGATCGCAACGGCGTCATCGATGTGGATCGTATTTATGCATCGGTCAAGGCCGGAAACTGTGTCTCCCACTTCCGTCAGTCCAGGTTGATTTCTGGACTGGATGTGGGTTCAGGCCTGGATACTGGCCAAACCTTGTGCATGGGCTCTCGTCAGTCGGACACCTATCTCCGCATCTACGATAAGGCCGCGGAACAACGGTCGAAAGAGAACGTGGTCGAGGGCACCTGGATTCGGTGGGAGATGGAATGGAAATCGGAACGTGCTGATGCGGTCGGCATGGCCCTCTCCGGGCTCGATCAAGACTCCTTCCAGAAATATATCGTCGGCGTCTTTCGCAGCGCGTTGGATTTCCGTGATTGTACCAGAGCCGATGATCCCAAGGACCGTTATTACGCCCCGTTACTCGATTGGTGGAAAGTCCTGACCGAGGGGATGCAGCGTGCCCGGTTGGAGATTGCCAAATCCGTGCAGAAGATTGAAGACGTGAAGCGGTGGGCAGAGAAGAGCCTCGCGCCCATGTTGGGGCTGCTCTGTGCGCACCCAGAGGCGGGGGAGAAATGGTTGGTCGGTATTATCGTGGAGGCGGTGGAACGATGGGGAAGCAAACAGTTGGGGTTGCTCGCCAGCGGCCAAGAGGCCCGGCGGCTCAAGAATCAGATGCGGGCGTGGGACCCCAGGAACGGGTTCTCTGCCGGCTCTGTCGAACCGGTGTCTTGACGCGCTACGCGCCGGGCCAACCCTGATCGGCGAAGCTGTAGTAGTGCTCGTCGGTGAGGATGAGATGGTCGAGGAAGGTGATGCCGAGCAGCTCAGCGCCCTGTCGGAGCCGGTTGGTGAGCACACAATCCTCTGGACTGGGTGTCACATCACCAGAGGGGTGGTTGTGGGCACAGATCCAGGCAGCGGCATTCATCAGGATCAACGGTTTGAACACTTCGCGTGGATGCACGATGGCCAAGGTCAGGGAGCCGATGGAGACAATGTTGACGCCGATGATGCGGTGCTTGGCATCCAGCCCGCAGACCAAGAATTGCTCCCGGTCCAGTCCCGCAAAGAGCGGCCTGAGGAGAGCCGCAGCGGTGACCGAGGTGGTCAACGGTGATGAAGGTGGGACGACTCGGTTGTCGCGCACCAGCGTCACACGGTATCGCGGCACGCCGTACTCATTCCTCGGCTTCGGCAGCCGGATAAGATTCAAGCTGTCCTGTGAATCGTGAATGGCCATCTCCGCCTCCTTCTTCATCAAGATGATGTAGCCCCACCCTTCACAGCCAAGGGGTGGGGCGTCGAAGAAAGAGGCGGGAGGGCGCGTTCGCAGGGGACAGGCCTGACACGGGAGAGGCTTCTCAGTACGGCACCAGGAAGGCCTGGCTCCTGCTCGTCAGCGCCAGCTCGCAGCCACTGGGAGCCCAGTCTGAATCCGACGCCGGCAGACATGCGGGCGCATCGTGGGGGGGTGGGGGTGTCGTGAGACTCCCCCGGTTGGAGTCTCTATGTTACTGACGATCAAAGACCTTGCTGCACAGCTACAAATCAAACCCTCCACCCTCTATGCCTGGGCGTCACAGAGAAAAATTCCGTGCGTCCGTATTCATGGACTCATCCGATTCCGTTCAAAGGACATCGACGGCTGGCTCTCAGGGTTTGCGAAGGACCGACCTGCGCTGCCTCACGATAAACACCACGGTCGCGACATTGACGAGATCATTGCAGCGGCGAAACGGGCTATCTATAATCCCCGGCACGGGGAAACCGGACCAGCATTGAGCCCTACGAAAGGAGCGTGAATGGGGCTCTATAAACGCAATACGGTCTGGTGGATGAGGTTCAAGTATCACGGTCAGCAAGTGCGACGGTCTACGGATACCTCGGATCGGCGATTAGCAGAGGCGATTCTGGCGAAGATCACGGTCGATATCGTCGAGGGTCGCTACTTTGAGAAACGAGAAGAGCAGGAACGGACGTTTGCGGAGCTGATGGATCGCTATCTGAACGAACATGTCAGGAAGCAGATGAGTCAACGATCCTTCACCGGCTACACGAAGAACCTGCTTTCCTTCTTTCAAGTCTCGACCTTGGCCGACATCACGCCGAAGCGTATCGTGGCGTATAAAGCCAAGCGGTATGCGGATGGGGTGGCGCCCGCCACCATCAACCGTGAGCTGGCCTGCATGAAGAAGGCGTTTAATCTCGCCATCCGAGAATGGGAGTGGTGTCGGGAGAATCCTGTCGCGCGTGTCTCCATGGAACAAGAGCGCAATCGGCGGGACCGGTGGTTAAGCACGGGAGAAGAAGAGCGTCTTCTCCAGGTTGCACGACCGTGGCTGAAGGACATTGTTTTGTTCGCATTGCATACCGGGATGCGGATGGGAGAGATTCGAGAATTGATGTGGGAGGGAGTCGATCTGTTTCGAAGAACGGTGACCGTGTTTCGGTCAAAGAACGGCGAACGGCGAACCATTCCGATCAACAGTCTCGTGCTCGATGTCCTGAAGCGAAAAGCCAAGGTGCGATCGATCAGGAGTGACTACGTGTTCTCGAGTGACACGGATACCCTGCTTGATGATAGCCATCTTCGACGCGCGTTTCGTGGAGTGCTGAGGTTGTGCCGTATCGAAAATTTCCATTTTCATGATCTGCGGCATACCTTTGCCACCAGACTTGTGCAATCAGGCATTGATCTCTACAAGGTCCAATGTCTCTTAGGGCACAAGTCGCCGATCATGACGCAGCGTTATGCTCATCACTATCCGGAGAGTCTGCGCGAGGGAGTGGAAATGCTGGCGCGGTACAGCTTGCCTAGCACAGGGGGCACAAATTTATATATGGACCCAGCCTTCGATGCAACAACGGGGTGTCACGCGATGCACCAGGTAAAAACAGGGCTGCGTTTATATATCCGGCCTCTCGGTGGACCACGCATGTGTCCGGGCCTTGATGAAATACGCGCGCGTTCTCCTCATTAGCACAACGGCCTTGTGTGGGCCGACAATTTGTCCAGGGTCTGAACGCGCTGGGTGTCCCTCTGGTGTCATCACGGATGCTCCGCGCTGCACTCCTCGGTGTGAATCCTTCTGTGATACGGCTCGTCTCTCCTCGTGAAGACCGGTTCGCCCCTTACCTGCACTTAGGCAGGTTGTCGATACACATCATCATGGGCCAACAAGGCCCAGATCACCCGGGCATTTTTGTTGGCTAAGGCCACCGCGGCTACATTGGTGCCTTTGCGGCGCATGAGCGCGCACAGCCACCGTCCCTGCGTATCGGTCCGCCGCGCGGCCCGCTGCACGACGGCGCGCGCCCCATGAATCAGCAATGTCCGCAGATACCGACTGCCTCGTTTCGAAATCCCGCCTAACCGCTCTTTGCCTCCACTGGAATATTGCCGAGGCACCAGGCCCAACCAGGCCGCCAGATGCCGTCCGTTCTGAAACGCCTGCGGTCGACCGACGGTCGCCACCAGCGCGGTGGCCGTCAACGGACCAATCCCCGGCACTGCCGCCAGTTTCTGGCAGACTGGATGCGTCCGATATACGCACTCGATTCGGTGCGTCACCCGCTCGATACGCGAGTCGAGCTCCGTCAGTTGCGCAGACAGCTCGGCGAAGGTGTCTCGGGCACAGGCGGTCAATCCCGACGCCGCGTCATCCAAAAAACGAACGAGGGTGGGTCGGACCTTCCCTGGGGAGGGCGCAATCACCAACCCATACTCGGCCAACAAACCCCGGATCTGATTGATGACGGCGGTGCGGTGTTTCACAAAGAGGGATCGCGTCCGATGCACGGCCTGCATGTCGGCTTGTTCGACCGTCTTGATCGAGACAAAACGCATGGTGGGCCGACTCACCGCTTCGCAGATCGCTTCCGCATCGCGTCCATCATTCTTGTTGGTCTTGACGTAGGGCTTGACATACTTCGGGTGCATCAGTTTGACGGTATGCCCAAGCTGTTCGAACGCTCGACCCCAGTGCTGCGCACTCCCGCACGCCTCCATCCCGATCACACAGGCCGGCAGGTTCGCCACCGTCTCCAATAACTGCTGACGCTTCACGCGTCGGCTGAGCACGGCTCGCCCTCGCGCATCCACCCCGTGTAACTGGAACACGTTTTTTGCCACATCGATTCCCAAGATCGTCGTGTGCATAACAGCCCCTCCCTTCTTCCTGCTGATGAGTGTAGGTTGTCCGCTCTCACAACCTCATCTTGCCTCGCCTGAGGCTCGTGTGGGAAGAAGGCTGGGTCCATTTCATTAGCACACATGGCACACACGGCAGGGTTGGCACTGGCGAATACTGATGTAAGTGGTTGAAGAATTTGGTGGGCCGTGTAGGGGTCGAACCTACGGCCCGCTGATTAAGAGTCAACGGGTAGGCGACGGAGGATCATTTCTGCCACTGGTTCTTGAGGGCGGGCGAAAGCCGCTACGTTCCTTCCAACATGGGTGATGAGGATGGGCATCCGTGCTGGGGCCGTCGGCCTACCTCCTCCTCGGGAGGCGGCTGTCTCGGTGCAGACACGACACAGGATCATCATGGGAAATCGTCATGTCCACCGCGTCAGGCAACGGCGGACCGAACCCCTCATCGGTCACGGTCTTTCGGTCGCCCTCTGTCTCTCTCCTGGGTACGGCCCCGCTCCCCCAGATAGCGCACCAGATCAGCCGCCAGTTGCCGATCCTCGTCACGATCTGATCGCGCCAAGGCTTTCATCACCTGCTCATAATTCCGCATCACCTCCTCAGCTCGCCCTGGGCGAGCCGTCGTACGTTTCTGGCGATCCAACGTCTTGCCGGTGGTCTCCACCTGTCGGAGATGCCGCACCGTCCAGCGCTCCTGCGTCGTACGGTGGAGGCGACTCGTGGTCGTCGCCTCAATACCATGCTCCCTCAGCGCCTCGGCGAACCCTTCGCGCCAGCGTTGCAAGTCCGGCTTCCGAGGATTGAGGCGAGTGCCCTCGAAGCTGACGGCCTTGACCGTCAGATGCACATGCGGATGCACGGACGGATGGGGATCAGGATCGGTGTCGAAGGTATGGAGCACCATCGCGTATTGATGAATCGGAAATTCCTGCTTCGCAAAGTCACGCACGGCCCGCTGCACCCCGAGCGGGTCGGTACCCTGCGGCATCGACAGCACGAGATGAAAGGCATCGCGGGCGCGGGACTGCGCGGGGATCGGCGTCCCCCCATGCTCCCATTCGGCCTGTACATCTTCCAGCGCCTCCTTCCCGCTAATGAGCTGGCCATCTTCATCTTCCAGCTCCAGCTGCCCGTGCCTCGAAATGTAGGTGAGGTTGTTCGCAATCCCGCGCATCCCCTTCGGAGCCCGCGCGAGCTTCACCATGACTTGCGGGCTCCGGCGGACCATGGCCTGTAGTTTCTGACGCACGGCGGCGGCGCGGGCCTGCGGCGTGGTGAGACGGCTGCCGGTGGCTCCCCTCCGTGAGGAGAAGAGCGCCGACGTGCGTGTGGGAGGTCGAGGGGCTGCAGCGGAGGCGAGATTAAACAGGCGGCTGCCCCATTCATCCAATGTCGCATCGATCGGAACGGTCGGCGTGGTCATGGGCGGAGCGCCCAGCGTTCGAGGCTCGCGCGGGTCAGCGCGGTGATCTGGTCCACATGGGTTTGAATCCGCGTGGACAAATCCTGGAGCAGTTCGAGCCGAACCGCCGCCTGTTGGGCGGGGGCACGGTTCAAGACACGCGCAATCTGGTTGAGGTTCCGCCCCAGGGCGAGGAGTTGTTTTGTCGAATGGGCCACGGCCTGCCGTTCAGGATCGGACAACGACGGCTGCCGCGTGAGCTGGACCCGGATCAGGGCGATGAGCCAATGCGTAGGACGGTAGCCCTCGGCACGGGCACGGGTGGCGAGGGCCGCATACTCCGACGGCGTGAGTCGAAACCCGACTTGTCGGGTGGGCCGCTCAGCGCGGCGGGGCACCATCCGATACGTCGTGGGACGAGCGCGGGGGGTACGCTGAAGGGTCTGGCGGAGGAGCCGCCGCAGGGCTTCGCTGGGCTTGAGTTGCTGCTCGGCGCACCACTGGATCCAGGGCTTCTTGAGGTCGCCCAGGTCGACGGTCAGTTGGGTGAGGCGGGGGGTGGGCATGGAGATCTGCACAAGAATCTAGCAAAGAAGAACACACAATGCAATGCATCTGTTGGCATAAGCCATATCCTGCAAACTCTTCTACACACCATCTCACACCCAGGAGTTTGTCATGACAACATGCCGCAGCCCTCTCCTGTCCACAGGGGATCAAGCCCGGGGCATTAGGACGGGAAGCGGGGAACGGTGAAGGGAAGGTAGTGGTGGATCACGGTCATGACCACGAGCAGGAGGAGAAACAGGAACAGGAAGCCCAGTAGGGCCTGGACCGCACATCTGAGGAGGTGCACCATCCCGATGACGAGACGGAAGGGCAGCTGTACCAGAGAGAGCAGCACGCGGCCGACACGGGATAGCACCTGTGCCAGCACGGAAGACGTTCGATGGATGGTGTGACCGACCAGACGGCCGTAGAAGAGGATCGTGAGGACCATGTTCATGAGTCGAGCCCGGACGGCCTCGACCCGAACACGGAGCGGGATCGTGACCGGCTTGGAATCAACTGTATAGTCGGTGATGGGAATATCGTCGGGTCGTGGGGTGGTCGTGGTCATACATCCTCCGTTGGTGTCTGTGGCCCGCTGGCGCTCTCACACGTCGTAGAGTGTCCAGAGGGACACCGCAACGGAGGACCAGCCGAAGACCGAGTCAGACTGCGAGGCGACGCGATGCCGCGACGGTGACCGCTGTTGGGGGCACGTACGCGGCTGGAGCCCGCGTGGAGGACCGGGCCGTAGGCGAATGACCACGACCACCCCACGACCCACGGATGGTCTGAGGAGGGACGGGAGTCGGTCAGGCCGATGCAGCGAGTGTCTGGCCTCGTAGTCGTCTCCGTGTGTCATCGAGCACCCGTATCGGGAAGGCGAAACGGACCGACCCATGCGCCTGGTGCGGCCTTCCGATCAAGGTCGGCCAGGATACGGGCTCGCATGATCTGACCAACGCCGATCGTGTCGTAGTAGGCCTGTGGGGCTCGTTCAGCGTCGGTCGGCATCTCGCCGTGGGTCTGTGGCGTGTCTGACATCGGTTCACCGTCCTTTCGCATCAAGAGAGCGCGGACCTCTGCACTGAGCTTCAAATAGGTCCGCTGACAAAAGAGAAACTCGCCAACCTGGACCCGCATGATCCGGCTCCCATGCGTGCGTTGGCAGCCTTCGCAGAAAAAATGGCGTATCCATGACTCTCTGCGGCGACCACTGGCACTCCCGCGCAAGCGGAGCCAGGAGGTCCGGAGACGGGTGCCGTGCCAACATTTCATCGGCCCTCCTTTCGCCTCGCGATGAACGCCGACTCATTCATGTCGCGTCCGCCAAGGCATGCGGGTGACGCTTTGCCAGAATGCGATTGAGATGCTGGATCAGGTCAGGCCGCTTGAACGTCACATGCCCACTCTCGTTTTTGTACAGGATGATCGAAAAATACTCGTTCGTGGCTCGCTTCGGCCACTCTGATGTGGCCCTCATCGCCTCATCAATGAGCCGGTAAGAACTGCGGCGATGATCGGCTTCCGGCTTGCCATCGCACAGGTGAAACACACGCAATAAGTCGTCGAGTTCATCGCACGGTTTGTAGTTGGCGCTGCCATAGGACGTGAGATACCTGATCACCATCCGCTTCCCGAATTTCTGTGGCAGATTGGTTCGGTAGTCCCATGACAGGCGGCGGAAACATTCAATGACCCCTTGCTCGAACATCTCGCCGCGCGACTCATGCAGTTGGGTAAAGGTCGCGCGGATCGCCTCGCGGGTTAGTGGCGGCACCTTTTCGGCGTGGATCGCCTCATCCACTTCTGTGCGTTTCGCGGCGGACATGAGGGACCGGATTCCTGAATCCTGCAACAACGTGGTCCAACCACCGGCATCTACCGTGGCCTGAAACCGTTCCCGCACCGTCGTGGTATTCACATCTGTTCCCGTCATGGTGATCCCACGCCCTCGCCAGTCACGGGACAGCGAGAGATCGGGAAAGCCGAGCCGCGCACGATCGGCAATCTCATGTGCTTGTTGCAGTGTCTTAAGCGCCTCCTGAAAGAGGGTCATCACGGCCTCGCGTTGCTGCAACAGATTCGCAATACTGAGACTCGGAATCAACGCCTGCTGTGGCCCGGCGTCCCCGTCCTCTGTCACAAAGATCGTGTCGGAATCGTGTGTCATGATCTCTTCCTTTCCTGTGTCAAACCCGTTGAGACATGGTGGAGTGCCTAGTCATGGATCCGGAACGGCCGCAACCGTTCCGACTCCCATCTGTCTGTTACCGTGCATGTGTTTCATTCAGATAATTCAGAGACGCCATGCGATCGAGCATCGCGAAGTCGAGTTGAAGGCGATCGCAAAGATGACGAAGATCTGCGAGCAGTTCGGTCACGACCCTGTCTCCAACCGGCCCGCGTTCCTGTAACGCGGCTTGATAAAAGACTAAAGCCCGCGCCACGCGCTCCGCCCGCATCGCATTTGAACTGCGCTTCACCCTCCGGACATTCGGCCTGATCATTGCTGTCACTGCCATCGTCTTCCCCCTTTGTGTAAGCTGCCTCACCAGAAGAACAGCCATATGCGAGACCAACGGACACAGACACCGGAACCCCCAAGGGGGGCTCTTTTAAAGAAACATGGTTGCGCCCCGCACCAACACAGGGGGCGCAACAGGATCTCCGGGTCTGTGGCCACGGACGGCTGCGAGCGTGACAGCGTCCCCGCTGGCGCGGTTGCTTACGGGAGTGCCACACACCGTGGTGAGCGTCGATCTTGCAGGACGATCAGCACGGTCGAGTCGCTTGGCGCGGCTTGACGGTGCGCATGGACGGGAAGGCACGGCGCGTGCGCGGTGCCATTCTTGTATCGAGGATCTCTGCGATCTCGGAGAGGCGTTCAGTGTGTTTCGAAGGGTGGAAACCTGAATGGCTGATGCGGCTTAGCCGGTTCACACCAGCACTGACCCACGTCTTGAGGCGGGATACGAGCAGGTGAGGTGATGTGTTGGACAGGTCCAACAACCTGTCTGTCGCCGCGGACGGTGCAGGACGGAGCCTCGCGGGTATGCCACGGATCGACGGGTGTCAATCCGCGATGGCTGAAGCGAGCCTCGTATGACTGAGGAGGGCATCACATCGTGCGGACGTGTAGTGCTCACTGACCAGCACATACAGCATGTGGTGATGTCTGTTCTCGGCTGGACACGCACGCTGTGATGGTCGGATCCGTCACGCACGATCCGCGCCTCTCAGAGACAGCACCCACACCGGAGAGATCAGAGACTGAGGGAAGGCTGAATGCTCGAGGACGATCTAGCGCCGCGCGCCGGCAACCTTCACGCGCGTGGGAGTCAGATGGCAGGCATCGGCGGTCAGCTCCAATTTGCCACCGAGCACACCAAGCAGCTTCTGCAGGGTGGTAAACGCAGGGAAATGGGCCCCACATTCCAAGCGGGCAATCTGCGGCTGTTTCATCCCGGTGCGTCTCGCTAACTCGGTCTGACTCAACCCGCGTCGCTCGCGCAGCTTGGCCAGCTCGACGGCGATTCCGACCTCCTGCTCCGCCTTCGCAAACGCCTCGGCGAATTTCGGTTCCTTCTTCAGTTGCTCGTCGAGGTAGTGTCTATGCGTTTTCATCATGCATTCTTCCCGTGATGTCCTCGTATCGTTGTTCCGCGAGGGCGATGTCCCGTTCGCGCAGCTTCTGCCGTTTCTTCGCGATCGCGTGAAGGATGACAAACCGCTGCCCAACGATCGCGCCATAGAAGAACCGGTACTCGTTCCCAGCCCATTCCGGACGCAGCTCCCAGATCTTGCCTCGCACGTGCGCCGCGATAGAGGCCGGAAGGCGCATCCCGTCAATTTCCAATCGGCTGATATACGCCAGGCATTTGGCTCGAGCCTCACGGGACAACGCGTCCAGAAACGCCTCAATGGGCCTGTCTCCCTGCGCCGTCTCATAGTAGAACACGGACCAAGCCATGTGGGTGGACTATAACACTTATGTTATAACTCGTCAATGAATGGTCGATGGTATCCTCGAGGGCATTGGGTCGCTTCACGCACCCGCTGCACTGAACAGGCCCACGCTTTTTTTGCGGCTTCTCTCATGAATCACTCGAGGCCCAGGATGCGCCCAGCTTCTGTGCATCAATCTTCACCAACTTACTGAGGTAGCTCCCCATATTGATCTTTTCCCCCCGCGCCTTCCGCTCCCGCACTTCCCCGATTCGTCGCCAGACAAACGGATGCGGCACACTCGCGATCGCCCGCTTCCACCATTTCTCCCAGACCTGAGGATCTTTCCGCCGGCCGGACAACTCCATCACTTCATACAACAGACGCGCCGAGGACGAGGGATCGTCCCCTTGGGAGGACACCGCGTGTTCTTTCTCATCGGTCATGGCCGCGAGAAACGGATCGATCACCGTGGGGATCATCTCCGGCGCGTCACGGTCATCTCCCAGCTGGTACTTGACCTTCATCGAGGCTAACTGCGACTCGGTCTTCCACCATGCGGGACCAGCCTCCCAGACTAAAACAAAATCCTTCACGCCATGTTCTTGTGTCGGAATCACTTCCCACGACTGCAGAAACTGTCGAGACACTAACTCCCGATGCGCTTCTTCAAATTGCTCGCGCACGCGAGAACGCGAGTGGTATCGCGTCATTTGCCAATACCCTGCGAGATCCGAATACCGTTGCTCCGCATGACCTCGCCCCAGAAAAAATAAATTATGGAGCAATTGATGCAGCAGTTTGGAGAGGGACCCTTTCATCTCCCGAAAGAGGGAATGGTCGACCACAAAACAATTACCCATCAACAAACTTTCCCGATACCAAGACGCCAGCTCCACTTCATACTTATCGGCCATCTCTCCACGGCCATTCACTTGCCCTGGTACCACCACGGTCCCAAAGATTTGAAACGCAATCCCCTTTGTACTGCGCAACCGTGCCCGCCCCTCGGTCATCCCTTGCTCTACCCCGCCGTAAGATTTCTCTTTTCCTACAGGCATCGTTCGTGCTCGCCCAGCGGCAATCATCGTCCCTTTCATGCGGAGAAAAAAGCGATCAACTTCTGCATAGGCGACTCCGGAAGATTCTTTCCCTGCACAGTGCAATATTTCACTGGCGGAAATCTTCACAATCGAAGGGAGCGTCTTCTCTCGATCCAACACGCCGATCGCCCACCGTTCAAATCCACGAAACAGCTCCAAGTCCACTGAATTCGGTAGGCCCAAATCCCCGCTCGCATAAATCACCAATGGGAGTTTTCGTAATTCTCCACGGTAAAATACCTCCCGAATGACCTCCTTCTCTCGAATCCCCTGACCCACTCTTTTACTTTTCACTTCCCAGAGTGGGATGGAGCCTAAAATGTGCTCTGCAAGTAATAACTGAGGAGCCGAAAGGAGGGATTCTTTTGGGAGATTCTGAGACAAGGGAAGAACAGTGTTCTCCGAATCAGAAAGAAGTGATGTTCTATCAGCGTTGGTCATCGTAACGTATATTCTTCTTCCGTTAGTCTTTAACGTACAAATATGAGAATAAAGGGGAATGAGTATATTTATATTAATAAATTCATATGTTTAACAAGTAAAGATTGTTCGCTCAACTCTCGTTCATTCGGTCAAGTATCGCACTGCTTCGGTCAACTTTCGCCCTCAAACACGCGCTTTCTTCGGTCAAGTATCGGTCGGTTCGGTCAAGTATCGTCTTTTCTTCGGTCAACTATCGTAAGGGGTGTGGATAACTCACTTTCACTATGGGAATCAAAACACCAAACGTGACAGACCCACTGCCACACTTGATGATCCATCAATCATATACAACTTCACACACACCGTCTGACTCCCAGATGAAATCTTTTCTCACTGAGCTATGATAGTTGAACGAAAGTTCTTTGTGACGCCCAATAATTTTTACAACAAGGCACCTAGGACTGCTCATAGAGCGATAACAACTCTGTAATGGCACTCATTCCACTTCGGACATCCACGAGTTTATCTATTTGATTACGTGAGAACCGAAATGTTGCCTCAAAGCCTTTCTCCCCCTTCGTGCCTTTTAATTTCAATCGAAATACCTGCGGTCCCTGGTTAAACCGGCGCTCACGGGATGCCTCGTCCCGAATCCGTTCGCTAGTCCATTGTTCTACTCGTGCCCGGCGAGCCACTCGATCTAACTTGCCTGGCTCGTTCCGTAGAGGAAGTAACGCCTCCGCATGGCGAATGGTCATCGTGCTCCCCGGTGCAAAAAACTCAGACAAGAGGGGTTCCGGTAATTCTAAGATCCCCATTGCATGGGTGATCCGTGATCGATTGCACCCAATTTTCGCCGCCACCTCTTTATGCAGATATCCACATTTCTCAATCAGATATTGAAATGCCCTCGCTTCATCGTAGGGACTCAAACTCTCTCGAACGAGGTTGTCAATCAACGCCTGCGCCGCTGCCACCGAATCAGACACTTTCCGGACGAGAGCCGGAATCATCGGAAGCCCCAACGCCATGACAGCCTTCCATCGACGATGGCCCGCGATTAATTCGAAGCGACCTTGTCCCGCTTCACGCACATGGACAGGAGTCATAACCCCATTCACCCGAATCGAATCCATCAACTCCTCATCTGCGTCGGGAGTAGACAGGGTTCTCGGTTGCGCAGGACTCGGGAGAATCGATGTTACCGCAATCTCATACACACGTTCCGTTGGCTTTGCAGGAAGAACCGATGCAATTGCTGAATCTTCGTCAGGCGATAGCGAAGCCTCAGACGCAACAGCATCCTCAGCCACTTTCTCTCTTGGCAGCTCTGTCGATGCGGGGAGCTCCGAGGACAAGCCCGCATGTGCTAACACTGCGCGTTGTGCGATCGGATCTTTAATCCCGACATCCTTAAATGCGCTTGCAATGTCGCTGGCCAGGCGTTCCTTATCCTTCGACACGGGCTTCGGCTTCATCACCAACCTCCTCTTTCAACCCCCCATCATCCTTTTCCATCGGCGTCCGAGCAGACCGTGTAATGTTCGATGTGTTTTCCATTGGATGAGACTCCCCATCTAAACCGGTGATCGGCTTGTCGATATAGCGCATCGACAGCTTCTTCGCTAATTCTTTCGCCAATGCAAGATAATCCTCTGCTCCGGTTGCTTTTGGATTCCGTTGAAAAATCGTTTGCCCACCGATATTGGCCTTCTGAATGTCAGTATTTTCATGAATAACCGTCTCGCACACAGTTGAACCATATTCCCCACGAAGCGCAGGGACCATTTGCTGAGCCACATTCGTCCGCATATCCGCACGAGTAATCAAATAGCCTAAGACTAAGGATGGTGCACGTTCCTTCGGCCGTAACGCATTGGTCGCTTCCAAACGCGCGCGAATCACGCCCAGCCCTTTAATCCCCCAATTGTCGGAGACATTGACCGGGATTAACACATAGTCCGAGGCATAGAGCCCGTTCATCAGAAAGCAACCAAGATTTGGAGGAAGGTCCAGTATCACTATGTCGAACCGATCCACCGTTCCATGCTTCGTCAGCATCGTATGGAGCCCAATTAGTGCCGAGGGCCCACCGGCAATCGTCACTTCTTGGTCGAAGAGCTCAATCGATGAGGCTGCAAGATCGACTCCCTTCACGCTACTCGGCACAATCGCATCGTTGAGCTTGGATTGCCCGGCAAACACGTGAGCCAAAGTCGTCTGAACTGAATAATCACGCTTTTCAAACGGGAAAAGAATCCTGGTACAATTCGCCTGCGGATCCAAATCAAGAACCAGGACTCGAGTCTTTGGGTCTAAACGAACAAAGGCCGCTGCCAAGTTCGCCGTTGTAGTGGACTTACCTGAGCCCCCCTTGTGATTCGATATAGCGACCACACAACCCATAAGTTCCCCTCCTCATAGCCCCTATTCTTCCCATTAACAAGCAGGCAAATACAATGTTTTATCGAGGATGTCAAGTGGTAAACACAATGAATAGTAGGAAGATCAAGCAATGACCACATGCTGTGCAAATTACCCGCGATGAGCAGGCATTATCTTACTCAAAATCACGAGGCTGATCACACCTAATATACCCTTTTCATGCGCTGCACTTTCACTACTACAGATCGATAAATTGAGGGAGAAAGTGTCATTAATAAATACAGAATGTATAAACATTTTTACGTGCGCGCGCGCACCTCAATTCTGAATACATGATGATAAGGCATGTGGATTAACTCATGAATTCGCGACAACACATATTTATTATTATTGTGTGATAATTTATATATTAGTATACAAATAGCTGTTTAATAATTAATAAAAACTTATTATATAACAATAATCATTATTCATAGAACTAAACGTTATTAAACTCATGAATTTATTAACAATATATAACACAATGTTTTGGAAGTGCGCGCGCGCACTTCCTGGACAGGCATATCTCAGTATCAGATGATGTTGATTGATAGACGATTTTAGAAAATCTGTCTTATGGATCAGGATACACAAACCAATCTGGATGTTTTGCTTGAAGAACTCGACGGTAGGGCGAGCGGATCAAATACTGCCATGTTACTAATTTTTTTATCAACTCATAATTCCAAGGAATTCCGAGATCCTGCAAGCCCCAGGAAATAGCGGATTGAATCTCTTTTCGTTCATCACTCGTTAACAGACGAGATAAACGAAGAAACTCGGCCCGATCCTCCTTTTCCAATCGGTCCACATAGAACGTGATCGCCTTCACGCTCTCTTGGCTATTCAGCTGTGGGTGCGGGGTAGGGGGCGGGAGCCAATAAATTTCATACATGGTAGGATGAACGGATGTCGCCGGTCGAACTATTTTTAACACTTTCTCTTTAATGAGTTCTGGAACATATTTCTTGACCGTATCCCAGGCGAGACCAGACCACTCGCTCATTTGAACCCGCGAGGCTTCGATCGCCTCCTTATGACAACCATGGCTCCAGCGCAACAGCTGCAAATAGAGTAGCTGCTTGCCAGGCGCCATCGCGCGAAAGCGAGGGTGATCCAGGATGTGATAAAAACGCTCAAGCTGGGTTAGCCCATGGCCATCAAGCGTTACTTCTGGTGGGATAAATTCAGCGAGCTCGATCTCGTCGTCCCAATGCGATTCTGAGTTTTCCATCATTGCATCACGATTCAGCCAGTTGAATATCAATAAGATCGTCCAGGCAAATATGAGAACAAACAAGGAGATAGATATAAAGCACGAACTAGTGCTATGTCAGAGATAAAATAGACCCCATTATGATCACGAAATTACCCCCCTGTCAAGGATGGTCATCCTGTCTGAAGTGCGGCAAATAGAGGATTGGTGGAAGTACAGTTGACAGGGGAGTCACGAACTGCTATTGATCATTTTGCGGGCACACCGCGGTCTCAGGACAAACACGCTCATGGTGTCGGATGGATCAGGATTCGGAC
>Ga0163153_10000504_pt1 | contig 69659 bp, 64 predicted proteins | sample OliLakLV19MP6IB1_FD_148629 | JGI IMG/M metagenome (GOLD analysis project Ga0163153, IMG submission 148629) | Freshwater microbial mat bacterial communities from Lake Vanda, McMurdo Dry Valleys, Antarctica - Oligotrophic Lake LV.19.MP6.IB-1 | ecosystem: Environmental > Aquatic > Freshwater >... | reverse complement strand
GCGGTTGCAACAAGACGCAGGCCTGTCCGATCCATGCATGCACCGTGGCCGGCGAGAGATTCAGCGCAAACAGTTGGCTAATCAACTGTGCGGTGCGTGCCAGCGGCAGCAATTGCCCATGGGTCAGATGCACCGCCAGCGCGCGCACGTTCGGGCCGTATTGCACGACTTCGGTCACGCCTTCAGGAAATTGGCTTTGGTGCAGTTGCCCACAGGTGCAGCGCAGTTGTCGCGTGCGATGTTCAGTCACCTGATAACGCGCAACCGGTATGTCGAACACTTGCCGCCGCTCGTCCAATTGAGCATCGACCGCCATCAGCGGCGTGCCGCACGAGTCGCAGCGCTGCGGCAGTGGATGGTCAATCACCACGTCCACCTGACTCGTGCGCTTGAGCGTTTTGCCGATACGACCGAACTGTCCGCCAGGCTTGGCGCCTGTCGCTTCGCGCAAAGAACGGGTTTTCTTCGACAGTCCATCGCTCGAAGGCGGTTTGCTCGAATTGTGGCTGTCCTTGGAAAGCCGCGCTTCCAGAGCTTCTACGCGTGCCGTTAACTGCCGAACCTGCGCGATCAACGGAAACAGCATGCGGATCAGATCGTCCTTTTGTTCGTGGGTAAGGCGCGAAAGATCCGGCAGTTCTTCCATGAATCAAAGCATACGCGCCGCATACAATCTGTACAATAGCTTCAGGCTAAATAGTCACAATTAATCTTGAATTTGCACCCAGCACAGAAAGCCTACAAACTATGCCTATGACTAGAACTAAAGCAATTTTTGACGCCTTTCATCCGAAGCGCGAAATTGTAGTGTTTCAGGGGGGCTGTCTGGATTTGTTAAAGCAGATTCCAGACGCAAGCTTGCAGCTTATTGTCACGTCGCCTCCTTACAATTTGGGCAAAGAGTACGAAAAGCGGTTGCGTCTAGATCGTTATGTTGAAGAGCAAGCTCAGGTCATTCGGGAGTGCGTTCGCGCATTATCCCCGCTAGGTAGCATTTGCTGGCAAGTTGGGAACTACGTCGATAAAGGAGAAATAATTCCGCTCGATACCTTGCTATTTCCAGTATTCAGAAATTTGGGGATGCGTTTAAGGAATCGCGTTATCTGGCATTTTGAGCACGGTCTGCATTGCTCTAATCGCTACTCCGGGCGCTACGAAACGATCAATTGGTTTACCAAGAGTAATGACTATGTTTTTAATCTGGATCCTGTAAGGGTCCCGCAAAAATATCCAGGAAAGAAGCATTTCAAGGGGCCGCGAGCTGGGCAGTATTCGGGCAATCCATTGGGGAAAAACCCGGGTGACGTTTGGTTGATTCCGAACGTAAAAAGTAATCATGTCGAGAAAACCGCACACCCGTGTCAATTTCCGGTCGAGCTGGTGGAGCGGCTTGTGCTTTCGACAACAAATCCTGGAGACTGGGTTTTCGATCCATTTCTTGGCGTTGGAAGTGCCGCGATCGCGGCCATTCGCCATGGCCGAAAAGCCGTTGGCGCTGAGGTCATGGAAAAATATGTTGAAATTGCAAAAAAACGGATTGAGCAGGAGCTGGCTGGAACATTGAAGACTCGTCCTATGGGGCGCCCGGTTTATGACCCTCACGTTGCGGGAAATAGTTTAACTGCATCGCCTTGGCCGTTACCCAGCAATGTCGTGCAACTCCGACTTATAGAGCAGCCGAAGAAGAGGTATCGCGTAAAGTGAAAATCGTCGAACAATATTCGCATTTGAATGGACTCGAGTATCTGCTCGTTCATCACCGTAAGCTTTGGTCGGAGATAAGGTCCGTCATCAAAGATGTCGATGCGAAATCGTGTAAAACAAAGATATCCAAGGAAAAAAACATGATGGGGCGGCAACTGTACAGTCCTATTGCAATGAATGAGCAATTCAAGAAGCTGCTCCGAAAAAAGCAGTGGAACGAAAGTCGAGTGAGTTATTGGGTAACGCGGAAAGAGCAGTTAATTCGGAAGACGCTCACGCTGACTCCGGCTGAACAAAAGCGGGAGATTGTGGCTGCTGGTGAGCAAGCAATTTTCAGCTACAACCAGACGGATTTCGTAAAAAACGGTGTCGCAATTGAAGTGCAGTTTGGTAAATACGCTTTCGTGGCCTACGACTTATTCGTCAAGCATCTTGCGTTTTACGTTGGTGGCGCAATCAATGTCGGGATAGAAATTTTACCCATGAAATCGCTGCAATCAGAGATGAGCTCAGGGGTGGCGTACTATGAGGGTGAGTTCTATAACGTTATTCGCCAAGGGCGAGGGGTTCCTTCGGTCCCGTTAGTAATAATTGGAATCGAAGCTTAAGTTACGCAGGAGGGGGTAGGCACATATCTCCGTATGCCTTCGGCTCCCGCGGCAACTTCGCCCCGCACCGCGCACAAAACTTGTCCTTAGCCCCGACCGGCGCGCCACAATCCTGACAGCGCCGGAGTTCACAGTACCGAATCACGGCTTCAGCTTGTCCTCAAACCAGCTCCACATCTCCGCCACACCCAGCGTCAGGTAGTCGCGCTGGCAGTGCTGTGCGCCGCCTTCTTCGGCGGTGAACACGCGCAGCGTCTTGTCCGGCGAACCGGAGGCGTTGTACAGCGCCTGGGCATCGGCCAGCGGCACCTGTTCGTCTTCGGCACCGTGCACGATCAGGAAAGGGCAGCGCATTTTCTGCACCACGCCGTCGAGTTTGAATGGTTCGAGTTTTTTCAGCGCTTCGTCGAGCGTGTCGACACCGAGGATCCAGGTGATGTGATGGCCGGGCACTGACAGTGAGGTCTTGAACTGGGCGTCGATGCGTTTTTTCCAGGTGGCGTGGTAATCCCAGATCGCGCCCCAGGCGATGCAGGCGGCAAAGCGGTGGTCTATCGAAGCCATGCGCGGCGCGTAATAACCGCCGAGGCTGATCGCGACCACGCCGATTTTTTTGGCATCAACGTCATTGCGCTTTTCCAGCCAGTCGATGCAGGCCGAGCCGGCAATTTCGTAATCGTGGCGCAGGAACTGGCCACGGAAACGGATGGCTTCACCGGTGCCGGGGCCGTCCATGATCAGCACCGAAATGCCGCGCTTGATCAGGTCGGGCACGCCGCGCACGTACTGGATTTCCTTGGTGACGTCGAGGCCGTCGAAATACACCACGCAGGGCGGTTTTTTCGATTTGGCGTTTTGCGCATGAACAAAATAACCAGGCAGGGGGCCGGCGGCGGTTGGAATCTCGACGATTTCGATCTTGACGTCCGTCAGCGCCACATGGCGGTGAAAACAATCCACACCCTTTTTGTACGCGGCGTTCGCGATGTCGTCCTTCGGTGTGCGGAAACGCTCGCCCATCTGGTAGTAGTTGCAGGCGCGCAGGTAAGCGTGGGCGGCGGACACCGGGTGTTTTGAATTCTCAAAACGCTCGGCATGCGCGCGCACCTTGTCGGCCACATCGACGCAGGCATGAAACCAGGCCTCGTCGTCGTCCGGCGCCTTGTCTTTGAGCTGGACGCCGATCTTGTGCAGCTCACTGATCTCCGAGCCGCCGTAGGGCGCGGCGCTCATCATGTTGATGAAGGCCGACGACCACCGGTAGTTGCCGGGGAAGTACATGAAATAGGTGGATTCCTTCTTTGCGGTCATTGCGTGTCCTTGCTGTTCAGGCGGTCGGGGCGTGTTTGTCCTTCGACAGACTCAGGACGAACGGTGGAAGGCTTCGTTTATTGTTTGGGAATCTTTGCAGCGCGGGCAACTTTCGCCCATTTTTCAGTTTCAGACTTCAGAAAATCCGCATAAGCCGTGGTGGTGATGCCGCTGGCTTCATGGCCCTGGCCGGAATACAGCGCGCGGGATTCCGGCGTCGCCAGTTGTTTGGAAATGATTTCGGCGATGCGGTTGATCACGGCAGGCGGGGTGCCGGCCGGCGCGAGGATGCCGTTCCAGTTGTAGCTTTCGAAATCCTTGATGCCCTGTTCGGCGATGGTCGGGATTTCGGGCAGCAGCGGCGTGCGTTCGCGCGAGGTGGCGCCGAGGCAGCGCACCTTGCCGGCCTTGACCAGCGGCGCCGAGATCGCGAACTGGTTGATGGCGAGTTCGATGTTGCCGGCAATCAGGTCGACGGTGTACTGCGCCGCTCCCTTGTACGGGATGTGGTTCAGCTTGACCCCGGCCTGGAACGCGAAGAGTTCGGAGGCGAGGTGGCCGACAGTGCCGACGCCCGGTGAGCCGTAATTGATCTGGCCGGGGCGCGCCTTGGCAAGGGTGACGAATTCCTTGACGTTTTTCGCCGGCAGGCTGGGGTGCAGGCAGATGCAGCTGGCACTTCTTGCGATGAGTACGATGGGCGTCAGGTCGCGCAGCGTGTCGTAGGGCATCTGGTTGCGCACACTGGGTGAAATCACCAGCGGACCGGGATTGCCGGCGAGCAGCGTGTAACCGTCGGGAGCGCTTTTGACCACCGCTTCGGTGCCGGGCACGCCGCCCGCGCCGCCGCGGTTTTCAACGAGGAACTGCTGGCCCAGCGCGACGGTGAGCTGCTGCGCCGCCCAGCGCGCCTGGTTGTCGGTGGGCCCCGCCGGGGCGAAGGGCACGATGATGCGTACGGGTTTGACGGGGTAGTTCTGCGCCTGGGCATGAGTCGTTGCGGCAACGACGGCAAGGGCGCAGGACGCGACGACGGAAGACGACAAAACTGTTTTCATGGGACTCCTCCAGATGCGGTAGTGTCATGTTGTGAACTGCATTTTCAGAACCGCCAAACCACGATAGAGATACCGCCTGTGGCTGTCAATCGGCAGGGGGTCATCTGCTAAAATCGCTGCTTTCCGCGATCCATCCACCAGTGAGGAATGTAATGGCCACAAAAATCAAAAAGTCCAAATCCCGAAAACCGAATGAAAAAAAATACAGCGACATCATTTACGCAGTGAAGGACCAGGTGGCGTGGATCACCATCAACCGCGAGAAGGTGCTGAACGCATTTCGCGAGCAGACCCTGGACGAAATGATCGATGCGCTGAAATTCACGCGCGAAGATCCGACCATCGTCTGCGCCGTGATTACCGGCAAGGGCAACAAGTCGTTTTCGGCGGGTGGCGATTTTTATGCCATGAAGCGCCTCAATTTCACCAACGCCTATATGTGGAACGACCGCATGCTCGGACTCGCGATGACCATCCGTGGCCTGCCGATCCCGGTGATCGCGATGGTCAACGGCTGGTGCATGGGCGGTGGACATGAACTCGCGCTGTGGTGTGATCTGGTGATTGCCTCGGAAAACGCGGTGCTCGGTCAGACCGGGGCCAAGGTCGGGGCCTGCCCGACAGTGGGTGCGACCCAGTACATCCCGCGCATCATCGGCGAACGCCTGGCGCGCGAAATGATTTTCTGTGCACGGCGCTTCGGCGCCAAGGAAGCGGTGGAAGTCGGCCTGATCAACAAGTGCGTACCGCAGAAGGATTTGCTGAAGGAAACACTGAAGTGGTGTGAAACCATGAAAGGCCACAGCGCGCTAACCATCCGCATGACCAAGAAGTCACTGAATGCCGAGTCCGACAATCTTTACGCCTCGTGGCAACACGGCATGGAACTGCTGGCGCATGTCTGGGGTTCACCCGAAGCCAACGAAGGCATGGAAGCGTTTCTCGCCGGTCGCAAACCGAATTTCCAGAAATTCCGCGTGCAGGCGAAGAAGGAACTGGACAAATATGTTGACGGTTTTGAGCGTGATCTCAACGCGCCGCCGTCGATGCGGAAAAAGCGGTAACTGGTAATTGGTAACTGGTGACTGGTGGTTGGTGCGGGGATCGTCGCGTCTACGGATCCAATTACCAATTACTAGTCACCAATCACGCTTTTAAAAAGCCCCACACATGCCCTCCACAGAATCACAGGGTGCCCTCGCGGGCATCCGCGTCCTCGACCTGACGCGCATCCTCGCTGGCCCCCTGTGCACCATGATGCTCGGCGACATGGGCGCGGATGTGATCAAGGTCGAACCGCCCGGCGCGGGTGACGACACCCGCAGCTGGGGCCCGCCATTTGCCGAAGGCGAGTCGGCCTATTACCTCGGCGTCAACCGCAACAAACGGTCGATGACGCTGAACATGGCGATGAAGTCCGGCCAGGAAGTGCTGGCCGGACTGATCCGCAAGTCCGATGTGCTGGTCGAAAACTTCAAGGTTGGCACGCTGGAAAAATGGGGCTTCAGCAACGACTGGCTGAAGGAAAACGCGCCGCGGGTCGTGCGTTGTTCGATCACCGGTTATGGTGCGGTCGGTCCCAAGGCCGGTTTGCCCGGCTACGATTTCATCCTGCAGGCCGAATCCGGTCTGATGAGTATCACCGGCGAACCCGGCGGCACGCCAATGAAGTATGGCGTGGCCATTGTTGATATCTGCACCGGCATGCTCGCCTGCAATTCGGTACTGGCTGCGCTGAATGCGCGCCACACGACCGGCCGCGGTCAGCATGTCGAAGTGTCCCTGTTTGATTCCGGACTGGCGATGCTGGCCAATGTCGCATCCAATCATCTGATCTCCGGCAAAAACGCCGGGCGTTTCGGCAACGGCCATCCCAACATCGTGCCGTACACTGCCTACCCGACGCACGACGACATGATCGCGGTGGCGGTGGGCAACGACGGCCAGTTCGCAAAATTTGCCGCGGTGCTCGGCCATGCCGAGTGGGTGACCGATGCCCGTTTCATCAAGAATCCGGATCGCATTGGCAACCGTGATGCGCTGGATGAATTGATCAAGGCCGAATTGAAAGGCGAAGGCGCGGAGTCCTGGATCGGGAAACTGACGGCTGCCGGCATTCCCTGTGGCCGCATCAACAGCGTGGCGCAGGCCCTCGCCGCGCCGCATGCGATTGCGCGTGAGATGGTGACTTCCGTTGAGCATCCGACCGCGGGCAATGTAAAAATGCTCGGCATCCCGTTTCGCTTCAGCGATACGCCGGCGAGCATTCGTCGCGCGCCGCCGCTGCTGGGCCAGCACACCGAAGCTGTGCTGCGCGAGGAACTCGGTTTCAGCGATACCCGCATCAATGAGTTGCGCGCAAAAAAAGTTATTTAAAAACAATAAGTTATATACACTCCTCTGATGATCACCGGCCTCAGCCATGTCTCGATCGTGGTGCCCGACCTCGCCGCGGCGCTGGAGAAATTGCGCGCGACCTACGGACTGACTGCCGGTGCGATCAAGGTCAATGAAGAGCAGGGCGTGCGCATGACCTACATCGATCTTGGCAATGCAAAGATCGAGTTGATGGAACCGTCGCGGCCGGATTCGCCGGTGGCCAAATTTCTCGAGCGCAATCCCAAAGGCGGCATTCACCATTTCTGCCTCGGCGTCGACAACGTGGAAACGACGACCGGCGAACTCACTGCGGCCGGCGTGCAGGTGCTGGGCGGCGGCAAGGTACAGCTCAACGTGCACGGCGAACGCATCGCGTTCGTGCATCCGAAAGATTTCCTCGGTGCATTGATCGAGTTGGAAGAGAACAAGTCGGAACAAAACCATGGCTGAACAGAAACAACGGATTTCCGGCGAAAAACTGCGCGCCTTCATCGCCAGTGCCTTTGCGGCGGTGGCAATTCCAGGTGAAGACGCGAAAGCAATTGCGCAACTGATGGCACAGGCCGATATCAACGGTTCCGAAGGCCATGGCGTGTTCCGCCTGCCGCAGTACATCCGCCGCATCAAGGGCAAGGCCGTCAATGTCAAACCAAATATCCGCATCGAGCGCGAAATGGCCGGTATGGCGCTGGTGCACGGCGACAACGGCATGGGCCATCTGGTGATGAAGTTCGCCACCGAAACAGCCATCGAAAAAGCGAAGACTGCCGGCGTCGCCTGGGTCGGTGCACGCTGGAGCAACCACGCCGGTCCTGCATCGCTGTACGCCAGCATGCCGCTCGCGCACAACATGATCGGCCTCTACATGGCCGTGGGCAGTGCCAACCATCTGCCGCCCTGGGGCGGGCTGGACATGCTGTTGTCGACCAATCCGATCGCGGTCGCGGTGCCGGCGGGTGAAGAACCGGCCATCGTGCTCGACATGGCGACGACGGTGGCGGCCTACGGCAAGGTCAAGACCAAGGCGCAGCGCGGTGAGATGATGCCCGAGGGCTGGATGATGGATCGCGAGGGCAAGCCGCTGACCGATCCGAAGCGCGCCAGCGAAGGTTTTCTGCTGCCGATCGGCGGCTACAAGGGTTATGGTCTGGCGCTGGTGATGGGCCTGCTCGCCGGCAATCTCAACGGCGCGGCGATGGGCAAGGATGTGGTCGATTTCAACAACGACGACACCACTGAAACCAACACCGGTCACACTATCGTCGCCATCAACATCGAGGCGTTCCAGGACCTGAAGGAATTCAAGCAGGGCGTGGACACGCTGATTCGCGACATCCGCAATTCACAGCGCCTGCCTGGCGTCGACCGCATCCGCCTGCCGGGCGAGGGCACGCATGTCGCGCGCGCGGATCACGAGAAAAACGGCATTCCGATGCCGGGGGCGCTGCTCGCCGCGCTGGACCAGCTTGCCGGTGAACTGAAGATTGCGAAACTGGCGCGTTAATCTTGAACGAGAGGGAACCGTTTAACGGCAAACCCATTTGCCACAGAGGTCACAGAGGAAAACAAAACGGATTCTGGCCTGGATTTTTCTGTGGCGGGTTTTTGAAAGTGCGGCCTGAATCGCAAGCGATCCCGGGACGGGGCTCTGTGAGCTTTGTGCTCTCTGCGGCTAGTTCTTTAAACCAGCGGTTCGTCCACCACGCCGTTGCTGAGGATGCCGATACCTTCGATTTCGGATTCGATGACGTCGCCGGCATTCAGATACCAGTCCGGATTCGACAACGCGCCGCCGCCGGGTGAACCGGTGGCGATAATGTCGCCGGGCTGCAGCGTCATCTGCGAAAAATGCGCGATCAGCTGCGGAATGTTGAACAGCATGTCGCGGGTGTTGCCGTCCTGCCGGGTTTCGCCATTGACCCGCGTCTGGATGCGCAGGTGCATCGGATCCGGAATCGCGTCGCGGGTGATCATCCACGGCCCCATGGGGGCAAAGGTGTCCAGGGTTTTGCCGAGGAACAGGTGGCCGGCCTGGCGTTCGAGGGCGCCGAGATCACGCGCGGTAATGTCATTGATGATGGTGTAACCGGCAATCACATCGTAGGCATTTTCCTCGCGCACGTTTTTGCATTTTTTGCCGATCACCACCGCCAGTTCGGTCTCGCAATCCAGCTTCTGCGTGATGCGCGGCTTGATGATGTCGCGGACGGGGCCGGTGATTGAAGATAATGTCTTGATAAATCCTGCGGGGATTTTTCCCGCCGCCTTTCCGGGGAACTGCGTGTAACCGGGATAGTTGCGGCCGACGGCGATCAGTTTGGACGGACGTATCGGTGCATAAACCCGGCAATCGGCGAGCGGCAGGAACAGCGGCTCGCCGCTGAATCCCGGCGCATCGGGCCTGACCGCGGCGAGGTCGCTGAGGTAGGTGTAGGCGTCGGCGAGCGCGATCCATGCCGGTTCGCCCATGTGCAGGAATTCGGTGATGTACGGCGGCATGTAAATCGCCGCGAGTTCCCGGCCCTTGGGATTGCCGGCGCGTTCCATCAGATGCAGCGCGTAACCGGCACGCAGATCGGCGATGCGGTCGGGCGCGATCAGCACCCCCAGCCGCGCCAGTGTGCGCGGTTCGTGTTTCAGACTGTAACGAAGCAGTTTCAAGGTGATCCTTTGTTGATGATGGTTACGCGCGGATCATAACAAACACGCATGGTGTTGCCTGTTGGCGACAGCGGCACCAGAAACGCCTGTTTCTGCTGATTTTTTTGTGATTTTTGGCACTATTCGCCGATATCGCAGTCAGACTTGTGTAACAAGTCATGGCGATGGCCGGCGCAACGCGGGTATCGTGCAAATGACCTCCAAACAAGATTCGCTAGGGAAAACAACAATATGAAAAAAACACTGTTCGCAATCATTCTGCTCATCGTGACCTCAGCCGTGGCGTTCACGGTCCGGGCTCAGACTGCGCCTGACGTGCTGGTGCGCACCACGGTCGAAGAAGTGCTGGCCATTCTCAAGCAGAACCAGGATCGCAGGACACTGCAGGACGTTGCCGAAAAAAAGGTGCTGCCGCATTTTGATTTTCGCGGCATGACCCAGACTGCCATGGGCAAATCCTGGCGGGATGCGAGCCCGGCACAGCAGAAATCCCTGGAAAACGCTTTCCGTACGCTGCTGGTGCGCACCTACACCACGGCGCTGGCCGAGTCCGCAAATGTCGACCGCAAGGTCGAGGTCAAGCCCTTGCAGATGAAGTCCGGAGAGGACTACACCACCGTGCGCACTCTCGTCAGTGAGCCGGGGCGTCCGTCGCTGAGCATCGATTACCGCATGACGCTGACCGACAAGACCTGGAAAGTGACGGACATCGTCGCTGAAAACGCCAGCCTGGTGATCAATTACCGGGGTACTTTTGCGTCAGAAATCGGGCGCGGAGGCATCGACGGGCTGATCAAGGCACTCGAAGACAAGAACAAGCAGGGCGCGTAATTCCGGTCGAGACGGCACGGCTTTTTGCAGATTCTGTGTCGCGCGATCCCGTTGCACAGCTCTGCTGCACGGTTTGTCCCCCGGCTTGACTTACCGGCTCAACAGATGCGTTTCCTGCAACCGAATTCGTTTCCAAAACTGCTGGCTGTCGGTTTTGCGATGGTGGCGCTGCCGCTGATATTTGCGCTGATCAACAACGCGGTGGCGATCAACCAGTTCGCCAATCGCAGCCAGCGTGCCGTGCAGCAGGCCGTGCAGTCCACGCAATCCAGCCGCCGGCTTGCGGAACTGCTGAGCGCGCTGGAACGCAACACGCGGCAGATGGCGATACTCGGCGACCGTTCGCTGCTCGATGCCTATGAAACCAACCGCAAACTGTTCCTGCAGACCGCCGGTGAGTTTTCGGCTCTGCCATTCGATGAGGAGCAGCGCATCGCACTGAACGACATCATCGACAGCGAAACGGCTGTTTTTACAATGCTGCGCAGTGCCGTCGCGGACGATGCTGCACTGAAGCGCGCAGTCGGGGAGTTTGTCCGGCTTGATGCCCGTGCGCAGGGCATCATCGAACGCGGCGACCGGTTGATCGACCGCGAAATCGAGGCCATGGGCGAAACCGCAGCGCGCGCCCGGAAAGTCACGCTGTGGCAGATGCTGGCGCTGGTGCCGGTGGCGTTGCTGCTGGCAGCGGGTTTTACGGTGCTGATCGCGCGGCCGATCCGGCAGATCGACGCGGCGATCCGGCGCATGGGGGGCGGGGATTTTTCGGCGCCGGTCGGCGTCAGCGGTCCGCGCGACCTGCAATTGCTCGGCCGCCGCATCGAATGGCTGCGCCATCGCCTGAATGAACTCGAACAGCAGAAGAACCGCTTCCTGCGCCAGGTATCCCATGAGTTGAAGACACCGCTGACGGCGCTGCGCGAAGGCTCCGAGTTGTTGTCCGAGGAGGCGCTGGGGACGCTGACACCCGAGCAGCAGGAGGTCGCCGGGATCCTGCGCGCCAGCAGCATGGAATTGCAGCGACTGATCGAAGACCTGCTGTCATACGGCGCTGCGGAATTTCATCGCAGTGCGCTGCATTTTTCGCCGGTCGAAGTGCGGCGCGTGGTGGCGCGGGTGGTTGACGACCAGAATCTTGCGCTGCGTGCACGGGCGCTGCGCATTGCGCCGCAGGTGGACGACATTACGCTGGAAGTCGACCCGGAGAAGCTGCGCATCATGCTCGACAATCTGTTGTCCAATGCGGTGAAATTTTCCACCGAAAACAATGTCATCAATATCGTGGCGCGCAGTGACGGCGTGCACATGGTGCTGGATGTTGTTGATGCCGGGCCGGGCATTCCGCCGACCGAGCGCGAGCGGGTGTTCGATCCGTTTTTCCGCGGCCGCACCGTGGCCGGCGGACCGCTGCGTGGTTCGGGCATCGGTTTGTCGGTGGTCCGTGATTACGCCCAGGCACATGGCGGCACTGCCGAAGTGGTGGATGAACCGGCGCGGTCCGGCGCACGCCTGCGCTTGACACTGCCGCTGCGGCAGGGGACGGTGGCATGAAGATTCGCTGCGGATGGTGTTGGCTGCCCGTGCTGCTGCTGGCAGGTTGTGTGGCCGCGCCGCGTTCGCCGGATCCGGTCAGCAGCACGACGTCGGTGGCAGAGGAAAACCGCGGTGAGGATGCGGTGAAGGTGCTGGCTTATTACACGCAGCTGCGCCAGATGTCAGGGCCCGGTCTGACGCGCGAATATGAAGCGGCACGGCGCGCATTGGCAAAGAGTCGCAGTGACGCCAATCGCCTGCGTTATGCGCTGCTGCTGACATTGCCGGGCGCGCCGGCGGGGGATGAAGTGCTCGCGCAGGAACTGCTGGAACCGGTGGCGCGCAGCAGCGACAGTGCGCTGCGCGGGCTGGCGCTATTGATGATGGCATTCCTGCAGGAGCAGCGCCGGCTCGAAATCAGCGCGCAGGGCCTGCAGCAGAAACTCGACGCGCTGCTGACGCTGGAGCGCGACATGACCCGCGACGGCAGCAGAACACGGAAAAGGTGATACCCATGATGAACATGATGACGCAGGCCAAAACGCAGGGCAAAGCCCAGATACTCGTGGTTGATGACGATCCGGGATTGCTGCGCCTGATGCAACTGCGGCTGGAAGCCGCCGGTTACGGCGCAACACTGGCTGACAGCGGCGAGCGCGCGCTGGCGCAGCTGGCGGTGTCGCGGCCGCAGGTCGTGGTCACCGATCTGCAGATGGGCGGCATGGACGGCATTACGCTGTTCGAGGCGATCCGCGCCGAAAACCCCGCGCTGCCGGTGATCATACTCACCGCGCACGGCACGATTCCCGATGCGGTGTCGGCGGTGAAGGGCGGCGTCTTTGGTTACCTGACCAAGCCCTTCGATGCCAAGGCGCTGCTGGTGGAAATCGAGCGCGCGCTGGCGGTGTCCGGCGTGCCCAATGCTGCTGGGGCCGATGACGGCGCGTGGCGCGCGGCGATCATTACCCGCAACCCGGCGATGGAGGAGGTGCTGGCGAAGGCGCGGCTGGTGGCGGCGGGCGACGCGGCAGTGCTGATTCAGGGCGAATCGGGCACCGGCAAGGAACTGCTGGCGCGCGCGGTGCATGCCGCCAGTCCGCGCAGCAATCGGCCTTTTGTCGCGATCAACTGTGCGGCGATACCCGAGCCGCTGCTGGAATCCGAACTGTTCGGCCACGTCAAAGGCGCGTTTACCGGCGCCGTGCGCGACAACCGCGGCCTGTTCCTGTCGGCCGACGGCGGCACACTGCTGCTCGATGAAATCGGCGACATGCCGCCGGCCCTGCAGGTCAAACTGCTGCGTGTGTTGCAGGAGAAACAGGTGCGGCCGGTGGGCGGCATGCAGCATGTGCCGGTCGATGTGCGGGTGATTTCGGCGACCCACCGCAATCTCGAGGCGGAGCTGACCGCGGGCAATTTCCGCGAAGATCTTTATTACCGGCTGAAAGTGGTTTCGCTGAATCTGCCGTCGCTGGCCGAGCGACGCGAGGATATCCCGCTGCTCGCCGGGCATTTTCTCAACGAACTCGCTGCGCGTTACAAAAAAGACGTCACCGGGTTGTCGCCGGAAGCGGTGGAACAACTGGTCGCTGCGGCGTGGCCGGGGAATGTGCGCCAGCTCTACAACGTGATCGAGCAGTCGGTGGCGCTGACCACAACGCCGCGCATCCCCGCCAACCTGGTGCAGCAGGCGATCCAGCGTGAGCAGACCGAATTCGCGTCCTTCGAGCAGGCAAGACGCAAATTCGAGCGTGATTATCTGGCGCAGCTGCTGAAAATCACCGACGGCAACGTGACCCAGGCTTCGCGTCTCGCCAAACGCAACCGTACCGAGTTCTACAAACTGCTGCAACGCCACCAGCTCGACCCGCGCCTGTTCAAACCGCAACGCGCCTGATTGACCACCCGGCGTCGTTGTTTGCAGATTGAAAAATAATAATAAAAACAATGGCTTATGTTCTCTGATGGCGCCGAGGTCGCTATCCGGCAACAGGCTGTCTTCGATGGGCCTCCTTGGGTAATTGTTTTTAAACAATTATTTTCGTGGCATCGGCCTTGCGACGATGGTTGTGCCGCCGCAGCATGCGGCCCTGCAACAGCCCAATCACGGAGAGCCGCACCATGTCATCCACCCTCAACACGAACAACGGTGCGGCGCTCACCCGGCGCGCTCCGGCGTTGCTTTACCCGACCTTGCTGATTGCAGGCATCGCGGTGATCATCGTCAGCATGCTGGGTACCGCGGCGATGGCAGGTGTGCTGTCGCGGGCGCAGTCGCAGCCGCTCGATGAGCGGGCGGCAGGCGGCAAGGATGCCAAGTCGGGATCCAGCGCTAAAACGGCGCAGGCAAAAACCGCCGGCAGCAAAACGGCGCCGCTGACAGTGGCTTGCACGGATTGCGGCATGGTCGACAGCGTGCGCGCGGTTGAAGTCAAAGATGAAGGTTCGGGCCTCGACGTCGTGGCCGGCGGTGTGCTCGGCAACCAGGTCGGCGGTGGGCGCGGGCGCACGGCGATGACCGTGGTCGGTGTCGGCGTCGGTGCTTATGCTGGAAATGAAGTCGAGAAAAACATGAAAAAGAAAGTCAGTTATCAAATCCGTGTGCGTATGGATGACAACAGCTATCGCACTTTTCACTCGGCACAGCCCGACGTCGGTATCGGCCAGCGGGTGAAGGTCCGTGATGGCCAACTGGTGGGGGCAGGTTGAACCGCGGCAGATGGAGGATCATGGCCTGCGCACTTCCCGCACTGTTGCTGGCAGCGTGCGGCACACCGCCCCAGCAAACCCAAAAACCACGCTTCAACCTGTCCGGTTATTCGGCGACCTTCAAACAAGGCCATGCCGATGGTTGTGCTTCGGCAAGCGGCAGGCAGCGTCGCGATGAGCAGCTGTTCCGTGACAACGCGGATTACATGATGGGCTGGAACGACGGCCGCAGCACCTGCAAATAATGAAAGCGGCAGAATTAGGAAGCGGCTGGAAGCGCGCCGCAGCTTGAGAATTAAGAAGCGGCTGGAAGCGCGCCGCAGCTTGAGAATTAGGAAGCGGCTGGAAGCGCGCCGCGGCTTGAGAATTAGGAAGCGGCTGGAAGTGCGCCGCAGTTTGAGAATTAGGAGGCGGCGAGATGCTTGCCGCAGCTTGAATCGGGAAGCGGCAAGATGTGTGCCGCAGTGGAATTCTAAAGCGGCTGGAAGCCCGCCGCGTCGTTAATTGCGGTGCAGCGATGTTTCGTTGAGCGTCAGCCAGTACGCGCCGATCTGCTGCACGGTGCTGATGTAACTCTCGTAAGCCACCGGCTTGATCACATAGCTGTTGCAGCCCAGGCTTTGGCACAGCGCAATGTCCCGCGGTTCGCCCGAGGACGTGAACACCACCACACACAGGCGCTGCGTGCGTGCGGTTTCACGGATCTGCCGCAGCACTTCCGTGCCGTCGAGTTTCGGCAGTTTCAGGTCGAGCAGCACCAGGTCGGGCAGCTCTGTCATCGTGGCCAGCGTTTCCAGTGCCGCTGCGCCATCGCGCGCGACGATGACCTCGGCACCCGAGTCGCCGCGGCGCAGCGCGCGCTGGGTCAGCGACTCGTCGTCGGGGTTGTCTTCGACCAGCAGGATGCGGCGCCGGATCACACTGATGCCCGTGTGGACTGGCCGGCAGGGGCTGCGGCCGGCAGCTCGAGGTGCCAGTGCGGATGTTGCTGCAGAAAGCGTGCGAGGTCTGCCGCGGGCACCGGCCGGCTGATCAGGTAGCCCTGCATCAGATCGCAGCCATGCACGCGGAGGAAATCTGCCTGTGCCGCGGTTTCCACCCCTTCGGCGACCACGCTCAGGCGCAGGCTGCGTCCCATCGCGATGATGGCATGGGTGATGGCGACGTCGTCGGCGTCTGCGGGCACGTCCTGGATGAATGAACGGTCGATCTTGATGGTGTTGACCGGGAAACGCTTGAGATAACTCAGCGAAGAATAACCGGTACCGAAATCGTCGATGGCAAGCTGCACGCCCACCGCGCGCAGTTCGCGCAGGATGGCGGCAGCGCGCTCCGGATTGTCCATCACCATGCCTTCGGTGATTTCCAGTTCAAGGCTTTCCGGCGCGAGCCCGCTGTCCTGGAGGATCTGCTGCACATCTGCGACCAGTTCGCTCTGGGTGAACTGGCGCGGCGAGAGGTTGACGGCGATGCGGAAGCTGCGGTTGCCGGCAACCTGCCAGCGCCGGGCATCGGCGCAGGCCTGCTGCAGCACGATGCGGCCGATGGGGATGATCAGTCCGGTTTCCTCGGCCAGCGGGATGAATTTGTCCGGAGCGATCATGCCGACGCCGGGGCGGTTCCAGCGCAGCAGCGCCTCCGCGCCGATGACGCGGCCGCTGGCGATTTCCACCTGCGGCTGGTAGTGCACGAGGAATTCATCGCGCTCCACTGCCTGGCGCAGCGAACGCTCCAGTGCAACGTGTTCGGTTGACCGCGCGTTCATCTGCGGAGAATGGAACTGGAAATTGTTTTTGCCCTGGTCCTTGGCGCGGTACATCGCCAGTTCGGCGTTGCGCAGCAGCGCCGTGGTGTCGACGCTGTCGCTGGGGTAGGTGCTGATGCCGATACTCGCAGACAGGTGGTAGTCCTCGCCGTTGAGATGGTAGGGCTGGGCCACCGCGTCCAGCACGCGGGTTGCCGCGGAGCGAGCGGTTTCCGGGTCGTCGATGTCGCGCATCAGCGCGGCGAATTCGTCGCCGCCGAAACGCGATACCAGATCCGATTCACGCAGGCACTGCCGCAACCGGGCGGTAACCTGACGCAGCACTTCGTCGCCGCTGTCGTGGCCGGCGGTGTCGTTGATCAGTTTGAAGCGGTCGAGGTCGATGAACAGCACTGCGATCGGTTTTTTCTCGCGGTTGGCGTCGCGCAGGGCCTGCTCCAGCAACTGGCGGAACAGCAGGCGGTTGGGCAGGCCCGACAGTTCGTCGAAGTGGGTCAGGCGCCACATCCGCTCCTCGGAGCGCGCCCGTTCGCTGATGTCGCGGATGACCACGGTGAACTTGGAGGCGTTGTTGACCGTCATCCGGCTGGCGCGGATTTCCACCGGGATGGAGCGGCCGTCGCGGGCGCGGGCGTGGGTCTGCAGGTCGGCCGGTTCCGTCGCGGTAATGTCCCGTGGCGCAAACAGGGCCTCCCCGAAACTGGTGTCGGCCGCGTCCGTGTGCAGCAGGTCCTGAAAGCGGGTGCCATGCAGTTCCGCTGGCGCATAACCGATCATGCGCGCGAGGGCGGGATTGGCGAATTCGACCTTGCCTTCGAGGCTGACCATGGCAATGCCGTCGGCCGCAGTGTTGATGATCGAGTTGAGCAGGGCTTCATTGGCCTGCAGGGTGTGGGCCGCAACGCGGGCGGAGCGTCGGATGTCGGCGTCACCCAGTTCCCGGATGATGACCGCGCCCAGCCGACCCAGACTTTGCTTCATCACGAAGTCCTGGGCACCCCGGCGCATCGCCGCCACTGCGGTTTCTTCGCCGATGGCGCCGGAGACGATGATGAACGGAATGTCGGGGTCGTGCGCTTTGACCATAGCCAGCGCCGACAGGCCGTCGAACTGCGGCAGGTTGTGGTCGCAGAGCACGACATCCCAATGCTGCTGCGCCAGTGAGCGGCTGAGGTCGGCACGGCTCCATACCCGCTGCTGGTTGATGTTCAGGCCGCTGTCTTTCAATGAAGCGAGAATCAGTGCGGCGTCCGCTTCATCGTCTTCAACCAGCAGCACACGGGTGATGGCGGTCATGCGGGACAGGCCGGCGATAACGCAGCAGTGGGGAAATGCGCGCAATGAGGGGTCATTGGCGTCGGAGTATAACCTACTGTATTTGATTGCTATTCGGCTGGCCGGGGGGTGACGGCGACCTGCGTTCAGCCCTTGACGCGGCTGATGCGCACGACTTCGGGAATTTTGCGCAGATCGCGGACGATGCGGGCAAGATGCATGCGGTTCATCACCTGCACGGTGAAACGCATGCCGGTATAGGTGCCGCCGTCCTCGGGATCGACGGCGACGTTCTGGATGTTGGATTCGGCGGCGGCGATTTCGGCGGCGACCTTGGCCAGCACGCCGCGCTGGTTGGCCACCACCAGCCGGATGCCGACATCAAACAGCTTCGACGGATTGGCATCCCACTGCACGTCGAGCACACGCTCGGGATCGCGGTGGCTTTTGGCAATAATCGGGCAGTCGTGGGTGTGCACCACCATGCCCTGACCCTTGCTGATGATGCCGATGATCGGGTCACCCGGAATCGGCCCGCAGCAGCGCGCGAACTGGACGGCGATGCCCTCCGAACCGCGCACCACGACGGCACCTACCGGGCGGGCTTCTGCCGGCAGCGGCTCGCCCAGTGCCAGCAGTTGATGGGCGACCACCACCGCGAGGCGTTTGCCGAGGCCGATGTCGGACAGGATGTCGTCGCGCGAGCGGCCGCTGGAATCGCGCACCAGCTTGTCCCATTGTGCTTCGCTGACATCCGGCAGGCTGGCCTTGAAATTCGCCAGTGCCTGCTGCAGCAGGCGGCTGCCGAGCTGCACCGACTCGGAAAAATGCATGGTTTTGAGGAAGTGCCGGATGTGCGCGCGCGCCTTGGCGGTGGCGACGAAATTCAGCCACAGCGGGTTCGGCTTGGCATGCGAGGCGGTGATGATTTCGACGCGGTCGCCGTTGCGCAGTTCGGTGCGGAGCGGCATCAGTTCCTGGTTGATCTTGACGGCGACGCAGCGGTTGCCGATGTCGGTGTGTACGGCGTAGGCGAAATCGACCGCGCTGGCGCCGCGCGGCAGCGACATGATCTTGCCCTTGGGCGTGAACACGTAGACCTCGTCCGGGAACAGGTCGACCTTGAGGTGTTCGAGAAATTCGACCGAGTCGCCGGACTCGGACTGCATTTCGAGCAGGCTCTGCAGCCACTGGTGGGTTTTCTGCTGCAGTTCCGACAATGACGTATCAGAGCTTTTGTAGAGCCAGTGCGAGGCAACGCCGGCTTCGGCGATCTTGTGCATTTCCGCAGTGCGGATCTGGATTTCGATCGGGCTGCCGAAGGGGCCGAACAGCGTGCTGTGCAGTGACTGGTAACCGTTGGCCTTGGGGATCGCGATATAGTCCTTGAACTTGCCCGGGATCGGCTTGTAGAGCCCGTGCAGCACGCCGAGTGCGACGTAACAGGCCGGCATGTCCTTGACGATGATGCGGAAACCGAACACATCGTGCACCTGCGCGAAGGACAGGTGTTTTTCACGCATTTTCCGGTACACCGAGTGCAGGTGTTTTTCGCGGCCCTGCACCTGCGCTTCCAGTTTGAAATCCCCCAGCCGGCGTTCGATGCCTTCCAGCACCTTGCTGACGCCTTCGCGGCGGTTGCCGCGCGCGGTGCGCACCGCTTTGGCCAGCACGCGGAAACGATCCGGGAACAGGTGCTGGAACGCCAGGTCTTCCATTTCCTGGTAGATGCTGTTCAGCCCCAGACGATTGGCGATGGGGGCGTAGATTTCCAGGGTTTCGCGCGCGACGCGCTGGCGTTTCTGCGGGTTCACGGCGTCCAGCGTGCGCATGTTGTGCAGACGGTCAGCGAGCTTGATCAGCATCACGCGCACATCGCGCGCCATCGCCAGCAGCATTTTGCGGAAATTTTCGGCCTGCGCCTTTTCCTGGCTGTCGAATTCGATGCGGTCGAGTTTCGACACGCCATCCACCAGCTCGGCGACGGGGCGGCCGAATTGTTCGGCGATCTGGTTTTTGGTGACGTCGGTGTCTTCGACAACGTCGTGCAGCAGTGCTGCGGTCAGCGCCTGTGCATCAAGATGCCATTGCGCGAGGATGCTGGCGACCGCCAGCGGATGCGCGATGTAGGGCTCGCCGGATTTGCGGAACTGCCCCTGGTGCGCCGACTCGCTGAAGTCGTAGGCGGCCTGGAGTTGCGACAGATCTTCGGGCTTCAGGTATCCCGACCACTCCTTGAACAACGCGGAAGCGGTGAGCGGTGCGGCAACGATGGGGCGGGCTGAGGCGGTCATGCGTCCGCTGTAGTCTGCCGTCCGCGTTCAGGAGCAACGCCTCAGCCGGAGGCGTGTGCGGCCTGTTACGTCGGGCTTTTGTTGAGGATGTCTGCGCCGTATTTTCCCGCTGCGAGTTCGCGCAGCGCAATCACGGTCGGTTTGTCGCGGGTTGCATCGATCATCGGCTGGGCACCGTTCGCCAGCAGCCGGGCGCGATAAGTGGCCGCCAGCGTCATGTCGAAACGGTTGGGGATGATTTTCATGCAGTCGTCTACAGTGATGCGGGCCATATGGTTTCCTACTTGAGTCGTTTGATCAGTGCGGGATGCCGGTTCAGCTGGCGCGGGGTGCGCAAACGTTCGGCGCGGATCACATCCTGAAGTTCGGATGCGGCCGCCCGGAAGTCGTTGTTGATAATAACATAATCGAAGTCCGTAACGTGGGCGATTTCCTCGCGCGCGTTGGTCAGACGCAGCGTGATCACATCCGCGGAATCCTGGCCGCGGCTGTTCAGGCGCTGCATCAACGCTTCGAACGAGGGCGGCAGGATAAAAATGCTGATGGCGGCCGGCATCAGCCTGCGCACCTGGGCGGCGCCCTGCCAGTCGATTTCAAGAACGATGTCGACATCGGCGGCCATTTGCGTCTCGACCCATTTGCGTGATGTGGCGTAACGGTTGTCGTGCACCAGCGCTGACTCCAGGAAATCGCCGGCCAGCGCCATGCGCTCAAATTCGGCCACGCTGACAAAATGATAGTGGCTGCCGTTGACTTCACCCGGTCGCGTTGGTCGCGTGGTGTACGACACCGATTTGCGGATGCCGCGGTCAGCTTCGAGCAGCGCGCTTACCAGGCTGGTTTTGCCGGCGCCGGAGGGCGCGCTGACGATGTAGAGATTGCCGCTCATGCTGAAGGTTGCTGCTCTTGTATTACTGAAATTGCCGGGTATACCCACATTGACGGGGGCTCTTGGATACTGCACTTGAGGCTAACAGGAGGTGTCACGAGCAGCAAGCGTCGTGCGCAGTCGACTACGGCGTAGCGGGCAGATGTCCGGGCGCCAGCCTTGCGCTATGTCAGCAGTCTGTCGGACAGGATCATCAGGAAAACCCCTGCCACTATGCTGGTCGTCGCGATGCGGCGATTGTTGCCGCGATGCATTGCGGGGATGATTTCGTGACTGATCACGAACAGCATGCCGCCGGCGGCAAACGCCAATCCCCAAGGCAGCATGCCGTGCATGGTGGAGACCATGCTGGCGCCGAGGAGCCCGCCCAGTGGTTCGACCATGCCGGTCAGCAGCGCGATGCAGAACGCCCTCGCAGGCGACAGGCCGATGCTCAGTAATGCGATGGCGATCACCAGACCTTCAGGCATGTTTTGCAGCGCGATGCCCGCGGTCAGCGCATTGGCGCCGGCCGTGCCGTTTCCCTGCGCGACACCAACGGCAAGACCTTCAGGGAAGTTGTGCAACGTGATGGCGAGCACGAAAAGCCACGCCCTGGAGAGTCCAAGCAGGTCAGCCTGCACGCTGTCTTCGTGTTGTCCGTGCAGCAGAATCCGGCCAATCATGAACAGGAACGCGGCACCGAGCGCGAGTCCGGTCGCGACAATCAGGCTGCCGCCGATCGTGCTGCCGGTCTGCGCCGTTCCGGCTTCGAGAGCCGGCGCAATCAGCGATACAAAGCTGGCGGCGAGCATGACGCCGGCGCCGAATCCGAGCAGGCTGTTCTGCGCATTCCCGGAGATTCGCCGCAAGAACAGCGCTGGCATTGCCCCGGCACCGGTGGCGAGGGTAGTGAACAGCGTGGCCGTCAACGCCGCCCCGATGGCGGAGTTCTGCCAGCCTTCGTCGCCTGAGACAACCGCGATCAGGGCCAGCAAGGACCCGGCAGAGAGTGTCAGCCAGGGACCGTTGCCCGCGGCCCAGCGATGCATGCGCATCACCGGCCCGGTCATTTGCCGATCCGCAACCGGTTCGGTGACGGGGCTGCCGGGCATTACGGGCGCACCCCCATCTTGTATTTCGGGCCAACATCGGTCTTGAGCCGGCCCTGCGCTGCATTGAAAAAGCGGCACAGGTACTGGCGGGTATCGCGTGGGTCAATGACATCCTCGACTGCAAAAGCTTCGGCGGTCAGTATCGGAGAGGCGTAGCGTCGCAGTTCGGTTTCGATTTCGGCCTGCTTTTGCTGCGGATCCGGCGCGGCCTCAATCTCGCGCCGGTATGCGGCGGCGACACCGCCCTCCACCGGCAGCGAGCCCCATTCTGCAGACGGCCATGCGAGCTTGAGGTCGAGGCCGTTCTTGTCATTGGTGCCCATTCCGGCCATGCCGTAGCATTTGCGGATCACCACCGTGACCACCGGCACGCTGACCTGCAGACCGGCGTACACGGTGCGCATGCCTTCGCGCAAGGTTGCTGCGGCTTCGGCTGCGGTGCCCACCATGAAGCCGGGCACATCGACCAGATAAATCAGCGGGATGTGGAAGTTGTCGCAGAGATCGACAAAATGGGTCTGCTTCCTTGCCGCTTTGACGTCCATGGCGCCGCCGAGCACCATCGGGTTGTTGGCCACAACGCCAACGACCTGACCGCCGATGCGGGCCAGGCAGGTGATCACGGATTTGCCGAAGGTCGGCTGGATTTCAAACAGCGAGTCGCGATCGAGTATCAGCGACATCAGCTTGCGCATGTTGTAGGGCTGGCGACGTTCGCGGGGCACGATCGAGAGCAGAGCCTCCTCGCGCCGGTCGACGGGGTCGTCGTTGGGCAGATGCGGCGGGAGTTCCCACACGTTCTGCGGGAAGTAAGACAGAAATTTGCGGATCTGCAGGAAACAGTCCGCCTCGTTTTCGGCGACGTTGTCAACGGTGCCGGCGAGATCGACGGCCACTTGCGCCCCCCCCAGCGCTTCCTTGCTGACCTTTTCGCCGAGTGCACGCTCCACTACCGGAGGGCCGGCGGCGAAGATCTGACTGGTGTTTTTGACCATGATGGACCAGTGCGACAGGATGGCGCGCCCGGCGGGACCGCCGGCCGCCGTGCCAAGCACGGCGCTGATCACAGGCACGATGCCCAGCAGTTCAACCGAGCGTTCAAAACCATGCACACCGGGAAACACGGTGTAGCCGCGCTTCTTTGCGGAACTCACGGTGCCACCCGCGCCGTCGATCAGGTTGATCAGCGGAATGCGGTACTGGCAGGCCAGATCTTCGACGAAACCGCCCTGGCCGCCTTTGCGCCGCTGGCCGCCCCAACTGGTGCCGCCGCGCACGGTGAAATCCTCGCCGCCGATGGCAACCGGTCGTCCGGCCACGCTGCCCAGTCCCATCACGTAAGGCGCGGGCACCACTTTCAGCAGATTGCCCGCAGCGTCGCGCACGGCATTGCCGGTCAGCTTGCCGACTTCCTGAAAGGAACCGGGGTCGAGCGCCGTCTCGATGCGCTCACGGATGGTCAGGCGGCCTTGCTCGTGGTGACGCTTTACCGAGGCTTCACCGCCCAGTTCTTCCGCCCAGCGGTAGCGCTGCTGAATTTCGTCGGTTTCGGGTTTCCAGGTCATGGTCTGTTTCTAGATGTTTTTAAGATATTTTTCTTCGATGGTGCGCCAATATGCGGAGTTGACCGCCGTTTCGCGGTCATTGAAGGTGGCGAGTTCGCTTTCAACCGATTCCGTGTTGCCGTCGCGCCTTAGCACGGACAGCACGCGGATGGCCGCCGCGATCGCAGCGCGGTGTGTCTGCGACGGATAGATGCCCAGTCGGTAGCCCATGGCTTCGAGTTCCTGCGCGGGCAGCGCCGGAGTCTTGCCGCCCTCGAAGATGTTTGCAACCGCCGGTTTGGACAGGGCGGGTGGTATTGCCGCAAGCTCCTGTATCGACTGCGGGGCTTCGACAAACGCCAGATCGGCGCCCGCCTCGAGATAGGCGTGCATGCGGTCGATCGCAGCCGCCAATCCTTCGCCGGCACGCGCGTCGGTGCGCGCGATGATCAGCATATCGGTGTCGCGGCGCGTATCGACGGCCGCCATGATCTTGCCCGTCATTTCTGCCGTGTCGACCAGCACCTTGCCCTCGTAATGACCGCATTTCTTGGGTGATATCTGGTCTTCGAGGTGAAACGCCGCGACGCCGGTTTTTTCGTACTCGCGCACGCTGCGCACCACATTGACCGCATTGCCGTAACCCGCGTCCATGTCGGCGATGACCGGGATGTCCACCGCTTCCACCGTGCGGCCGATCCATTGCACGACCTCGGTCATCGTCAGCAGGCCGATGTCGGGGTAACCATTGGCGCGGGAATAGCCGCCGCCGGTGAGGTAGACCGCGGAGAATCCCGCGTTCTGCACCAGCCGGGCGGTGAGCGTGTCATAAGCGCCGGGCGCGATGACGTAGCCGGGCGCATCCATCATTTGCCGGAATTGTTTGCGTGGGTTGATCATCGCCTCGCCTCCTCCTGCTGGTTCAGCCGCTGCCTGAGTACATAGTGCAGGATGCCGCCATGTCGGTAATAGCGGACCTCCTGTCGCGTGTCGAGCCTGCATAACACATTGATTTTATGCAGTATTTTTAAACCTTTCCGGATGTGGACCGGCAGCGTTGCGCGTGCCTCGAGTTCGCCCTCGAGCTCCAGGACATCGATTTCCTCGCTGCCGTCCAGTCCCAGCGTCTTGCGTGTGGCGCCGGCGGTGAACTGCAGCGGCAGCACGCCCATGCCGACCAGATTGGAGCGATGGATGCGCTCGAAAGATTCGGCGAGTAATGCGCGCACGCCGAGCAGCCGCGGTCCCTTCGCCGCCCAGTCGCGCGACGAGCCTGCGCCGTACTCGGTGCCGGCGATGACCACCAGAGGCACCTGGCGTTTGCGGTAGCGCTGCGCCGCATCGAATATCGACATCGCTTCGGCTTCCGGATGCAGCAGCGTGCGGCTGCCTTCCACTCCAGGCGTCATTTCGTTGCGGATGCGTATGTTGGCAAAGGTGCCGCGCATCATGACGTCGTGATTGAGCCGGCGCGCGGCGTAGTTGACGAAGTCCGCAGGCTTGATACCGATGGATTGCAGGTAATCCGCAGCCGGTGTTCCGGTCGATATCGCACCGATAGGAGAAATGTGATCGGTGGTCAGCATGTCGCCGAACATCGCCAGCACGCGCGCACCGCGGATGTCGCTTGCCGGTGGCGGCATTGCGCCGAAGTCGTCAAAGAAGGGCGGGCGCCGGATAAATGCGCTGTCGCTGTCCCAGGCGAAATTGGCGCCGCCGGCCGACTTTATCTTGTGCCACTCGGCAGGACCTTCCTCAATGTTCGCGTAGCGCTGGCGAAACAGCGCTGGCGCCAGCGTGTTGCTGATCATGCGCTGGATCTCGGCATCGTCGGGCCAGATATCGTGCAGGAAAACCGGATTACCGTCGCGGTCGATGCCCAGCGCCTCGGTGCTGAGGTCCTTGCGGATGCTGCCAGCCAGCGCATAGGCAATCACCAGCGGCGGCGACGCCAAAAAATTGGCGCGGACAGCAGGATGTATGCGGCCTTCAAAATTGCGGTTGCCTGACAACACGGCGCAGGTTGCGAGGTCGTGCGCTGCGATGGCCGCCGCCAGCGGCGCATCCAGCGGTCCGGAGTTACCCATGCAGGTCATGCAACCATAACCGGTGATGTCGAAGCCGAGCGCCGCCAGTGGTTCGAGCAGGCCGTTCTTTTCGAGATAGTCGGCAACCACCAGCGAGCCCGGCGAGAGCGAGGTTTTTACCCATGGCGCAACGCGCAGTCCGCGGGCGACGGCGTTTCGGGCCAGCAACCCCGCGCCGATCATCACCGACGGGTTGGAGGTATTGGTGCAACTGGTGATCGCGGCAATCACCACGTCACCGTCATGCACCTGGTAGGCGTGTTTGTCGGTCTTGACCGCGATGGTTGCGCCGCGGCCGGGGTAGGCGGTATCGAACACGGCCCGGGTATCGGCGAGGCGGGTGCGCTCATGCGGCCGCCGCGGGCCTGCGATGGAAGACTCGATTGCCGCGAGATCGATGTCGATGATCAGGCTGTATTCCGGCAGCGGGAGCGTGGCGTCGCGCCACAGACCCTGGGCATGCGCGTACGCCTCGACCAGTGCGATCTGCTGCGCGTCGCGGCCGGTCAACCTCAGGAAGTCGAGCGTCACCGCATCGATCGGAAAATAACCCATGGTGGCGCCGTATTCAGGCGCCATGTTGGCGATGGTGGCGCGTTCCGGCAGCGCCAGTGCGTCAACGCCGGATCCGATGAATTCAACGAACTTGCCGACCAGCTTGTGCTGTCGCAGTACCTGGGTGATGGTCAAGGCAAGATCGGTGGTGGTCACTCCAGGGCGCGGCCCGGCGTTGAGGCGCACCCCGACGACTTCGGGGATCAGCAATGAGACCGGCTCGCCCAACGCCGCGGTGCCGCCTTCGAGACCGCCAACCCCCCAGCCGACGACGCCCAGGCTGTTGATCATGGGGGTGTGGCTGTCCATGCCCAGCACCGAGTCGGGATAAGCCGTGACCCGACCGTTTTCGCTGCGGGTCCATACCACCTGCGCGAGATGTTCGAGGTTGATCTGGTGGCAGATGCCGACACCCGGCGGAATCAGGCGCATGTTATGAAAGGCCTGGCTGCTCCAGCGCAGGAATTCGTAACGTTCGCGATTGCGCTCGAACTCCAGCGCCATGTTGCGGGCATAGGCATCGGGTCTTGCCGTGACGTCAGCCATGATCGAGTGGTCAACGATCAGGTCCACCGGCTGCAGCGGATTGATGCGTTGCGGGTCGCCGCCAAGCCGGACCATGGCATCGCGCATTGCCGCCATGTCGCCCAGCAACGGAATACCTGAAGCTTCGACCATCATCACCCGCGCCGGGGTAAAGCCGATTTCCCGCGTTGAGCTGCGCGTGGCGAGCCAGGCGGACAAGGCGCTGATGTCCTCTGCTGCGGCACCGTGGCGCAGCAGGTTCTCGAGAACGATCTTCAGCGTGTAGGGCAGGCGCGAGAGGCCTGCGAGTCCCAGCGCTTCGGCCGCGCGCAGGCTGTAATAGTCGTAGCGTTTGCCGCCGACCTCTAGCGTTTTAAGTGTTTCTTTGTGTTCAAAGCGCATTACGAACCCCCGCCCGCTAGAAACTGGTCGGCCACGACGCCAGCAAATGGCGTCCGACGCCCTTGCTGTGGCGCAACTGATGCACGTCGAGCATGCGGATCAGGTAGTCGCGCGTCTGTTCGGGCCGGATCACGTCCTGCACCGCATAGATCGAGGCGATGTCGTAGACGGAGTTGTCTTTCTGCATGATCCGCTGCTGTTCCTCAAAGCCCGGATCACCGGGTTTAAGTCCGGCCACGACCGTAACTGCGTAGTTCGGATCCATGAAGCTGATTTCTGCGGTCGGCCAAGCCAGGAACTCATCCGAGTTTCGACCGCCGCCCATGTTGATATAGGCTTGGCCATAAGTCTTGCGCACCAGCACCGTGAGCTTGGGCACGCTCACCAGTGCCAGTGCATTCATGAAATTCATGATTTTTCCCGGCGCGCGCTTGCGTTCAGCCTCAACGCCGATCGAGAAGCCCGGGGTATCCACAAAAAACAGGATGGGGATGTTGTAGGAATCGCAGAGCACGAGGAAGCTGACGATCTTGTCGCAGGCATCGGCATCCAGCGCACCGCCCTTGAACAGCGGATTGTTGGCGATTACGCCTACGGTCTTTCCGCCCAGCCGTGCCAGCGCGGTGACGCTGGTCTTGCCGAAGCGCCCCTTGAGTTCGAACCAGCTGTCCTGATCGGCGATGCATTGCAGGACCTTGCGCATATCGTAGACCTGGGTGCGCGACTCCGGCAGCAGTTTGAGGATGTCCGCGCTGCGCTCGCCCGAGCCCGCGGGCACCGGCGCGACCGGGGGCGCTTCGCTGCTGTTTGCCGGCAGGTAGGACAGGAAAGCCTTGATCGCGTCCAGCGCCTGTTCATCAGTGTCAACCACCTGATCGGCGAAACCGGTGATCTCGGCATGGACGCGCCAGCCGCCAAGCTCCTCGGCCTCAACCGTCTGGTTCATTGCCAGCGAGGCCAGCAGCGAACTCGATACTGCAATGATCGCGCCCTTACGCATGACGTTGAAATCGGCGAGCACGCAGTACCAGGTCGAGGAGCCGTAGCAGAGCCCCAGCGCAGCCGACACCCACGGACTTTCGCGCTGGCGCAGGTATTGCTGCGAATCCTGACCGAGCAGGGTTCCCATGCCGCGTGCCCCCATATTGTCCGGCAACCGGGCGCCAGATGACTCTCCCAGCATAATCAACGGGATGCCGCGACCGGCCGCAGTGCGCTTCATGTGGCCGATTTTTTTCATGTTGACCGCTGCGCTGGAAGCGCCCATCACCGTGAAGTCATTCGCGACCACTGCGGATTCACGACCGCGAATCTTCCCGAAACCGGCTATCTTGCCGTCAGCGGCCGAGCGCGCCGCATCCTCCGCCACGATGGAAGTGGCCAGCAGGCCGGACTCGACGAAGGTGTCGGGATCGCACAGATAGGCGATGCGTTCGCGGGCATTGAGAATGCCGGCGGCACGTCGCTTCGCCAGTTTCTCGGCGCCGCCCATGGACAGGGCCTGTCCGCGCCGCCGCTCCAGTTCATTCAGCAAGTCATCATATGGCATGCGGCGCCCCGGTCATCTGGAATGGAATTTCAGTTTCCTGCAGTCTGGTGGTCACAGGCGATGATGCCCCTGGACTCCAGTGCGCTGATCTCGTCATCGCTCAGTCCCGAAACTTCACGCAGCACATCGCGCGTGTCCTGGCCGATACGGCGACCGGCGTGGCGGATTTTTCCCGGATTTGCGGACAGCCGCGGCACGACCGCGGGCATGGTGACGCTGCCCAGTTCATCGCAGGGGACTTTTTCCAGCATGCCGCGCGCCGCGTAATGCGGATCATTGAAAATATCCTCGACGGTGTAGATCCGGGCGGCTGGAACATTCGCGGCATGCAGCCGCTCTTCAAGTGCGCTGCAATCGTGCTGCAAAGTCCATTCGGAGATGATGGCGTCCAGCGCATCCTCGTTTCTGGCACGGTCGATTGCCGCCGCATACAAGGGATCTTTGGCAAGCTCCGGGCGGTCTATTGCAGCAGCCACGCGCCGGAATACGGCGTCGCTGGCGGCGGTAATGTGGATGTACTGCCCGTCGCGGGTGGGGTATTGATTGTTGGGGGCGACGCCCGGCAGTCTCGCCCCGGCGCGCATCGCGATGGCCTGGAGTTTCTCGTAGGCCGGGATGTGCGGCTCCATGAAGCTGAAGGCGCCTTCATAAAGAGCGGCGTCGATGATTTGCCCCTTGCCAGTCTTGTGACGGACTTCAAGCGCAAACATTGCGCCCAGCGTGGCGTAAAGACCGGTGATGTAATCGGTCAGTGAGCTGGCGGTACGGCTGGGTGGCCGGTCCGGGTCGCCGGTCAGGTGCCTCAGGCCGCTTACCGATTCACAGATGGCGCCGTATCCCGGCCGCTCGCGGTACGGACCGGACTGCCCGTAGCCGCTGATTCGCACCAGGATCAGGCCGGGATTGAGGCGGGCCAGCGAGTCGTAGCCTAGACCCCATTCCTCCAGCGAACCCGGGCGGAAGTTCTCGACCAGAAAATCCGACTTGGCCGCGAGATTGCGCACGATTTCCCGACCCTCGTCGGTGCGCAGATTGACGCTGATCAGCCGCTTGCCACGAAAAATGCTCGCCGCGTATAGGGAGACCCCCTGATAGTGTCTGCCCATCGAACGTACCGGGTCGCCGTCGGTGGGTTCGACCTTGATCACTTCCGCACCGAAATCGGCAAACAGGCGGCCGCAGAACGGGCCAGCAACCGTGGAGCCGAGTTCAAGTACGCGATAGCCGCTGAGTGGTGGTGTGCCGGGCAAAGTCAAATTCGATCTTTAAAGGACGAAGCTCTGGAAGCGTTCGAGGAATTCACGTGAGGAGCGGATATTCCTGCGCTTGAGTTTCTCGGCGAGTGCTGCATCGCCTTTGCGCATGGCGGCGAGTACTGCGCGGTGCTGTTTCAGGCCTTCCGCGGCGCGACCGGGAAGAATGATGATGCGGCGCATGATTTCGCGTGTCTTGTCGTTGATGCTGTCGAGCATTTCCGCAAGCACCGGATTGTGCGCAGCCTCGGCCGTGCGCCGTCTTACCAATTCCAGCTTGCCGATGTATTCCTCGTACTCCCCGTTCCTGACATGCCGCTCCATGTCGCGGCCGAACTGGACGACCAGGTCCTGCCACGATTCCGGTTTCGAGTTCTGCACTGCGAGCCTTACGCACAGTCCTTCGAGGATTTCGCGGACCTCGTAGATGGCGAACATCTGCGTGAGATTCAGCCTTACCACTTCGGCGCCGCGATTGGGGATGCGCTGGATCAGGCCGCGGCTTTCCAGTGCGCCGAAGGCTTCGCGGACGCGCGCGCGCGACACATTGAATTCCCCGGCAATGTCGTTTTCCAGAAGCTTGGCGCCCGGCTGATACTCGTGCTGCGCGATGCGCTCACGCAGCACCTTCACCAGGTCGTTGACGCTGTTGCGGGGGATGTGTTGGGCTATCTTGGCCAAGATATATACAAGGTGAAAAACAGGGTGAAAATTCTGTCAATAAGACCGTCGAAAACGGATGCTGTGGATCGCTGCCGCCACCTTGTCCGGGATGCGGCTGCGACCGGCCGGCATCAGCGACCGACCAGCATCAGCGCTTCTTGTGCGCTTTCTTGTAGAACGCTTTCTCGACGGTTTCGCGTTCGATGCGGTAGTAGTCCTCCAGCCCGATCAGATCCTCGACCTGTTTGCGTGCGGTCACAAACTCCTTCTCGCTGATCCCGGTGTAATCCCCGGTTTTGCGCAGCTCGGTGAGGGCCTTGCGCATGAAGTGGAACTGCACACCCACGGCGAGAATCGCGTCGATGCAGCCCGCGTAACCCATGTCCTTGAGTTGGGCGAAGGAGTACAGCGGGCGTCCGTCGCGATTGCCGCGGCTCTGGACATAAACCATGGGCAATTTGCAGGCCTTTGGTGTTTTCCTCGTTTCTTCCGGTGTTCGAGGGAATATCAGCCCCATGTCGGCGCCCTGGTCACGCGCGAGATTGATGCGCTTGACTGCTTCCTTGAAGCCCTGATCGCGACAGGCATCGGAGCGCGCGATGATGACGAAATCCTTGTCAATTTCATCGCGCTGCCTGCACGCCAGCCTGATTTTGTCGCGGAACTCATCGATCGGGATGTTGTGTGCCACATACGAATGGTAATGAGCCCGTTTGGGATATAACTGATCTTCGATGTGGATGCCCGCGATGCCTGCGCGTATACACTCCCGGACCGTGCGCATGGTATGCAGCGGTTCGCCCCAGCCGGCGCCGGCATCCATGACCACAGGGATGTCCACAGCCTGCGCCATGTTGCTGGCGACGGTGATCTGTTCGTTCATCGTAAGCAGGGGCTCGCTGATGGTCGTGCTGCCGCCGGTGACGAAGCCGCCGTTATAGACGCTTTTGAAACCGACGCTTTGCGCGAGCTTCGCTGATATGGGGTCATATGCGGAAGGCAGTTCGAGAAACTCGCCGCGCTTTACCATTGCGCGCAGCTTTGCTGTGGCTTTTTTCATGGTGTCCTCTTCTCTCTGCTTTATTGAACCGTGATCCCGGCCTGCTTGATGACCTGTTCCCAGCGGGCCATTTCATCCACGATCTGTTTGGCGAACTGTTCTGGCGGGTTGCCCCCCGGGTTGAATCCGCGGCCATCGAGGAATTTCTTCATGTCCTCGCGTGCCAGGGCCTTGGTGATTTCACTGTAAAGGCGGGAGATGATGGTCGGTGCGGTTTTTGCCGGCGCCATCAATCCGTACCATGTGACCACTTCAAACCCAGGCAGGGTTTCGGCCATGGCAGGGATATTGAATTGTTTGAGCGCGGGGACGCGTTCCAGGCAACTCGTCCCCAGCGCCCGCAGCTTGCCGGATTGAATCAGCGGCATCAATCCGGGAACGCTGCTGAAAGTGATCATTACGTGTCCCCCCGCAAGGTCGGAGAGCGAAGCACCGGTACCTTTGTATTGAACGATCAGAAAGTCGATCTTGCCCATCTGTTTGAGCAACTCCCCGGACAGATGAGAAGGTTGCCCTGCACCCGATGCCGACATGACCAGTTGTCCGGGGCGGCTTTTGGCCAGATCAATCAGTCCTTTCACGCTTTTTGCGGGTAGTGAGGGATGCACGGCGAGCAAACTGCAAGCAGTGGCAGCCATGGTCACCGGCACGAAATCCTTCAGCGTGTCGTAAGGCAGCTTGTAGAGCCAGGGGTTGGTGGTGAGTGCATTGGTCGTCATCAGCAGTGTATAGCCATCGGCAGGGGCTTTCGCCACGATCTCCGACCCGATAATGCCATTGGCGCCGGTCCTGTTTTCAATGACGAGCTGCTGTCCGAGACTATCGGTCATTCTCTGGGCCAGTGCCCGGGTGACAGTGTCAGTGCCACCGCCAGCGGAGTACGGGACGATGATGCGTATGGCCTTTTCCGGATAGGGTTGAGCGAGGGCCGCCGGCAAGCCGAAGCCGCTCGATACCACTGCGATTAGCGTGATCGATGCTGTTGTGAGTTTGTGCATGGTCTCCTCCAGATTGATGTTAGTTGTTTCCCACCATTTTTGGCCGCTTTTTTCCCTGTTTTCATCCATCCACGTTCGTGCGCGAAACAATTTTCTGATTCGAGGCTGGCCGTGCAGGATAAATTGCTGGTCCAGATCGTAGATGTTGTCAACAAAGAAAATTACAATTATGTATACTCTATCAAAATAATCTGCATCTGGTAATAAAAATTAAAAAAATCCTGCTGCAAAAATGGATGGTCGATGCGGATTCTGAATGCGATCGCGAACGGGACGTTCTGAGATAGGGAGGTGGTAATGGAAGATCATTCTCGACGCAAAGCATTGAATTTCCATGCTCTGCTGTTTGCCGTGTTGAGTTTGTTTTTGGCTGTACCCGCAGCAGCACAATGGAAGCCTGAAAAGAAAGTGGAGTTTGTCATTGGCACGGGTGCTGGCGGCGTGCTCGATATTACCGCGCGACATATACAGCGTATCTGGAACGGAGCAGGCATCGTGACGGAGCCCGTCGTCGTCGTGAACAAACCGGGCGGTGGATTGTCGATCGCACTGGGCTATCTCAATCAACAGGTGGGTGACAGCCATTACCTGTCCGTTGTGTCGGGCATCATTTTTTCCAACCACCTGACCGGGAAATCTCCTTACGCCTATACCAGTTTCACGCCGATCGCGGTACTGTTCAGTGAATCCACGGTGTTTGCTGTTAATTCGGGATCTTCGATACGGAACGCCGACGAACTGATGGCACGTTTGCGCAAAGATCCTCATGGCCCCAGTTTCGCCGTGGGCAGTACCTTGGGCAGTGTTACCCATATCGCAGCCGCGCTGGTGGGCAAGGCGGCTGGTGCCGATGTCAGAAAAATAAAGGCTGTGGTTTTTAACTCCTCGGGTGAATCGGTAACTGCGGTAATGGGCGGGCATGTGGACGTGATGGTTGCTGCGGCGCAACTCGCGGTTCAGCACGCGCAAACGGGAAAATTGCGGGTGGTCGCCACAGCTTCAGCGCAGCGCCTGCCGGGCATTCTCGCGGAAGTTCCAACCTGGAAAGAGATGGGGGTCGACGCCGTTGTCGCGAATTGGCGCGGTGTGATCGGTCCGCGAGACATGAAGCCGGAACAGGTTGCCTACTGGGCGAGGGCTTTCGAGCGGGCGGTGGAAAGCGCAGAATGGAAAACTGAAGCAGAGCGAACCTTCAAGGAGCGCTTGTTTTTACAGGGGGCAGAAGCGAAGAGTTTTTTCGATGCTGATAACGCGAACACCAGGACCATGCTGACTGAATTCGGCATGATTAAACCTTGATGTTGAAACTCAGGCTGCAAAGCCCTATCGTCAGGGTATCGCGCCATTCATATCCACCAGATTTCTGGAGTCAATAACATGGACTTGCCTGAGCAGCCACAGAACAGCAGGAACAGTAGCTCTCTCAAAGTGATCGATTGCGACGTGCATCCCTACGTCAAGGATGGCATCAAGTCGGTCTTCCCGTACATGCCGGAGGCTTGGAAGCAGCGATTCATACGCAAGAACGCGCACGTGAGTTCGCATGCCCGGCCGCTCAAATACGAGCACCCGAACGGCAATGTAAACCGTGTCGATGCCCGCCCGCCGTGCGGGGGAATTTCAGGCTCTGATCCACATTTTCTGGTCAAGGATCTGCTCGAAAAGAACAAGATACAACACGCGGTGCTGAACTGCCTGCAGACCGGATCACTGTGCAGCACGCTCGCCGGAACCGACGAGTCTGTGGTCCTTTGCTCGGCCTTCAACGATTTTCTCGTTGATCAGTGGCTTACCGTGGACAACCGGCTCAAGTTCGCCATGTCGGTGCCGTCACAGGATCCGCAGGCCTCGGCTGCGGAGATCCGCCGCCTTGGCAAACATCCGCAGATTGTGGCGGTGTCGCTGCCACTGCTGAATATCTTGATGGGTAACCGCTACTGGTGGCCGATTTATGCGGCAGCGCAGGAAATGGACCTGCCGATTCTCGTTCACGTTACCGGGCCGGACAGCATTTTCTACGGCCCGCCGATTTCCGCAGGCGGAATTCCGGACTCTTACGTTGAACGTTATGTCACGCTGTGCCAGGCCGGGGAGTCGAGCGTAAACAGCCTGGTGTTCAGCGGCGTGTTCGAGAAATTTCCACGCCTGAAGGTGATCTTTGTTGAATACGGGTTCCTCTGGCTGTTGCCGCTGCTGTGGCGGATGGACCGCACCTGGCGCCAGCTGCGTCACGAAGTGCCCTGGGTGAAAAAGTCGCCGGTGGAGTACGTGCACAAACACATACGCTTCAGCACGCAACCCTTGGACGAGCCGCGCGAGCCAAAAGATCTCGACAAGCTGATTGAGTTGATGGGTTACGACCAGCTCTGCTTCAGCACGGATTACCCGCACTGGGATAACGACATGCCGGGCCAGTCTTTGAGGGGGCTGCCGAAGGCGGAGCGGGAGAAAATATTCTGGGATAACGCGTATTCCACTTTCAGGATGCGCTGAGGCAACGGTTCGCGGTACAGCGGGCGTTTTTTGAGATATCCGGGAAAGCGCTATCCGGAATGCAGGGAGTGATCCAGTCATGAGCAAGGAAAAGAAACACGTTACGGTCGGCAAGATTGCTGATTTTCCAGAGGGGAAATGCACGATCGTCGAGATTGATGGCAGGGAAGTCGGCATAGCCCGGCTGAAAAACGGGGAGTACCGTGCGGTTCGCAATCAATGCCCGCACAAGGGCGCGCCAGTCTGCAAGGGCTTTATTTCGGGAACCATGGTTCCCGGCGCGGTCGGTGAACTCGTTTACGCCCGTGATGGCGAAATCCTGGTATGCCCTTGGCATGGTTATGAATTTGACCTCGACACGGGCGCAGTGATTTACCAGGAATCGCCGGTAAAACTGCTCATGTATCCGGTGGAAATCCGGAACGGCGAAGTCGTCGTAACAGTTTAGTGATGGACTGGTTCGCCGCAATTCACGGCATGCCGTTTTGCAGGCAGCGGCATCCCAGGGGCGGCAAGGCCGGTGCCCCGGGTGAGACTGGCGCCACCGTCAGGCGCACTGCAGGCTCGGTGTTCTGGCTGGCCGGATGCGCCGTTGTGGCAGTGCAGGTTCTGCTGGCCGGTTTTGCCTGCGCGCAACAGAAATACCCCTCCCAGCCGGTGCGCATCATTGTTCCTTATGCGCCGGGCGGCGGCGCTGACGTGATGGCGCGATTGATTGCGCAAAAGACATCGGAGTCATTGCGTCACCCGGTGGTTGTCGAGAATCGGTCGGGGGCAAGCGGCATGATGGGCTCCGAATTTGTGGCGCGCGCTGCGGCCGACGGCTATACGTTTGCCTTTGTGTCCAGCGCCTATACCACCGCTGCCGCACTTCATGCCTTTCCCTATGACCCAATTGATGACATAACGCCTATCATCATGGTGGGCGAGGCGAGTTCGCTCGCTGTTGTGCATCCCTCTGTTCAGTTGAAAAGCGTCAAGGCCCTGGTGGCATATGCCAAGGCCAATCCGGGAAAACTGAACTATGGGACGGGCGGCACAGGTGGTTTCTCGCACCTCATCGTGGAACTTTTCGAGTTTCTGGCGGGAACCCGGATGACGCATATCCCGTATAAAGGCACGGGACCGGCCCTGAATGACCTGCTCGGCGGGCAGCTGGATGTCATTTTTGGCAGCACCCCCTCGACGGTGCCCTATGTGAAGTCGGGTCGACTCCGGGCGCTTGGAGTCACGTCAAAAAAACGCTCCGAACTGCTACCCGAGGTGCCGACGATCGCAGAGACTGTCCCCGGCTACTATGCCCCGCTGCTCTATGGCCTGTGGGGTCCTAAGGCTTTGCCCGCCGACATCACGGCGTTCTGGAACAAAGAGATTGCCAGATCATTGCAACTGCCGGAAACAAGAGGCCGCTTGTTGAGCGCAGGAATAGAAATTTCAGGTGGATCGCCGCAGGAGTTTCAGGAGGCGCTCAGAAGTGATATCAATCGCTGGCGAGAGGTCGTAAAGGCAGGAAGAATAAAAGCGAACAATTGAGCGGGTTCAGATCGGCCGTTGCGAGCTTTCCCGGTTTTTGTTTAACCCGGCAAAAGTGTCAGTCATTTCAGTACATTGGGCTTATGAAGATCAGGCTGCTGGGCACCGGCACGCCCACGCCATCCCTGAAGCAAATGTGCTCGGGCCGTGTGATCGAGATCGGCGATGATGTGCTGGTGTTCGATCGCGGCTTTGGTGCGCATCACCGACTGTTCGAGCTCGGCTTGAGGCCACGCGCGGGATGCATTTCTTCTGCAGCCACCTGCATTACGACCACATGGGCGATTACCCGCGGCTGCTGCTCACGCGCTGGGATCAGGGCGCGGGCCGGATACCGGAGCTCAAGGTCTACGGTCCGCCGCCGATCCGCCAGGTCACCGCTGCACTGTTCGAGCAGGGCGGCGCGTTCTGGCCCGATCTGGTTGCGCGCACCGAACATATGTGCAGCGTCGATCTATCACGCACGTGGCGGCACCGGCGAGCGCAAGAAACCGCATCCCGAAGTGACGGAACTGCGGTCCAACGACGTGACGCAGGGCCAGAGCTGGACTATGAAGGCCACGGATGTTGCACATTTCGTCCCGCAACTCGTCTCCTACGGCTTTCGCCTGGACTCCGGGGAGGGGTCGTTCGTTTATTCCGACGACAGCGGACCCTGTGCATCGATGGTTAAACTGTCGCGGGATTGCGATGTGCTTGCGCACATGCGCCACTACATTTCCGGCACCGAATTGTGTCCGGAGATTTGCCGAGTCCTGCACGGGACATCTTGAGCTGGTGCGACTGGCACAGGGCGCGGGTGTAAAAACCGGGTGCTGTCCCAGGTCGCGGAACAAATCGATCAGGCTGGCATGCGCGAAAGGGTGATCCGCGAAATGGCCGAGATTTATCGCGGCAACACCATTTTCGGCGAAGACCTGATGGAGATTCCGGTGCAGGCGGCGGCAGCCGCGAAGTTACTACAAAATATTTTAAAACAGTTATTTACTGTAACTCTGAGTACTGAGCTGCGGGACGGTATGCCAACGTTCCGCGCCATCAGCTGCAATTACAGCGAAGAGCCAGTGCCCCTCGTTCAAATGACGCCGGCGGCGCGCAGACGCTCGAGTTCGGGCACGGCAAGACCGAGTTCACCGTAAACCTCCGCGTTGTGTTCACCGAGCGCTGGCCCGGCGTGGTGCACCGCGCCGGGAGTCGCTGAAAAGCGCGGCACCACGCCCTGCATGCGCACATTACCGAGTTCGCTGTCGTGTACGCGGACAATCGCCTCGCGCGCCGTCAGTTGCGGGTCGGTGAACACTTCGGAGATGTCGTAGATCGGGGAGAAACCGACCTCATGGCGGTCGAGCCGCTCGCGCAGTTCGCCCATGCTGAGCTGGCGTATGGCATCGGAAACGATGGCATCAAGCGCGTTGCTGTGGCGCAGCCGGGAGGGATTGTCGGCAAAACGCGGATCGGTGAGCAGGGTATCCAGTCCCAGCGCCGCGCAGAAGCGTTCGTAGATGCTTTGCGCTGAAATCGCGAGTGACGCCCATTTGCCGTCGCGGGTGACATAGAGGTCGCCGGGCGCGGCGTACTGGCTGTGATTGCCCGAGCGTCCGCGCACCGTGCCAAGCTGGTCGTATTCGATGGCGAGAAAGTCGAGGACACGCAGCATGGATTCGGTCACCGAGCAGTCGATTTCCTGTCCGCGCCGCGCCGGATTTATCTGCAGGTCGTATAACGCCGCCAGCACACCCAAAGCCCCGAACATGCCGCCTACTGCGTCCGAAATCGGATAGCCCAGGTGCAGCGGCGGCCCGTTCTCCTCGCCACAGAGGTGGGTGAAGCCGCTCATTGCTTCAAATATGCGCGCAAATCCCGGCCGGTTGCGGTGCGGACCGGTCTGGCCAAAACCGGTCATGCGCAGGATGGTCAGGCGCGGATTGAGATCGTGCAGCCATTCGCGGGTGATGCCCCAGCGGTCAAGCGTACCGGGGCGGAAATTCTCTACCAGCACGTCCTGCGAGGGGATCAGGCGGGCGAGCAACGCGCGTCCCTCGTCGCGGCGCAGGTCGAGCGTGATACCGCGCTTGTTGCGGTTGGTGACTTTCCACCACAAGGACACGTTTTCCTTGTGTGGCGCGAGGGCGCGCAATGCATCGCCCTTGCCCGGCAGTTCGGTCTTGATCACGTCGGCGCCGAAATCCGCCAGCAGCGTGGCTGCAAACGGTGCGGCAATGATGGTGGAGATGTCAAGCACGCGGAGGCCGGCCAGCGGTCCCTGCGCTGCTGCGTGGTGCTCGGCCGGCATGCTCAACTCTCCAAGGAATGCGCCTGTCAGTCAGATCTTTGCGATCGACTGACAGGCATTTCAGGCCGGCGCTTACTGGGCCTTGATGTTTGCAGCCTTGATCACCTTCCCGTATTTGGCTTTGTCTTCCGCCACGGTCTGGCGCAGGGCTTCCGGCGTGCCGGGATCGATTTCCACCCCGGTGCTGAGCAGGAAATCGACCACTTCCTTGGTGCCGAGGACACGGTTGATTTCACCATTCAGCTTCTTGACGATGCTCTGCGGTGTGCCTGTCGGCAGGAAAAACGCAAACCAGATGTTGGTGTTGAAGTCTTTGTATCCAAGTTCGATCATCGTGGGCACTTCCGGCAGCAAGGCGGCGCGTTTGGTGATGGTCAGTGCCAGCGGGCGGATGCGGCCGGATTTCACGTGGGGAATCGCCGGGCCCATGCCGAGGTAGCCGAACTTCACCTCCTGGCCGCTGACTACCGCGGTCGTTGCCGGCCCGCCGCCCTTGTAAGCGACATGGATCATTTTCAGTCCGGTCATCATGTTCAGCAGTTCTCCGGACAGGTGCATTGGCGTCCCGATCCCGGGGGAACTGAAGGGTATGCCGCCACCCGGCTGCTTCTTCGCGTATGCCACCAGTTCCTTCACGTTCTGCGCCGGCAGTGACGGATGCACGGCGAGCAGGATCGGGGTGATCGTACCCTGCGACACCGGCAGGAAATCGCGTTCGACGTTGTACGGCAGATCCTTGAACAGATGCGGGTTAACGGACATTTCGCGGGTGGAACCCACAAAAACCGTGTGGCCGTCGGGTGTGCTGCGCGCGCTGATCTCGGCGGCAGCGATGCCATTGGCGCTGCCGCGGTTATCCACCACCACCTGCTTGCCCCAGTTTTCGGTGATGCGCTGCGCAACGATGCGCGCGAGGATGTCGGTGTTGCCGCCGGGGGCGTAGGGCACCACCAGACGGATCGGTTTATCAGGGTAGTTCTGCTGCGCAAAACCCGCCATCGGGACCAGCATCGCGCAAACCATCATCAAACATTTCCTCCTCCGGTACATAACGCTCCTCCTTCTGGTTTATCGATCCGCAGCGGTACATTGCCGCGATGCGGTGTCGAAATGATGCGGTGTACCGACAAGTTGGTCGTCGCCCTTGCTGGCGATCTTGTTACCGGTTGTCGCGGAAGGCTGCCATGCATGCCGTGATTCGTCGTGCACTGATGTTTCTTGAACCGCGCGCTCGGCGATGTCCAGTCTAGACGGTAATGCCGGCAACCACAAGATTCGGCGAAGCCGCCGGGGGCTGGCCACATCCGGCGCCTGGTTGTGGCGCACAAGTCAGACGCTACTCGATGTTCTGGATCTGCTCACGCATCTGCTCGATCAGCAGCTTGAGATCCATCGCCACCTGGGTGACGGTGATGTCTGCGGATTTCGAGCCCAGCGTGTTGGCTTCGCGGTTGAGTTCCTGCATCAGGAAGTCGAGGCGTTTGCCCGAGGCGCCGCCCTTGCCGAGGATGCGCTGCAGTTCGTCGAGGTGGGTCGCCAGTCGCGACAGTTCCTCGTCGACGTCGATCTTGTTGATGAACAGCGCGATTTCCTGGCGTACGCGTTCGTCGTCGGCGGAAACCAGCGCCTCCTTCAGCCGCGCGTTCAGCTTTTCCTGGAATGCGGCGATGATTGCCGGGATCCGCGGCTGCACGACCCCGATGCGGGCGCGCATTTCCGTGGCGCGCTCGAGGATCACCGCCGCCAGCTTCGCGCCCTCGCGGGCGCGCGCTGCAGTGAATTCGCGCAGTGCCTCGCGCAGCAGTTCGCCTGCAGTGGCGCGCAATTCATCGGCGGGCAGGTCGTCGGCGCCAAGCATGCCGGGCCAGCGCAGAATGTCGGCCACGCCCAGCGGCCGTGCTTCGGGGAGCGCCGCGCGCGCGCGCGTATTGAGCGCCAGCACCTGCGCGAGCAGTGTGGAGTCGAGTTCCGTGCCGCCCCCCGAGTTGCTGCGCAGTGCGTAGGAGACCCGGCATTCGATTTTGCCGCGGGTCATTGCGCCCGAGATGGCTTCGCGCAGGGCCTGTTCGGCCTGTCGCAGTTCATCCGGCACGCGGAACGAAACATCGAGATAACGGTGGTTGACCGAGCGCAATTCGACGCTGACGGCCCCCCAGGAGAGCTCGCGAGAGGCAGTGGCATAACCAGTCATGCTGTGGATCATGGCGGGAGCTTTATAATGGGAACCCGTGAAACATAGCATATCGAAGGAATACCGTGCGACCCAGCCAGCGTAAACCGGATGAGCTTCGTGCCATCCGCATCACCCGCAATTTCACCTGCCACGCGGAAGGTTCCGTGCTGATCGAGTTCGGCGCCACCAAGGTGCTGTGCACGGCGAGCGTGCTTGAAAAACAGCCGCCACACCTGCGCGGCACCGAACGCGGCTGGGTCACCGCTGAATACGGCATGCTGCCGCGCTCGACCAATACCCGCACTGATCGTGAAGCGGCGCGCGGCAAGCAGTCGGGCCGCACCCAGGAAATCCAGCGCCTGATCGGACGTTCGCTGCGCGCGGTGGTGAGCCTGGAGCGCCTGGGTCAGCGCACCATTCATCTCGACTGCGATGTGCTGCAGGCCGACGGTGGCACACGCACTGCGAGCATCACCGGCGCTTATGTCGCGCTCGCCGATGCGGTGAATTTCCTGATTCGTGAAAAACGCCTGACGGCATCGCCGCTGCGCGAGGCCGTGGCCGCAGTATCGGTCGGCGTCTATAAGGGAGTGCCGGTGCTGGACCTTGACTATGCCGAGGATTCCACCTGCGACACCGACATGAACGTGGTGATGACCGAAGGCGGCGGCATGATCGAAATCCAGGGCACGGCCGAAGGTGCGCCATTCAGCCGCTCTGAAATGCAGGCCATGCTCGACCTCGCGCAGCGCGGCATCGGGCAACTGGTGGTGGCGCAGCGCGCGGCTTTGCAGTAAAACGGCAACTCAGCCACAGAGATTCTCAATACCCCTTTGAGGGGTGCACAGAGGCCACAGAGAAAACCGGGATGAAGCAGGCTTTTTGGTCTTGCCTTTCTCTGTGTGCTCCGTGATCTCTGTGGCTGATAGTTTTTAAAAATGAACAAAATCGTCATAGCCTCCAACAATCCAGGCAAGTTGCGTGAGATCGGCGCAATCCTTGCACCGCTGGCGATCGAGGTGGTGCCGCAGGGCGCATTGGGTGTCAGCGAAGCCGATGAGCCGTACGGCACTTTTGTCGAAAACGCGTTGACCAAGGCGCGCCATGCCAGTCGCGCGACCGGCTTGCCTGCTCTGGCCGATGATTCCGGTGTCTGCGTGCATGCGCTCAGCGGCGAACCCGGCGTACATTCCGCGCGTTACGCGGAAGCTGCAGGCAGCGGGCAGCGCGATGACCAGGACCGGCGCAACAATGAAAAACTGCTGCATGCCCTTGAAGGTGCGACCGATCGCCGCGCGCATTATTACTGCGTGATCGTGCTGCTGCGCCACGCCGACGATCCGCAGCCGCTGATTGCCGAAGCGGAATGGCATGGTGAAATCCTGCCGGCGCCGCGCGGGGAGGGCGGTTTTGGTTACGATCCGCTGTTCCTGATTCCAGAGCTCGGCAGGACCGGCGCCGAATTGCTGCCGGAAGAAAAAAACCGCGTCAGCCACCGCGGCAAAGCGCTGGCGATCCTGGTGGAGCGTTTGCGCACGCTGTCTCCGGCGTAACGCGCCCCCCGTCATGACCACCCGCTCCGCAATCACTCAGCACTCATCGCTGCAGTTCAACACTCTGCCGCCGTTGTCCTTGTACATCCACATTCCGTGGTGTGTGCGCAAATGTCCGTACTGCGACTTCAATTCGCACGAGGCGCGCGGCGTCTTGCCCGAAGATGAATATGTAGCCGCGTTGCTTATTGATCTCGAGGCGGCGCTGCCGCGGGTCTGGGGCCGGCAGGTGCTGACCGTGTTCATCGGTGGCGGCACACCCAGTCTGATATCGGTGCGCGCACTGGATGCCTTGCTCGCAGGGGTGCGCGCGCGGCTGCCGCTGGCGGCGGATGCGGAAGTGACCATCGAAGCCAATCCCGGTACCGTGGAAGCAGAAAAATTCGCCGGTTTCCGTGCCGCCGGCGTCAACCGCCTGTCGCTGGGCGTCCAGAGTTTCAACGACCGGCACTTGTCCGCGCTGGGCCGCATCCATGACGCGGCGGATGCACGTCGTGCCGCGGAACTTGCGCTGCGCAGCTTCGACAACGTCAATCTCGATCTGATGTACGCATTGCCCGGGCAGAGGCCGGATGAAGCCGCTGCCGATATTGCAGCGGCGATTGCGTATGCGCCGCAGCATCTGAGCGCGTACCACCTGACGCTGGAACCGAATACTTACTTTCATCGTTATCCGCCGGCACTGCCCGATGACGACACCGCCGCTGAAATGCAGGACGCGCTGGAGGCGCAACTCGCCGGCGCCGGGTATGAACACTATGAAACCTCCGCCTTTGCCCATGCCGGCCGGCGCAGCAAGCACAACCTCAATTATTGGATGTTTGGCGACTACCTCGGGATCGGCGCCGGGGCGCATAGCAAAATATCGTTTAAAAACAATATATTGCGTGAGTCCCGTGCGCGCCAGCCGAAAGCCTATCTGGCACAGGCCGCCGCCGGGACGGTGATCCCCGAGTCGCGTGAGGTCACGATCGCCGAACTGCCGGGGGAATTCATGATGAATGCGCTACGCCTCAATCAGGGCTTCGACCTGTCCCTGTTTGTCGCGCGCACCGGGCTGGAGCTGACGCATATCCTGGCGACGCTGGACCGGGCCGAGGCGCGCGGCCTGCTGACCCGCGATCATCAGCGCGCGGTGCCGACGGCGCTGGGCCGGCGTTTCCTGAATGATCTGATGCAGATGTTTCTGGCCTGATTTTATTGGCCTGAATTGCCGCATCGTGGCCATTGCGTTTCGGCATTGCGGGGCTAGAATAGAATCAAGCGTTGTGTCGAAGCGGTGGGCGCAACGCACAAAAAAACGGTTCAAAACCAGCCTACTGCATCGGAGGAGATTTAATGAACAGCATCAAACATGGTGTTATTGCGTCTTTTATTGCCGTAGCGGCGCTGGCCAGCGGTGCAGCGCAGGCTCAGGCCTATCCCAGCAAACCCGTGCGTTTTGTCGTGACCTATCCGGCCGGTGGCAGCTCGGATGCGATGGCGCGCATCATCGGCCTCAAACTGACCGAGTACTGGGGGCAGCAGGTGCTGGTGGATTCACGGCCCGGCGCAGCCGGTGCGGTTGGCATGGAATACGCGGCGAAGCAGGCGCCCGACGGTTACACCTTCCTGCTCGGCAATTTCGGCCCGGTGACTGCAAATCCGCTGATGACCAAGGTCAAGTACAACGTGGCCAAGGATTTTGTGCCGGTGTCGCAGATCACGCGCGCGGCAAACATCCTGGTGGTGCCGGTGACGCTGCCAGTGAAAAACGTCAAGGAGCTGGTCGGGTTGGCGAAAAAGAATCCCGGCGTCATGACCTATGCCACCAGCGGCCCGGGCAGCATGTCGCACCTCGCCGGTGAAATGTTCAAGCGCCTGGCCAAGGTCGATGTGGTCACTGTGCCCTATCAGGGTGGTGTGTATTCGATCGCCGCGGTGCAGGGCGGGCACATCATGATGATGTTCTCCGACGCGCAACCGGTAATGTCCAACATCAAGGCCGGCAAGCTGCGCGCGCTGGCGGTGACCAGTGCCGAGCGCACGCCGTTCACACCGGAATTGCCGACGCTGGCCGAAGAGGGCATCAAGGGCTTTGCCGCCGCCAACTGGTGGGGCATCCTGTTCCCGGCCGGTGTGCAGAAACCGATCGTCGACAAGGTGTCGGCTGATCTGGGCCGGGCGCTGGCCGACAGTGGTGTCAAAGAAAGGCTGGGCATCCTTGGTGTGGAGGCGGTGCACAGCAACCCGCAGCAATTTGCAGCCTTCCTGGCTTCAGAAAACGAGGTCTGGGGCAAGCTGATCAAGGAAGCCGGCATCGGCGGCATCCAGTAGACACGGTTACCGTGGCAAACGGCGGCCTGCGGGCCGCCGTTTTTACGTGTGTTTGCGAAAAACGATGTCCCACACGCCATGACCCAGTTTCAGGCCACGGGTTTCGAACTTGGTCTGCGGGCGATACGCCGGCCGCTCGGCATAAGCCGCGGCGGTATTGGCCAGCGCCGGTTCAGCGCTGAGCACGGCGAGGATCTGCGCCGCGTATTCCTGCCAGTCCGTCGCCGCGTGCAGATACGCGCCGGGCTTCAGGCGCGACACGGCGAGTGCGACAAAGGCGGGCTGGATCAGCCGCCGTTTTTGCTGGCGTTTTTTCGGCCAGGGATCGGGAAAATAAATGTGCAGGCCGTCGAGGCTCGCTGGCGCGATCATCCGCTCCAGCACGGCCACGGCGTCGTGCTGGATCACGCGCACGTTGTTCAGACCCAGTTCGTCAATTTGCTTGAGCAGGCTGCCAACACCGGGCGTGTGCACTTCGATGCCGATGTAGTCCTGCTGCGGGTGTGCCGCGGCAATCGCCACCGTGGTTTCGCCCATGCCGCAGCCGATTTCGAGGATGCGCGGCGCTTTGCGCGCGAACACGGTGTCGAGGTCGAGCGCTGTATCGGCATAGGGAATGCCATAGCGCGGCAGCAGCGTGTCGTGCGCGCGGCGTTGGGCGTTGGAGACGCGGCCCTGGCGCAGCACGTAGCTGCGGATCGGTCCGTGGGGGTTTTCGGCAGTCAAAATGATTTGAGATTAAAGGAAGTCAAGATCCAGAACAGGAAGTCAAGATCCAGAGCATTAACCGCCGATGTGCGCGGATTAACGCCGATCAATTCAAAACCAATCTGAAGACGAACAAAAATAATTCATCAAACAAGGCAATCCACGTTGGAGTAGTGCTTTTCGATTGATCTGATTTTATCGGCGTTAATCTGCGCACCCCTCAAGGGGTATTGAAAAGAATTTATCAGCGGTTGAATAAAATCCTGCTTTTCTGTCAGGCGCTCTAAGGCTTGCCGATCAGACCGGTGGTCGGCGAACTTGGTGCAGCGGAATAAAGTTTTTTCGGCATGCGTCCGGCGCGCCAGGCATTGCGTCCGGCGATGACGGCCTGTTTCATCGCCGTGGCCATCAGCACCGGATCCTTTGCTGCGGCAATTGCGGTGTTCATCAGTACCGCATCGCAGCCGAGTTCCATCGCGATCGCAGCATCGGAGGCGGTGCCGACCCCGGCATCGACGATGATCGGCACCCTGGCATTTTCGATGATGATCTGCAGGTTCCACGGATTGAGAATGCCCATGCCGGAACCGATCAGCGAGGCCAGCGGCATCACTGCAACGCAGCCGATTTCCTCGAGCTGTTTGGCGATGATCGGATCATCCGAGGTGTAAACCATGACCTTGAAACCGTCTTTAACCAGCGTTTTTGCCGCGATGATGGTTTCCACCACGTTCGGATACAGCGTTTTCGGGTCACCCAGCACTTCCAGTTTGACCAGATCATGGCCGTCGAGCAGCTCGCGCGCGAGGCGCAATGTGCGCACTGCGTCATCCGCGCTGTAGCAACCGGCGGTGTTGGGCAGCAGCGTGAATTGTGATGCCGGTACCGCATCGAGCAGGTTGGGTTCATTCGGATTCTGGCCGATGTTGGTGCGGCGGATGGCGACGGTGACGATCTCTGCGCCGCTGGCATCGATGGCGGCGCGGGTTTCGGCGAAGTCGCTGTACTTGCCGGTGCCGATCAGCAGCCGGGAGTTGTAGGATTTGCCACCGATGAGCAGTGGGTCGAGGTTTTCGTGTGGTTTCATGGGGAGGTCCTCAGGCATTCTGTTGAGGTGGATTGTGCGGGTCCGGACCGTGGGCGGCAATGACCGGCGTCAAGAACGGACTCAGCCGCCGCCCACCGCGGCGACGATTTCCAGGCGGTCGCCGTCCTGCAACACGCAGGCAGCAAACTGGCTGCGCGGCACGATTTCGCCGTTGCGTTCCATGGCGATGCGTTTTCCGGCCAGTTGCAGCAAGCCGACCAGGTCGGCACAGGTCGGAGCCTGATCGAAAGCGCGGGATTCGCCATTAATGGTGACTGAAATCAAAGCCGTGATCTTGTAGGGGTATATAAAGGGGGTATGTAAACGATGTTCGGGTTACCACTAACGGTCTGATGAAAATCTCGAAATTGACGCTATTCGCTGACACACAAGATTTTTCGACTCTCGTTAAATCAAAGACTTGCACGCGTGTGCGCCTGGTTGCTACGCTCTTTACGCTCTCGCGCATCACTTTTTCAACAGACTGCTAACTACATTTTACCGCCCCGTGCCGGGTTTTTCGACCGACACCGGGCAGGACGGCCATTCGTAAATGAATCTGAACCTGTCCGACCGCCATTATCTGACGGCCCTGTTCGAACCCGCCTCGGTGGCGATCATCGGCGCCAGCGAACGCCCGGGCGCCATCGGCACGGTGCTGGTGGCGAATATGCTCGCGGCAAACTATCGCGGTGCATTGTTTGCGGTCAATCCGAAACGCAGCAGCGTGCAGGGCGTGCGCTGTTTCCCGGCCATCGGCAAGGTGCCGCAGCGCGTCGATCTGGCGGTGATCGCGACGCCGCCGGAGTCCGTGCCGCAACTGATGGTGGAATGCGGGGAGGCGGGCGTACGTGCCGCGGTGATCATCACTGCCGGATTTGCCGAAGCCGGTGTTGCCGGCGCGCGGCTGGAACGTGCTGCGCTGGACAATGCGCGGCGCTATGGGGTGCGTGTGATCGGGCCCAATTGCCTGGGCATCATGCGTCCCGACATTGGACTCAATGCGACTTTCGCACGCGGCAATGCCTTGCCCGGTGCGCTGGCACTGGTATCGCAATCGGGTGCAGTGTGTACGGCGATGGTCGACTGGGCGCGGCCGAACAAGGTGGGTTTTTCCAGCGTGGTCTCGATGGGCGGGTCGCGCGACATCGATTTCGGCGAAATCATCGACTACCTGGTCAACGACTCGCGTACCGAACACATCCTGCTCTACATCGAAGGCGTGCGTGACGCGCGGCGTTTTTTTTCCAGCCTTCGTGCGGCAGCACGGGTGAAACCGGTGATCCTGATGAAAGTGGGGCGGCATCCGGTGGGTTCGCGTGCTGCGGTGTCGCACACCGGCGCCATCGTTGGCGCCGACGACGTGTTCGACGCCGCAATCCGCCGTTCCGGCGTGGTGCGGGTGACCACCATCGGCCAGCTGGTAGCGGCGGCGCAGGCCCTGTCGGCTCATGTGCGGCCGCGCGGCGACCGGCTGGTGATCATTACCAACGGCGGCGGTCCTGGCGTGATGGCGGCGGATCGCGCGGCCGACCTCGGCATGTCGCTGGCCGAACTGTCAGATGCCACGCTGCAGGCGCTGCAAGGCGCATTGCCCGCGAACTGGTCGCACGGCAACCCGGTGGACCTGATCGGTGATGCCGATGCCGCCCGTTATCGCGCCGCAGTGACGGCCTGTCTCGACGACGAAAACGTGGACGGCGCGCTGGTGGTGCTGACGCCGCAGGCGATGACGGAACCGACGGCCGTCGCCGACGCGGTGATTGCAGTGGCGCGAAGCCGCTCGAAACCGGTACTCGCCTGCTGGATGGGCGAAGCAGAAGTGGCCGCCGGCCGTAAGCGCTTTGCCGATGCCGGCATTCCGGTGTTTCGCACGCCCGACCCGGCGGTGGAAATGTTCGCGCACTTGTCCGCGTTTTATCGCAATCAGCAGACGCTGCTGCAGGTGCCCGGCCCGCTGGTGATGCGCACGCCGCCGGATGTGGCGGCGGCGCGATTGATCATCGACGCGGCACTGGCCGAAAAACGCACACTGCTCAATGAAATCGAGGCCAAGGCCTTGCTTGCGGCCTTCGATATACCGGTGGCGAAAACCCTCGCCGCTTCCGACGCCGACGAGGCCGCGCGTATTGCCGGAGAACTGGGTTACCCGGTGGTGCTGAAAATAAATTCACCGGACATCACCCATAAAACCGATGTCGGCGGTGTGCTGCTCAACCTGCGTGACGCCCAGGCAGTGCGTGCCGCTTATCAGCAGATCGTCACCGACGCGGCGCGTTTGCTGCCGCAGGCGCGCATCAGCGGTGTCGTGGTTGAGCCGATGGTGCTGCGCCCCAATGGCCGGGAGCTGATGATCGGTGTGATCCGCGATCCGGTATTCGGCCCGGCAATCGCCTTCGGTGCCGGTGGTGTGGCGGTTGAGGTGCACCGGGATCGCGCCGTGGCCTTGCCACCGCTGAATGCCTATCTGGTCGCGGAACTGATACGCGGCACCCGTGTGTCGAAACTGCTGGGGCCGTTCCGCAAAATGCCACCGGTTGATTTTGCCGCACTGGAATCGGTGTTGCTGCGGGTGTCGGAAATGGTCTGCGCATTGCCGTGGATCGCGGAACTCGACATCAATCCACTGCTGATCGATGAAAACGGCGCGATGGTTGTGGATGCACGTGTCGTCGTCGGCGAGTACACGCCGGTGCGCGGGCGTTATGGCCACATGGCGATCCATCCCTATCCCGCGGAACTGGTGACGAGTTGGCAGTCGAAGGCAGGGGAAGCAGTGACCTTGCGGCCGATTCGCCCCGAGGACGCCGCGATCGAGCAGACCTTCGTGCGCAATCTTTCCGCTGAGAGCCGGCGTTTCCGTTTCATGGATACGCTGCGCGAGCTGACGCCGAGGATGCTGGCGCGATTTACGCAGATTGATTACGACCGCGAAATGGCCTTGATCGCCACCGTCGTGCGCGACGCCAGCGAAGTCGAGATCGGCGTGTGTCGTTACATCACTAATCCGGACGGCAGCAGTTGCGAGTTCGCAATCGTCGTTGCCGACGACCAACAGGGCCGCGGCCTGGGCCGGCGCATGATGACGCAACTGATCGAGGTGGCGCTGACGCGCGGGCTGCAGACCATGATCGGCTATGTCCTTGGCAGCAACCGCAGCATGCTGAGTCTGTGCCAGAGCCTGGGTTTTGTGATCACGGAAAATGCCGAGGACCCCATGCTGAAACGCGTGACGCTGGCGCTCAAGGGCTGAGGTCGCAGATCGCGCTTACGATATGGATTCGCGGGGTAGCGCCTGTCACGCTGGTGCTACAATCGCCGCACTTTCCATGGTGCAGTTTCCATAGTGCAAAAAAATACAACGACGCGGTGAAGCGGAGCGATGCAAAGACACGATTTCCCTGATGCGAGGCTGCTGCAGTTGACGGCGGCAGCTGTCGTGGCCATCGTGATCTGGTTTGTGTTTCGCGGTGTATTGCCGGAAATGTGGCGCACTCCGGGCAGTCCTGTCCTGTATTTCACCGGGGTCGCCGGTGTGCTGCTGTTATTGGTGCCGGTGGCGTTTGTAATCGCCAAACGCGGCGGCCACAGTACAAACCCCGTCGGCTGGTTCAATGCACACATCATCTGTTCCCTCGCCGGCATGGTGCTGATTGCTATTCACTCCGGCGGTTTCCTGCGCCGGCCGCCGGCTTTTTTGTTGCTGACCCTCCTTGCTTTGGCTGCCCTGGGCGTGTGGGCACGGGTGCGTGGCTCACGGCGCATGTCAGCGACCTTTGCGTCCAAGGCGCCTGCGTTCCAGGTACCTGATGCGACGACACGTGAACGCCTGCGCGAGCTGATCATTGAAAAGCGCCGGCTGTTGGCCGAACTTGATCCGCAGGCGATCGAAGGCACGTTTTCAGTTAATCTGCCGCATTTCCTGCGCAGTCCGCGCTTGGCGCTGGCTTATCGGAAACTTGCGCGCGAGGAATCGCTGCTGCTGGGTTCGCGGCGGGCGGTATCGGCGCAGCAGGCGTGGTGGCGGCCGCTGCACATGGCGCTGGCCTGGCTGTTTGTGCTGGGCGTGGTGATCCATGTGGTCACCGTGACGTTTTTTGCCGGCTATGTGGCGGATGGGGGACCGATTACCTGGTGGCATCTAAAGGCATGGTGACGCGATGAGCGCAGTGATGGACTCCAAGAGTGAGCGCGTTGCGCTGCTGATTGACCTTGAGCGTTGCACCGGCTGCAAGAGCTGCGAAGCTGCTTGCAAGACGGAGCATCGTCTCGGTCCCGGCGAATACCGCAACAAGGTGGTGTGGGCCAGCGCGCTGGAAGAGGCCGGGCTCGCCTTCCTGACATTGACCTGCCAGCACTGCGAGCGGCCGGCCTGCCTGCGCGCCTGCCCGGTGAATCCGAAGGCGATTGCCAAGGATCCGGTGACCGGCATCGTGCGTGTCGACGAATCGCGCTGCACGGGTTGCGGCGAATGTGTGATCGCCTGTCCGTACAGCGCGATGGGTTACGACGCCAAGGGCCATCACGCGGTGAAATGTGATCTCTGCGTGGACCGTCGCGCCGAAGGCGAGGCGACCACCGCCTGCGCCAGTGTCTGTCCGACGCAGGCCATCCGTTTCGGCAATCGTGCCGAGCTGCTGGCCGATGCGGAAAAATCAGGCCGCCTGCCGCGCGACCAGGATCATTTCCTGCTCGGGCCGGCGACGATTTATCTGGAACGCACGAATCCCGAAAATAAAAGTGTGGAAACCGGGGTGGAAACGACGGGTACCGCGACCGCGATCACTCCAGCGCGCGCACACCCGCAGGAGTCGCGCCGACCGTCTTTCATGGACGCCTTGTCTGCGCAAGCCAAGATACTGGATACGCTGCCGGCGTTTCCCTATGGCGAAACGCGTGAGGACACCGCAGCGGATCGTGTGGTGCCCGGCGGCTGCAATATCTGCTTCAACTGCTGCACAGTAAAATTTCACTTTAAAAACAATAAGTTAGTAAAAATCACCGGGAATGAGGAGGATCCGCTGCTGAAAGGCCGCGTCTGTCCCAAATCACAGCTGACGCTGCAGATGTATCACAGCGAGCACCGGCTGCTGTATCCGCAAAAACGCGTGGGGGCGCGCGGCGAAGGGCGCTTTGAGCGCATCTCCTGGGATCAGGCGCTGGATGAAATCGCGGATAAGCTGAAAAAAATCCGCGACCAGTACGGCGCCGAAGCGCTGGCGATGTTCATCGGCACGCGCACCGGCATTCTCGATTACCGCGCGACGACCAAAATGTTCGCGCAACTGTTCGGCACGCCGAACAAGGACGGCACCGATCCCTTCTGTGCCAGCGGCAAAAACGTCGCCTTCGAAATCACGCTGGGCAGCGTTGGCAGCGGCAACAGTTATACCGAAAACGATCTCGGTTCCGCCGAACTGTATGTTTATATCGGCGATAACCAGGCGGAAACGCGTCCCGTGTACTTCGGCATGATCAACGACTGGCGCATCAAAAACGGCGCCAAAATGATTGCCGTCGATCCGCGGCTGACGGCCACCGCGTCCAAAGCCGATCGCTGGCTGCCGATTCGTCCCGGCACTGACATGGCGCTCGGGCTCGCGCTGGCACAGCACATTCTCGCCAACAATCTGCATGACGCGGCGTATTGCGCGGAATGGGTGCTGGGTTTTGAGCAGTGGCGAGATTTTATTCTGCAGAAGGGCTACACACCGGAATGGGCGGCGACGGCTACCGGCATTGCCGCGGAAGAAATCAAACGTCTCGCGGAAGAGATTGCTGCCGCCGACGGTTGCGTGATTTTCGCCAGCCGTGGTGTGAATCAGCATACCAACAGCACACAGACCAATCGTGTGCTGATGTTCGTCGCGGCGATCACCGGCAACTGGGGCCGGCGCGGCGGCGCGTTTTTCAACATGAGTGCGGGCACGCCGATTGCAGCCAAGGTGCCGGAACACCGCACGCCGAAAATCAACAAACAACGCGTGCGGCGCAGCCCCGCCGGCTGGACCGATGCCATGCTCCACGGCAAGCCGTACCCGATCCGCGCGTTGATCACCTGCAACAATCCGCTGGCGCAGTGGCCGGGACAGGATCAGGCGCGCGCTGCGTTTTCTGCACTCGACCTGATGGTGCATATCGAACTGTTTGCCAATGAAACTTCGGCTTACGCGGATTATCTGTTGCCGGCGGCGAGCGGCATCGAGAAGGGCGAGATCGGTCGTTCCAACGACGACCGGCGCATTGTGTGGATCGACAAGATGATCGATCCGCCGGGTGAGGCGAAATCGGATACGTGGATCTGGATCGAGCTTGGTAAACGTTTCGGCTTTGATGATGTGCTTAAAGATAAATACAAGGATCCGGCGGTATTCTGGGACGAAGTCTGCAGCGACAGCGATGGTTTGCGCGGCTGCACGCAGAAACGCCTGCATTCAGTGCCGTACCGCTGGGTGCGTCAGCCGGTGGCGACCGAAGATGCGCCGGAGATCGATACTTTGTACCTCGAAGGCACCACGGTGCCGGGCGGCACACCGGGGCGGCGTTTTCCGACCCTATCCGGCAAGCTCGAATTCTGGACCGAAGCGCTCGAAGCCAAATTTAATGTTGTGGGAATGTCGGCATTGCCGGAGTTTTATTCGGAGCGTGAGCAGTTGGTCGATCTGCCATACATGGAGTTGCTGGAAACCGACGCCGAGGCGGGCGTGATTTCGCCCTTCTGTTCACCGGCCACCGGTACTTCTCGTGGCCGCATCGTTACTCCCGGCCCCGATCATCCCGGCGCAAAACTGCGCGCGCAGGGTTTCGACACCGAACTCGTAACCGGCCGGCCGCCGGCTGCGCATTTCCACAGCTGGACGCATTATTTCTGGCAGTCGCAGGAGATGTGGCCCGACCTTTATTGCCAGATTCACCCCGACAAGGCGGCAGCGCTGGGCATCAGGGACGGCGAACGTGTCAGTGTCGAATCAGCGCACGGAAAAATCGAGGCCATGGCCTGGGTGCATGCGGGGATCCGTCCGACTGCCGTGTTCATTCCCATCGGCTGGGGCGAACGCCAGCCCTATAACCCCTGGCGCTCGGTGAATTTTCTCACCGACAAGACGCAGCGCGATCCGGTGTCGGACCAGACCAATCTCAAGGTGCTGCTGTGCCGGGTGTCGCGGGCGTCGGTCTGACTGTCGTAAAATTGCGGGGTGCTGTTGGCCGTACAGCATTCGGCATCGAGTTTTGCCCCCTCTGTTCGGTCTTCCCGCCGTGTTTTGCGGTCGATCGCGTTTTTCCCGTTTCTGCTGTCATTCCGGATTGAATAATGGGTGATCTGAATCAACTGATTTATGCCAAGGCCGTTTTTCATGATTTCCGCGGGCGGGTGCTGGAAATAGGCTCCAAGGATTACGGCAATACCCAGCCGTTCAGGGAACTGTTCGCGAATTCCGAATATGTCGGCGTTGATCTCGAGGCCGGCAAGAATGTCGATTACGTGGTCGACCTGGAAAAAGGCCTGGGGCCGCTGGCCGGACAAAAATTTGACCTGATCGTGATCTGTTCAGTGCTGGAACATTCGCCGCACCCCTGGGTGCTTGCGGAAAACATCCAGACTGTTCTTTCCGAAGACGGCGCCCTGATGAGCTGCCATCCCTGGGTGTGGCGCTACCACAAGTATCCGGATGACTATTTCCGGTTTTCACCGAAAGGCATCATGGCGCTGTTTCCGGAGCTGAGCTTCTGGCTGCCCATGTTTTATGCCTCCAGCACCCAGGGCGAATTTTTTTCGTTCTCGGAAGACGACGGCGTGGACAACAAGCTGGCGTATTTCAACAAGGAAGGCAGAAAGTACCTGCCTTATCTGCAAAGCATGATGACCGGGACACGATCAGAGAAAATGTATCAGAAACTGTTTTCTGATTTCTCCAAGGCAGCCAGTCGAGGCGGCAGTTAGATCGTCAAGCACCGTTATCATCGCCAGCCACCCAGGAACGACCCTATGTACCGTACTTACCGTGATGCGTATTTTTCGGAACGCGTTTTCGATTCTGACAAGTGGGAACATTATTTCGATATTTACGATCATCTGCTTTCCCGCCTGTACGGCAAGGACATCAACTTCGTGGAAATAGGCGTGCAAAACGGAGGCTCGCTGGAGGTGGCTCGAAAGTTATTCGGGGAAAAGTCAAAGATCCTGGGAGTAGACATTGATCCGAATTGCAGGAGGCTCGAAACGGCCGGTGTTGCCGACAAAATTATTACTGGATCGCAGATTGACGAGCGATGTATTGACGAGATCGTCGATTTCATGCCCGGCATCGACGTTCTGATCGATGACGGATCGCACGTCCAGTCCCACATGATCCTCTCCTTCATCAGCCTCTTCCCGGCCATTGCGGAAAACGGTGTTTACATCATTGAAGACACCCATACCAATTATTCGCCGGAACATCAGGAATCCTTCATCGGGATTGGTTTGTACGATTATTTCAAAGGATTGGCGGAGCGGCTGAACATAGACTTCATTGATGCCGACCTGAGAAAAGCGCGCTACAAGGTTCCGCGCGAGCAGCGGCCGCCGCGCAACGTTCCGCCGGACATATGCCGGGAGATATTCTCGATCGAGTTTTTTGACAGCGTCATTGCCGTCAGGAAACGGAAAAAGCAGGAACCGTTCCGGATAAGAAAATAGCGGCCGGGATCGGCGCCACGCTGGACGGGGTGTCGATCCCGGTTTGTTTAACCCTGGCCCGGGAGGTTTTGCCGTTGAAAGTGGTGTGGATTACCCCGAAGTCTGATTTGATCGACACGCCGTCGGGAATTGATTCGCGGGTTGCCAGCGTCAGATATCGCGCCCTCATGCCGGCTGCCGGCCTGGCTGCGCGGGGGCACCAGACTGCGGTCGTCGGTTTCGACAGGGCGGCACTGGATCCGGTGCATGCTGCCATCGCAGGCTCCGACGTCGCCGTATTCCGTCGCAACTATGAAGAGCCGCAGGACATCGAAGCGCTGCTGGAACAAACTGCCGGGCAGGGCCGGAAAACCGTATTCGACCTGTCCGATGACCGCTTGCATGGCCGGGTGGGGCCCCATCTCCGGCGCATGATCGAGCTGGCGGGAACCGTTGTAACGGCGTCAACGGCACTGCAGCAGAAAATAAAGCAGGAGTTTGGCAAGGACGCTTTTGTCGCTGGTGATCCCTTTGAGGGGCCCAGGGGGGTGGCGCGCTGGTCGGGCGGGAGCGCGCGGTTGAAGGCGCTGTGGTTCGGGCATCCGGTAAACCTGCCGAGCCTGTACCAGTCACTGCCTGTGCTGCTGCAGGCCGGCAAAAAGAAACCCGTGGATCTGCGCATAGTCACCGAGCGAGTCGAGGGCATTGAACGGGAATGCAAGGATTTCAACGCTAAACACCGCAACACGCTTTCCCTCAGGTTTGCGGAATGGTCCAACACCGAAACCTGGAGTTCGCTGCAGGTGGCCGATTTTGTGGTGATCCCGGCGGTGCCGGGACATCCCCGCACGCTGGCCAAAAGCCCCAACCGCATCATTGAATCGTTGTGGGCGGGGCGTTTTGTGCTTGCCCATCCGATTCCTTCCTACATGGAGTTCAGCGACTGGGCCTGGATCGGGGACGATATCGCCGGGGGCGTCGACTGGATGATGGAAAACGGATCGCTGATCGAGTCGCGCATTCGTGCGGCGCAGGAACATATTGCGCAGACCTACGCACCTGAGAGCATTACCTCCGCATGGGAGACCATTCTCGGGAAATGCTGATTCAGAGCCACCGGTTTACCGGCAGTAATTCGTGGCTGAAATCGTGCCCTTCCGCCGGACTGGCGTAAAATAATGTCTGCGCGGGTGTAGTTCAATGGCAGAACGGCAGCTTCCCAAGCTGCATACGAGGGTTCGATTCCCTTCACCCGCTCCACCATCTCAATGATTGCCGGCAAACGTGACTGATGATTTCGCCGTCGCGCTGGTAGCGTGGCAGAAACGCCATGGCCGTCACGATCTGCCGTGGCAGGGCTCGCGCGAGCCCTACACCGTGTGGCTGTCGGAGATCATGCTGCAGCAGACGCAGGTCGCTGCGGTCGTTCCCTATTTCCGGCGGTTTCTCGACCGGTTTCCGACGTTACAGGGGCTTGCCGAGGCGCCGCTCGATGATGTGCTCGCCTTGTGGAGCGGGCTGGGTTATTACTCACGCGCACGCAATCTGCACCGCACTGCACAGGCGGTGATGACACAGCATGGCGGGAAATTTCCGCAAACACTGGAAGCCATCATGGAACTGCCGGGTATCGGCCGCTCAACCGCAGCGGCGATCGTGGTGTTTGCATTCGGTAAACGCAGCGCAATCCTCGACGGCAATGTGAAACGTGTGCTGGCCCGCGTCTGCGGCATCGCAGGTTATCCCGGTGAAACGGCAGTGGCGGCGCAGCTGTGGCAGCAGGCCGAGGCCTTGTTGCCCAAAACCGGATTGCGGCCTTACACCCAGGGTTTGATGGATCTGGGCGCGACGGTGTGTGTGCGGCGCAATCCGCGCTGCGATGAGTGTCCGGTGCAAAAGCTGTGCGTCGCGCTCAAAACTGATCGCGTGGCTGAACTGCCGACACCCAGGCCGCGCAAGGCCTTGCCGCAGCGGCGCACCATGATGCTGGTGCTGCAACGCGCCGGGGAGATCCTGCTGGAGAAACGCCCGCCGACGGGGATCTGGGGCGGGATGTGGAGTTTTCCGGAGGAGGATGCCGATGCCAATGCGGTTGAAGCCTGCGCCCGGCGTTATGGTGCAGCGGTCACATTGAAAGAACCTTTGCCGGTAATCGCGCACGGTTTCACGCATTTCAAACTCGACATCCTGCCGCAACTGGCCACCGTGTCGGCATGGCCGCAGCGCGCCGAAGAGCCGGGCCACTTGTGGATTACGCCGGGTGATGCCTTGCGTGCGGCGGTACCGAAGCCTGTGCGCGGCATCATCGAACAGTTGTTGAGCGTTTCATCATTGCTGACAATCGGAACGCTCAATCCCTCACCCCAACCCTCTACTCCGTTTCCAGCGTTCCCTGGTCCCGGAGGGAGGGGGCGGGAACAGCCCTAATTCACTAACGTGAATTAGGGGAAATCAACAATGAGTGGCCGCAGGTAACGCAAAGGATTGCGCATGACTGAACCGGCATCGATGAACTGGCAGGACATCAGCGCCTGGCGCAAGGCGCAGCGCGAGCATTGGATCGCCTGGCGCAGTGCGGTTCCGGAAACGCAGCGCAGGACATGGGGCAAACAGATGACCGCGCTGCTTGCAGCTGTGTTGCCGGCACCGCAACAATGGGTGATCGGTTTCTGCTGGCCGTTCAAGGCCGAGTTCGATGCGCGCTTTGCGGTGCATCAGTGGCGCGAGCAGGGGGCAGTGGCTGCGTTGCCGGAAGTGACCGGCAAGGGCCAGCCCTTGCGCTTCTGCCAGTGGTGGCCGGGTGCGCCGATGAAGCGCGGCGTGTACGACATTCCGATAGCCGACGGCACCCCCGTGGTGCTGCCCGACATTGCGATTGTGCCGATGAATGCCTGCGATGGCCGCGGTTACCGGCTGGGGTACGGTGGTGGTTATTTTGACCGGACGCTGGCGGCGCTGGAAAAGCGCGTGGTGGCGATCGGCGTGACTTACGATGCCTGCCGTGTGCCGAGCATTTTTCCGCAGGCCCATGACCTCGCGATGGATCTGGTGGTGACCGAGGCGGGGATATATGGAGGTGCCGGAGAACCGCTGGTGCTGCTGGATGCCGCCGCAGGAGCGGCGCGAGTGCAGGATTTGATGGGGCAGCGCGGCCTGCCGCGGGATCGGCAAAAATAAAAGCCCATGCCAAAAGCAGAAAACGTCAAACGCCGATAAACGCCGATAAACGCCGATAAACGCCGATAAACGCCGATAAACGCCGATCAACCCGGCGCATAAGACGAGAAATAATACATTAAAAACAATAAGTTACATTAATTTGACGTGTGCTTTCCCGGGTTTTGATTTCATCTGCGCTCATCCGCGTTTATCGGCGGTTTGATTAGCCCCGGTTTTTTGCCGGGCGGTTTAATTGTTTTTATTGATATTTTCTATGATGCCGTGGGCCAGCATCAATGCGCGCAACTGCGCCAGCCGCGCTTCGGTATCGGTGAGTTCGAGCAGTGCCTGTTTCTCCTGCATGGAGATCGGCAGGATTTCCGCCAGCCGGTAGCTGACCCACACCGGATCATCTAGATTCACGGGGCCCGGCACACTTTCCGCGCCGGCACGTTCCACCGCCAGTCGCAACACTTCCTGGCAGGCGGGATCCATGCTGTGAGCTTGCGTCGCTTCGGGCAGGGCTTCGATGCGCGCCGTGATCAGACCGTTGCTGGCGACCATGGTGTCGAGGATGCGGAAACGCGCGCCACCGCGCGCCAGTATCGCAAACAGATTGGGGTGGGGCACATCCCATTGCGCGATCTGCGCCAGGCAACCGATGGCATGCGGCGCGGCAGCTTGCCCGACCTCATGGCCTTCCTTGATCAGGCAGACACCGAAAGGCGTATTGTCGCGCAGGCAGGCCTTGGTCATGTCGACGTAGCGCTGCTCGAACACTTTCAGCGGCAGCAGTCCGCCGGGGAACAGCACGGTGCCCAGCGGGAACAGCGGTATTTCAGCGGGTGTCGCGCTCATGCGCCGAGTTCGCGGTGCCGCGCCAGTGTGCGGCTGCGGGCGCGGAATTTTTCGGCGAGGGTTTCAACAAAAAATACCGAACGGTGGCGGCCGCCGGTGCAGCCAATGGCAATCGTCAGGTAGCTGCGGTTGTCGCGTTCGAACGATGGCAGCCAGTCGTTGATGAAGCGGTGAATGTCATCGAGCATGCGCATCGCGTCCGGCGTGGCGCGAATGAATTCGGCAACCGGCGCATCACAGCCGGTCAGCGGGCGCAGCCTGAGGTCGTAGTACGGGTTGGGCAGACAGCGCACGTCGAAGACGAAATCGGCGTCAAGCGGGATGCCGTGTTTGAAGCCAAAGGATTCGAACAGCAGCGTCAGTCCGGCCGCGGGCAGTGCGGCAAAATCCTTGACCCAGTTGCGCAGCGTGTTCGGCGCAAGGTCACTGGTGTCGAGGTGGTGTGCCATGTCGGAAATGCCGGCGATCAGTTCGCGCTCGCGGGCTATGCATTCGGGCAGCGTCAGCCCGAGCGGTGACAGCGGGTGGCGGCGGCGGGTTTCCGAATAACGCTTGATCAGCGTATCCGGCTTGGCCTCGAGGAACATGACGCGCACATCGATGCCTTCCGCGCGCAGTCGCTGGACTTCCGCCGGCAGGCCGGCGACGGCTTTGCCGGTGCGGGCGTCCATGGTCAGCGCCACGCGTTCATTGCCGGAGGCGCGCAGGTTCTCGACCAGCAGGCCGACCAGTTCCACCGGCAGGTTGTCGACGCAGTAGTATCCCGCGTCTTCGAGCACCGCAAGCGCCACGCTTTTGCCGGAGCCGGAGAGGCCGGTGATGAGGATCAGCTGCATGTGGCGGTCGGCACGCAACATCAACCGTCGTTATCCGTCATCGACCGCGCCTGGCGTTCGATGAATTCCCGCGTGCTGTCGATGCCGCGCATCTGCAGCACATGGCTGCGCACCGCGGCTTCGGTCAGCACCGCGAGGTTGCGGCCGGCGGCGACGGGTATCGTCACTTTCTGGATGTCGACGCCCATCAGCGACTCGGTGCCGGGTTTCAGCGGCAGCCGCTCGAGATGGGTGATGTCGGAGCTGGATGTGGAACCTGAGGGCCGTTCGAGATGCACGATGAGTTTGATGTTTTTTCGCGGACGCAGCGCCGACTCGCCGAAGATGGTGCGGATGTTCAGCACGCCCAGTCCGCGTACTTCAAGGAAATCCCGCAACAGCCCCGGGCAGCGACCCTCGATGCTTTCCGGACCGATCCGGTAGAGTTCCACCACGTCATCGGCGATCAGTCCGCTGCCCCGGCTGACCAGTTCCAGCGCCAGTTCGCTTTTGCCGACGCCCGAGTCTCCGGTGATCAGCACGCCGACGCCCAGCACGTCGAGAAACACCCCGTGGATGGTGCTGGATTCGGCGAGTGCGCGTGCGAGGTGCGGGCGCAGGATCCACATCAGTTCCACGCTCGGAATCGGCGACGAGAACAGCGGTGTATGCGTGGATTCGGCAACCTCAAGCAGTGCCGCAGGTGGGCTCTTGGCGCCGGCGACGATGAAGCAGGCCAGTTCGCGGATCGCGGCTCGCTCCAGTAGCTTGCGGCATTCCGCCGTGTCCAGACCGTTGAGGTAATCAACCTCGGAATCGCCGAGCACCTGGATCAGGTTGGGATGAATGAAGTTCAGGTGGCCGACCAGGCCCTTCGACGAGTCCTTGGTCAGTTCACTGTCGATGCCCTTGTCGGCGCTGTCCTTGCCGGCGACCCAGGTGAGCCGCAGTTTCTCCCGGGTCTCTTCAAACAGCCGGGCTATGCTGACCTGCGGCATTGGGTTCCCATTGGGTGATCAACTGTTGCAATTGCGCCGGCGTGGCGGCACCGAGCAGGCGTTCGCGGAACGGTTTGTCGCAGAACATCTGTGCCAGCTCCGACAGGATCTGCAGATGTTCATCGGTGGCGCGCTCCGGCACCAGCAGCACGAATATGAGTTTGACGTTCTGGCCGTCAGGGGCATCGAAAGGGACCGCGCTCTGCACGCGGATCATCGCCCCGGTGGCCGCTTTCAGTCCCTTGATGCGGCCGTGGGGGATGGCAACAGCCTGACCGAGTCCGGTCGAGCCGAGCTTTTCCCTGGCAAACAGGCTGTCGAAAATGAGATTGCGGGAAATGCTCTCGTTGTTTTCGAGCAGCAGCCCGGCCTGCTCGAATATCCGTTTCTTGCTGGTCAGGTCGGCGTCGAGCAGGATGTTCGACACGGGCAGCAGCTTGGCGATCAGGTTCATGGTGGTGTTGGATGGTGTTTGCGGATTACGGTGCGCAGCCGTGGCTTACTCGATGTCGGCGGGCGGTTGATGCTTGATGGGCGCGGCATCGTGGCGATGCGCGAGGTTTTTACCCTTGTGCTTGAGGATGGCGCGGTCCAGCTTGCCGATCAGGTGGTCGATGGCCACGTACATGTCTTCACCATGGGTTTCGCAGAAAATTTCCTTGCCACTGAGATGTACTGTTGCTTCTACAGTGTGCTGCAGTTTTTCCACGGTCATGATGACGTTGATGTCGATGACGTGGTCGAAGTGGCCGGTGATTTTTTCCAGCTTGTGCGCGACATGATCGCGGATGGCCGGGGTGATCTGCAGGTGGTGTCCGGTGAGGTGCAGGTTCATGGCGTCTCCTTGTTAGAGGGTCTTCCTCAGATTGACCGGGAGGATATGCATCGATTCCCGGTATTTTGCGATGGTTCGTCTTGCAACCACTATACCCTGCTGCCCGAGCAATTCCGAAATCTGGCCGTCGCTCAGCGGGCTGCGGGTGTTTTCGGCGCTGACCAGCTGTTTGATCAGGGCGCGGATGGCGGTGCTGGAAGCCGAGCCGCCGGCTTCGGTGGCGACATGGCTGCCGAAAAAATACTTGAGTTCAAAAATGCCGCGCGGCGTATGCATGAATTTCTGCGTGGTCACCCGCGACACCGTTGATTCGTGCAGGCTCAGCGTATCGGCGATTTCGCGCAGCACCAACGGCCGCATCGCGACTTCACCGTGTTCGAGGAAATTGCGCTGGCGGTCGACGATGGCCTGGGATACCCGCAGGATGGTTTCGAAACGCTGCTGCACGTTTTTGATCAGCCACTTGGCTTCCTGCAGCTGGGCGCTGATCTGCTGCGAATTGCCGCCGCGGTTGCGCTGGAGGATGTCGGCATAGAGCCGGTTGATCTTCAGCTTCGGCATGGCATCGGGGTTGAGGGCGGCGACCCACACGCCCTTGGTTTTGCGCACGATCACGTCGGCGACGACAAAGCGCGTTTCTTCGACGGAAAAATCCCGTCCCGGCTTGGGATTGAGGCTGACAATCAGTTTCTGCGCTGTGCGCAGGCAGGCGTCATCGCATTTCAGCGCGCGTTTCAGCCGCGCGAAATCGCGGGTTGCGAGGGCGTCGAGGTGATGGCGGACAATTTCCAGCGCCTCGTTGCGATACGGCGTGTCCGCGGGCAGCGCGCAGAGCTGCAGTCCCAGACATTCAGCGAGGCTGCGGGCGCCGATGCCCGTGGGTTCCAGATGCTGCAGGTGTTGCAGCGCGATCGACAGTTCCTCCGGCTCGACTTCGAGTTCCGGTGGCAGCATGGCCGCAATTTCTTCGAGTGACTGCGGCAGATAACCGCCGTCATCGAGTGAATCAATCAGCATGGCGACCAGCTGCTTGTCGCGGTCCGAGAGATGCAGCAGCGACAGTTGTCCGGCCAGATGGGCGCGCAGGCTGGCGGGCTGTTCGGCGAGGGGCGAAAAATCGTCGTCTTCGGCGTCGCCGCTGCCGCCGTAGGAGATGCCGTCCATCGCATCGAAGGCGCCGGCATCCTCGCCGGGCGCGGTAGCCTCCGCTTCGGTCGTTGCCGAAGATTCGCCGGCCGCAGTCTGCTCCGTGCTCTCGCGCGGCGGGGGCGGGAGAGGTTCCACGTCCTCCCGCTCGAGCAGCGGGTTGTCCTGCAGCAGCTTCTCGATTTCCTGGTTGAGTTCGAGCGTCGAGAGCTGCAGCAATCGGATCGACTGCTGCAGTTGCGGCGTCAACGTCAGGTGCTGCGAGAGTCTGAGTTGTAACGAATGTTTCATCGGGGTCCGGACAGGGGAGTCGCCGGGTTCGCGCGCGGGCGGTTATGCGCGCCTTTTCAGTCTGAACAACCTGAACAACCTGAATCGGCCATCTCAGAGGCGGAAATGCTCACCGAGGTAGACCTTTCTTACACTTTCATTATAAACGATCTCGTCGGGCTTGCCGTAAGCGAGCACCGTGCCGTCATTGATGATGTAGGCGCGGTCGCAGATGCCCAGGGTTTCCCGCACGTTGTGGTCGGTGATCAGCACGCCGATGCCGCGCGCCCTCAGAAAACCGATGATTTTCTGGATTTCGATGACGGCGATCGGATCCACGCCGGCAAAGGGCTCGTCGAGCAGGATAAAGCGCGGTTCGGTGGCCAGCGCACGGGCGATTTCCACCCGCCGCCGCTCGCCGCCGGAGAGGCTGATCGCCGGATTGTTGCGCAGATGCCCGACGTGCAGATCCTGCAACAGTGAATCGAGGCGCGCTTCGACAACGGCTTCGTCATCGTGGTAAAGCTCAAGGATGGCGCGCACATTGTCAGCGACCGACAGGCGGCGGAATATGGAGGCTTCCTGCGGCAGGTAGCTGAGTCCCAGGCGCGCGCGCTGGTGGATCGGCGTATGCGTCAGTCGCATCTGGTCGAGATAGAGTTCGCCGCCGTCCATCGCCACCAGTCCCACCATCATGTAGAAGCAGGTGGTTTTGCCGGCACCGTTGGGTCCCAGCAGGCCGATGACTTCACCGCTGCGCACTTCCAGCGAAACATCCTTGACGACAGTGCGCGCGCGGTAGCGTTTGCTCAGCCGTTCCGCCTTCAGCACATACGTATCCGGCCTGGCGCTGCCCTGCGGGGTTTCGATATTCAGTGATTGCTGCACGGTGTCCAGGCGGGGCTCAGGGCGGCGGCGCTTGCAGTTCGCCGCGCGGCGCGGTGAGATTGGCGTCGGGTTTGAGCGGCACCGGCGGCTGGGCTGCCGGCTTGTCCTTGGGTTTGGGCTGAATCACGGCACGGACGCGGCCGTCGGAGTTTTCCGCGGCAGCCGCTTTGGCGCCGCCGCCGATCACCTGGAAAAATTCCGTCTTGGCATCGTAGGAGATGTAATTGCCGCGGACTTCATCGGTGCCTTTTTTCATCGAGGCACGGTTGAACATCTGCATCTTGTCGGCGCGGCTGTCGTACTCGATGCGCTCTGCCCAGCCTTCAATGTATTCGTCGTAGCCGTCGCGCTTCTGCCGGAAGTAGGCGAGATTGCCCCAGGTGACGCCCTCCTTGAAGCCCTGGTTGTCCTGCCGCACTTCCATGCGGTCGCCGCGGATGATCAGCGTGCCCTGGGTCAGTACCACCTTGCCCTCGAACGTGGAGATCTGTTTGACGTCGTCGACGGTCACGCGGTCGGCCTCGAGGTTGATCGGTTTTTCGCGGTCGGCTTTTTCCGCAAGCACAGGCCCCGCGATAAGCGTCAGCGCCGCCACAAGCGCAGCAACCCCGGCGCGCAGCCACTGCTGCCGCAGCTTAACGGCGGGTTGCGCGATCGGGGCCATGGTAGGTGCCTCTGAACTGCGACAGGAACTTGACGATGCGGGTTTCACTGTTCAATTCTAAGCCAATCGCCCGGGCAACGGTATGGGCGTCGGTGACGGTCACCGGGCGGTCGGTGCGGGCAATGTGGTCATCCGGCGTGACATGGAGAAAACTGGTCTCCATCACCATCTCGCTGTGGTCAGCATAGGCTGCGCGCGTTGCCCGCACGTCGGTTTCGAAGTAAATATGTTGGCCGCCGCTGGATACCCGGGCCGTGCGCGAGGTAATGCTCATCGGTGCGCGGGCCGAGGCGTTGCTGACGAAGCGCGGCGACACCAGGTGCGTGGAGTCGTCATCCGGATAATGCGTCATGCGTTCGGCGTACAGCGTGTGTTTGACATCGCCGTTCGCATCCATGCGGTGGGCGACGATTTTATCGATGATGTAATCCGGGTCATGCCGTTCCGCGCCGCTGCCTTGCACGCCCTGCTGCACCGCCTGGTCGAGCCAGAACGTCAGGCCGGCCAGCACGGCGAGCAGCAGCAGCGGGAAGAGCTGTGAAAACCGGTTCATGGACGGAATAGGGTCAACGCAATACGGTCAGCGACGGTAGCGGCGGATTTGCGCACTTAGCGCGCCGCGGCTGTGCAGCAGCATTTCGCAGAATTCGCGGACGGCACCGCGGCCGCCTGTGGCGCGGGTCACGTAGTCGGCGTGGCGTTTCAGCAGCGCCGGCGCGTCGGCCACTGTCACGGCGAAACCGCAATGGCGGAATACCGGCAGATCGACCAGGTCGTCGCCCATGAAGGCCGCTTCTTCCGGCGCAATGGCCACGCTGGCAAGCAATGTGTCAAAGGCGTTGCGTTTGTCTGAAACGCCCTGCTGCACATGAGTGATGCCAAGATCCCCGGCGCGCAACAGCACGCTGGGCGCGCGCCGGCTGGTGATGATGGCGAGTTCGATGCCGGCGTCCTGCAGCAGTTTCATGCCCATGCCGTCACGCACGTCGAAGGCTTTCATCGCATCACCGGTTTCCGAGTAATAAAGCCGGCCGTCGGTCAGTACACCGTCAACGTCGAATGCGACGAGCCGGATGCGCCGTGTTTTCAGGGGAGTATCCAAAAGGGGGTCCAAAAGGCGGTCCAAAAGGCGGTCCAATGCGCGTTTTTCGTCGCCGACGGTCAGACCACTTTACCGCGGAACAGGTCATGGATGTTCAGCGCGCCGAGCAGCTTGTGGCCGTCATCGACCACCAGCAGCTGGTTGATTTTGGCGCGTTCCATGATTTCGACGGCTTCCGCAGCCAATCGTTCCGGACCGATAGTGCGCGGGTTTGGTGACATGATGTCGAAGATTGCCGTCTTGCGCAGGTCCCGCCCTTTTTCGAGCGCGCGGCGCAGGTCGCCGTCGGTAAAAACACCTTTGACGGTCTGGCTGCCGTCAACCACCGCGGTCATGCCCATCCGGCCGCGCGACATTTCGAGCAATGCATCGGTCAGGGTTGCCGTGGTGGATATGCGCGGCGCATCAGGGCCGGAGCGCATCACATCGCGAACCAGCGTCAGCAGCCTGCGGCCGAGTGCTCCGCCGGGATGGGAGAGTGCGAATTCGTCCTGGGTGAAGCCGCGCGCGCGCATCAGTGCCACCGCGATGGCGTCGCCCAGCGCCAGTGCGGCTGTGGTGCTGGCGGTGGGCGCCAGGTTGAGCGGGCAGGCTTCCTGCGCGGCACCGGCGTAGAGGTGGACATCGGCTTCGCGGCCGAGCGTGGATTGGGCATTGCCGGTCAGCGCCAGCAGTTTTGCGCCCTGACGCTTGAGTACCGGGATCAGGGTCAGCAGTTCGGCGCTTTCACCGGAATTGGACAAGGCGAGGAATACATCATCGCGGGTGACCATGCCGAGGTCACCGTGACTGGCTTCTGCCGGATGCACAAAAAACGCCGGGGTTCCGGTGCTGGCGAGGGTCGAGGCGATTTTGCGCGCGATGTGGCCCGATTTGCCGATGCCGCTGACGACGACGCGCCCGCGGCATTGCAGGATGATCTGGATCGCCTGTTCGAACCCGGCATCAACCCGCGGGATGAGGTCGGTGATGGCCCGCGCCTCGATTTCGAGAACTTCCCGGGCAGCCGCAATCGCCGGGCTGACCGCAGTGGGAGCGGAGGGAGTGTTCATTGCCGAAATTATAACAAAGGGATGACGCAGCACTTCGAGGGATGTTGCTTGCAATTCATTGAAGAAAAGGCAATATTCCAAGGGAATCTTCCCCGCGTCCGCACCACTTCCGAACGCATGCAAACTGCCCTGCAACCCGTCCTCGTGCTGCTGGCTGCCGCCGTGCTGGTGGTGGTCATCTTCCGCTCGCTCAAATTGCCGCCGCTGCTGGGTTACCTGATCGTCGGTGTGGCGATCGGTCCGCATGCGCTGGGCTGGATCACCACCACCGATGAGGTGCGCGACCTCGCCGAGATCGGCGTGGTGTTCCTGATGTTCAGCATCGGCCTCGAATTCAGCCTGTCGCGCCTGCTGACGATGCGCCGCATCGTGTTTGGACTGGGCGGTGCCCAGGTGCTGATCACGCTGCTGCTGGTGCTTGGTATTGCCGTCGGAGTGGGGCTGTCCTGGCAGGGCGGCATCGTGCTCGGCGGTGCGCTGGCCATGTCATCCACCGCAATCCTCGCCAAGCTGCTGGCCGAACGTTTCGAGCTGAACTCGCCGCACGGCCAGCAGATCATCGGTGTTCTGCTGTTCCAGGACATCGCGGTGGTGCCCTTGCTGATCCTGATCCCGGCACTCAGCGCGCCGCCGGAGGATCTGCTGCCCACACTCGGTTTTGCGCTGGTCAAGGCGGTGGTGTTGCTGACGGTGCTGCTGTTCGTCGGGCAGCGCCTGATGCGCGCCTGGTTTCACGTCGTGGCCCGGCAAAAATCATCCGAATTGTTCGTGCTCAATGTGCTGCTGGTGACGCTGGGCGTGGCTTATATGACCGAGCTGGCAGGGCTGTCGCTGGCGCTGGGGGCGTTTGTCGCGGGCGTGCTGATATCAGAGACCGAGTATCGCTACCAGGTCGAGGAAGACATCAAGCCGTTCCGCGACGTGCTGCTCGGGCTGTTCTTCGTCTCCATCGGCATGCTGCTCAATGTGCGGGTGGTCATCGACAACGTCTGGGTCAGCGTGCTGCTGGTGTCGCTGGTACTGGTGAAAACCGCACTGATTTTCGGTTTGAGCCGCCTGTTCGGCGCGCCCAGCGGTGTTGCGTTGCGCGCCGGGCTTGCGCTGGGCGCCTGCGGCGAGTTCGGTTTCGTGATCCTCGCTCATGCCGCCGGCAGCAGACTGCTTGCACCCGAGGTGTTGCAGCCGGTGCTGGCGGTGATGGTGCTGTCGATGCTGATTGCGCCCTTTGTCATCGAGCGCAGCGAGGCCATCGTGCGCCGCTGGAGCGCCACGGAATGGACGAGCCGGGCGATGCAGTTGCACAACATCGCCGTGCAGTCGATGACGGCGGACGCGCATGTGCTGATCTGCGGCTACGGCCGCAGCGGCCAGAATCTCGCGCGGTTTCTCGATCAGGAGGGCGTGCCCTCCATCGCGCTGGACAATGATCCGCAGCGTATCCGCGAGGCAACGGCAGCGGGGGAGCGGGTGGTGTACGGTGATGCGGCACGCCGCGAGGTGCTGCTGGCCGCAGGGCTGGCACGGGCGCGCGTCGTCATCGTCACCTACACCGATACCGCGTCGGCTCTGCGCATCATCGCGCTGGTGCAGGAAGCGAGGCCAGGACTGCCGGTGGTGGTGCGCACACTCGACGACAGCGATGTCGAGAAGCTGAAAAACGCCGGCGCCACCGAAGTCGTGGCGGATGTGCTGGAGGCGAGCCTGATGCTGGCCTCCAGCACCATGATGCTGATGGGCGTGCCGCTGAACCGGGTGTTGCGCCGCATCCGCGAGACCCGTGAGCATCGTTACAATCTGTTCCGCGGCTTTTTCCGCGGCATCACCGATGAGACCGACACTGATGACCAGGCGCTGCATCCCCGGCTGCATTCGGTGCTGGTCACCGCCGGTGCCAAAACCATCGGCCGGCAGTTGCAGGAGCTGGATCTGGCACTGGCGGGCGTGGAAGTCACCGCCGTGCGGCGGCGCCATGTGCGCACCACAACACCGGCGCCGGAGATGCGCATCGAGGAGGGTGATGTGGTGGTATTGCTGGGTTCAGAAGAGGCCGTGGCAGCTGCGGAAATCAAGCTTTTGCAGGGGTGATTCCTGCAATCGGGTGCGCCGAATTTACCAAGTCGTGCGCAGCGGATACTGCGTAATCATCGGGTCTGGGGTCACGATAATCAGCCCGTGCGCGATGGCCTGACAGATCAGCATGCGATCGAACGGGTCTTTATGGATCTCCGGAAGGCGCGGCAACTGCAGCATCGATTCTTCGTCCAGCGGCAGTGTCTCAATGCCGTGCATCTTTCGTTGCCCAGAAATGAA
>Ga0163153_10000503_pt1 | contig 69659 bp, 70 predicted proteins | sample OliLakLV19MP6IB1_FD_148629 | JGI IMG/M metagenome (GOLD analysis project Ga0163153, IMG submission 148629) | Freshwater microbial mat bacterial communities from Lake Vanda, McMurdo Dry Valleys, Antarctica - Oligotrophic Lake LV.19.MP6.IB-1 | ecosystem: Environmental > Aquatic > Freshwater >... | reverse complement strand
AAATAGAACTCACAGGAGAATCCCTGCGCAGAGAAAAATCAAACAAAAAAATATAACTTTATACACGCAAATCAGGGTGGCTCAGTTTGCGCCAGAATGGTGGCTCAGTTTCACCGGAATATTCAATATAGGGAAATGGAGTTGCCTATATAAGCACGTTGTAGGCAATGCGGCCTGGACAAAGTAGACTTCAATCATGGACATAGGACAATTTATCCAAGAGCAAAAGCAGAAGTTGGACGATCAGAAATCCGACTATGAGAAAATGATTTCTTCTTGGATAAATACGGTCGAGAAAAGCAGTATAAATAAGAAGGAACAAAAGAAAAGAATTCTTGAGCTGTGTCACTTAGCAAGCTTCTCGATAGGACTGAAAAACAGAGGAATTATTAAAGATGTTCGAGAAATCGACTTGGCCGACCTTTCAGTCGAACCAGATTTTATAATTTTATATAAGAACCAAAGACTTGGACTTGAGATTAGAAGAGTCCTTAATCATAGAGCTCACGAAATTGGGGAGAAAAGGTCCTTTCTAAATTCAGTGGAACGCTCTTTTGAGAAAAAATATCCTGATATAAAAGTGCTGGCTAATATCAAGTTTAATGACTCGTTTGACGTGAGGATTGTGAACAACGATCTTATAAGGAATCAAACGGCAGACTTTATCTACTCACAAATTGGGGTTGGACAAATTGAAAAGCCCGAATTTATAAGCAGGGCTCGTTGTGTGAGACATTCACACCTGACTTTCAATCTTTCTGGTTCTTATAGTGTAGGCAATCTGGACGAAGAAATAAAAGAAGGAATTATAGAAAAGAACGAGAAACTAGAGAACTACAAGACAAAGATGACCTTGGAGAAGGTATGGTTACTCCTTGTAGTATCTGGAGCTTCACCTGAGTCTGACTTTTCGTATTTTGACGAGACTACGTTTGTGTGTGACAATTCGTTTGACTCAGTTTTTTTATTGAATGACTTTAAGAAAGACGTTTATTTTTTGACACAAGACTGGAATAAAGATGTTTGAAATTGAGTTCGCGGTTAGGCCGTACAGCCTACAACAAAATGTATGTGAACATTGCGGGGTGCTGTTTAAGTTTGTAGTTTAGTTTTCAAACAACGTTTTGTTGTATGGGACAATTTAGTATTTCAAAGATCCGCAACGTCACATACACAAACGTTATGCACAATGCCGTGGGACAGAGTAGTGGCCACCCGCATTGGCGCATTTGCTTGCCGCACCTTCCAACGCGACACCAAAGCAAGCAAAAGAGCCAATCTTTGCCACGCACGACAGAGAACACGAACATGACTTAAATTGACAAAAAAGTTCTATGATAAAGCATAATTTGAAACTCATCTTAAGGAGCTTATGGACAAGAAGGCTTTATACTTCCGTTATATTGTTAAGTTTAACCGTTGGCTTTGTCTGCACCAATATTCTCATTTCATTTCTTGTTTTTGAGACCAATACCGACACATTTCATTCTAAACGGGACAGAACATTTCAGGTATTCAGTAACGACCCCTTTGGAGGTAAAGGATTGATCGCATATATACCTGATTACTTTTATGACTACCTGATTACTTACTACGCGGAAGTTGAAAATGTATGTCAGCTTTCCAATTTAGACGGAATCACCATAAAAACATCAAAGGACGAATTTGATGATTTCAAAGTACTATCTGTTGACAGCTCATTCTTTACCCTATTTGACTTCCCTTTGTTACAAGGAAGAAAAGATAACTGCTTGGCACCAGATAAAATCGTTGTCTCGAAAGAAAAAGCTTTGATACTCTTTGGTAAGGCTGATGTGTTAGGAAATGTCGTTACAATAACTACTTCCGACACTACTCAGGAATTAATGGTCTCGGCCGTTGTAGACAAACCTATCGAAAACAGTCATTTATCTTTTGATGCGCTTGTGCATCACTCAGTACTCCCTAAAAAATGGAATGGTGGTGCCAGTTACATTTTACTAACAAATATAGGGACACCTGAATCGTTAGTAAGAAAGATTCATAGTGATGTTCAACGTCCGGGGCTCATTGGTCCTGGGGAAATGGATTACTTTTTGAATCCTTTAACTGACTCCTATTTCAGTATGGACAACAAAATGAGTTATATGAAAACCAGAAACCCGATGTTTTTGAAAATTGGGTACATCGTATGCGGTTTAGTGCTTTTTATAGCAAGCTTTAACTTCATAAATCTGTTTTTGCTTTCGTGGCAAAACAGGAAAAAGGAAATTGGAATTAAGAAAACATTAGGAGTTACCCGACAAGAGCTATTTAGCTTTTCAATATCAGAGGCCGCGGTTTACGTTTTGACTGGCTACATACTTTCGTTGATTATCACCTTCTATGTAATTCCAATTTTTAACACAGTTTTTGACGCCAATTTATCGCCTGAATATTTTCTAAATGTAAAGGTCATAACTTCAATATGTTTAATTTTATTTCTCACTGGAGCTTTGGTCGTTGTACTATCTGTTTCAAAACAGTGGAGCATGAAGCCAATAAGTTTGATGGCTAAAGATTCTTCTAAGATAAGATTCAACAGACTTCTTTTTACTATTCAATTCGTGATTTCCATAACACTTGCGATTTGTTCAGTAACGATAGTACAACAGATGAACTTTATTGAAAATGCTCCAATTGGGTTTAACCGCCACATCGTTCAGCTAAACGCACCGGACGAGAAGTCCTCACAAATGCTTACGGTTCTCAAACAGAAGATCATTCAATTACCGCATGTCAACAATGTAACGGTGGGTAACGGGAATCCAATCTTTGGGAATATGATAGTTCGTTACGACCTTGATAATGGACAATTCTATGCTCCGTATTTGTTTGGTGGTGACGAAGATTATTTAAAAACATTGGACTTGAAGTTATTGGAAGGCGAGCTGCCCTCGGAAAAAAAAAGTGGAAAATTAGTTAATCAAAAATTAGTTCATCAGTTTAATTTGAAGAAGCCAATTGGTGAGCAGGTGCCCGGAACAACGGACAGAATTATTGGTGTTGTGGAAGACTTTACTTGTGGTTCATTTAAGCAAGAAATTCCCCCTGCAATCATCTCCTATCATAAAGAGGGGCAGTCATTATTAATTGACTATAAAGGAAACAATCTATCGGAAATACTCCCACAAATACAAACAGAATGGAAAGGGGTGTTCCCCGACTACTCTTTTACCTATCGAACCATTCAAGAAGAATTAATGAAGAAATATAAAGAGGATACTTTCTTCTATAAAATAGTAATTACCTTTTCTGTCATCAGTATGATTTTGTCTTGCTTTGGTTTGTTTGCACTATCGTGGGCGGTGATTCAAAGCCGCACAAAAGAAATGGGTATTCGAAAGGTACTTGGAGCGACCGCTATGGATATATTGAATTTATTGACTTTGACTTTTACAAAACGTATCATCCTTGCTTTCATGATTGCAGCTCCGGTTGGATATTATCTAATGGATCAATGGTTGACGCGATTTGCAAATAAGATTGAACTTAACATCTGGATTTTTAGCATATCAGGTCTCATGGTGACATTGGTGGCTTTTGTGACACTTAGTTTACAAACTATAAAAGCGACAATGACCAACCCCGTGGACGAAATTAGAAATGAATGATTGAGAGTGCTAAACAGACAAGGGTAGATGGAGCTTCGAATAGCAGCACCAATGCCAAAGCCGCTCGACTTCAACGCACATCCAAAGCTTTGGTATCCGTGCTGCTTAGTACCGATTGACTGCCGCACTGTGCATTGTGTATGTGTCATGTGCTTCATTGCTAATCTGAAAGTGTGTGTGTCTTGCCTCTGTCTTTTGTGCTTCTCAAGATAGCTTAGTTTAGAATTACTTGCCGGAAGTTCTATTATCACTCTGGCCTCACTCAAGCTCGGCATGCTTAGTGTGCATGGACTTTCTCGCAAAGTTTTTCCGGACTTGAACGGAAACACAAAAAGCGCTATTTTGGTAGTGACTTATGAAAGGTGGCACACGCCAAATACACGGGCGTTGTGAGTAAGTTTTTTAATCAAGATTATGCAATGAAAATAGTACTGACAGGAATAATTCTAATAACATCGACACTTTCAGTAATCGGACAGGTTGACAATGAAGCACTGACCAAGATTAAAACAGAATCGGATAGGAATTCACAAGTAATGAAGATTGTTAGTTATCTGTCTGACGTTTACGGACCGAGACTGATGGGAACACCGAATTATTACAATTCCATACTTTGGACAGAAGAGGAATTAAAAAAATGGGGAATTGAAAAAATTGAACAACAATCCTTTGACAAAGGACATAGAGGTTGGGAGGTTGTAAATTTTAAAGTGGAATTAGTTGAGCCGACAAACAGTTCAATGACAGTTTATCCACTTGCCTATACTGCTTCAACTAAAGGGGAGGTTATTGGTGAGGTGATTTATCTACCCAATTTAGATACGCTTTACGGTTTATTTGGACAACTAAAGAATAAGATTATTCTACTTGGTTCATTTTACGAGCCAGTTGATAATGTCTTTCGACCGTTTTCACAAAGACTAACTTCCGACATATTAGAAAGTGCTGAAAATAATCCGGACCCAAATGACTTGATTGTCGGTTATCATAGCAGAAGGTCAACAAAAGCAGTTTTTACATTTCAAAACTCATTGAGAAAGCAAAAGGAAAAATTCTTTACCTTTTGTAAAGAGCAGGAAGTTTTAGCCATAGTGGAGCCGAGCGATTTCCCATATGGTATTTTACATGCAGACGGAAACAGAGGCGTCCCTTCTTATATGAGAACAACTGATATTAAACCAATTGCTTCTTTTGTAATGGCCAATGAGCATTTTGGTCGGTTAGTGAGACTAATTGAATTAGGGTTTATACCCAAATTGAAAGTCAGGCTTGAGACTAAATTTTATAATGAACCAAAATATAATGTTAATCTTATAGCGGACATTGAAGGCTCAGACCCCTTGTTGAAGAACGAATTAGTAATCATTGGAGCACATCTTGACAGTTGGCACGCAGGAACTGGTGCAGTTGACAATGCTTCGGGTTGTGCGACAATGCTTGAAGCTCTCAGACTTATTAAATTATCAGGATTGAAACCAAAAAGAACAATTCGTCTTGCACTTTGGGGAGGAGAAGAGCAGATTTTTGCAGGCTCTGCATCTTATGTGGAGAAGAATGTGGGAGACTTGATGAACGCAGAACCGAAAAAAGAAAAGACAAAAATTTCTGCTTACTTCAATTTGGACAATGGAGCTGGAAAAATCAGAGGAATCTATTTAATGGGTAACGAGAAAGTAAAACCAATCTTCAAGGAATATTTAAAAGCATTTGAGAACGATAATACGCTGACAATTCAGAATGCAAACCAGACAGACCATGAACTCTTTGATTTTCAAAATATTCCTGCATTTCAATTCATCCAAGACCCGCTCGACTATATAAGTGCTGTACATCATACTAATATGGACACTTATGAGTACGTTCCAGCAGCAGACCAAAAGTTCAATTCTGTTTATGTTGCTTACTTAGCCTATGCGGTTGCGCAGCGAGACGAATTATTGCCGAGGAAGACATTTAATTCACCAATGCCGAGCATGAAGGGCAATGCTACATTCCAACTTAAAGGATTTAGTGAATCGAAGGAGGTAAATCTTGTAGGTGACTTCAACAACTGGAATATGTTTGGGACACCGTTGACTAAAGTAAAAAATGGTTGGGAATGTAAAATTGATTTGCCAAAAGGAAAATACGTGTACAAGTACATAATAGACGGTGATTGGACAGCAGACCCATCGACTCCGACAGAGAAGTTGATAAGGGACGGAAAAGGACACGCTGGGTTAACTGAAAAGATTGTGCAATAAAAAACCTACCCATAATCGAGTAGACGTCCTCACCGGATTTTTCACCGATGAGGTGCGCCTCTCACACCACGTAGCGTACGGGTCTCGTACTACGCGGTTCGCTGAGCACAATGCAATCGCTCTTTACACCAATTGCATCTTTGCTCTACTTTAACGTAAGGCTAGTAAACTATCATGCTTTGCCTCCTTACAGCATTTCAAACAACTCAACGTTCAGTCCTTCATTGGATTGTGAGACCTCCGAATTATTCCATCGGCTCGTTGCTATCAACTACTATGATCCCGATAGCTATCGGGACTGACTTCTCTTATGCCAACGCGTGGCACAGATATCTCCCCAGGTAAGAGCTTATTCCCCCTTAGTTCTTGTTGGTCGCTGACCAACAAGCCTCACTAAATTTCAAGTATTGTCTCCGTTAGGAATGATCAGATTTTAAAAGCCATCGCCCACGAAAGACAAATTTTGAAATTTGCTATCTTGTCCTTTCAAATCACAAACTACACTAGATGAATCCTTCTAAACCAATCTTTGCCCTACAGGTGTAAATTAAAAGAGGTGTATTCAACGCACCCTAAAGGATAATTAGAAATGTATATGACCACTATTAAAGAACATTGTTGTGGAGCCGATAAGTTGTTTAATGCGAAGACTGCAAAAAAACAATAAAAAAGCTATTTGAAAAACGGACCCTCACGAGTGACCAAAACACTCATTGGCCATTAGTTCTTGTTGGCGGCTGACCAACAAGCTTCACAACTAAAATATTGAGCAAACATGAACTCCTCCTCCAACCCAAACTCCCCCTAGCCGTTCGACATTAGCCATGTCGAACAAAAATAAAGTGGATTTAAAATCCCTTTTTATCAGAATTCGGTTATCTGCAAAAATATTTTGGACGACATACATGAGGCGGGTTCTTGAGAATATAAGGAACATGGTTTATGATAATGAACCTTACTTATACGAATAAGAAAAAAAGAACCGCTAAAAACCTTTAGGCAATAGCTCTCTGCGGGCCTTGTTGCTGGTAGCTAGAATTGAGTCACAACTGTTATCAAATAAAATTCAATAAGCAACAGCGCGGCAGCGATCAATCCTTTTCTTTCACCACTTCACCAATCATTCGCAATCCATCCAGAGTTAAATTGGGTTCTACCGCGTGAAAGAAATTATGAAGTGGTGTAATGATGGATGATAAACCACCGGTAGCGATAGCAGGGCAATCAGTTTTCAATTCTTCCCGAATTTTTAAAACCATGTTGCGCACAAGGCCTTCGTATCCAAACAAGATCCCCGACTGAATTGCGGTAACCGTATTATATCCCAACGCAGACGCAGGCATGACTAAAGGCACATCAAAAAGTTTGGCCGTGTTCTGTGAAAGCGATTTAATAGCTGTTTTTAGGCCGGGCGCGATGGACACACCTAAAATTTTTCCGGTATAGGAGATCGTAGTGAATGTAAGCGCAGTTCCAAAGTCAACCACCACACAGGTTTGCTTGTACTTGAAGTAAGCCCCCGCTGCGTTGGCCACAAGATCGGATCCTATTTCAAATGGATTAAGAACATCAATAGGTAGTTGTGCATACACTTTTGGTCCCAACACAATGGGATCTTTATCAAACAACATGCGCGATACACTTTTTATTTTGTCGGTCATGGCCGGAACCACACTGCTGAGTACGATGGTATTCACCAGATTCAAATCTGTACTCGTTTCGAAAAAGTAATCGCGAATTTTTACACCAAAATAAAGTTCAGGTAAATCTGGCTTGGATGGAATACGCCAAATGTGTTTCCATTCATTGTCTTTCCACAAACCTGCCGTGATGTCACTATTACCGATGTCGAACGCGAGAAGCATGATGCAAAATGCAAAAAAAATTCTGCCTGTAAGAATGCAAGTCGAAGTTGTGTTTCGATTTGTGAGGGACGTAATCAAGATGATGAAATTTTGTATTTCGGTTTGTGAGGACACAAACCTGGGTGCTTTTAATCCGGTCGAATCACACTGGAGCCCGAGGCTTCCATACTTAACTCAGGATTACCACGATACAATACTAAACTCGCTCCGCTTGCGAAGCCTTTCAATTGATTGGCGACTGATACTTTTGCACCGCTGGCTCCCGAAACAATTAGTTCAGATTTATTTGTCGAATATTCGAAGGCCGTAAGGATTGAAGCTCCCGAAATATTTCCTTCCAACAAATCACCACTGCCATTCAAACGCAGCTGTGAAGCCCCGCTTAAAAAAAAATGGATTTCGGTTGCGTCTAAACTTAGTTGCGCTAGCGAGGCACCAGAAAGTGAAACATCCATTCTGTTTACTGGAGCAAATCCTGAAACTTGCGCATTCACTGCTCCTGAAAAATCAACTCCGCTTAAAGCAGGTAGTGTGATGTTTACATAGGTAGCATATTGGCGTTTGTCAAATCGGTTAAACCGAACAACAAGTGAATTTCCACTCTTAGAAACAAGTAAGTCATCTAAATTTCTTCGGTCGCCTTCTGTCTCGATAGAAAAATTTTCACTGTACTTAACAGTAACGATAAGCGCATCACCGGCTTCTATCCGATCAAAATCCACTACCGCATAACTGCGAGTGTCTTGTTGGCGCGGCCCCGGGTCTTCTTCATTGCAGGCAGTAAGCCAAACGAGTGCTGCCAATAGTATTAGTAGATTTAACTTTTTCATAATTCTTTGATATTTGGGATTAAGACAAGTGAGGATTGCTTTTCCCCTACTTTAGTTTTGATTTTTTTAAAGGATTTGATCAAAATTTAACCTTATAAAATTTCCATCGGGATCGCTCGTGGTGTCAACCAGTGGATCGGAGTTTATTAGAATAATCGAAGCTCTGGCAACGTTGTCTTCGAAACCTTATCGACAACAGTACCGCGAATTGTTTGAGTGAGTGTTTGTGCTTTAAGCGATATACTTAATAGTGAAAGCAATAAAACAGAACCGCAATTTTTCAATAATGTCATAAGAGAATTTTTTCTGCTCTTATGACAATTGCATTTTAGTTAACCCCTATTGCTTGAAAAGAATTTATTCTTTTACATTTCGTAGTGACGCACCCCTAAAAAAATTTAGAGCTTTAGCATAAGAAGCAGCTTAAGGCGAACTTCATTTTTTCCAGTTATCAGTTTTCAGTCCCTGAATTGACCCATAATGCTTCTCATTATTAGAGACCAAGACTAATCCACTCACTTTTGCAACACCTGCTATTAGAATGTCGGACGTTCCAATCGTAATCCCTCTTTGTCTTAGGTCTGAATAAATATCACTTGATAATTTAGCTGACTCTTCACTTAAATGAATTATGGGCATCTCTAAAAACCCTTGCTTTCATTACCTCAACCCCTGCCCCTTCTCCAGAAGAGAAGGGTAAGCGGAGTTTTTAGAGATACCCTTATAATATTGTTTCTTATGAAATCTTCAAAATCAAGAATTTGTTTCTCGGCCTTCTTAAATCTCAAACCACCAAGAATTTCATAATATGTAATTATCGAAATATTAATCTGATCAAACTCCTTCAGATATTCGTTAAATCTTTCTACGACTTTTGTATCTCCTCTGAAATAAAAAGATAGTATGTCGGTATCAACAAGCGATTCGCTCACTCTCTAGTTAATTTATCGGTCTTTGGCTCTGTTGCTGTGTAGATTTTTTGTCAGATCCATGAGGATGTCATTATCTATATCCTCCCAAGTTCCAGCAAGTTTTAAAGTCTTATCTTTTGATTTGAATTGGATTTCCATTTTACCTAATAGGTTAGTCATTTCAGTCAGTTTATCCGTAGATAACTGATTGATCTTTCTTATTAGATTATTTCTTAGCCTATTCTTAACGTCCATAAATCAAAAATACAAAATTGCATTGACTTCTTCTTTCGACATTGATTTTACAGTTATTCTTAAGTCCCTACAAAAACCGCAACGCCACTTTAGCTCCCCACCACATTTTTAAGTTTAGATCATTTCCAATATTCCTATCTGAAATAATTTTAGGTTTATAGTCCGTAAAGAGTGTCGGATAATCTGTAAAGGTTGTTCGAGTCAAATATCCATTTAATGTTATGCCGGTTGCAAGAGAAAGTTTCTTGGCAACCTGAAAATCGAAACCTACATAGGCCTTGTTCAATAAACTAAGCTCACTTGTAAAACTACCTTTATTCACATGCTGTGCCGACAAATCAATATCCAGCAACCACCACTTGGTAAGTTTCCGTGTGGTGCCTAATCCATAGCCAAAATGCCAAACCGAAGTGTCGCTTGGTTGAAGAGATTGCTGTGGTTTAAGGCCGGCCATCAACATAGTATGAAACTTTCTCGCTCCTGTGCGAAATGCGAGGTTCGCATAAAAAACTTCATCAGCCGACACTTCAATTTTATGATAGCCCGACTTTACAATACTTATCAAACCAATGGGCACACCTCCTAAACTATCGGCATAATTTATTAACCCAATTTGTGTGCCGTGCACTTTATGGCCGTAGTTAAAAAATGCAGCTACTTGTGAGCCTGTGATTTTTTTGGTTGCCACATTTGTAAAACTCGCAAACTGTGAGCCTCTATAATCACCTAGTTGAACATTGCCAAAGCCCGCTACCTGAACTCCATGCCCTCGTCCACCCGTATAATTTGTAAAGCCAGCTACCTGCACACCATACATATCGCCAAGTGTAGTATTAGCAAAGCCTGCAACTTGCACGCCTGTTGTGTTATCAAGATTTGTGTTGGCAAAACCTGCTACCTGCACTGCTTCTGTTTCTCCGGCATTCAAATTAAAAAAGCCTGCGGCCTGTATGCCATATACATTACCTCCAACCATATTCCCGAAACCAGCTATCTGCAACCAACTCACATCACTACGATCCAGATTGAAAAAAAATCCTAACTCGATTTCTTTTGTTCCCATTGAGTAGCCGCCCAAGAAGTTGATGGAGTAATCATTAATTGTGTTAGCGCTCAATCTTCCATTGGTTCCCAGGAAAGGAAGAAATGACACCTGTACTAAGTTGTGCAGGGTATCACTAATATTTTGGATGTTCGGTTCTGATTCGTAAGGCAGATTGAGTTCCTCTTTTTTCTTCTCCACAATCTGGGTTGAATCTGTTTTAGTAACTGTAACAGTTTGTATCGTGTCTCTCTGAATGCGTTGAATGGGGAACACAAAGTAATAATTACTCGATGCCGTTATGCTTACAACTGTGTCTTGATAATTCTTCTTGCTGATAGAGATGTAAATTGAATCTGTTCCCTTTTCTAGTCGGAGTTTAAAGTAGCCAAACTCATCAGTAACTGCAGAGGTGATAGAAGTCTTTTCATACACACTCGCTTGCGAAATTTTTTCACCGGTTTCCGCATCTTGCACATATCCGTTAACAACAACCATGGTTGTGTTATTCTTAACAACCGGAGCGGATGCTTTAGTAAGGATCAGGTAATTTGCCTTCTCCTTATAATTCATCGCCCCTTGAAAAATTTCATTCAAGAGATCTCGCACAGTTTGATTGGTGGCCTCAATTGAAACTTCCTCATCGGCATTGACAATTGCGCTGTTATAAGAAAACGAAAACCCACCTGCCTGTCCAATACGATTTAACAGGGCTGGAATTTTTTCATTAGCCACACTAATGGACATCGTGCGTTCGAGTAATGGAGTATCTTTTTTTTGTGCTTGCCCGCTTACCAAAAAATTAACAAGGAGTACTGAAGTAAGGTAGAGTTTTGTCATGCCTGGCTTATTGGTCACATCCTTTTCCGTCTAATGTGATTACATCATCCTTGCGCGTGATGGTAAGCCCCATGGTTTCGGCTATTACTTCAGCAATAATGCTGGCGTTATCTTCCTTAAAATTAGCGGTTAGTCGGCAGTTAAATAATTTTTCATTTGCCAGTTTTATTTTCGAATCATAGACTTCGTTCAATAAATTAACCACCGACTTCAAATCCGTATTGTTGAAACTGAACACTTTGGTTTTATAGGCAAGCGCGTTGGTATCTGGCTTCTCTATGCGATAAAATTTCTTGCTACTCTTGGTATAGATGGCCTTTTCACCAGCCAGCAAATTCAAGCCTTCATCATTCCTTGTATAAAACTGAACTTCACCATGGGTTACAATAATTTCAATTGTATCCTTATCGGGATAAGCCTTTAAATTAAATTCTGTTCCAATGTCCCGTACTAGTATTTCATCGGCCTCAATCACAAAGGGCTTGTCCTCCTCATGTTTTACACTAAAAAAAGCCTCACCCTTCAGCACAACTTTCCGGGTCTTTTCTCTGGGATTGAATTCATATGTGAGCTCACTCTTTTTATTTAAGAAGGCGGTGCTTCCATCGGGTAGAGTATCTGTTTTTGTGGCTTGATCTGAAACAAGTGCCAGGGTTTGAACAGCAGGTGCAGTCAATTGATAGGCTGTGTATGCCACACCTAATAAAATAATTATTCCGGCTGCAATCCGTAAGGGTTGATTAAAAAGTGATCTTGACTTGTAAAGTGGAATAACATTATCCGACTTAATCGTAATTTTCTTATGTACCTTATTCCAGGCGGCATCGGTATCAAATTGAATTTGTGTTTCTGCGGAAGCAGCTTTATCAAAAATTGTTTTAAGGCTTTCGAAATAGAGCTTATTCTCTTCGCTTTGGTTTACCCATTTAAGAATTTCCTCTGTCTCTTGGGCAGTCCCTTCCCCGGCTAGCACTTTGCCAATCAAATCATCCTTATCGTCCCAACCCTTCTCCATTATATCCAGTCTTTCATAAATATTAAAAACAACGGCAAGTAATCTTTCAACTGCACACGCATTAACTTAAGCGCCTTACCCATGTGGTTCTCTACTGTCTTTATAGAAATTTGTAATTGATCGGCAATCTCCTGATACTTTAACTCTTCAAACCTACTGAGTTGAAACACAAGCCGACATTGTTCGGGCAATGTTTTCATTGCATCGGCAATTTTTATCTCTAATTCATTTGCCTGCACATTTTGTGAAACCGATTCGTGCGATACTTCCATCACGGCAAGTTCGTGGGCAACGTGTTGTTGCTTTACCTTTTCATGCTTGATCACGTTAAGGCAACTATTGCGGATCATTCTATAGAGATAGGATTTAAGAGAAGTCTCTATGTTGAGGCTGCTTCGCTTCTCCCAGAAATTTATAAAGGCCGCCTGAACTACCTCTTCGGCTTCTTCTTTATCCTTCAGAAAAGAGTAGGCATGACGGCATAAGGGCTGGTAATAGGTTCTAAAAATCATCTCAAAAGCACTTTCGTTGCCCTGCCGGAGTGTTTCTAATACCTGCTTTTCCGATAAATCCACTGCTACTGAAATGTTTGCAGTGCAATTTACGGGTTTAGGGCTGTGAGGTTATGACAACCGGAAGAAGTTTTACCCCTATTGAAAATTAATTTCTTGGAAATAAAAAAATGGTGATAGTTTCAATTCAATCTCAGCAATGCTAGCATCGAATATATTATACAGTTGCGGGAGTTGTTCAAGGCTTAAGGGGCAGTTGCCCCTCACCAGGCTGGTTTAATAAGTCGGTGCCATTAGTTGATTGGGAAGAGAATGTTTCTAACCTTAATATGGGCATCACTAAAAACCCTTGCTTTCATTACCTCAACCCCTGCCCCTTCTCCATCCCGATAGCTATCGGGAGAGAAGGGTAAGCGGAGTTTTTAGAGATGCCCATATGTATATGAAGAAGAATTTAACTTTTAATGGATTGGTTCTCGTTATCTTATTGTCTTCAACCATATCCTTCGCTTCAACAAAACAAGACACCTTATTCCAAGTAAAAGATGTCATTCTTGAATTATGGAATCCGGGATTATTAACTACCCAGCATCTAGTAATTGGTTCCTTTTACGTGTTTGATAACTCGTTGTTTTATAATACGCATGGTATTGATGCCATTGAGGACAAGAAAATTTACCGATACAATGCCCTCATTAAAGATTTTTCAATTTCCTTTATAGAAATAGAAAAAATAAAAAGCGGGTTTCTTCTTTCTTTTAAGTACGCAACATTAGTTGTTAAATTAAAAGACGGAGGGAAGTACAAATTTGTAATGAGTATCAGGAATAAGAAAAAAATCAAGGAACTAGTTAGGGCTAAGTTGGGTAATTGACTTTGATCTTTTCTGTTCATGATGAATATGAGGCAATCGAATTCAATTACCCTTGCCACGCTTTTTGCGCCTAATTATGACTACTTCTCAAACTTAAATACATCGGGCATTTCGGAATTATCATGCATCGAAACTTTCAGGTCTTTAATCACCCCATTGGCAATATCATACACCCAACCATGCACATAAGGGCCACCGCGTTTTTGCCAGGCATTTTGAATGATGGATGTTTTACCTAAATCGTAAACTTGTTCAATCACATTTAATTCAACAAACCGATCTTCACGCTGTTTGTTGTCTTTAATCGCTTCCAGCTCATCCTGATGCAAGCGATACACGTCCTTAATATGACGAATCCAATTATCGATTAACCCAATTTGTTTATTGCCCATAGCTGCGCGCACACCACCACAGCCATAGTGGCCACATACAATAACGTGGTTTACTTCAAGCACATTCACTGCATAATCTAGCACGCTCAACATATTCATATCCGAATGCACAACCATGTTGGCGATGTTTCTATGAACAAACACTTCGCCTGGTGCTGTGCCCGTTATTTCATTGGCAGATACGCGACTATCGGCACAGCCAATCCACAAGAACTCGGGCTTTTGAACATTAGCCAGTTTATTAAAAAAGTCCTTGTCCTCATGAAGCTTCTGGTTTACCCAGGCTTTATTCTGCAAAAGCAATTGCTCATATATTTTCATACCCACAACGATTTAATCAATATTGATATTTTTCAATTCGAGTTCAATGTTTTTTGTCTTAGCCGTCATCGTAAAATCCGCTACCATTTCTTTTATGTCCTGATCCACAAATTGTGCGTTCGAACCATCAACTAATAATTTTGTATTGCCAGGCACAGCTTCGAATGCTTGTCGCAAAGAATTTTTATGAAGGAAGGAGACGTCCTTTGTAAATCGAATCAAATAATTATCATCCGAAGATACCAATATGACTGCCCTTCTGAAGTTTGTTTTCAAAATAAAGAAAATAGCTACCAGAATACCTACGAAAACACCTTTTAATAAATCGGTAAAGACAACCGCCAGGATAGTGACTATGAACGGCAGAAATTGTGACATTCCTTTATGATACATCTCCTTATAAAGTATTAGTTTGGTTAACTTATAACCAACTAATATTAAAATACCTGCCAAGCTGGCAAGTGGAATTAGCGAAAGCAAACCAGGAAAAACTAAAACTGATAACATTAATATAACACCATGCGAAATTGCCGATGCCCTTGATTGCGCACCCGCGTTAATATTTGCCGAACTTCTTACTATTACCGAAGTAACTGGCAAACCGCCCAACATTCCTGAGATAATATTACCAATGCCTTGGGCTTTTAATTCTTGATTAAGAGGTGTGATTCTATGACTCTCATCTATTCGATCACACGCCTCAATGCTAAGCAGGGTTTCCAAACTGGCAACAATGGCGATGGTAGCAGCGGTGATATAAATTTTAGGATTTTGCCAAAGCGAAAAATCAGGAAAAGTAAGTAACGATGTAACACCCTCTGTTTGTGAAAATGTTGGCAATGAAACCAAATGTTTTGCTTCAATTACAAAATATGGCAATGCCGAGTTAAAGAGACTGTTCATTAAAACTCCCATTAAAACAACAATCAGTGCTGAAGGAACCAGTCTAAAAAATTTAAACTTCTGCAGACTTTTGCTGTCCCAAAAAATCAACAAAAGAATTGAGAAGCCACTTATCACCATCGCCCCTGGACTTAAAAAATCCCACGCAGCCAAAATTTCTGAAAAAGTATTTCTTCCATCTGGTTGAAAAAAACTTTCGTCTCCTTCAAAATCCGCATCGTATCCAACTGCGTGTGGTATCTGCTTCAATATCAAAATAAGACCTATAGCCGCAAGCATTCCTTTTATCACTGAGATTGGGAAGAAATGGCCAATGGCTCCGGCTTTTGCAAAACCCAAAACCAATTGGATAAGGCCAGCCAGCGCAACGCACAGTAAAAAAGCTTCGAAAGATCCGAGATCAAGAATAGCCGCTGCTACTATAGTGGTGAGTCCTGCTGCGGGTCCGCTTACACTCACCGATGAACCACTCAACGAACCAACGACAATGCCACCGATAATTCCAGCCAACAATCCTGAGAAAAGTGGAGCTCCCGAGGCAAGCGCAATTCCCAAACATAATGGCAAGGCAACTAAAAATACGACCACAGAAGCTCGTAGGTCCGTAGATCCAAAATTTCGAAAATTCATAATAAGAAAAATGTAAAAAACAGGAATTAGTAAAGTGGATCTTTAAAAAAGATCACGCATGCCAATTATGCTTGTGGTGGCGGAGAATCTATCTCAGGAAAATGAGTGACTGCAAAAAACAGGAATGAAGAAAAATTGTTTTCTTTACTAAATGAGGAATTTATAAAACTATATAGAAAACTTACTTTGAATGTTTCATCATGCTGCCACTCACGATTATCCTCCTGACCGGACTCCTCACTGTCTTCTGGCATCTCTCCCCTTTCACTCCAATCATTAGCTAAGGGCAACTTGGTTTTTTTCAGCCAAGTATTAGAACCTGCAGAAAAGATCAGCACGCAATAGATAACGATAATGAATGAAAAGACTATTTTTTTCATAATGGGATCGCAAAGATAGCATTTTGGTAAACCTTTTTCGAACATTCCTTTTAGCTAAAGACAGTTCTTACTGCTCAATTGAAATAGCCGTCCGAATCAATCTTGATGGATACTTTTAACGAAAAGAAATTAAAATCGGCAGGGGCAGTCAATCACTGCGCAAAGAATCAACCGGGCTTGTTCTCGACACCTGAAATGACTTGTACCCTATGGTTAACCAGGTAATAGTTAAACTAATCAGTCCTGCTAAAGCAAAAACAAATACCGATGGATTTACATGATATGCAAAGTCTTTTAACCAAAAACTCGTAATGTACCAGGTAATAGGCGTAGCAATTACAAAGGCTATAGTTACCAGAACAATAAATTCAATGGTTAACATATACATCAACTGTATAACAGAAGCGCCTAATACTTTTCGAACAGCTACTTCTTTTGCTCGTTGCTCGGTTACAAACATTACTATACCCAACAAGCCGAGGCATGAAATAAAAACCGACATGCCAGCCAGGTAATTAAAAATTTTTCCGGTTCGCTCTTCGTTCTGATAACTCATATTAATGTCTTCATCAAGAAAGGAATACTCAAATGGACTGCCCGGGGTAAATTTTTTAAAGACGGTCTCTACTGATTTTACCTGATCGTTTAGGTTTCCTTTGTCCAATAAAATTGCGGTCTCATAAAAACTCTCAGGTTCAATATAGATTACAATCGGTTCAATTTTTTTATGTGCCGATTTAAAATTAAAATCCTTTACAATGCCAATGATTGTGCCTGCCCGAGCTCCAATTTTAAATTGCTTATTAATTGGATTGGTTAACCTCATTTGACGAATGGCTTCTTCATTTAACAAAACGGCCATGGAGTCGGAAGCTATTTGATCTGAAAAATCGCGCCCCGCTGCAAGTTGGATGGATAAAGTTTTTACAAAATCAAAATCAACTTTTAGTAAATGAAAAAGTAAATCCGTATCAGGATTTTTTCCCTCCCAATAAACATTATCTGTTGACTCATCGCTAAGGGATAACTGAGTGCTGGTAGCGGTTACATTTTTTACTCCATTAAGTGCCAACAGTTCATTTTTAAATGTTTGATATTGGCTTCTGATTTTGCGGGTAGTTGAAAACGTAAGTATATTTTCCTTCTCAAAGCCAAGGTTTCGCTTGCGAATAAAATTAAGTTGGTTTTGAACCACAAATGTACCTGATAGAAAAGAAATAGTAATGACAAATTGAAGTGCTACCAGAATGCGTCTAAAAATAATTGTGGAACGCCCTACTTTTAAATTACCTTTTAATACAGCAACAGGATTTAATGATGACAAAAGAAGAGCCGGATATATTCCTGCTAAAACCGCACAGAAAAAAACCGAAGCCAAAAGTGGAAAGAGAATCTGTTTTGAAAAAATTTTAAATTCAAGAGCCTTGCCACTTAGGTCACTTACTTGTGGCAGTAAAAGCCAACTTAATAATACAGCCACGGCAAATGCAAGCGTGCAGTATAGAAAGGATTCAGAAAAGAAATGCATCACCAGCTGAAGTCTATTCGCGCCAATAACTTTCCTTATACCTACTTCCTTTGACCGTTTAATTGATCGGGCTGTAGCCAAATTTGCATAGTTAATACTGGCAACAATTAAGATGAATATCGCTAGAGCCGAGGATATATAAATGTACTGCATGTTACCATGCCCTTGAATGTCGTTGTTAAGAAGATTGGATCTTAGGTGAATATCGGTAAGAGACTGAAGTGCTATTTCGGTTTCTATAACGGGTTCATTCTTAACAATAGCATCTCGAATTTTCTCACCAAATCCCACATCTGTCTGAGGCTCCACTTTTACATAGGTGTGATACTGATTGCTTTTCCAATTTGTTAAATCATCATAACCTTTGTCTTTTAGAAATTCAAAAGGAATAACAAAATCAAACTGAAGATGTGAATTCGCTGGAATATTTTCAACAACTGCAACGATGAGCATATCGCGATCAAGCATTTGTAAAACTTTCCCAACAGGATTGGCCTCCCCGAAATAAACCTTAGCTAGTTTTTCAGTAATCACAATTTTGTCGACACCGGACTCAAAAGATTTTGTTTCCCCAAGGCGTGTTGGAAATGAAAACATACGAAACAAAGAGGGATCGGCTACAATTCCGGCTTGATAAAATGCTTTCTCTTCTAATCGGAGAACAAGATTGAGATTGTTCAAGCGGCAAACTTCGTTGACTTCCGGAAAAGTATTTTTAAGATAGGGAGCCAATGGCGCAGGAGTTACTGCTACCGGATAATTAAGCCCATTTTCAGATACTTGATTTTCTACTACTCTAAAAATGATGGAATGCTCGTGATGAAACCGATCATAACTCAATTCATGTTCCACCCAAAAGTAAATCAGGATAAAAACAGTAAAGCCAACAATCAACCCGGTTAGGTTGATGAAGGAATAAACACTTCGCAATTGACGAAGCACAATTTTCTGATAGTTAGAAAACAATGGCCTGGTTTAAATTCGGTTCAGCGAAGCTATGTCCTATAATCTTTAAATGAAAATGGAATTTATAGTTTATAGGTTTGGTATAGTTCTTTTTTGAAGATTTTAGTACGTATAAATGAATAGAGGGCATCTCTAAAAAACCTTGCTTTCATTACCTCAACCCCTGCCCCTTCTACCAAAGAGAAGGGTAAGCGGAGTTTTTAGAGATGCCCTAGATTAAAAGTTGAATCTTATGGATGTGTGGCTTGGCTTATTCAACTTCAACAATAATCTCAATCTCAACCGTAATATTACTTGGCAGTGAGTTCATTCCAACTGCCGATCGGGCATGTTTTCCTTTTTCTCCAAATACAGCCACCATTAAATCAGAAAAACCATTAATTACTTTTGGTTGATCGGTAAACGTATCCGTGCAATTAACCATGCCCAATACTTTTACTACACGCTTCACTTTATTCAAATCACCCAATTCGCTTTTTAGGGTTGATAAAATGGAGATACCTGTTTGCTTAGCTGCTTCGTACCCCTGTTCGGTTGTCATGTCCTTTCCAACCTTGCCAGTGATATTTGTTCCATCTGCTTTGCCCGGCCCATGACCAGATAAATAAAGTAGGTTGCCGACACGAACCGCCTTTACATAATTTGCCATTGGCTTAGATGGTGTAAAGAGCTCAATGTCTAGGTTTTTTAATTTTTTGTCGAAATCGATTTTAGCTTGTGAGTTGCCAATAGTATAACAAAGAATAAGTGCAGCTGATAGAATAAGTTTTTTCATAAAGTACAGGAAGGGAAGTTATTAACGTCTAGGAAATACAAGTTTTAGGCCGGGTTTATTCTTCCCGCCTATGTCAAGAAAAAATCGAGACTCGCGCAAGTTGCCTTGCTGATCCCATAAATAATAGGTTCCCATCTTTCCATCTTTCATGGTTTGGGTAGTCATCTGACTCAAAAAGTAGGTGCTATGATGGTTGGCAGCACTCGCTGTAAACATAGGCGCAGAATAGCGACCTGGAGTTTTATTTGCCAATACCAATGTTTGCGGATCAAGACGGTTTAGCTTGGTAGTTATTGAGTAAAAGTTATACGACTTCAATTTGCTTCTAAATTGGGCGGTCGTAGTAACATTAATCAGGCAACCAAGAATCAACAACATGAATGATTTACTATTCATAGAAGTAAGTTACAAACTTTCTGTTAAACCGGTAACTTTCTGGAAATTTACTACTATGGCAGAGGTTTTTAGATGTCCTTGGTGTCTTATGTTCGATCAGTATATTAATTATCATGATGAAGAGTGGGGAACACCCGTACATGATGATCGTATTCACTTTGAGTTTTTGATTTTAGAAGGTGCTCAAGCCGGGTTAAGTTGGGCTACCATATTGAAAAAGCGTGAAGGCTATAGAAAGAATTTTGCCGATTTTGATCCTGTAAAAGTAGCTCGCTTTAGTGAAAAAAGAATTGAAAAAATTCTTCAAGATCCCGGCATTGTGCGCAACAAATTAAAAGTGAATGCCACGGTTAACAATGCGAAACTTTTTCTCAAAGTTCAAAAAGAGTTCGGAAGTTTCAATAACTACATCTGGCAATTTGTTAACAACAAGCCCATCATAAATAAATGGAAAACCATGAAGCAGGTACCGGCAACCACAAAGGAATCAGATGCACTAAGTAAGGATTTAATTAGCCGCGGGTTTAAGTTTGTGGGTAGCACGATAATTTACGCACACATGCAAGCATGTGGTTTGGTAAATGATCATTTAGTAAATTGCTTCCGGCATACAAATTAGAAATGGGAAAAGCCAGATATACTATTTTTCTTGCGGGCAGCGATATGAATACTTTGTCCGATCTGAAATTGAAGCTAGAGCTTGAAAAATTTTCTGTTGATGCTGTTTTTAATAGTTTGTTGGCTACCCAACTGATTGATATAAATAAGTATGATTTTGCCATTGTAGATAGTGCGCTGCTCGGTGCAGATGGCACACCCTTATGCAACAGCATTCCTGCCGCACGAGTCTCGGCTCCTATACTCATCATCACCACGGCCACCGAAACTGAGAATAAACTTCAGCGCGGTAAATACGATGCCAAAAATTACTTTGTAAAACCCGTTAGGTTTAACGAGTTGCTGGTGCGCATTAAAGCACTTATCAGAGAAAAATCCGAGCTCAGGTCTGTTGCGGAAACGCTACAGATTTCGGATCTGAAAATTAACGTTTCCACAAAGCTTGTAGAGCGGGGAAAGCTTCGGTTAAACATTACACCCCGCGAGTTCGATATTCTTGTTTGCCTAGCATTGGCAAATGGTAAAGTAGTGAAAAAAAAAGATTTGATCTATGAAATCTGGGGTAAAGAGGGGCAAGTAAATATCAATACGCTTGACGTTCACATAAGTTTACTGCGCCATAAAATTGATAAGGGGCAAGCGATTAAGCTTGTTAATAGCCACTCGGGCTTCGGTTATTATTTAAGCCCGATTAAATAAATTCTGTGTTACGTCTTACAAATATAGTTTTATGCTCACATGCAGCCCTGCGGTTTGGTCAATCACCATCTTATAGATTGCTTCCGATACAGGAGCTTGGCTAGTAAATAGAGCCTTGCAAAAAGTATCTGGGCTGTTAGCAAAAAGCATGTTAATATTTAAAAAGGAGATGCTTACTAAAACAAGTATTTCGCGAAAGCATATAAGCCCAACACAAGCAAAGTAAATCCCGGCACAAGCTTTACATACATATTATCTTTAACATAAACAGCTAATCGCTTCGCTAAAAAAGTAAATAGCACCAATAAGATTGTCACCCCCACCGAAGTTCCAAATACATAGCCATGTAACAAGATTGGTGTTGATAAATCAATCCAGTGTTGTGCTTTCAAATAGGCTGTAATTCCAATCCAAAAAGGAATTGCCATTGGGTTTAGAATGCTTAAGATAAGCCCGCGCCTGAAGCCACTGGTATTAAACCGCTCTGAGAATTCACTTGGCTTGCGTGCCGACCATAAAGTGAATGCACCTATCAGGGTCATTACAATGGCTGTAATCAGTTGAAAGTTTTGAATAATTATTGGCGATGAAGTAAGCCAATCTTCGAACACCACAGCTGCCCACGCATAGGGATATTCAACAATTGCAACGGCTAATGAAAACCGAAGTGCAATTTTTGCTTTTTGCTCCATGCCCAATTGAAGCACAGCAAGATTTAGAGTGCCCGGAGGTATGGATCCTAAAAAACTAAAAATAAGTCCAACTAAAAAAACCTGTAAGAGCATCATACCTTATTTTACTTAAGTGCTTTGAATTGTCTGTAAATTCTTTTCCCTTCGCGGAAGGAAAGGTAAGAAACTCCGCGCTCATGATTTTCTCTGCTTACCCGATACATGTTTCTCCAATAGGTAATTAGCGCACGCACACCAGCTACTAACGATGACCCCGGCTGATAAATGTGTGAGGGTTCGGCTCCACATCCATTAAGTTCAAGTATTTTAAAGTTTCCGTTTTCCAAATCTTCCACAGACTGACATCGCAAATCGAAGCGCCCAAAGTTAAAGCCATCAATTTGTTTACTGATTGTGTCAAATGTGCCAATGAGTTTAGGCGTTATGAGATTATTATTGTTCAAAAACATAGTACCCAAACAATGATTCCCAATAGAAACAAGTTCTAGCCGATTTCTGTCTGGTATTATTTCATTCAATCTATTTACATACACATGCTTAAGAGTCGTCCAATGAATCTTCGCCCGATCCTTTTCTAAAATTAATTCTTGCAATGATTTCTTGCCATCACCAATAACAGACAAAAATTCTTTTCCTGTGATCGAGTTTACAAATCCATTTTGCTCCGATGGAAACCGGGTGTAGAAAACTCCAAACTCTAAAGGAAGTTCAGCAAACTCCTGAATAATAAAATCGATTTTAATTTCTGTGAGATATTTTTCAATATCCTCCTCATTTTTAATTCTACGTACCAGCCAACCACGTTCACCTATGTCCGGTTTAAAGATCACAGGAAATGTAAATCCATTCTGATTAATAATCTCAAGAAGTTGGGTTTTATCCGTTGGTAGCTTTACCAAAACAGTTTTAGGCTTTACCGCATCTGGAATCCGTTTGAGTATTTCGTACTTTGATTCACCCAGCATACCTCCCGTAAGGATGGAGGGATTGGAAGCTGAGAAGTAAAAAAGTGATCGCTCCCTTAACGCATACCAAGCCCACATTAAAAATATTGGCGCCTGAATAATTCCAAAAGGCCAATACTCCCAATTAGTAAGCTTTATAAAAAAATTGCTTCGAAGAATCTTTTGCACGGAAATTCAAATGCGCAATAATAAAGAAAAGAATTAGTGTGAGGTTATTGTTGATTCTTTATAGCGCATGGTAGATACTGCAACTCCAAAATCAGCGGGTAGTTTTATGTAATTTGCTACTTCACGAATTCCAATTTTCATAATGGCCATGTGATGAACAGTGTGTTCAATATTGTAGGTGAGTTCGCGCAGGTAGTTGGTTTCAATCGTTACGCACTCTTCACTATCGGGTTCGTAGCCAACCTCCAGGTGTAGCCTTTTATTCTCTCTCGTTCCGTTTACAAATTCCTCAATCATCTTAATGGTATGCAAGGCTATGACTTTATCATTTTCCATTGCCTTATTATGAATTCGCTTATCATAATTTACGCATCCTAATTCAAATCCTTGCTCCAAACAAATAAAGAACTCAAGCGTATGGCGCAAATGCTGACCCACTGTTGAATTACTTAATGCTTTGGAAGGTTTGCGAAAATCGTCCGCGGAGATTTGCTCTACAACTTCAGAAAGTTGTCTTAGAATAGTTGTACCTGCCTTGTACAGTTGTATCATATATTAATCAAACTTAAGCCGCTGCAAAGATAGTTGAAAGGATTGGCTCATAAACGAAAACTGGCCGACAATAGATTTACTTAACGAATTTCTTCCAGTTTTGGTCGACTTTTGCTTTCAGTGCTGCTTCATTTTTGTTCCAGTCCTTCAATGTGTTCGTTCCCCAGAAATTGTAAAACAGATTCAATTTGCCATCTACAATTTCGTAGGTCTCAGGGTCAATTTTTACTTTTTTGCCTGTTTCGCCCATGGCGTAAGCACACCAGCCGCCATAAGCCGGTTCATATTTATCAGGATTGGTTTTAAATTTTGCAACATTGGCCGCATTGGCAAATAGATAGGTTACCCCCTTGTGGGTGATATTCAAATCATTTTCCCTTCAAGCGGTTTGTTATCAAAGTAACTTACCGGATCATAACCTTCAATAACTACTAACTTTTTAAGATTGAATTGTGCCGTGCGTACCTCAGTACTCTGACCCAAAACCAGCGATGTACACAATAGAAAGAAGAATGTTAAAGTTTTCATAATCGTACTAACGAGGAAAGACTAAAGATCGGTTTTAATAAATACGCTGTTTGTCGTGTGTCTTGCAAAGGGGTTATTCCGATACAAGATCCCGAATATATTCCCACACTAATTCCGATTCGTACCCTTTGCCAATTGCAAAACGCGCAACCTTATCTCGCTTTTTAAAAGGATTCTGTTCCTTCGATTCAGCTAATTTCTTTTTGAGAAGAGTCTTTAATGTTTTTGAATAATCAGCCGACTCAATTTCATTCAATCCGCGTTGAATGCAATACTTGGTAAGACCCAAGGCTTTTAGTTCATGCTTGATTTTAACACGACCCCATTTTTTAATTCTAAACTTTCCCCCTGCGTAGGCTTTGGCAAACCGTTCTTCATTTAAAAATCCGTCTGTAATTAATTGCGAAATTAATTCCTCAACCTGATTTGAGTAAAGACCGTACTCGTAAAGTTTATTTTTTACCTCCTTGTGCGATCGCTCCTGATAAGCGCAATAGTTTTGAATTTTAGCAAGCGACTGCGCGGGGGTGTATTTCTTCTTGACTTTTGATTCTTGCTGATCGCTAAACATTATCTAAATATCAGAAAGATCGCTTCCAAAATCAAGCAACAAGAATCTTGTCTTTGGTACAACTGACTCTATTTTACCAGACCCTTATTTCTAAGAATACTTGTCAAAAACTTACGCTCGTTTTCTGAATTGAAAATTTTGAAAGGTAAATAAATGAGTTGTGCTTTGTTTACAAAGAGTAGAAAGGAATCCTTTCTGATTTCAGCCTTCTTTATTTGATCCCACTTCATGGGCATGCCTTCGCGTGGGTTTAACTTCATTACAATTTGTTGGCTGCTTATTTCATACGAGAATCGTTCGAATAACATTTTCCCCTGCTCCAACTGAGTGACTCCATAAAACTGAATCCACCAGAACAATAAATATAAACCGGCACCTATGGCCGCTCCAATAAACCACCAGATGCTTTGAATCCAAACAAACCCGAGGCAAATAGCAACCACAATTAAACTAACCCACCATTGTTGAATGAGAATCGCTTTCAAGGCCATTTTTATGTAATCCTTCTTTTCCAGCCTGTAATTGCGTGTTTTAACGATCATAAAAACTTAAGTTCTAATTTTAAGGAGGGCAAAAATAGTAAATTGATCGCCACGAACCTGCCTGCCGGCAGGCAGGAGCACAAATTATTTTTAAAGGCAATGGCCACTCATTCACAGATTTAATACAAGCTTTAACGTTCGTGTTAAGTCTCTTCAACACAGAATAGCCATATATGCACCTAAGGCCTTGTAAACTCTTAGTCTAATATTTTAATCTGTGAATCTGTGGCTAAAAATTTGCGCTCAATTTTTAGGTCACAAATTATTTTTAAAGGCAACGGCCACTCATTCACAGATTTAATACAAGCTTTAACGTTCGTGTTAAGTCTCTTCAACACAGAATAGCCACGAATGCACCTAAGGCCTTGTAAACTCTTAGTCTAATATTTTAATCTGTGAATCTGTGGCTAAAAAATTTGCGCTCAATTTTTAGGTCACAAATTATTTTTAAAGGCAACGGCCACTAATTCACAGATTTAATACAAGCTTTAACGTTCGTGTTAAGTCTCTTCAACACAGAATAGCCATAAATGCACCTAAGGCCTTGTAAACTCTTAGTCTAATATTTTAATCTGTGAATCTGTGGCTAAAAAATTTGCGCTCAATTTTTAGGTCACAAATTATTTTTAAAGGCAACGGCCACTCATTCACAGATTTAATACAAGCTTTAACGTTCGTGTTAAGTCTCTTCAACACAGAATAGCCACGATTGCACCTAAGGACTTGTAAACTCTTAATCTAATGTTTTAATCTGTGAATCTGTGGCTAAAAATTTGCGCTCAATTCTCCTCTGCTTCAGATTTTTCAATCTGCTCATCAAGAATTTTATCGATGATATCCATTTGACGTTCGTCAATCGTCTTATCAACCTTGGCCTGCTTTTTCATAAAACGAAACATAGCATTTTTCTTTATCTCGTAAGCCATAAAAACGGTATACTTATTTGTTTTCTTATCAAAATATTTTTCTTCTCCCATCTTCCGCAAGTCAGCCATGCTCGTGTTCATGGTTTGTCTAACTAAACTTTGAAATTTATCGGCAACATCAGCAGCACGTTCATTTTCAGTTTGCCCTAAATACTGATCGGCTACTTGCTTCATGGTAGTATTAACCTGGCCAGCTAACTGAGCTTTCGCATCGATATCAGCCTTACCGCGCGCAATATTATCCTGAGAACTTTCTCCTTTTCCTGTGCCTCGAAAGAAGCGATTGTTTGACTCATACGCATTTCCACGAAATGGCTCTTTAACTTTTTGCCCGAACGGACTTGATCCACAGGAAGTAAGAACCAGCAAAACTATTGAGGTAGCAAATATTTTTGTTTTCATAACGGGTTTTTTAATTGGGACAACTTTTAAATCTCTGCTGCCAAATTAGTAAAAATTGTGCCAGAGTTATAGAATTATGGTAAGATGATTAATCTCCACCGGAATGCCCATTTCCACGTAAGTGAATAGTTGGTTAATCCGGTTCTTTTAAGAATTATTTCTAATTCAGATTTTTTAAACGCTCTCAGTACGGATAAAGGCGCATCGAACCTAACCATGGCAGATTTAGAGAATAGCAGCGTTAAAAACATGATTGAATAGTAAGCAAGTGAGTGTCTATGAATATCATTTATGATTATGGCAGTGGTTGTTTGCTCTTTCAGATTTTGCAAGAGCAAGACTAATTCTTCTTCTGTAAAGTGATGTGTGAATAGAGTTGCCAACACAAAATCAAATCGCTGTTGCTGGAAATCTTGCGAAAAAATATTAGTAGCACTAAATGAAATATTCTTAAAACCTTTGGAATGATTACTTGCGTAAGCGACAATATGTGGATTAGCATCAAAGCCTGTTAACACAACTTGTCTGTTTTCCTTCTTAGCTAACCTTGCAATCATCCGTAACATCTCTCCACTTCCACATCCCAAATCTGCAATCGAAATAGATTGATCAACCGGAATTTTTTTCCAACAAGATTTAATTGCTGCTATTGTTACTTCATTTCCGCCCAACCACTGATTAATAAAATCTAATTCCCGCAAGGTTTGATCAACAACTTCACCTTTGCACTCAAGGTCATCCATAATTTCAACACCTAACGAGCGGGTTGAGAAATCAATTGGCGATGCACGTTGTTCAGCTTTCATTGTGAATTTCCAATACCATGCTTTCAAGAGTTAAGCCCGGACCAAAAGCAAAACTCAGAATTTTTTTCCCATCATCCACACCATTAAGTTTTTTACTTATTTCGTTCAGTACAAACAAAACAGTGGGTGACGACATATTTCCATGATTTTTTAGCACCTCGTAGGAAACTCGATTATCAGATTTAGAGAGACCAAGTTCTTGTTCAATTACTTCAAGGATTTTTTTTCCTCCTGGGTGAATTGCATAATACGAAATATCGGTAAGCTGTTGAGAAATCTGAGCAAGTAGTTTTGATGTTAGTTTAGCAATTCCGCTCTTAATAACATCCGGAACATACGCTGACAATCGCATTTCAAAACCAAGATCCCCAACCGTCCAGGCCATGTCCTGTTCACCTTCTAACGCAAGGTCACAGAAAAAACTTACGGGTTTAAGATTTACACCTTTACGGGGCATACCTTCAATTAGCAAAGCGGCAGCCCCATCCGCAAAAAGTGCATTGGCTAACAGATTGTCATCAGTAAATTCTTTTTGAAAATGAATGGTACAGAGCTCCGTGCAAACGATTAAAACCTTTGCATTTGAATCACCGCCACAATACGAGTCGGCTAGTTTAATCGCATTGAATGCCGCATAGCATCCCATAAAGTTAATGCACAACCTATTTACACTCGATTGAAGGTTTAACGCCTTTACCAGATCAATATCTAAGCCTGGTGCATACATGCCCGTGCAACTCACTACAATTAAATGCGTAATTGTTTTTGTGTCAAATACTCGTGCTTTATGTAGGCAATCTTTTATCGCATTAATACTAAGTTTTAGAGATTCTGTTCTAAACAATTCAAGCCTATGCTTAGTTGTGGGAAATGGCTCAAGGTTTTTATTGTTGCTGTAGAAGTTAAAATCCACATCGCGGCCATAGTCATCTATTACAGAATATCGAGATTCAATGCCAGAAACACGAAAGATTGCTTTCAGCTTCCGTGCCTCCTCTTCGTTTAATTGCATGGCCTTAACCATGAAATTTGCCAACTGCGATTGATTGAATTTATTAACGGGATTAGCTGTGCCTATAGATGTTATAAAAGACATAAGTTCAAGTATAACAAAAAACTCACCCAATTTGATTTGCTGCAGCCCGAATTAATTACCTTGAATGTCGAAATCCGACAATCTCTATGTTTTCAAAATCTACCTTTTTGCATTTACGTTTCCCGTTTTCATTCTTTTTGATGCCGATTTATTTTTTCGCACTTGCCATCTCGCCCAACTTAAATGGTGATCGGCTTCTTTGGTCATTCCTTATTATTCATGCGTTACTCTATCCTGCAAGTAATGGCTTCAATAGTTATTTTGACAAAGATGAAAAGAGCATTGGCGGTTTAAAAAATCCGCCTCCGGTAAGCAAGGGGCTTTATTATACTTCTTTATTGATGGATGGAGCAGCGATTGTTTTGGGTTTTTTAAAAATAAGTCCACTGTTTGCCATCATGTTGATTGTTTATGGATTGGTTTCTAAAGCATATAGCCATCCGGCAATTAGGTTAAAAAAATTTCCTATTGGGGGCTGGCTTACCGTAGGTCTTTTTCAAGGATGTTTTACATTTTTGATGTGCTATGTCGGTATAAATAAGTTTGGCATCGAAAATTTATTCAATGCCCGGGTACTGATACCAGCGCTGCTTACCAGTTTAAATTTATTAGGTACCTACCCGATGACGCAAATCTACCAGCATGAAGAAGATGCTAAACGCGGTGACAAAACAATAAGTTTGCTTCTGGGGATCAGGGGTACATTTGTTTTCGTACTAATACTTTTTACTCTAGTGACAGGTGGTTATGTTGCCTACTTTTACAACTACCATTCCTTGTGGAATGGAGAGGTCTTTTTGCTAGCCCTTTCACCAGTCGTAATATTTTTTCTTGTGTGGTTCTATCGGGTTTTAAAAGATTCAGCTAAGGCAAATTTCTCTAACACAATGTGGTTGAATATTCTATCGGCCATTTGCCTAAATGGATTTTTTATTTGGTTCTTCTTAGAGACTAGCCATATTTTGCAACTCTAAGTTCAAAAGGACTCTCCATGCGTGTTGCGAATGATAAGCTCTGCAATGGGTTTTGATTTTCGCATCAGATTAACAGCCAAATTGCTGCTCCATTCGCCACCAAACAATCGTTGAACTTGACGGCCAATCCACAACCTGCGCGCAAAAACCAAATTCCATTTCTTGGTATAGGTTTGTTCGAGTTCATCCCGAGTCAATTTTCCTGTTGAATATTCTATCACCAGTTCACTTAAAATTTTTGCCGAATGAATTGCCATGGCCATCCCGTTTCCACACAACGGAGTAATCATACCAGCTGCATCGCCAGCCATCAACACGTGATCTTCAACCGGAGCTTTAGTAGCAAATGAAATTTCATTGATTACTTCTGGGCGATCATGAAGAAATTCTGAATTTTTAAAAATGGATTTTAAAAATGGATTTTTATAAAGCACCGCCTCCTCCATGGACTTTACATTTCCATACTCTTTTAAATTTTTTCTGTGGGTAAGGTAACAGAGCGTAAATTTATTGTCTTCAATTTGGCTAATCCCACAATAGCCATCTTTGAAGTTGTGCAGCGAAATTAAATCAGCAGGATAATCCGTACGTATGTGATATTTGACCCCTGCGTAAGGCGATCGTTTCTGAATGAAGCCACGCTTCATCGCCATGTCAAGTTTTGATCGTTTGCCAAATGAACCCAGAACAAGATCCGAATAAATCTCATTGCCCCCAGCTTTGATTATAAATTCGTCATTGTTGAATGAAACTTCTTCAACCTCAGTATTCAGAATAAATTTAACCCCTTTGGCTTCTGCTTTTTTGTAAAGAAAATGATCTAATGTGTAGCGGCTTATTCCAAACCCCCCTAAGTCAAGCGGAAGCATTGCCGAACGACCATTAACTGAAGTAAGTTGAAATTGGGTAATCTTGGCCGGACCAAATTCCTCTGGAAATAAGCCTTGCGCTTTTAAAAAAGGAATTGTTTCGTTAGATATATATTCACCGCAAACGCGATGAAACGGGTAGCTTTTCTTTTCAATGAGGGTTACCGAAAGACCTTTTTCGGCCATGTAGTTGGCAGATACCAAACCAGCTAAGCCACCCCCAATAATTGTGATTGATTTCAAATTAGCAAATAAAATGTGAAAAGTCCTGATCCGTTAAGATTTGGAGATACTAAAAACAATATTTTAAATGTCAGGCTCAAACCGAAAAAAACCACGTTTTGAGTAACGGTTGTTAAGATAACTACCGTAATCAATAAATTAACAATAAATCTCTGAATCCTTTTCGATCGTTTAACTGTTTAACTAGTATTATTAAATTTCTATGGACAAGCTGACAAAGCCATTAGATGTATTGAAGGTATTAGTGGTTGGCAACAATCCTATCGATTTGAGTCGCACGTTTGAGAGCCTTTCAAAAATCCATCAACATAAAGTAGTTACTGAAATTGCCTTTGATTTAACCAGCATTATTGATCGGCTCACCCGCTTTCGTCCAAACTATATTTTAATTGATGACAATGTTGGTCAATCGGAACTAAAAGCAACTGTGTTGGCTCTTGCCAGCAACCGAAAAACAAAGCATGTTCCTATTACCGTTTTAAAAAATTCAAATTATCACGAGGCCATTAACTCAGGGGTGATGAATTATATTTTGAAAGAAACCATTACAGGAGATTCTTTATATAGTGCTCTAAAAAACTCATTGAAGTTTAAAAAGACTCAACTGTATTTAACCCAGGCTTACAAGAAACGAAAAGGGCAATTGCTTCGTTTGGTAACTCCGTAAGTTACAGTGGGTCTTCAAGTCTGAAATCTTTTTTGATTTTTATTCCATTCCGTTCAATTTGCAAACTAATACGCTTACCCGGTTTTGAGTTAAGAAATCCCAAGATTGAATTAAGTTCCAATTCGGCTGCTGGTAGTCCATTAACGCTAATGATTTTATCTCCTAACTTTAAATCAACCCGATAACCCGGAGAATTTTTGCGAACGTTAGTAATCTCAAAGTTCTTAAGCCTTGATCCCTGAGCTCTTATTGTTAGTCCACTCAAATTAAAGTAAAACTGTTTTTTGTAACTGTAATTTTTTTTCAAATAGATTTTCTCACCCGGAAAATTAAAGATAACAGTGAACCGGCTCAAAATCTCACCGCCTATAGATCCATTTCTGAAAACGGTTAAGCTGGTTTTGAGGGTATCCATATACGTATTTGGATCAGGAAAATTTGTAATGACATTGGGGATCTCATACTTGCCAAGTTTAAGTGTTTTTATCTTTGCAATCTCACCCATAATCTCACCTCCCAACCCTCGGCCAATAATACTTTCTACATGCCTTTCGGGAATTTTTATTCTAGGATTAGAACTGGTTTCCAAAAATAATCCGTGGCTGGCTCCGCTATCTACTAGCAACTTTGCGCTTAGTGAAGTAGTATCATTCATTTCAAGATTAACGGTTACATACGGCTTTGTATCCTCAACGCTAATTGGCAGCCATTGAAATTTCTTATTTTCTTTAAAACGCTGCGGAAGCATTAACGTAAGTTGTTTCTTTTCATAATCGATTTGAATAATAAAGCGGCTAAATAGTTCATACCCTAAAATTCCCTGCACGTCAGTGCCTAAATAATTTCTAAGCTCCAGGTAATCCTGGTCTAGCACCAACATTGCGTGGCCACGGCCTTGAACACCAGGCATATCGAGCGAAACATTATTTGTTACATAGGCGTCTACTAATTTTTCCCCGCCTGGGCCGGCAATAGAATATTTTCTAGCATACGTTAAATTCAAAATATCGCTATAGGCTTTTTCAGTAAGGATAGATGTGCGCACACCCGTGTCTAAAATAAATTTTAATGGAAGTTGATTGTTGAGAATGATAGGAACTACCACCAAATTGTTATAAACCTCTATTGGAAATTGAACCTTAGTTTTGCCTGGCGGCAATGAAAACCCTAATACCTGTGCAACACAAATCTTGCTGCTTGTGGTGATTAATAAAAAAATTGTAAAACAGTTCCTTAAAGACATGAGCAACAAAGCCTGTTTAAAGCTACCGATTTTTAAATAAGTGGTAGTTGCTAAACGTGAATTACCCCGAGTTGGATTAGCAGTTGATGAGGTGTTTCTGAAACTTTTATCTCGTCAAGGCTATTTTGACCTAAAAATCCTTCTTGCACCATCATTTTCATTTGCGCAAGAAGTAAATCGAAGTACCCATTAGTGTTTAAGATTCCAATTGAGCCTTCAATTAGTCCAAGTTGTTTCCAAGTAAGTATTTCTGCAAGTTCGTCAAGTGTTCCCCAACCGCCCGGCAAGGCTATAAACGCATTAGAAAGATCGGCCATCCGCCTTTTACGCTCATGCATGCTCCCTACTATTTCCAATTGGGTTATTCCGGTGTGGCCAACTTCTTTTTTCATTAGGAAGTCTGGAATTACTCCAATCACTTTACCGCCCAACATCAGAATTTGATCGGCTAAAACACCCATTAACCCAATATTGCCGCCACCGTAAACCAGTGTGGCTTGGGAATGAACCAATAAAGCACTTAACTCTTTGGCGGCATCGGAATAGACAGGATTATTTCCTGCGCCCGAACCGCAAAAGATGCAAACGTTCATCAAAATGTAAGGAAAGCTTAATGCTTAACATCATGCTCGTTATCGCTTACTTTACTGTTTGGAAATAGCCAAACAGATGCAATTGCAAGGACAAATAGAGCTAAAACAACACCAAAAACTGACATGGCTATTTATTTTTATTGAAAACAAATTTACCCCAACAATCCGTATTATTTGCAAAATCGGTTGTAAAAATTGTAAACTCGTAAACTAATTTAAGCGTGCATAGTTTTCTGCTCGTAAATAACTTGCCTCCATGAAGAAATTTCTATTCGTTTTAAGTGTAATTCTCATTCTCATTCTGGCCTTCTCAACCTATATGAGACTTGTTTACACAAAGCAAGCGAGCCCCGAAGAACAGGTAAAGCTTACTAATGGAGATTTACAGGTTTCTGTTTTTTATAATCGCCCTTACAAAAAAGGGCGTGTTATTTTTGGCGCGTTGGTTCCTTTCGATAAACCCTGGCGAACGGGTGCCAATGAAGCAACGATACTTGAAAGCAACAAGAATTTAAACTTCAACGGAAAAGATTTGAAGGCCGGAAAATATTCTTTGTTCACCATTCCCGGAGAGCAAGTTTGGACAATTATTCTCAACTCCGAATCTGGCCAATGGGGTATAAAATTTAATGGTGAAATCAATCGCGACCCGGCCAAAGATGTTGTTGTTATTGAGGTACCCTCTGTTTTGCAGGAAAAAGAATTTGAACAATTTACAATTTCATTGAAGAAAGCAGGTGAGGAAAATGAAATGATCTTGATGTGGGATAAGACACTCGTGTCTGTTCCTTTTTCCGTGAAGTAGGATTAGAAAAATTTTCATCATAGTGTCTATTTCCTGTAGTATCTTTAAATGTTTTATAGATTTTAACTCTAACCTAGATGATACAAGTGATTCCCTCCATAGCCATCCGCAAAGGGAAAGTGGTAAAAATGAGAAAAGGTGACCCTTCCAGTGAGAAGGCGTATGATGAAAATCCGCTCGATTTAGCCAAGCGGTTTGAAGATCATGGCATTGAGGTGGTGCACCTTGTTGATTTGGATGGCGCTGAAAAAGGAAGCCCAAAGAACTATCATGTATTAGAAGCCATGGCGGGTCATACCGATTTAAAGATTGACTTTACAGGCGGCATTTGCACGGACGGTGACATCGGAAAAGCATTCGAATTTGGTGCCGCTTATATTACTGCCTCCAGTATAGCCGTAACTAATCCTGAATTGTTTGCTTCATGGATTATCTCCTACGGACGCGAGAAAATGACTTTGGGTGCGGATGTTACCAATATTGAATCGCGAAATATTGCTTTTCGGGGTTGGTTAAAAAAATCTGAGATAACCTTGTTCGATCACCTTCAATATTTTTACGATCGTGGGTTGAAGTATGTGAAGTCGACCGATGTTTCACGCGATGGTGTACTGGAAGGTCCCGCATTTTCATTTTATCAGGATATCATTAACAATTTTCCTGATCTTCAAGTATTAGCAAGTGGTGGCGTTCGCGGGGTTGACGACATCAAGCGACTGAATGATATGGGCGTATTTGCGGTAATTTTTGGCAAAGCCTATTACGAAGGCATTCTCAAGTTAAAAGATCTGGAGCAATTTAATGTAGCAAAGTAAAATTGTTACTTATCCACAATATCCGAAGTCTTGAACTTCTGAATAATGTAGTAGAGAAAGTTAAACGAGAGCGCGTCTTCTTCTGTTTTTGCTGGGGTAGGTTTTTGGGGTTCTGATGTTTTTGCCTTTGGTTTTGATACAACTGGCTGTTGCATATTTGTTGTTTGCTCCCGTTGCAATTTGCCGCCTTCAGGCTCATACAACAGCGTTTTGTCTTCGCGTGTATTTTGCTCCTGAAAGGGTGGACTTAATTCCGGAAAATCATTATTCGGGTATCCTTCTTGCGCAGATGAAGTAGAAACAGCCGATACGGTTAGTACAACTGTGATAAGAGCTAGTAAATGTGAAAAGTTTAATTTCATTTCTATTCCAGACTTTTACTCTGCGGGTTAGCTTTGCAAGCTAATAAAATTTTGATAATGATCACATTAGAAGAATTTAATAAAATTGACTTTAGGTCCGGTACAATAATCAAGGCCGAAATGTTCCCGGAAGCCAAAAAACCTGCTTTTAAGCTTTGGATAGATCTGGGTCAGGAATTGGGAATCAAGAAATCCAGTGCTCAAATCACAGATTTATATTCGTTAGAGTCCGTCACGGGCAGGCAGGTGGTGTGCATTGTAAATTTTCAGCCGCGCCAAATCGCAAACTTTATTTCGGAAGTTTTAGTCACCGGATTTCAAGATATTGAGAAAAGAGTTGTTTTAACTTCAATCGATAAGGAGGTTCCTAATGGATCGCGCCTTTTTTAAGCCTATGATTTTGTTTTCCTCTTTAGCAGAAATTTGTAATTCAAAAATTGTTCAGTTATCAAGCGATCGGCACGTTCAGGATTTATTTATTGATAGTCGTAAGGTGTTGCTTTCACCACAAGCGTTGTTTTTTGCCATAGCAGGAGAGCGGCATGATGGCCACAGGTATATTTCTGAATTGTATACAGCAGGCATACGCCAATTTGTTATCGAGAAAGAAGTTTCCTTAAAGGAATTTCCGAAAGCAAATTTTCTCTTAGTAAAATCTTCAGTAAGTGCGCTGCAAGCATTAGCTGCATTCAATAGAGCTTCATTTAAAATTCCGGTTATTGGTATTACTGGAAGCAATGGAAAAACAATAATCAAAGAATGGCTTTATCAACTATTGGCATCTGATTTTAAAATCGTTAAAAATCCGGGCAGTTATAATTCACAAATTGGGGTGCCGCTTTCTGTGTGGCACATGCAATCGTATCATCAATTGGCAATTTTCGAGGCCGGTATTTCGCGCAAAAGCGAAATGGAAAATCTTAAAAATATTATTGAACCAACACTGGGTATTTTTTCAAACGTTGGAAGTGCTCATGACGAAGGTTTTGCCAATCAACAAGAAAAGATTCGAGAGAAATTAAAGTTGTTCTCTGCAGTACAGAAATTAATTTATTGTCAGGATTATTCAGCACTGCATGAAGAAGTAAAAAAAACGACACTTTCAACTCTTTCTTGGGGTTTTAATGTAGGCGCAGATTATACTGTGGAGCAGAATAAAAATCGGGTTTTAATTAAATCCAAAGCTGAAGAATTTGAACTAACTCTTCCTTTTACTAACAAGGCATCAGTTGAAAATTTATTGCATTGTGTTTTCATGATGTTGCAATTGAATTATTCACCAACACGAGTTCAAGAGCGCATTGAATTTCTCCAGGTCGTGCCTATGCGGCTCGAGTTGAAGCAAGGAATAAACAATTGCCAAATCATTGACGATAGTTATAATAATGACTTGGCCGGGCTGCAGATTGGCATCGATTTTTTAAACAGTCTCCCCAACAAAAAGACACTTGTCCTTTCTGATATTTTTCAGTCTGGCCTATCGGATCAAGCTTTAATTGATAGGATTATTGATTTGATATCACAAAGTCCTGTAGATCGATTCATTGGAATTGGAGCTGTCTTATTCCAGAATAAAGAGAAGTTTAATCAATTAAAAGTTGAAACAAGTTTCTATGAGGATACAGCTACCGCATTAGGTTTGATAAATTGGAATGAATTCAATCGCGAAACTATTCTTATTAAAGGTGCGCGCGTGTTTCAGTTCGAAAAAATAGTAGCGCTTCTGCAGCGAAAGATTCATGGCACACGGATGGAAATCGACCTAAATAAAATGGTTCATAACCTTAATTTCTTTAAATCTATACTAAGCCCTGGTGTTAAATTGATGGTGATGGTAAAAGCCTTTGCTTACGGCAGTGGCAGCGAAGAAGTAGCTAGCTTGTTGCAATACCATCGGGTTGATTATTTAGGAGTTGCGTATGCTGATGAGGGGGTGGAGCTGAGGAAAAGTCAGATTATCGTTCCCATAATGGTGATGAATGCTACCGAAGAAAGTTTCCCAGCTATTATATCGCATACACTCGAGCCCGTAATTTATTGTGTTGACATTCTAAAATCGCTAGCCACTTTTTTAGATGGAATTGTTTGCAAAGTTCATTTGGAAATAGAAACCGGTATGCATCGGCTGGGACTTGAACATCAAAATTTAGATGGTGTAATCGCTACTCTAAAGGCAAATAAAAATATTGTTGTTGCCAGCGTGTTCTCACATCTGGCTGCAGCCGATGATCCCGCTCACGATGAGTATTCTAAACAACAGTTAAGCTTATTTGAATCTGCTTATAAAAAGATTACGGAAGGATTAAATATTAAGCCCATCCGGCACATCTTAAATTCGCCTGGCGTATTGCGTTTGAAAAAATTTCAGTTAGATATGGTGCGTTTAGGCATTGGGTTGTATGGAGTAAATCCAACATCACAATCCTTTGATCAACTACAACCAGTAGCAACATTAAAAACCGTTGTCTCCCAAATAAAAGAAATTAATGCTGGCGAAACAGTAGGCTATGGTCGATGGGGGAAAGCAACTAAAAAAATGACATTAGCCACAATTGCTATTGGCTATGCCGATGGTTTTAGTAGGGGTTTTGGTAAAGGAGTAGGTTCGGTTCTCGTCAACGGAAAATTATCAAAGGTATTTGGCAACGTATGTATGGACATGACGATGGTTGATGTTACAGGCATTGATGTAAAGGAGGGTGACGAAGTAATTATTTTTGGTGATGGTTTACCCATTCAGAATGTTGCAGCAAGCATCAATACGATTCCTTACGAAATACTCACCAATACAAGTGAGCGCGTGAAGCGCGTTTTCTTTGCCGATAGTTTTTAATCAAGCGAGTTGGTTGTTACCCAATAGCGATAACCCACCATTGCCTGATCGAATTTTGACAGCCGGGTAATGTCCTTTTGGCTAAATCGTGGCATTATAACTTTGTTAAGTTTTGCCAATATCTTAAAGAAGGATTTTTTCATAATTCAATTTCAATCTTCTTGTTTATCTAATTAGCCACAACCCAAATTCTTTTTCAAATCTCTTTGCGGAAGACCTCCAAAATCGAAATGATCCCTTGATTCTGATTTATCTTTTGTCACAACTGTTTTCGGTGTTTTCTTAGCCTTATCTTGTTTCTCCACTTTCTTTTTCATGCCTGAATATAATCATTGTTTCGCATACCCTCTAAACCTATATTCGCATTGTTTAAAATCAATCTAAATAAGAAGTGGGGGTTATAAGAAGTGTTGCAACTATGAAACCAGGCGAAACTGGGGTCATTTCAGGCTTTTCAGACGATTTTCTCTCTGCGAAGTTATTAGAAATGGGGTTTCTGCCTGGCACAGCAGTACGTTTCAATTTTACGGCACCTTTTGGCGATCCGGTTTGTGTTAGTGTGTCTGGATATGATCTTTCGCTGCGCCTGGAAGAAGCCTCCACAATTATAATTCTGAGCTGATAAGTGATGGCTGACGGAACACGAAAAAAGATTGCCTTAGTGGGCAAGCCAAATTCTGGAAAGTCCTCCTTGTTCAATGTGCTTACCGGTTTAAATCAAAAGATCGGAAACTTCCCGGGTATTACTGTAGATAAACGCGCTGGGGTAACCTCGCTAAGCGGCTACGAACAGGCGGACATCATTGATTTACCAGGCATATATAGTTTGTATCCTCGCACGTTGGATGAAAAAATTGTAGCTGAAATTTTTGCGGATAAAAAGGGATTAAATTATCCTGATTGTGTCGTACTCGTTGCCGATGCTACCAATCTGAAAAATTGCATGCTGCTGCTCACACAATTAATGGATTTAAAACTTCCCATTGTGCTTGCCTTAAACATGATGGATCTCGCAGCGAAATCTGGCCAGAGCATAGACGTTCAAGAACTTTCAGCTTCATTGGATTTACCTGTTGTAATGATTAATGCGCGCAATGGTCATGGCATTCAGGAATTAAAAAAAGTACTCACTGAAGAAATAGAGCCTTCCCGAAAATCAGTATTTCAAATTGGTGATGAGATCAAACCATTAGTAAAAAAAATAAAAGAGAAATTCAATCTCTCTACTGATTACGAAGCTTATCACTTTCTGCAACAAACGGATAATCTTATTTTTCTAAGCAGAGAAGAACGCGCCTTTATTAATGAACAATCCAAAGCAGAAAATTTTTTTCAACACAAATATCAAGGCGCAGAAACCATTATGCGTTATGGGTTTATTCAGGATTTACTTAATAAAGTAATTCTAAAGACATCTGATCCCGAATGGAAAAAGTTTTCGTACCGCATTGATAAAGTGCTTACGCACAAAGTATGGGGCTACCTGATTTTCTTTGCTGTATTGTTCTTGATATTCCAATCCATATTTGCGTGGGCACAGGTGCCGATGGATTTCATTGACACAACATTTGCAAAGCTTAGCAATGTGTTAGATGATTTTTTTCCAGAAGGGCCATTCTTTGATTTGATTACACAAGGAATTATACCCGGCATTGGGGGCATTCTAATTTTTGTTCCTCAAATAGCAATTCTCTTTGCATGCATTTCTATTCTGGAGGAAAGTGGTTACATGGCACGGGTAGTTTTTCTTATGGATAAAGTAATGCGCAAGTTTGGTTTGAATGGAAAAAGTGTAGTGCCACTAATTTCCGGACTTGCATGCGCGATACCCGCCATCATGGCAACCCGCACAATAGAAAATTGGAAGGATAGGCTCATTACTATTTTTGTTACTCCTTTCATGAGTTGCTCTGCTCGGCTACCCGTATTTACTATTCTGGTTGCACTCATTATTCCTGAGGATAGACTCTTTGGATTTTTCAATTATCAAGGCCTGGTATTAATGGGTTTGTATCTGCTTGGCTTCTTTGCCGCTATCCTTTCAGCATTTGTAATGAAGTTTTTCATCAAGACGAGGGAAAAAAGCTACCTAATTATGGAAATGCCCACTTACCGAAAACCTAAATGGGCAAATGTTGGCTATACTATTATAGAGAAGACAAAAGCATTTGTATTTGAAGCGGGTAAAGTTATTCTAGCTATTTCTGTTATACTTTGGGTACTGGCAAGTTATGGACCGGGTGATCAAATGAACGAAGCAGAAAAAGTTGTGGCAGCCCAAACTGGAAATCAACATCTAAGTAGGCAAGAATTTGAAGCATCAGTCGCTTCTTATAAGTTAGAGCATTCTTATGCCGGCATTATTGGCAAAGCGCTCGAGCCTGCAATAAAACCACTTGGGTACGATTGGAAAATTGGAATTGCCTTGGTGACATCCTTCGCAGCACGCGAAGTGTTTGTAAGCACCATTGCCACTATCTATAGTATAGGCGGCACAGACGATCAACAAACAATTAAAGGACGCCTGAAGTCCGAGATAAACCCTGAGACGGGTGGTCCTCGTTATACCCCAGCGGTAGGAATGTCTTTACTTGTATTCTACACACTAGCCATGCAATGCATGAGTACATTAGCAATCGTAAAAAGAGAGACGAAAGGATGGAAGTGGCCCTTGATTCAACTTGTCTACATGACTGCACTTGCCTACGTTTCTGCCTTTATTATTTTTCAAATCTTATCATAATCTTACACGATTCTGCCATGAACATCAATTCAACGCAAAACTCGCTATATTTAGCCGCATATAGCTTCTAAATGGATTCTACCAAAAATTCGCAACTGGGTTTACTACACCTTGCCCATATTTTAATCGGTGTGGATGGTGTTATCGATCAAAAGGAATATGAATCATTGGCAAAGATTAAAACCAAGGACTCAATTCCGGATGACATCTTTTCTTTGTTTGAAGAAAAGATCACAGGAAAAAAAGGAAAAGAGATTTATATTGAAGGGATTGAACTAATAAATTCTTGCACGGACGAGCAAAAGCTCAATGCATTTGTTCATTTGTATAAAATGGCAGAAGCTGATGGTCGGGTTCACATTAAGGAAGTAAGATTACTGCTTTATACAATAAAAAGTTCTGGCATCGAGTTCAACGATGTGATTGCACGCGCCAAATCTATATCCGATTATTAATCACAAAGAAGTATTTTTGTGATTCGGATATATTTCAATGACAAAAACATTTTACCAAAATTATAAAGTAGGAATTTTAGGTGGTGGCCAGTTAGGCCGCATGCTTATTCAAGCAGGCATTGATTTAAATATCAACTTCCATGTGCTTGATCCCGATGTTCAGGCTCCCTGCTCGCAACTTGCAACATTCACATGTGGGAAGCTAACAGATTATCAAACCGTTTTAAATTTTGGTCAATCGTGCGACTTGATTACCATTGAAATTGAAAACGTAAACACGCAAGCGCTTGCTGATCTGGTTAAAGCAGGGAAAAAAGTTTTCCCTCAACCGCGCGTCATCGAACTTATTCAAGACAAAAGAAAACAAAAAGAATTTTTTGTCGCCAATCAAATTCCAACTGCTGAATTCGTGTTGGTTGAAAACAAAACGGACGTAGCGAACTTTGAAAGCTTTCTACCGGCTGTAAACAAATTAGGCAAAGAGGGATATGATGGCCGTGGGGTGCAGATACTTCGATCGCACAACGATCTTTCAAAAGCTTTTGATGCCCCGGGCTTACTCGAAAAATTAATCGACTTTGAAAAAGAGATTGCTGTAATTGTTAGCCGCAATGAGCGGGGAGAAGTTTCTTCCTACCCGGCTGTGGAGATGGTCTTTCATCCTGAAGCTAATTTGGTCGAATATCTTTTTTCACCTGCCCAACTTGATTCTTCAGTAGCAACAAAAGCAGATACTATTGCTCGCCAAATAATTGAAAAGCTTGAGATGGTCGGATTACTTGCAGTAGAAATGTTCGTTACGCAAGATGGAGACGTTTTAGTAAATGAAGTTGCTCCAAGGCCGCACAATAGTGGTCATCAAACTATTGAAGGCAATGTTACCTCACAATACGAACAACATTTGCGTGCAATTTTAGATTTACCGCCAGGCGAAACCTCCATTCAAAGCCCCAGCGCAATGATTAATTTATTGGGCGAAGTTGGTTTTACGGGCATGGCCAAATATGAGGGCCTTGAAGAGGTCTTGAAAATTACCGGTGCACACATTCATCTATACGGAAAAAAATTAACGAAGCCATTTCGCAAAATGGGTCATGTTACTGTTGTTGATTCCGATCTCGATAATTTGAAAAAGAAAGCCAACTTTGTAAAACACACACTTAAAGTAAAATCATGAGCAAACCGTTAATTGGTATTATCATGGGAAGCCAATCCGATTTAAAAATTATGCGAGAATCCGCAGAAATTTTAGAGGAGCTGGGCATTCCGTTTGAAATAACTGTTGTTTCAGCACACCGCACTCCGCAGCGCATGGCCGATTATGCATCCTCTGCTCGTTCACGCGGGCTGCGGGTAATTATCGCTGGTGCGGGTGGTGCAGCACATCTTCCAGGCATGGTTGCTTCCTTTACATCGTTGCCTGTTATTGGCGTTCCCATAAAATCCTCAAATTCTATTGATGGGTGGGATTCCATACTTTCAATTCTGCAAATGCCATCAGGTGTACCAGTGGCCACAGTAGCATTAAATGGCGCAAAGAATGCGGGTATTCTTGGTGCTCAAATTTTAGGCTCTGAAAATAAGGTTGTCGCAAAAAAGCTGGATGCGTTTAAAAAGGGATTGCAAAAAAAAGTAGAGGAATCCTTTCGATCCATTGAAAAGAAGGGTTGGAAGAATACCGATTAAGGTGGCTAGTTGAAAAAAAGTTGTAAATTTCTTCTATTTACTGACTCGCAAAATCAATGAATCCGAGAGAAACAGGATGGCTAAAAGAATACCTTGACCTCCGCAAGGGGTTATTGAATGACCTTACGGAGGAGAATAAACAGGCCGCTCACCCAGAACATTCTTTATATCGCATTATTCAGCCTTCAGGCCTTATGTATGGCCAACCGGTAGGCGTTGATGATCTTCCCAATTCAGATTTATGGCACGAAAAGGATAGGATGAAAATCCTACTCGCGGAGAGTCTCATTAGCAGTTCCCTTCTTTTTCATAATAAACCGATAAGAAACCCAGAGGAACTCTCGAAGGTGATTATTAAAACCGTTGAGAACATTGGAAATTTTTATAATACTATTTTTCCTGAGTTAGCAACACCTTCAAAAACATTATTCGGCAGAAGAAAAACTCCTCTTGAATTAGCCGAGAAAATTCTAGACAAACGCATTGATCGCACCGCTGAGTTTGATACTAATTTCTGGGTTCAATTTTTTCATAATAGCTTACTCTTTTTAGACATCTTTATTTTTGGCCAATGGATTCATACCAATGCAGATCGAATCGTTTCTGATTTTTTTAAATATGAAAGAGAAGAGCTTCGATTTTCAGTTGTTAAAGTAATTGCATGCGCTGCTCATTCAAATTCAAAAATTGAACCCGAAGAACGTAGGCTATTAGAATTCTTTTTACAAAGCACAGATTTACCTCTGGATAAAAAACGAGAGGCCAAAAAAATATTTGATGAGGGCATCAGTTTGGAAGAGATTAATCTACCAACAAATAATTCATGGATTCTGAAAAAGTACTTTTTAGAAATTGCCATTCTTACCATATGGGCTGACAAACTAGTTGAAGATTCGGAATTAGGATTTCTTAAGCAGTTATGCACGTACCTTGGATTCTCAGAAGATGATCTTGAAATAAGTTTACTCGCTATTGAAGGATTTGTGCTTGAGTACTGGGATAAATTGAATTATCTGCAAAATAAACAGGACTTCAAACAGGTAAGTGACCAATATGTTGGACGCATGAGCAAGGTCACTGTTGCTCATAAAAATAAATTATTGAAAAGTGTTCAGGAAAGTAAGGAGCTAATGGAGTTGTTAGCTAGGGCGCGCATTATGGAATTGCCAGAAGAAGATAGAGAACGGATGCAGCATTTGCTAATTATGGTTATAAAGACCATACCTACGTTTTCAATTATTTCGCTGCCACAGCGATTTCTTACGTTGCCTATCTTAATGAAAATTTTACCTGCTAACTTCTTTGCTGAAGTTGCTTAACCAAAACATTGCTTTATTCCTCTGACTTGTCTTCTTCTTTCCTCGGTATAAGAACCGAGAAGACAATTGAAAGGGTAAGAGTTAAGAGAATTATTATAAACGAGATTGTTGGAGGCATGTCAGTCAACACCTCTGGAATAAAGTCAACCCCACGCCCAATTTCCAAAAGCATCTTAGCCCCAATAAAGAAAAGAATAATGGATAATCCCTTTTGCAACAAGTAAAATTTATCGATAATTCCCGAAAGCAGGAAGAACATTGCTCGCAATCCCATCACAGCAAAAATATTGGAGGTATAAATAATAAATTCGTTTGTAGTAATTGCAAATGCGGCTGGTATCGAATCCACAGCAAAAATTAAATCAGTTGTCTCAATCAAAACAATAACCAGGAACAACGGAGTAAACATCAACTTGCCATCAATTCGCACCACAAACTTACCCCCCATTTCGTCTTGGGTAATTGGCAAGTACTTTCTACAAAATTTAAGGATAGGGTTTTTCTCGGGATCAATCTTCTCATCGCTATCCTCAAAATAAATTTTTATTCCTGAATAGATTAAAAACACTCCAAAGATGTAAAGTATCCAGTGAAACTTATGGATTAAGATAGCTCCAACAAAAATGAAAAACCCTCTAAACACTACAGCCCCCAGAATTCCCCAGAACAGTATCTTATGAAAGTACTCTTCCTTCACTTTAAAGAATTTCAAAATGAGTAGTATAACAAAGATGTTATCTACAGAAAGTGCGTATTCTGTGAGATATGCCGAGAAGTATTCTAATGCACCATCCGCTCCACCGTTTTCCTTGTCAAAAGCATAGATTAGATACCCAAAAACAGTGCTTACAAATACCCAAAAAATAGACTGGTATAAGGCCGATTTTGTAGAAATCTTATGGGCTCTCTTGTTAAAGATGCCAAGATCGAGCAAAAGAAAGACGAAGATTACTGTGCCAAAAACACTAAAAAGAAAGGTCTCATCACTGAGCTCAAAACCAAACAATGTGAATGCCAACATGTGCGTTTCCTAAGGGTTTTTGGGATTATATGAGCTCGACTAATGGACATTTTCAGGCCATAAATAAACTCTCATAAACGGCAAATCTACAAATTAATTTTATTTCAGTATCAATGTTTGAGATTAATGCAAAGTCTCAAAAAAAAGAAACCTGTAGGTAGGACATTATTCGCTTTTAAAGCTCATTATGGCCCTCAAATTGTAGCTTAAGCAAATTATTATACAGCCCATCATGCAACTTTATCAGATCATCGTGCGATCCAGATTCAGCTATTTGTCCATCCTTGATTACCAAAATGCGATCTACCTTTCGGATGGTGCTAAGGCGGTGGGCAATTACCAAAGTGGTTCTATTTTCCATCAATTTTTCGAGGGCTTCCTGAACCAGATTTTCGGAAATGGCATCCAAAGAACTAGTAGCTTCATCCAAAATCAAAATAACGGGGTTTTTCAAAATAGCTCGTGCGATAGCAATTCTCTGCCGTTGTCCGCCTGAAAGTTTTATCCCTCGGTCGCCAACCAAAGTTTCTATTTTTTCAGGAAAACTCTCAATGAATTCTAATGCGTTAGCCTTTTTCGCAGCATCAATTATTTCTTCAATTGATGCTCCTGGTCTTCCATAGGAAATATTCTCACGAATTGTGCCCCCAAATAAAATGACTTCCTGCGGCACAATTCCGATATTGCTCCGGTAATCCGAAAGATTGTATGATTGATTGTTACTTTGATCAACCAAAATATCACCCGAACTAACCGGATAGAAGCGCATCAGTAAATTTATAATGGTCGACTTACCCGAACCACTCGGGCCAACTAAAGCAATTTTTTCTCCAGGCTTAATTTTGAAGCTAATGTCCTTTAGTACTTCAAAATCGTTGCGTGTGGGATACGAAAACGAAACGTTCTTAAACTCAATATCGCCTTTCAGTTTAATTGAACCCAAAGATTCTGTTTGTTCATCTGATTGATTCAGGATTTCTAAAATTCGTTCGGACGCTCCAATAGAGCGTTGTATCTGACTATAAATGTCGCCAAGCCCTGCAATCGATCCGCCAATAAAAGCTGTATAAATTACAAATGAAAAGAGTTCGCCAACCTCTGCTTCTTTCGATTGAACCAAATACGCGCCATACCAACTTACTGCCACTATTCCACCAAACAAGGCAACAATGGTAAATGATATAAATGCACCACGATAGCGTGAAGCATGAATAGCGGTTTTTACAACTTCATTTAGCGATTTTTTATAACGAAGGACTTCAAATAATTCGTTTGTGAACGACTTAACAACAGCAATTGATTGTAAAGTTTCTTCAACAATCACATTTGAACTGGCTAATTGATCCTGCGTTTTTTTGGAAAGTTTTCGGATAAATTTTCCAAAGAACAACGCTGCTAACACCAGGAGTGGAAAGGTAAGCAACATGAAAATTGTAAGCTTTGGGTAAAGAAAAAAGATAACCGGAATACCGATAGCTAAAATCAAAACCTGGCGTAACAACTCGGCCAGCGTAAATGTAAATGTGTCGTAAAGTGTTCCAACATCTGATGTAATCCTGCTTAACAGTTCGCCTATCCTTCTGCTATCATAGAATGAAAGTGGCAACCACACAATTTTTGCATATATGTGTTCGCGAAGATCAGCCACGGTGCGCTCGCTGACAAACGTAAACGTGTAAACCCTAATGAACGAGAAAATTCCTTGGATAACTAAGATAACAATAAGGGCTAATGCTATCTGATTTATACTAGTGAGTATAAAATCAGTTTTGCCTTGTGCAACATCCAAAAGCTTACCTGCAAAATATGGGAACGCCAACAGTGTACCACTTGATAACCCTAACGCAACAAGTCCTAAAATAAACATGCCCCGATGCGGCAACACAAATCGAAAAATGCCAATAAGCTTTCGCATTCCAGACTTGTTTAATGGTCGTTTTTCGCCTTCTTCTAAAACGGTGCGCTTAGCCATTCTTTAAAATCTGGTTGAGGTCAACATAAATTAGTGAAAAGAAAATGATCCTTCGATGGTAAATAGTACTGTGTCACTCAAAATCATTTTTTGCCCTCCGGTTAATTTATACTTGCTAAGCAACAAGGCACCGTGGGCATCATCAAATTCCAGTTGAAAACTTCTATCGGTGGCATACAGCGAGTTGGTATCTTGGATACCCGATTCAATTTTTTTTATTCTGCTAAAGTTGTTTTGATAATAGATTTTTACGTAAGGGATTGCGGTCTTTTTTTTGGCTCTATACGTTCTGATAATCAAATTGCTTTGACTGTCTTTTTCACCGTCTGAAATTTCATAAGCATCCCTATAGAGTGGTTTGTTTATTACATCGAGTTGACGGAATACATCCAACTCTTGTGCCAGCAAGGTGCTATCCATGGCAAGTACAGACCGATCTAATTTTCCATCTAGTAGAACCGATTTAGTCAAGGTCGATTTTGCTTTTGTTAAAGCAACTATCTGGGCATTAATTAGACTATCAAAATCAAGATATGGACTATCTACCTGCTGATTTTTTTTAACACAACCCGCTACTAACAGTGCTGAGACAATTAAATAAAAAACTTTCATTACCATTAATCAATCAGCACAGTACCAGTCATTTCTTTTGGAATAGGAATCCCCATAAGGGTTAATATAGTTGGCGCAAGATCACCGAGTTTGCCATCTTTCAACTTTCCAGCATACGAATCATCAACTAAAATGCAAGGCACTAAACTTGTTGTGTGTGCCGTATTAGGTGAGCCATCTTCATTAATCATCATATCTGCGTTTCCATGATCGGCAATGATAATAACAGAATATCCATTTTTTCTGGCTACCTCTGTTACTGCTTCATTACATTGATCAACCGTTTCAACAGCTTTTACAGCTGCTTCAAAAACACCCGTGTGTCCAACCATATCTGGGTTTGCAAAATTCAAGCAAATAAAGTCCGCTGATTTTTTTTCAAGCTCTGGAATAATTTTATCCCGAATATCACGCGCACTCATTTCTGGTTGAAGATCGTAGGTAGCCACTTTCGGTGATGAACACATTAAGCGGGATTCACCTTCAAATTCATTTTCGCGGCCTCCGGAAAAGAAGAACGTAACGTGCGGATACTTTTCTGTCTCCGCAATTCTAATTTGTTTTTTGTTGGCTTTGGAAACAATCTCGCCCAATGTATTCTCAAGATTATCTTTATCAAAGATTACCTTCACGCCTTTAAAAGAATCATCATAATTGGTAAGCGTAACATAATGCAGGTTGAGTTTGTGCATGTTCTGCTCATAAAAATCTTGCTGAGTTAGCGCCATGGTAATCTCCCTCCCGCGATCTGTACGAAAATTAAACAAAATAACAACATCGCCTTCTTGAATTGTAGTGACAGGATTATTTGCGGAGTCAACTGCTACAATGGGTTTAATAAATTCATCGGTAACTCCAGCATCATAAGATTGCTGCACAGATTTTAAAATATCTGTAGACTTCTCACCAGTGCCGTGCACCATCAAATCGTAAGCAAGTTTAACTCGCTCCCATCTTTTGTCCCGATCCATTGCATAGTAGCGTCCGATCACGCTTGCTATTTGGCCGGTTGTTTTTGCGAGATGATTTTTCAAATTCGTCAAATAACCAACTCCACCTTTGGGATCAGTATCGCGGCCATCCATAAACGCGTGAACAAAAACTTTCTTAAGCGAATAATTATTCGCAATTGTGCAAAGACCTTTCAAATGATTGATATGTGAATGCACACCACCGTCTGATAGCAGGCCAATAAAGTGAACTGACTTGTTATTTGATTTAGCATACTCCAACGCATCGACCAATACCTTGTTAGTATCCAATTCTTTTTCTTCAACCGCTTTATTTACACGCCCCAAATCCTGATACACCACACGGCCAGCGCCAATATTCATGTGCCCAACTTCCGAGTTTCCCATTTGTGCAGCAGGTAAACCAACTGCTAAGCCAGACGCCTCCAGTTTACTGTGCGGGTACCTCTTATACAGAGAATTTATGTAAGGAGTTTTAGCGCTATCAATAGCCGAAACATCCTTGTTTTTAGCAATGCCCCAACCATCTAAAATCATCAACAGCACTTTCTTATTCATAATAAAATCGTTTGAATTTTAAGAGATCAAATATATGAGTGAATTATGGCAAATTCCGTTCTTTTTAGGATAGTTATGAGCGGTTCTAACGAATAACAATTGTTAGTCTACTCAATAGTGAATTACTAATTTTTGGTTGCCGTATTAATGGCATAATTTTGGCCTAACGCATAGCGCTATGAAAAGTAAAAAATGGGTCTTTACGTTCGTTTTCGCCATTGTCTCCAGCTTTTTATTGGCTCAGGCCGATATTTTTGCGCCTATGAAGGATGCGTTGAAGGCAGGAAGCGCCAAAGAACTTGTCAAGCATCTTAATCAATCTGTTGATATTAACCTTGAAGGGGAAGTTAGCACCTACGGAAAAGCGCAGGCCGAATTTGTGTTGCGAGATTTTTTTAAGAAGTATCCGGTTTCAGATTTTACCATTGAGCATACAGGCGCCTCAAAGAGCGGATTGCAATACGCCATTGGTAATTACAAAAGCAATAAGGACCAATTCAATGTTCTCATTCGCGTTAAGCAAGCTGGCAGTGCCTACCTCATTCACGAAATCAGTTTTGTGAAAGAGTAATGCAGCCCGCCTATCTCACTGATCAAGCCCTAAATGAGTTTATACGACAGGCCTTAGCCGAAGATCTTGGCGAAGGAGATCATTCTACTTTAGGTGCTGTTCCTGCTGCTAAAATAAGTAAAGCAAAACTGCTTATTAAAGATGATGGCATTTTGGCTGGCCTTACAGTTGCCCAGAAAATCTTCCACACTGTAGACCCTGATCTGACTTTAACCCTCTTTAAAAAAGAAGGTGATCCTATTAAAAAAGGCGAAATAGCTTTTGAGGTTGAGGGTAAGGCACAATCAATTTTAATGGCTGAGCGCCTAGTGCTTAATTGCATGCAGCGCATGAGTGGTATTGCTACCTATACGCGGCAGCTATGCAAACTAATCGAGGGCACTAAAGCACGATTGAAAGACACCCGCAAGACCACTCCAAATTTCCGGCTTTTGGAAAAGTGGGCGGTGGCAATCGGTGGTGGAAAAAATCACCGGTATGCGCTTTACGACATGGTTATGCTTAAGGATAACCACATCGATATGGCTGGTGGAATTCAACTTGCCATTGAGCAGGTTAAAAACTATTTGAAGGAAAAGAACAAAGACTTAAAGATTGAGATTGAAACCCGAACGCTGGCTGAAGTAGAAGAAGTTTTACGAGTTGGCGGGGTTGATGTTATCCTGCTTGATAATATGTCATTACCCGATATAAAAAAGGCTGTTGCCATGATTGATCGTAAGTATGAAACCGAAGCAAGTGGTGGCATTACAGAAGCTACCTTGTTGGAAGTTGCAAAATGCGGTGTTGATTATATCTCAGTGGGCGCACTAACCCATTCTGTAAAGAGTTTAGATTTGAGCTTGAAAGTGACTGCATAACCACAGTTAAAGACTGAAATTGATAACCTCAGAATTTGCGCAGCGTATAAGTTCAAATTCGTATCTCGTAAATCTAAAATCATAATTTATTTTCCCTCGGCCATCTTCTCAGCAGTCTCAGCTATCTTCAATTGATTTATAAACTCACCAACTTCGCCATTCATTACCGAAGGAAGATTATGTTGCGTATAACCAATACGGTGATCAGTAACCCGACTTTGTGGATAGTTATAGGTTCTGATTTTTTCTGACCTGTCGCCACTGCGTACCTGCGATTTACGAGAAGCACCTACAATAGCTTCTTGCTTTGCCACCTCCATCTCATAGAGTTTCGTTTTAAGAATATGCAATGCGCGTTCTCTATTTCCATGTTGGCTACGCTCAACCTGACAAGTAACAACGATACCAGTCGGCTTGTGCGTCATTTGAACTTTGGTTTCAACCTTGTTTACATTCTGTCCTCCCGCACCGCTTGAACGAGCAGTTTGCACTTCTATGTCGGCAGGATTTATTTCAACATCAACATCTTCAGCCTCAGGTAAAACAACCACCGAAGCTGCCGAGGTATGAACTCGCCCTTGCGTTTCCGTATCCGGAACACGTTGCACTCTATGCACCCCCGACTCATATTTTAAAAGGCCGTAAGCTCCATCACCTTCCACTTCGGTAACCACCTCTTTGTACCCGCCAGCTGTGCCTTCCGTTACATCCACAACCAGAAATTTCAGTCCTTTTCCTTCACAAAAACGCTGGTACATGCGCCATAAATCTCCTGCAAAAATTGCGGCTTCATCGCCACCTGTTCCCGCCCTAATCTCAAGAATGGCATTCCTATAATCGTTTGGATCTTTGGGCATCAACAACTCCTTGATGGCTGCTTCAAGCACATCACCTTGAGGCTCCAGCTCTTCCAACTCCATTTTTGCCAACTCCCGCATCTCAGGATCCTTCTCCTTTTGCAACAATTCTTTGGCTTGACGCAAGCCATCCAAAACCTTTAGATATTGATTGTATTTTATCACCACCTTTTCGAGGTCACTATACTCTTTACCAAGCTGGCTGAATTTCTTTCTATCTTTTACTGTTTCGGGCTGGGCAAGCAAAAGGCCTACCTCCTCAAAACGATCCTTTATTTCCTGTAATTTTTCTAACATATCTATAAGAAGGCTGCAAAGTTAGTAAAATCATCTGCTTGCAGACAGCAAACTATAGAAGTCGAGTCGGGTAAGTCACTTACTCTTTTTAACTTAGCGACTGATTTTTTACATGACCTTATGAAATACTACTTACTCTTTTCAGCCTTAGTCTGGATTTCCTGCACCGGCTCACTCTCCGACAATCAACGAAAAAAAATTAAGGAAGAAATGACGAACAGTGAAATTAAAAAAGTGACTGAATCGGATATAACAGAAGCAGCATTCGCCTACGGTAGAAAGATTGCATCAATACTTGAAAAGAAAGATAAAATTCTTACCAATCAGATTCTTATCGACTCCATTGGAAATGCTTATAATGTAGAAGTTATAGCCATTCAATCGAGTAATGCGAATCTTCGAGGTGTTGAAAGACTACTTTTGGATGCTTACCAAACCAATACACAAGGCAGTGATAACATTCAAAAAATGGGCATTGATTCTTTGCTTTACACAAAACCAATAACCCGCGAACATCCTGATGGCTCTACAGAGTTTATAAAAGCACTGGGAATTCGCATGACCAAAAAACAAATTATTCTTACTATTAAATAGTGAGTGGTGATTCCCTGGAAAATCTGGGTTGACACTGGCGGGACATTTACCGACTGTATTGCTTTTGCTCCTGATCAATCAATTAAGCGATTGAAGGTGTTGAGCAATGGAGTACTGAAAGGAAAAGTAGTTCGACAACAAAATACCAATACTCTTGTGGTGCAGATTAACTGGTCTGTTAACCAAGATATTTTTAAACAATTCTCTATTCGCTTTTTTGATGAGAATAAAACAAATGCTGTTATAGCAAAAGTAAATCTTGTGGATTCTCTTGTTCATCTTACTGTGCCTTGTAAAATTAAACCGGGAACAACTTTCGGGATTTCATCGAACGAACAAGTTCCTGTATTTGCTACCCGATTACTAACCCAAACTGGATTTGATCAATCCTTTCCTCCAATCGAAATGAAATTAGGATCTACGCGTGGCACCAACGCACTGTTGGAGCGCAAAGGTGAACGAACAGCGTTTGTTGTTACTAAAGGATTTAAAGATTTATTGATTATAGGAACACAGCAGCGCAACGATTTATTTGCACTCAATATCATTAAACAAATTCCGCTCTACCACACTGTTATTGAAATTGATGAGCGGATTGAATCGGACGGAACAATTTTAAATTCAATAAGCCCTGAATCAATAATTCAACTTATTACGCAAATAAAGAAATCGAACTGCAATTCAGTAGCTATCGCATTATTAAATAGCTATAAAAATCCAACGCATGAAATTTTACTCGAATCAGAATTGATTAGCAGTGGGTTTCAGTTCGTCACAGCTTCAAATAAAATCTCGAAACAAATAAAAATTTTGCCACGCGCTGAAACAGCTGTTGCTAATGCTTACCTCGATCCCATTATCTATGGCTACGTTTCAACTATTCAAAAGGGATTATCGAGTGCCCATTTGAAAGTTATGACCAGCGCAGGCGGTTTAGTGAATGCACAAAATTTCTATCCAAAAGACAGCTTACTAAGCGGCCCTGCTGGTGGTGTAGTTGGGGCAGCAACTGCTGCTAAGCTTTCCGGTATAAATCAGCTCATCACGTTTGACATGGGCGGAACAAGTACTGATGTTTCGCTTTATGACAAGCAATATTCTTACCGTTACGAATCCAAAGTTGGGGATATTAAAATTCTATCCCCATCATTAGCTATTGAAACTATTGCCTCGGGTGGCGGATCCATTTGTGACTTTGATGGATATAAACTTACGGTTGGTCCTCATAGTGCCGGTGCCTCGCCCGGGCCAGCTTGCTATGGAAGTGGTGGCACACTTACAATTACCGATGTTAATCTTTTATTAGGCCGGATTGATCCCGATCTTTTTTCAATTCCTCTCAGTCGAAAAAAATCAGAAGAAGCATTTGATCAATTAATTATTAAGATCAGAAAAGTCAATGGGGAAAAAATAATTAAAGAGGCATTACTTGAGTCGCTACTTTTAATTGCCAACGAAGCTATGGCGGAAGCCATTAAAAAAGTTTCTATTCAACAAGGTAACGATCCAATTGTCTATGCCTTGTTATCGTTTGGAGGAGCCGGTGGCCAGCATGCGTGTGCATTGGCTGAATTATTGGGCATGAAAAAAATACTGATCCCTTACGATGCCGGGTTACTTAGCGCATACGGAATTGGACACGCGCAGATTGAACACGTTGAAGAGAAGTTATTACTTCAAAAACTTATCATAGCAGAGAAGAATTTTAAAAATCATTTTAGAGAACTATTTGCAAAGGGAACAACTAAACTTGTTAATGATGGATATGTTTCAGATAAAATAAAGATTTCCAAATCACTGGTTTTTCTGAGATTTAAGGGTCAAGAGAGCACAATAGAAACTAATTTTAAATCTGGAGAATCGGTTCAAAAAGAATTTAAAAAGAAATACAAACAGATTTATGGTCATTGGCTTGCCGATCGGGAAATTGAAGTTGAGTCAATACGATTAATACTTTGCGTTGATTCCTATACAAAAAAAATAAAGAAGAGTAAAGTCGTTCACTACTATCCAACCCCTGAAAAGAATACCAAAATCTTTATTAATGGGTTTTGGGAAAAAGCTAACGTTTATCGTTGGGAATTATTAACTGCCGGTGCATACATTGAAGGCCCTTCCGTGATTGTTAGTGAAAACTCAACCACGTTAGTGGCTCCAAATTGGAAATTTACACTGAACTCGTTCAATCATGGAATTGTAGAGTCTTACCATAAAAACAAAATCTCAAAATCAACCAACTTTGCAGAAGCTGCACTTGAATTATTCAGTAATCGCTTTACCGCTGTTGCACAAGAGATGGGTGCCCTGCTTCAGCGCACTTCTTTTTCTGTTAATGTAAAGGAGCGATTAGATTTTTCTTGTGCCATGATGGACGCTCAAGGATATCTGGTAGTTAATGCTCCCCACATTCCAGTCCATTTGGGCAGCATGGGTATTTGTGTTCGCGAAGTTGTAAAGGCATTGTCCATTCAAGTAGGTGATGTTGTTATTACTAATCATCCCGCATTTGGTGGTTCGCACTTACCCGATGTTACTTTGATTAAAGGAGTATTTGTAAAAAAGAAACTGGTTGGCTACGTAGCTGCTCGCGCACATCATGCAGAAATAGGCGGTATGAAGCCCGGCTCAATGCCAGCAAATGCTACCTCACTGTATGAAGAAGGGGTTATTATTCCGCCAACTTATTTAGTAAAAAGAGGTAAAGCGCAGTGGGCTAAAATTAAAGAGATACTATTAACAGGAAGTTATCCATCGCGATTACCGGAAGAAAATCTGGCCGACCTGAATGGAGCATTGGCTGCAGTTAATTTGGGTGAGAATAAGCTACAATCTCTTTGCAAGGAATACGGGTTAATTGAAGTTTCCAATTACATGAAAGCCTTGCAGAATTATGCCTCCAAACTTCTTCGGACAAAACTAAAATCTTTAAATCAAAATTCATTTGCTGCAACAGAGCGGTTAGACGATGGATCAATTCTTAAAGTAAAAATATCAGTACTAAAACGAGAAAATTTAGAAATTGATTTTTCTGGTTCATCCAAAACACATGTCGGTAATCTGAATGCAACGCCTGCTATTGTGCAAAGCGTAATCCTGTATGTACTCAGGCTTTGGGTAAACAAACCCATTGCAATGAATGAGGGTCTTATGCAACATGTGCAAATTGTTTTGCCAACCGGATTGCTAAACCCGGACTTTAGCGGCACAAACATGCCGGCTGTCGTGGGCGGAAATACCGAAGTGAGTCAGCGACTAACAGACACATTACTAAAAGCTTTGAAACTTAGCGCCTGTAGCCAAGGGACGATGAATAATTTTCTTTTTGGAAACAAACGTTTTGGTTTTTACGAAACTATTTGTGGTGGCACAGGTGCAGGCAATGGTTTTAATGGCGCTGATGCTGTTCACTCACACATGACAAACACACGCATTACCGATCCTGAAATATTAGAGTTACGCTATCCAGTTAGACTAAATCGTTTTGAGATTTGCAAGAACTCTGGCGGAAAAGGAAAGTGGAAAGGTGGTGATGGTGTAATTCGTGAAATCACATTAAAGGAAGATGTTGAGGTGAACATTCTTTCACAACATCGAAAAGAAAAACCTTATGGGTTGGCAGGCGGGCAACCCGGAAAACGAGGCGAACAGAAATTAATAACTAACGACAATAAGGAACTAAAGCTAACGGGTATGGATAGTGTGCAAATGAAATCCGGTGACACCATCATTATTCAAACCCCTGGCGGTGGTGGTTATGGCAAATAAAAAAACCTGCTCCGAAAAATCAGAACAGGTTTTTTAGAAATTTTTCTAAAAATATTACTTGTCCGCCACTTCAGGTTTAGGCGTTATTCCTAATTTCTTTAAAACCAATTTAGAGATATCATATTTCTCATCAGAGTACAGCAAAACATCTTCGCCACTACCCATTAATTGTGGGTTGAGAATAAATGCATAGCCATTCTCTTTTGCCGTATCTTCAATGGCCTTGCCGACTTTCTTTATAACAGGATCCATCAACGCGCCTTGTTTGTTTTGTAATGAAGTTTGCGCATCTGTCTGGAATTTCTGAATGCTCTCCTGCATGCCTTGCAATTCTCTTTCTTTATCAGCGCGAATGGCATCTGGAGTTGTTGCCGGCATGCCTTGATACGCCTTGTACTTAGTCTCCAATTCCTGGCTCTTCGCTTTTAATTGATTTTCTAATTGCGTACCGTGAGTTTTCAACTCATTCTCAATTTGTTTGAATTCAGGCAACTGACTGAAAATATATTGCCAGTCGGCATAGCCGATTTTTTGGGTTTCCTGGGCTTGGGTAGATACTGCTACCACACAAAACAGAAGTAAAAAAAGTGTTCTCATTTTTAGTTTATTTATTTGACTTTATCGTTTGGATCTCCTAATCCTAATTCTTCTAATATAAAATCGGTGTAATCATGGCGTGGATCCGTGTAAATCATAACCAGCTCAGCAGACTTATCAAATAAAATTGCTAATCTGTTTGCTTTACACACCTTCTCAACCGCATCAAACACCTTATCCTGCAAAGGTTTAATCAATTCTTGTTTTTTCAAAAAAAGTAGCCCTCCAAAACCAAAAACCTTTTTCTGATAATCCCTTTCCTCTGCTTCTTTTTTTTTTATAGCATCTAGCCGTTCTTGCTTCATCTCTTCTGTCAACAACACCTGCTCCGCCTGAAATACCCGATAAAGTTCATCTACTTTTCGCTGCATATCCTCCACTTCTTTTTGCCATCCTGCTGTTAACTGCTCTATTTCTCCTTGTGCCTTGCTGTACTCGGGCATTTTACTCAGCACAAATTCTGAATCGAAATAACCGAACTTCTGACCATTTGCAAAAGTTAGGCCGAAAAAAATAAAAAGAGCCGTTAGTACAAAAAAGCGCATTTTATCTGATTTGTTGGCCTATTGTAAAGTGGAATTGTGAGCCGCTGATATTGGGTGCGCCTGGCAATTGATCGAACCCATAAGCCCAATTAAGACCTATAAGACCAAAGGCTGGCATAAATATTCTTGCTCCCACACCGGCTGATTTATAGAGACTAAACGGATTAAAATCCTGGTAATTGTCCCAGTTATTTCCTGCCTCAGTAAATAAGAAACCATAAATGGTAGCCGCCTGGCTGGTTGAAACCGGATACCGGAGTTCTAATCCAAATTTCTCATACACAATACCACCTTCAATACCATTTAACTGTTGTTGGCCTCGTTGTGCATATAAAGGCGGAGTTACGAGATTATTGCCATACCCGCGCAAGCCAATTATATCTTGACCTAATACAAAAGAGTTAAATCCTCCGGCTAAGCCATCGCCCCCTACAAGAAAGCGCTGGAATGGACCTTGTGGGAGACTCTGATTGAAACGTCCAATAAACCCAAAGTGTGCTTTTGTCTCTAAAACCAAACTGCGCCCGTCTGGCTTCTGACTTCCGATTATTTTAATGTAAAACTTCGCATCAATCATCCACTTGTGCATTTCTGTCCATTTATATCTCTGATTGATATCTATATAATAGGAAGGATCTCTCCAAAGCGAATAAGGCGGAGTAAAGTTAACTGCTAACGAAATTGTTGACCCCGTAGTTGGGTACATCGGGTTATCGATGCTGTTTCGGGATAATGTTGTGTTAAACATAATCTCATTTGTTTTACCCTTAAGTGGCAAGATTGTGGATCCTCCGAAAAAATTTTGATAGTTGTAAACCAGGTAAGACAATGAGTTAGTTAAAGAAAAATAGTTATCCGGCCACTCAAGTCTGCGCCCCAATCCAATAGTAATGCCACTTTGCTTTAGGGAAGATTGATCTGTAAACTCAAAGGAAGCGTTTGGTAAGCGCGAAATAGAATGATTTAAACTGACGGTAAGAGAATTAGGCTTCCTTCCTCCCAACCAAGGCTCTGTGAATGACAAACTATAGCTCTGGAAAGATCTTCCATTGGCCTGAGCGCGCAATGATAAACGTTGACCGTCACCTACTGGTAGTGGTTTCCACTTATCTAAATGCGGCACGTTACGGATTGAAAAATTATTGAAGGATAGCCCAACAGTACCGACAAACCCAAAAACGCCACCCCAGCCACCCGATAACTCAATCTGGTCATTAGATTGTTCTTCTACTTTCCATTCAATATCAACGGTGCCATCGGCAGGATTAGGGCGGATATCTTGCTCTATCTTTTGCGGATTAAAATAACCCATTTGAGATAATTGCTGTTGCGTACGAATTAAATCTGATCTTCTAAATTTCTGGCCTGGGATAGTGCTTAACTCTCTTCGAATTACATGATCATTGGTTCGCTCATTTCCGCTGATAATTACTTCATCAATGGTGGCGCGGTCGCCCTCAAAAATTCGCATCTCCACATCAATAGAGTCTCCCACTACAGCAACTTCCACCGGGGTGATTCTAAAAAACAGATACCCGTCATCCATATACAATCCACTAATGTCGGCTCCCTTGGGGTTAAAGGTTGTCTTTTTTGTAATCAGCTCTTGATTGTAAACATCGCCCTTATTGATATCAAGAATTTTACTGAGAATGTTTGCGCTGTGGATGTAATTTCCAACCCAGTTTATATTGCGGAAGTAGTACTTTTGACCCTCATAAAGTTTAACCTTTACATCAATATTGGACTTGTCAAAATTGACAATTGTGTCGGAAATAACTTCAGCATCGCGATAGCCCAATGTATTATAATAGTCAACAAGATTTTGTTTATCCGTTTCAAACTCTGACCTTATAAACTTCGATCCCGCAAAAACATTCAGCTTAACATTGCGATTTAAAAATCCTTTTATATCAGCCCAGCTTGTCGTTCTGCTGGAGTCGAGTGCTTGGCCAATCTTACTTGGATTAAATGTTAGCACCTCGCCTAAAATAGCGCGATGAATAGAGAAACGCGGATGCTCATGCGTCTTTTTCATTTTGCGTTTTAGTTTTGAATCAAGGACTTCATAATTGCCATCGATGTTTATTGCATTGATCTTGACTTTCGACTTTAGGTCAACATCAATTTTCAAACGTGTGCCTCCGCGATTGAGCGTGTCCGATTGAGGAACAACCTTTACGACTGTATTTAAGAATCCTTTTTTTACAAAATGCTTTTTTACTGAAAGTTCTGCATTCCTTATTGTAGCATCGTTTACAATTTTACCTTTGATTAATTTTAAATCATCTTTAAGAGATGACTGTCTCCCTTTACTTATTCCAACAAAATAAAAATCGTTCAATCGAGGTCTTTCTGTAAGGATAACTGATAGGTAAACGTTTGTTCCTTCAATTTTCTGAACAGAGATCGTTACATCTCCAACCAAGCCGTGTTTCCAAAGTTTTCTTATTGCATTTGAAATTCCATCGCCAGGGATTTTGATTTTGTCTCCAATCTTTAATCCCGTAAGGGATACCATAGCATTTTTATCTAACACATTAAGGCCTGTCATTTCAATGCCTGCAATGGTGTATTCTTGAGGAGAAGCATAATTTAGTGTCGGCTCCGTAGTAGTAGTTTGTGTGGTCTGATTGCGACTTCTAAATTGTGCAACAGATTCAGTGCTTACCCAAGCAATAAGGAAGATTATATAAAGTAAAATTCTATTCATTTAATATTAAGCGGTTGGGTTCAGCACTTTTCCAAATCTTCGTTCACGCTTTTGATATACACAAATGGCCTCATATAGATTCTCTTTTCTGAAGTCTGGCCAAAAGGTGGGTGTTATAAATATTTCGGTATAAGCTATTTGCCAAAGTAAGAAATTACTAACTCTCAGTTCACCACTCGTTCTGATTAATAATTCGGGGTCAGGAACTCCAGCGGTTTTAAGGTGTTCTGAAAAATAATGTTCATCAATTTCATCAGGTTGTATTAACCCTTGCTTTGCTTCTTGTGCTAATTTTTTTGCCGCCTCTACTATTTCCCAGCGCCCACTATAATTTAGCGCAAGCTGCAGAATAAGGCCACTATTGTTTTTGGTTGCGTCTATCGCTTCCGCAAGATTATTCTGACAGTCTTTTGGCAAATGACTTACATCTCCAATGGTATGAAGTTGCACCTGATTTTCATGCAGGGTGTTTATTTCTTTTTTAAGAGTATTTACCAATAACTGCATAAGTGCATCTACTTCGTCTTTTGGGCGACCCCAATTTTCTGTGCTAAAAGCATAAAGTGTTAGGTACTTTATGCCTAACTCTCCGCATCCCTCCGTAACATCCTTTACTGCCTGTATAGCATTTCGATGACCAAAAATTCGGGCTGCACCCTTACTTTTTGCCCACCTTCCATTGCCATCCATGATAACGGCTATATGCCTTGGCAAATTATTGAAGTCTATATTTTCCCTTAGAGAAGCCACAAGGGCGCAAAAATAGCCTTTTTTTCAAACTTATTCATACGATGTCCTCATTCGGCTAATGTACAGTCTAAGAATACGTAGGATGATTGAAGTTGCCAGAAAGTTTATTCTAATACCTTAAATCTTACCTGTAAGGACTGCTTGGGCAAGGGATGTCGTAAAATGTGTAGGTAAGTGTAATTCCGGTAAAGAAATAATTATCAGTGTCAAACATATTACCGTATTGATAACTTTTAAATGCTGGATCTTCTCCTGAAATATTATCCAGATAATCAAAAAAGGTTTTCCTGATTCCAATCTCGAAAGCGATGTAGTATTTAGGGTTGAGAACATACTTCATGCCCCCACCAAAAGGAATTGCCATTTGCACATTACTATACTCAGCATTCTTTTGTTGCACACCAGAAATACCAAACAATGCAGCGCCAGCAAATAAATAAGGTGTAAAGCGAAGTCTTCTTTTGTTATCGCGCCAGTTTAAAAAATGATATTCAAAGGTTGCTGCTCCTTCCAATAAAAAAAGATCAAACGAGGCATCGCGCTTGGCTGCAAAAGCATCAATGGGCTTACGCATATCAGTTGCTCCGATTTTTCCGCCCGTAATGGAGGTTCTTATGCTCACCACCTGGCTTATGTTTGATCGGTAAAATATAGTAGCTGCTGGCTTTGATGTTGCCAGGTTATACGTGCGAGCCAAATCTCCTGTGTAGTTGAATACCCCTAAGCCAAAGCCAACTTCAGATCGTTGTGTTAGCATTTGTTGAGCATTTGAATCTCTCAACCCAAATACAAGTAGCAGGCAAATTATCTTAAGAGTAAGAAGAGTACTCTTACACATTTTTGCTATCTAAATTTAGCTTTATGGAAAGTTGCTCCAAGAATGTAGCTAAGACGAATGGTTGTTACCATATAAATATCTCGATCGCTTTTATTACCTCTAACGTTATCGGGATGTTCGCGACCGTACCCTGGAATTGTGCTGTAGGTAACGCCATTTCTGGCTACATAGGATTCTTCGGCTGGGCGTTCGTTAGCAGGTAACTCGCCTCCTCTATAGGACATAGACCGTGCTAAGTCACTATTAAAAACACCAAGGTCAACATAGTTTTTGCTTACATCGTCCAGGTAATCGGTAAATGTATAGCGAAACCCAAGGTCAGCCCACAAGTCCATAACTTCATTTAATCTAAAGCGTGCCCCTATTCCAAAAGGAATAGCTACCTGAAGATTACTATAAGGCTTTATTCCAAAGTTTGCATCAGTTGGGCTTAATGTTGAATACTGCCCTTCCGTTCCCAACGGTCTTAAATCCACCCATTCTCCTGTTGGGCTTTGTGCTTGTGGATTATGCAAAAATCCGGCAACCCCAAGATAGGCATAGGGAGTCCATTTTACACGACTGATGTAAGTAGCATCGTTTTCAAACAAATCAAAGTAAGCAACCACCGAAAGTTCTTTTATTCTGTTTCTGAAAGATAGATTTCGATAATAACGATATTTACCATTGTCTTGGTCTGTAAGGTCTGCAGATTCTTTATCAGAACCTTTTAGGGTTCCATACATAAACTGTGCTTGCAAGGAGTAGCGTGGGCCAAAGCGGTGTATAAAAGAAAGCCCTAAGGCTGGCCGCGTAAATGAAATATCGGTGCTTATACGCTTTGGTTGAGGTGCAATATCTCCATAATAATTTAATGCGCTTACCGAAAACCCAATAGAGTTATAGATTTTGTTTTTCCCAAATCCTGATTTCTTACCTCTATAACTGGCAATTCGTTTATTATTCTTTTTAATTGTTTTACGATTAAACTGAGCACTGGTTTCATTAGAAACACTAATCAGTAAAAACGTACAAAGGATGCCAAAAAATAACTTTCTCATGTGCGGAGATTTTTGCCAATCACAAACTTATCAAAAATCTGCGATAATTAAGGAAATCAATTACGAATATCGAGCCCCCAATTTAGTTTTTGCCTTAGTGTGTTGAAGTAGTGCTGACCTGGCAGCTGCACCAGTTTAACGTTAAATCGCTCTTTTTTAAGCTTTAATTTAACTGTTTCTTCTACTGTTTCGAACCGAGAATCAAGGGACACCAAATACTTTTTACTTCGCCCTTCTATTTCAAAACTAATTTCAGATTTATCGGAAATAACAATTGGGCGAGTGCCAAGATTATGCGGACTAACAGCCGTTATGATAAAACTCTCTGATTTTGGATAAACTAACGGGCCACCACAGCTTAATGAATACCCTGTTGATCCTGTTGGTGTGCTAACAATTATACCATCCGACCAATATGAGTTTAAGAGCTCTCCATCCACATACACGTGCACCGTTATCATAGACGAGGTGTCTTTTTTCATGATCGTAAAATCGTTCAACGCAAAGTTAAGCGGCTCAAAAAGTTTGGTCGATGAATTTAATCGCAATAGAGTGCGGCTCTCTTCTTTAAAATTTCCGGTAAAGAGATTTTCAAGTGCGGTATCAATATCATCGCGGCTGGTAGTAGCCAAAAATCCAAGACGGCCGGTATTGATGCCGAGCAACGGTACTTCTGCTTTGCCAATGTAAGTCACTGACTCAAGCATGGTACCATCGCCACCTAATGAAAGAAAGAAATCAAGGCTCTTTAAACTATCGCCAGCTTCAAAAGTTTTGAATTTGAATTTATCGAGGATGGGAGCTTTGACTTGTTTAATAAATTTTGACGACAACCAGATTTCTGCCTTTCGATTTTTTAATTCATCGAGTGTCTTTTCAATAAAAGGTGCCGATTTTCCGTGAAAGTCTCTGCCGTGTATTCCTATTCGCATTTTCCTGGTCGGTTAAATGTCAAGGTAGCGAAGCAACATATCAATTTTATCTTTCTCTCCAGTGTCTTGTTTTATTTCGTGATAGCGACCAATAACGCGATACCCAAATCGCTCAAGGGTTGCTACAATGCGCGTCAATTCTTCCTGATTAATTTTCAGCGTAAGCTTGATCTTCCCTTTATCCATAGGGTCTTCCACCATTAGGCTGCTGATAACTTTGGCATTGTTTTCTTCTATGTAGCGACTTATCTCGGCCAGCGAATAGTCAATCAAATCCATTGACAATATTAAAATTCCTCCTTGCATTTGCACGGAGGCCGTTTGTGCAAACGAAATCATAATGTCTTGCACGGTAATCACGCCCACATACTGTTTCTCTTCGTTGAGTACGGCAACAATCTGTAATTTATTATCCCCGGCAACTTTGAGAATATCATAAAAATGAGAGTCGGGCGAAACTGTACATTGCTTGCCTACTAAATCAAAATCAGCTAAGGTTCTATCAATGTCGTTTGTTTCTAAAATTATTTCTTCCGAAATAAATCCCAGTAACATACCATCTTCAACCACAGGCAAATGAAGACACCTAAATTCTTCCATCCACACAATAGCCTTATGGGCATCATCGCTCACTTTGAGCGGTGGAATCATGTGGTTGATTAATTCTTCTGCAAGCATGTATCTTAATTTTTCCCTAATAAAAATTCTTCTACCAACTGATTAAATTTTTCTGAATGCTCCATCATAGGTGCGTGACAACACTTATCAATAAACTTCAACTCTGAGTTTGGAATCAATCGATTAAATTCATGCCCAACCATGGGTGGTGTTATGGTATCATTCAACCCCCAAACTAATAAAGTGGGCACTTTTATTTTTGGCAATTCGGGTGCAAGATTGTTTCGCTGAGCGGATTTTGCAATGGCCACAATACGCATACACTTAGGAATGCTTCGTGTAGTTTCAAACACTTCGTCCACGAGTTCCTTTGAGGCAACGGTGGGATCATAAAATGTATACGCCACCCTTTCACGAATGTAATCATAGCTCCCTCTGCGGGGATATGACCCCCCCATGGTGTTTTCAAATAAACCTGAGCTTCCTGTAAGCACAAGCTTTGAAACCTTTTCAGGATTTGCCAAGGTGTAAAGGATACCTACATGCCCTCCGAGTGAGTTGCCTATGATAATCATGCTATCCAATTTTTTCATGGCTACAAATCGTTCTGTAAACTCCTTAAGGCCTTGCAACCCGGCTTCTTTAATTGGCATTTCGTAAATGGGCAGCATGGGAATGATAACCCGGAAGTGTTTTGAGTAATGACTAACCACGCCTTCCCAGTTGCTAAGTGCACCAAATAGTCCATGCAATAGCATTAACACAGGTCCTTGCCCTTCATCTACATACTTAAAATCGCTTTCTTCTTTTACCAACAAAGCCATCGTACTCTTATTTTTTGATAAGTAACTAAAAAAAACTGAACCTTAGAGCTTAGTGAAGGTTTCTTTGAAAAATGGTAAAAAATCTCCGAAAAGAGAAGACATCATAGGCGCAATTTTTGCAACAACGCCATAAAGTTTTGATTCGGCTGCCCACACCTCAACAATATCAACCTTGAAAGACTCAGCCAACCAGATAACGATGCTTATACAGAACGCGTATTTGATCAATCCCAAAAACGCTCCAGCTACAGCATCCATCTGACCCAAAAAAGTTTTATCCAATGAATTTTTAATTCGCTTGCCAATAAATATGACGACTCCAACCACGATTAGAAATATCAGGAGAAAAGAAATGTACGGTAACACTGTCTTATCAACATTAAATTTCTGCGAAAGCAGATCAACACCCCAGGCCATTAATTTAAAACCAAGAAATGCGCCTACTACAATGGCAACCAGAAAAAATAACTCCATTAAGAACCCGCGCTTGTAGCCAAAAAAGGCTCCCAGTAAGAGAATGATTCCGAGTATTATATCAACTTTACTCAAGAGGCGAGAAGTTTTTTTACAAGGTCTGAAATCATTTTTCCGTCAGCTTTACCGGCAAGTTGTTTTGTAGCTACGCCCATTACTTTACCCATATCTTGCGCACCTTTAGCACCTACTTGTTCAATAACTGTTTTCAATTCAGCTTCTACTTCAGCTTCCGATAATTGCTTAGGTAAATACCGACTTATCACTTCAAGCTCAAGCAATTCTTTTTTAACTAAATCATCGCGCCCTTCTTTTTGAAAAATCTCTGCCGATTCTTTGCGTTGCTTTGCAGCCTTCATCAATAACTTATTTTCAACATCCTGACTAATGTCTCCGCTCCCGCCTTTTTCAGTTTCGGCAAGTAGAATCATTGACTTAACAGAACGAAGTGCCATTAGCTCGTCCTTATTCTTTGCCAGCATGGCTACTTTTATATCAGAATCGATTTGTTGTTTTAGGCTCATGATCAAATTCGTTTAAATAACTTTGAGTAAAATTAGTTCTACTTTTAATGAGATAAAAATTTGATTGAATGACACGCTTATCTGTGAACATAAATAAAATTGCTACGCTGCGTAATGCGCGAGGGGCTAATAACCCGGATGTTATTAAAACTGCCCTTGACTGCGAGCGTTTTGGTGCCGAAGGAATAACCGTGCATCCGCGCCCAGACGAGCGGCATATTCGATATGCCGATGTAATCGAGTTAAAGAAAGTAATTACCACCGAGTTTAATATTGAAGGTTATCCGGATGAGCGTTACATGAAATTAATTCGTGAAACAAAACCTGCGCAAGCAACCTTAGTGCCCGATGGCCCCGATGCTATTACCTCCAATACAGGTTGGGACACAATAAAACACAAAAAGTTTCTGACTGAAGTTATTGCTGAAATAAAATCGATGGGCGTGCGCGTTTCTGTTTTTGTTGATCCTTCTGTAAAAATGGTTGAGGGAGCTAAGGAAGTTGGTGCCGATCGTATTGAACTTTATACAGAACCTTACGCTTCGCACTTTCATCAAAATAAAGAAGCGGCTATTAAACCTTATATCGAAGCTGCTCAAGTAGCGCACTCACTTAGCCTTGGTGTTAATGCTGGTCACGATTTAGATTTGGATAACCTGAATTTTCTTAAAAAATCAATTCCTAATCTAGATGAAGTTTCAATTGGTCATGCGTTGATTTGCGATGCACTTTACCTTGGGCTAGAAAATACAATTCAACTTTATTTACGACAGTTGAAATAATGATCTATTAAGCTAAGGTCGATTGTCTGAAAAAACATTGTTCCTATTGAGTACGTTTGATTAGTTTTGCACTATTGTCTATGACTAAAAAATACCAAAAATCTCCGCTCACTGAGGTTGTTGCTGAGTTTAATTTTATTCCATCAAATAAATGGAATGGAACCATCCCAGGTATAATTTATAAAATAGTTGAAAAGGATTTTCCTGTTATAAAACAAAGGGAAGGGCTAATTGGGATTCAAATACCAACATCCGATAACAAGCGAAAGATTGAACCAGTTGAACTCGTCCAATTCTGGAATAAAAAAAATAATTTATTGGTTCAGTCCGGAAAAGATATAATTACGATTAATGCCTTGAAACCCTATCCAACTTGGGAGGATTTCTACCCGCTTGTTTTAAAAACATTTAAAGCATACTGCAAAATAGCCTCACCCAAGGGCCTCTCTCGTGTTAGTTTAAGGTATATTAACGCCATTGAATTGCCCGTTAAGGATTTTAAATTTGAAAATAACTTCCAGTTCGCAATTCCGACACCAAAAAATTTGAAACAGAATCTAAGGTTCTTTAATGGACATTTCGAGTACGATTTGAATGAACGAGACGTAATTTCTCAAAAAATTTTTAATGCTCCTTCATCAAATAAAAAATCTAAGTTAATTATCTTAGAATTGGAAGTAATTATGAATAAATTCAATGGGCTTGGAATCGATAATGTTGAGGATTGGCTAACTGAGGCACACAATATAATTAATGAAACATTTGAGTCATCTGTTACAGACTCTCTTAAAAAAACATACGAGTAATTGAAGAAATGAATACGTCAATCACATCAAAACAAAATAGATCATCGAACTCTGGTTTTAGTTCAGGAACATCAATTTACCTTGATAGCTCCAGTCAACTTGATTCAACAGAAAACTACATAGGGACTGATATTTCTTTGGAAAAGTATTTTAAGATTGAGTCCCTCAATGAGAGGTATTATTTTGACTCAGAAAATATAGACTCTTTCCTTCTTGAAAACCCTAAGTTAATACCTTTCCTCCTAAGGGCTTTTGATCATCTCTCAAATTTACTACCAAACTCTATTTTTATTTTAGAGGTTGGTTGTGACTACGAACTTGATGAATGGAAAACTCTTTTTATTAACATTATTAACAATCTTCAGGATAGTTCATTTGATCAAAAACTTCAATCTTTTGTGGTTGATTGGTTATTCTATGAGGATGTTGAAATCCGAAAAATAGTTACCGTTAAAGAGATTTTTTAATATGCCCTTCGACTGGAGAGAATTCATTAAATTCTCAGAAGAGTTGTATAACACAAAATCAGATGAGGCCTCATTACGATCGGCCATTAGCAGAGCCTATTATGGCGCATTTGGATCAATCCGACCTTATTGCATTGAAAGATTTAAAATATCATCGAAGAACAATCATGAAATCCATCGCATTGTTATCGAAAAATTAAAATCATCAAGTAATAGTTTAGAATTCTCAACTGGCAATTTTTTAAGTGGCCTAAGAGAGGATCGGAACAATGCTGATTATGATAATCGATCTTCTATTTCTAAACCCTTAGTAAATAAAGCTATAAATAACTGCAAAAATGTTATCGCGAATCTTGAGCTACTTAGATCTCAACTTTAATATCTCCAACTCTTTACATCAGCACCTTTAGGTGCACTTTCTTGAATGCGTTTTAAAATCTTGGGTAAATACATTGTGTTATACCGTAGACGAGAAACATAATTTGGATTTTCCTGATCACCATTCCAGCAATGCTCGGCTCGGTCGCCATAATCTACTTCGCCTTTATAAAAAGGAGTTTGTGTTTTCTTTAAAAAGTCTTCCATCAGGTAAACTGCGTTGTTCAAATAGTAGTTATCCATATCGCCACAATAGATATGAATTTTACCTTCAAGCTTCGGTCCTAATGTTTTCCAATCGCGTTCGAGAATGTAGCGCAGGTCAAAGTTTTCTTTCCAATAGGCCGCAACACTGGCATCAATCTCTCCGGTTTCTTTATTAAAAATCCGTTTGGGGTAACCATCCTCACCTTGCGGAGAATACACGGCTTCCCAAATATCCCATTGTTGCCCGCTACGTGATCTTGTTCCCAACGCCAACTCGTAATGATTTGATTCTTCCATCGTATTTTGAATTTGCCCTAAATAATTGCGATGAGCCGGGCGTGGCAGCTTTTTGAAATCGCTATCATACCAATAAGCATTTTTGTCTTTATAGATATCAACTAAACAGAATGAGCGGAAGTCAATGGGATCAGGACAAGCAGCGAAGCAGCCATTAAAATCATCGGGATAAAACATTTGAACCGCCAATGCTTCCCAACCGCCAGTAGATCCGCCATAGGTAAACCGAGCCCAACCTTCGCCAATGCCACGAAATTGTTTTTCAATTTCTGGTACTAACTCTTTCATAATGGCATCCCCGTAAGGG
>Ga0163153_10000501_pt1 | contig 69785 bp, 75 predicted proteins | sample OliLakLV19MP6IB1_FD_148629 | JGI IMG/M metagenome (GOLD analysis project Ga0163153, IMG submission 148629) | Freshwater microbial mat bacterial communities from Lake Vanda, McMurdo Dry Valleys, Antarctica - Oligotrophic Lake LV.19.MP6.IB-1 | ecosystem: Environmental > Aquatic > Freshwater >... | reverse complement strand
TCGCCCAGCGCGGCATGCCGGAAACCGCCGCGCTGGGCGAGGGCGCGATCGCGATCGAGAAGGTTGCCGTCGAGGTTGCCGCTTGAGCTGGATCTACGCCCAGCTAGCCGCGCTCGAGGCCCAGCGCGCCGCGTTCGAAGGCGCCTATCCCGCCGCGTATCTCGTCGGCAAGTCGCTCACCATGATCGTGATGGTGCTGGTGCCGGTGCTGCTGACAGTGCTCTACTACCAGCTGGTCGAGCGCTGGGTCATCGGCTGGATCCAGGTGCGCAAGGGCCCCAATCGCGTCGGCTGGAACGGCATCCTGCAACCGATCGCGGACGCCATCAAGCTGCTGATGAAGGAGCAGGTGATCCCTTCGGGCGCCTCGAAGGCGCTTTTCCTGCTGGCGCCGGTGCTGGCGGTGGCACCCGCGCTGGCTGCATGGGCGATCATCCCCTTCACGCCCACGTGGGTGATCGCCAACGTCGACGCCGCCATCCTCGTGATGCTGGCGCTGACATCGATGGGGATCTACGGGATCATCATCGCGGGCTGGGCGTCGAATTCGAAATACGCGTTCCTCGGCGCCATGCGCGCCGCGGCGCAGATGGTTTCCTACGAGCTGGCCATGGGCTTCGCGCTCGTCGGCGGACTCATGGCCGGGCAAAGCATGAAACTTTCGGAAATCGTCGCGCGCCAGGACGGCGCCTACGGCTTCCTCGAATGGTTCTGGATCCCGCTCTTCCCGCTCTTCCTCATCCACTACATCGCCGGGCTGGCCGAAACCAACCGCCATCCGTTCGACGTCTCGGAAGGCGAAAGCGAGATCGTGGCCGGTTTCCACGTCGAATACTCCGGGATGATGTTCGCGGTGTTTTTCCTCGCCGAATACGCGAACATGATCCTGATCTCGTTCATCAGCTCGCTGGTGTTCATGGGCGGGTGGCTGTCGCCCTTCAACTTCGCCTTCCTGCGGGAAATGGGCGCGCCGTTCTCCTGGATCGCGGCGCCCGGCATCTGGTGGCTGCTGGCGAAGGTGGCCTTCCTGATGTTTGTGTTCCTCTGGGTGCGGGCGTCCTTCCCGCGTTACCGCTACGACCAGATCATGCGGCTCGGCTGGAAGGTGTTCATCCCGCTCACGCTGGTGTGGATCGCGGTGGTGGGCGTGATGCTGATGGAGCCGATCGCCAGCACCTTTCCCTTTTCGCTCTGGTTCGGGAGGACACCATGATGGGCCGCGTGCGCGACATCGCCGGCAGCTTCATGCTCGCAGAACTGGTGAAGGGCCTGGCGCTGACCGGACGGCACCTCTTCAAGCGCAAGGTCACGGTGATGTTCCCGGAGGAAAAAACTCCCGCCAGCCCGCGCTTCCGCGGCCTGCACGCCCTGCGCCGCTATCCCAACGGGGAAGAGCGCTGCATCGCCTGCAAGCTGTGCGAGGCGGTCTGCCCCGCGCTCGCCATCACCATCGAAAGCGACCAGCGCGACGACGGCACCCGGCGCACCACGCGTTACGACATCGACCTGGTGAAATGCATCTTCTGCGGCTTCTGCGAGGAAAGCTGCCCGGTGGATTCGATCGTCGAGTCGCACATCCTCGAATACCACGGCGAAAGCCGCGGCGACCTCCTCTACACCAAGCAGATGCTGCTCGCCATCGGCGACCGGTACGAGGAGCAGCTCGCCGCCGCGCGCGCCGAGGACGCGCCCTTTCGCTGAAATGAGCTTCCAACTCCTCCTCTTCTACGCCTTTGGCGCGGTGCTGCTCGGCTCGGCGCTTGCGGTGATCCTGGTGCGCAACCCGGTCCACGCGGCGCTTTTCCTGGTGCTGGCCTTCGTCACCGCCTCCGCGCACTGGCTGCTGCTGTACGCGGAATTCCTCGCCATGACGCTGATCCTCGTCTACGTCGGCGCGGTGATGGTGCTCTTCCTGTTTGTGGTGATGATGCTCGACATCGACATCGCCAGGCTGCGCGAGGGCTTCTGGGGCAACTTGCCGCTTGCCGTCCTCGTGGGTGTGCTGATGGCCGCCGAGATGGTGCTGCTGCTGATGCGCGCCCTCGGCGACCCGGTGGCTTCGCCCGGCGCGCCCGCCGCGGGTTTCTCCAATACCAAGGCGCTGGGCCTGGTGCTCTATACCGAATACGTCTTCGCCTTCGAGCTGGCGGCGATCATCCTGCTGGTGGCGATTGTGTCCGCCATCGCCATCACCCTGCGCGAACGCAAGGAGACCAAGTACCAGGATCCGGGCGCGCAAAGCGCGGTGAAGGCTTCCGACCGCCTCAAGATCATCAAGATGGCACCCACGCCCCAACCCTCACCCCAACCCTCTCCCAGGGGAGAGGGAGCAAACGCTGGAAGTGGTGCCGCGAAATGAGGCGCGTCCGATGATCCCGCTGAACCACTTCCTCATCCTGGGCGCACTGCTTTTCGCCATCGGGGTGGTCGGCATCTTCATGAACCGCAAGAACCTCATCGTGCTGCTGATGGCCATCGAGCTGATGCTGCTGGCGGTGAACATGAACTTCATCGCCTTCTCGCATTACCTCAACGACCTTTCGGGTCAGGTGTTCGTGTTTTTCATCCTGACGGTGGCGGCGGCGGAATCGGCCATCGGCCTGGCGATCCTGGTGGCGATCTTCCGCAACCTGCGTTCGATCAACGTGGACGACCTGGGGAGCCTCAAGGGCTGATGGATCTCTTCACCCTTTCCTGCGTCGCGGCGTTTTCGCCCCTGGTGGGCGCGATCCTCGCGGGCTTCCTCGGCTGGAAGCTCGGGCGCGGTTTCTCCCACACGGTCACCATCGCCTCGGTGGCGATTTCGCTGGTTGCGTCGCTTCTGGCGTTCTCGCAGGTTTCCGGCGGCGCACGCCTCGATACGGAGCTCTACACCTGGCTCGCAGGCGAGGGTTACCGGCTGCAGGTCGGCTTCCTGGTCGACAAGCTCACGGTCACGATGATGTGTGTGGTGACCTTCGTCTCGCTGATGGTGCACATCTACACCATCGGCTACATGGCCGACGACCCCGGCTACCAGCGCTTCTTCGCCTACATCTCGCTTTTCACCTTCTCGATGTTGATGCTGGTGATGGCCAACAACTTCGTGCAGCTGTTTTTCGGCTGGGAAGCGGTGGGCCTGGTGTCGTACCTGCTGATCGGCTTCTGGTTCACGCGCCCGACGGCGATCTACGCCAACCTCAAGGCGTTCCTGGTGAACCGGGTGGGCGACTTCGGCTTCCTGCTGGGCATCGGGCTGGTGTTCGCGGTGTTCGGCACGCTCGACTACGCGCCGGTCTTCGCCGAGGCGCCGAAATACGCCGCGGCGGTGGCCGAGGTGGTGCCGGGCTGGGGCTGGTCGCTCATCACCATGATCTGCATCTGCCTGTTCATCGGCGCCATGGGCAAAAGCGCGCAGTTCCCGCTCCACGTCTGGCTGCCCGATTCCATGGAAGGCCCCACGCCGATCTCCGCGCTGATCCACGCCGCCACCATGGTGACGGCGGGCATCTTCATGGTGGCGCGCATGTCGCCGCTTTTCGAGATGTCGCAGACGGCGCTTTCCTTCGTGGTGGTCATCGGCGCGATCACGGCGTTTTTCATGGCGCTGGTGGCGATCGTGCAATACGACATCAAGCGCGTGGTCGCCTACTCGACGCTTTCGCAGCTGGGCTACATGACGATGGCGCTCGGCGCCGCGGCCTACCCGGCGGCGATTTTCCACCTCACGACACATGCCTTCTTCAAGGCCGTGTTGTTCCTGGGCGCGGGCTCGGTGATCATCGCCATGCACCACGAACAGGACATGCGCCGCATGGGGGGGCTGAGGAAGTACCTGCCCATCACCTACGCCACGGTGCTGATCGGCGCCATCGCCAACGCCGGCATCCCGCCGTTTGCGGGTTTCTTCTCCAAGGACTCGATCATCGAGGCGCTGCACCTGTCGGCCATCCCGGGTGCGCACTTCGCCTACTGGCTGGCGCTGGCGGGGGTCTTCGTGGGGGGGTTCTATTCCTTCCGCCTGGTGTTTTTCGCCTTCCACGGCAAGGAGCGCTGGCGCGAGGCCGCGCCCCGCGACGAGGGGCACGCGCACGATGCGCACCCCGAAGACCACGGCCACGGGCACGAGGTCCACGAGCCGCACGAATCGCCGTGGGTGGTCACGGTGCCGCTGGTGCTGCTGGCGATCCCCTCGGTATTCATCGGCTGGCTCGCGATCCAGCCCATGCTCTACGGCGATTACTTCGGCTCCTCGATCGCGGCCACCGCAACGATGGCGAGGATGGCCGGCGAATTCCACGGCGCCTGGGCGATGGTGGTGCATTCGCTCACCTCGGTGCCGCTGTGGCTGGCCATCGGCGGCGCGGCGCTGGCCTATTTCCTCTACATCGTGCGCCCGGACCTTCCCGCCGTGATCAAGAAGAAGTCCGGCGTGCTCGCCACCATCCTCGAGCGCAAATACGGCTTCGACGAATTCAACGACTGGTTCTTCGCCGGCGGGGCGCGCCGCATCGGCACCGGCCTGTGGAACTGGGGCGACAAGACGATCATCGACGGCATCATGGTCAACGGCACCGCGAAGCTCATCGGCTGGTTCGCCGGGCGCGCGCGCCGCATGCAGACCGGCTACATCTACCACTACGCGTTCACGATGATCTTCGGCGTGTTCGCCCTGCTCACCTTCTTCTGGCTCGTGCTGCAGAAGCTATAACCCGGCGCCAACAACAACAACGATGTACCAGGGATACGTACTCTCGCTAGCCATCTGGGTGCCGATACTCTTCGGCGCCGCGGTGCTGCTGGTCGGCAACGACAGGAACCCCGCGCCCACGCGCTGGGTGGCGCTGGCGGGTTCCATCCTGGGCCTCGCGGTTTGCATCCCGCTGTGGACCGCGTTCCAGGCCACGGCCGCGATGCAGTTCGTCGAGATGGCGCCGTGGATCCCGCGCTTCAACGTGAACTACCACCTGGGCGTGGACGGCATCTCGATGCCGCTGATCCTGCTCAACAGCCTCATGACGGTGCTGGTGGTGATCGCCCATTGGGAAGTCATCACCGACAAGGTCGGCCAGTACCTGGCGGCCTTCCTCATCATGTCGGGGCTCATCAACGGCGCCTTCGCGGCACTGGATGCGATCCTCTTCTACGTCTTCTTCGAGGCGATGCTGATCCCGATGTTCCTCATCATCGGGGTGTGGGGCGGGCCCAATCGCGTTTATGCCGCGGTCAAGTTCTTCCTCTACACGCTGCTGGGCTCGCTGCTCATGCTGGCGGCCTTCATCTACCTCTACACCCAGACCAACGGCAGCTGGGAAATCCTGGATTTCCACCGCGTGCCGCTGGGCGAGACGGCGCAGAAGCTGATTTTCCTGGCGATGTTCATGTCGTTTGCGGTGAAGGTGCCGATGTGGCCGGTGCACACCTGGCTTCCCGACGCACACGTGGAAGCGCCCACCGGGGGCTCGGTGATCCTCGCCGCGATCACGCTCAAGATCGGCGGCTACGGCTTCCTGCGCTTCAACATGCCGATCGCGCCGGACGCCTCGCATTTCTTCGACACCTTCATGATCACGCTGTCGCTGGTGGCGGTGGTCTACATCGGCCTGGTGGCGCTGGTGCAGCAGGACATGAAGAAGCTGATCGCGTATTCGTCGATCTCGCACATGGGCTTCGTGACCCTGGGGTTTTTCCTCTTCAACGCCGACGGCATCCTCGGCGGCCTGATCCAGATGGTTTCCCACGGCTTCATCTCGGCGGCGATGTTCCTGTGCGTGGGCGTTTTGTACGACCGCATGCACTCGCGCCAGATCGCGGACTACGGCGGGGTCGCCAACAAGATGCCGGTGTTCGCGGCGTTTTTTGTCTTCTTTGCCATGGCCAATTCGGGCCTGCCGGGAACCAGCGGGTTCGTGGGCGAGTTCATGGTGATCATGGGCACGATCAAGGTGAGCTTCTGGTACGCCTTCCTCGCCGCCAGCACGCTGATCTTCGGCGCGGCCTACACGCTGTGGATGGTCAAGCGCGTCATCTACGGCGAGGTCGCCAACAAAAACGTGGCCGCGCTGAAGGACGTGGGCGCGCGCGAGATGGCGTTCCTGGCCATCCTCGCGGTCCTGGTGTTGTGGATGGGCCTGCATCCGAAAGCCTTCTCCGACGTGATGAACCCCACCATCCAGGAGCTCCTGCGCCACGTCGCGCAGAGCAAGCTCGGCTAGGCCATGAACACCGCGACCTTCTCGCTTTCCACCATGGCCCCGGCGATCCCGGAGATCGTGCTGGCGCTGCTGGTCCTCACGCTGCTGATCGTGGACCTCACGCTGCGCGAGGACGAACGCCACGTCACCTACTGGCTCGCCATCGTCTCGCTGGTCGGCACCGCGGTCCTCACGCTTTTCACGGTCGGGCGCCCGCTGGTGGTCACCTTCCACGGCATGTTCGTGGCCGACCTCATGTCGCAGGTGCTGAAGGTGGCCACGCTGCTGACGGTAGCGGCCACCCTGGTGCTGGGACGGCCCTACCTGGCCGCGCGTGGATTGCTGACGGGGGAATTCATCTGCCTGGCGCTGTTCGGCACGCTCGGCATGATGGTGATGATTTCGGCGCACCACTTCATCACGCTCTACCTCGGCCTCGAGCTGATGGCGTTGTCGCAATACGCACTCGTCTCCCTGCAGCGCGATTCCGTGCGCGCGACCGAAGCGGGCATGAAGTATTTCGTGCTGGGCGCGTTGTCCTCCGGCCTGCTGCTCTACGGCCTGTCGATGATCTACGGCGCCACCGGGTCGCTCGAGCTCACGCGGGTCGCCTTCGCGATCGAACACGGCCAGTCGCAGCAGATGCTGGGTGTGTTCGGCCTGGTGTTTGTGGTGGCCGGCATCGCATTCAAGCTGGGTGCGGCGCCCTTCCACATGTGGCTGCCGGATGTCTACCACGGCGCGGCAACTCCGGCGACCATCCTGGTGGGCGCCGCGCCCAAGATCGCCGCCTTCGCCTTCGTGATGCGCCTGCTGGCCAACGGGCTGCAGGGCATGACCGGCGACTGGCAGCAGATGCTCATCGCGCTGGCGCTCGCCTCGCTCGCCGTCGGCAACATCGTGGCCATCGCGCAGACCAACATCAAGCGCATGCTGGCGTATTCCACGATCTCGCACATGGGTTTCCTGGTGCTCGGCATCGCCGCCGGCAACGACAACGGCTACAGCTCGGCGATGTTCTACCTGCTGACCTACGTGCTGATGACACTCGGATCGTTCGGGATGATCCTGCTGCTTTCACGCCAGGGCTTCGAGGCGGAAAACCTCGACGACTTCAAGGGGCTCAACCAGAAGTCGAAGTGGTACGCCTTCATGATGCTGATCCTGATGTTTTCGCTGACCGGCTTGCCGCCCACTGCCGGGTTCTTCGGCAAGCTCGCGGTGCTCCAGGCGATCTGGGAAGTCGGATACGGCTGGGTGGTGGTGTACGCGGTGCTGCTTTCGGTGGTTGGCGCCTTCTACTACCTGCGCGTGGTCAAGCTGATGTACATGGACCCGCCCGCGGGCGAGGTCACCATCGAGCCGCGCGCCGATGCGCGCTGGCTGCTTTCGGCCATCGCGCTCGCCGTGCTGGTGCTCGGGATCGCGCCCTCCAGCCTGATGGAGCTGTGCGTGCGCGCCATCACGGCGTCGATGTAGGCGTGGCGCTGCCGCCGCTGCCCTCGGGCGACTTCACCGAAACCACGGTTTCCTCCACGCTCGCCTACGATGGCAGCCTGCTGAAGGTGAAGCGCGACGAGGTGCGCCTGCACAACGGCGCGCCGGCATGGCGCGAATGGGTGGAGCACCCGGGGGCGGTGATGATGCTGGCCTTCGCCGCCGACGACACCATCCTGCTGGAGAGGCAATACCGCTACCCCAAACACCGCCATTTCATCGAACTGCCCGCGGGCAAGCTGGAACGCGGCGAGGAGCCGCTGAAAACCGCGAAGCGCGAGCTCGTGGAGGAATGTGGCTTCGAGGCCGCGCAGTGGTGGCACATCGCCACCATCGATCCGTCGATCGGGTATTCGAACGAGGTGATCCACCTTTACGGCGCGCGCGGCCTCACCCATGTGGGCGCGCAGCTGGATGTGGGCGAGCACCTCGAAACGTTCGAGGCGAAACTTGCCGACGCGCTGGAATGGGTGCGCGACGGGGTCATCACCGATACCAAGACCACGTTTGGACTACTCTGGTGGGACAAATGGGGGAAATTTCCATGACTCCCTCTCCCCTGGGAGAGGGCCGGGGAGAGGGTCTCATCGACCTGCTCATCATCGGGGGCGGCATCAACGGCGCGGGCATCGCGCGCGACGCGGCCGGGCGCGGGCTCAAGGTCACGCTGGTGGAGCAATCGGACCTGGCCAGCGCCACCAGCTCGTGGAGCTCCAAGCTCATCCACGGCGGGTTGCGCTACCTCGAGCAATACGAATTCGGCCTGGTGCGCGAGGCGCTGCAGGAGCGCGAGGTGCTGTTGCGCCTGGCCCCGCACATCATCCGCCCGCTGCTGTTTGTCCTGCCGCACGACCGCAGCATGCGTCCGGTGTGGATGATCCGCGCCGGCCTGTGGATGTACGACCACATCGGCGGCACGATCACGCTGCCGCGCTCGAAGGCGGTCGATTTCCCGCACATCGAATACAGCGCCGGCCTGAAGGGGGATTTCCGCTCGGGCTTCCTCTATTCGGATTGCCGCGTCGACGATTCGCGTCTCACGGTGGTCAACGCCGTCTCGGCGCGCGAGAAGGGCGCCAGCATCCGCACACGCACACGATTCGAGAGCGCCCAGCGGGTCGACGGTGCGTGGGAAGCCACGATCGCCGGGCCGAATGGTCCCGAAGTGATTCACGCGCGCGCGCTGGTCAACGCCGCGGGCCCCTGGGTGATGGACGCGCTCGGCAACATCCACGGCGACAGGATCAAGGGCCGCGTGCGCCTGGTGAAGGGCAGCCACATCATCGTGCCCAAGGTGCATTCGCAGGGCCACGCGTTGATCCTTCAGAACCCCGACAAACGCGTGATCTTCGTGATTCCGTATGAAGGCAAGTTCAGCCTGGTGGGCACGACGGACGTGTCGGTGCCGGACGTGGAGGCCGCCGCGCGCATCACCGACGAGGAGACCGATTACCTCCTCGCCGCCGCCAACCGCTTCCTCGCGAAGCCGCTTGCCCGCGCCGACATCGTCTCGACCTACGCCGGCGTGCGGCCACTCTACGACGACGGCTCCGACAATCCGTCCGAAGTCACCCGCGACTACGTGCTCAAGCTCGACCACGAGGCGCACAAGGCGCCGCTGGTGACAATTTTCGGCGGCAAGATCACCACGTACCGGCGCCTGGCCGAAGAGGTGATGGAAAAGCTGCAGCCGTTTTTCCCCGGCCTCAGGGGCGCGTGGACCGGCACGGAAGCGCTGCCCGGCGGCGACGTGCCCCACTTCAACCGGTTCCGCGACGAGATGCAGGAACGCTACGCCACCCTCGGGCGCGAGCTGGTGGAAGGCATCGTCCGCCGCCACGGCGCCCGCGCGCCGAATATCCTGGGCGAGGCGAAACACCTCACGGACCTCGGCCGCCATTTCGGCGCGGGGCTCACCGAGCGCGAGGTGGAATACCTGCGCGCGGAAGAATGGGCCGTGACCGCGCAGGACATCCTGTGGCGGCGCACGAAATGCGGGCTGCACCTGGGCGAGGCCGAGAAGGCCGCGGTCGAGCAGTACCTCGCGTGAAGCCGCTGGCCGAATTCCCGCTCGCCGCCCGCCGCGCGATCAAGGGCGTGTTCACGGATATCGACGACACGCTGACGCTCCACGGCCGGCTGCCCGCCGTGGCCTACGTCGCACTCGAAAAACTCAAGGCGGCGGGGCTGATGGTGATCCCCGTCACCGGGCGCCCCGCGGGCTGGTGCGACCACATCGCCCGCATGTGGCCGGTGGACGCGGTGGTGGGGGAAAACGGCGCCTTCTGGTTCCGCCACAACAAGCAGGCGGGACGGCTGGTGAAGTGTTACGTGGTGAACGACGAGGAACGGGCGCTGCGCCGCGCGCGCCTGGGCGCCATCGCCGATCGCGTCCTCGCCGAGGTGCCCGGATGCGCGATCGCATCCGACCAGCCTTACCGCGAGGCCGACCTCGCGATCGATTTCCGCGAGGACGTGGCGGCGCTGCCGATGGGGGATGTGCACCGCATCGTCTCGATCATGGAGAAGGAAGGACTCACCGCCAAGGCAAGCTCGATCCACGTCAACGGCTGGTTCGGCGGCTACGACAAGCTGTCGACGTCGGTGCGGATGATGCGCGAGGAGTTCGCCATCGACCTGGCCGCTAGCCGCGACGCCTTCGTGTTCGCCGGCGATTCCCCGAACGACCAGCCGATGTTCAGGTTCTTCCCCAACGCCGTGGGCGTGGCGAATGTGCGGGACATGGAGGAGCTGATGCAGGACTTCCCGGCGTGGGTCACGCCGTCGCCGGGCTCACTCGGCTTCGCCGAGCTGGCCGAGGCGTTGCTCGAGGCGAAGGGCTGACCGTCGCCAGACTACGCCCCCACCCAGGCCTGCGGCTTGCCCCAGGCGAACACCACGCGCTGGCGTTCCTTGCCCACCGTGACCGGGCGCGAGGACGAGAAGGCATCCCAGCGGGTGGAGACGGTGTAGCGGCCCGCCGGCAGCTTGGCCAGGAAATAGGGCCCCTGGCTCTGGCCGTCGAAGACCACCTTGCCCTCGGTATCCACGATGCGCACCGGCATGTCGGTCACGTAACTTTCCTTGCGCCCGAAGCGCTCCACAAACACCAGCTCGAGCGGGTATTCGGCGGCCGCGCGCTGCAACGCCTGGGCCTCCTCCGATCGCATGCCGCCGGTGCGGTAGGTCAGTTGCCCCGCGCGCTGCGAGGGCGGCAGGTCGCCGCGGTACGAGTGAGGTACCTGGGCGGTCGCTGCGCTGGCAACGAGGCCCGAAACCGCCGCAAGGATCATCTTTTTCGCCATGGTGGTGCTCCTTTCAGACCACAGCGTCGCACGGGTTCCTTAAGCGGGACTTAAGCGCCGCAGCGGGCAGACCTGCTCGTAGTTGTCGGCCATGGGCGAGCGGATCGGCAGGCACGGCCCGGGCGCGTATTCGAACCCGAAGTGGGTGACGGTCTGCAGGTCGGCCGGCAGGCGCGATTTCATCTCCAGGATGAATACCGGGCCGGTGTGGCTTCGGATCACCTCGTTGATGCGCTTCGACAGCAGGTTGCCCTCGCCGTAGCGTATGAAATTGTTGTAAGGCGAGACGAAGCGCGCGTCGGGTTGGAAAAACGTGATCTCGTAGGCGTACGGATGCACGTAGCCCAGGATCACAAGCGATCGGGCGGGCAACGCCGGCGCCACGTTTTCGAAGTAGCCGCGGCCGTACGGGATGCGTCCCCAGTCCGCCGGGCGCGTAGTTGCAATCAGCATCGCCGCCAGCACGGCGGTGACCGCGTAGCGCCAACCCACCCCGCGCAACAGATAGACCACGGCGCCCACGATCAGCGCGCCGGAAACCACCTCGATCGGCACCAGGTAACGGTAGATCCCGAAGAGCTTGAGCCAGGCCGCGTAGGTTGCCAGCGCAAACACGATCAGCAAACGCCAGGCGTTGCGCGTTTCTTCGGCTTCACGCAGGAAGACGTTGCGCCGCGCGGTCAGCCGCTTGAGGGCGGCCGGCACGGCGAGGACAAAAAGCGCCGCCAGCCGATAATCCGTGAACGGCACTTCGGAAGCCAGCAGGTAGTTGCCCGGAATGTAGAACGGGAAAAACGCCCAATGCAGCGGCTGCTTGGGCCCCCATGCGCGGTCGAAATACGCCAGCGGCTCCCACCACGGCGAATGGAACACGTGGTTGAAATACGGGAACACCGGATTGCCGAACTCGCGCCAGAGGGTCCACGCCCAGTAGCCGCCGAAAAGTGTGAAACCCGCCGCCATCATCGCGATGGCGCCGGTGGCGCGCCGCAGGCGATCGCCGGCGGGGCCGAACGAAACAAACGCGGCCAGCAACCCGACCGCGAAGATGGCGTAGGTGAGCTTGAAGCCCACCGCGCAGCCCGCCAGCAACGCGGCGTGGGCAAAGGCGCGCGGGTGCCGATCCTCGCCCTCGGTCACCGCGCGCACCGACAGCCACAAGGCACCCATCACAAACGCCGCGCAGAACCACTCGTTCATGGTCGAGCCCAGCGTGGCCTGCCCCGAGGCGCCGGTTACGCCGATCGCCAGCGCCGCGAAGATCCAGGCCAGGTTGCCGCGCGCTTGCCCCGGGGGAAAAAGCAGCACCAGGATGCGGATCAGGAAAAACGCGCTGACCGCCGCCGGCAGCGCCATCCAGAACGACACATGCCGCGGCCACGGCAGCACCTGCACCAGGAAATGAAACGGCAGGTCGCCGATGGGGTTGTAGTAGGTCTGGATCTGCGCCGGCGCGAGGTCCCAGCCCATGCGCCCGTTCAACAACGCCCACGCGTTGTACCAGTGGTAGTTCTTGAGGTCCCAGTTGGCGTCCTTGCCCGTGGCGATCGAACGCGCGCCGGCCGCCAGTACACATCCCAGGAAAACCGCCGGCCAGCCCCAGCGCGTGCCGCCCGCCACCGGGTCAGGGCACCCTGGCCGGCTCGTCGCGATGCAGCAGCGCCAGCAGGGTTTCCTTGCGGAAGGGCTTGCCAACCGTGGCATCGAAACCTTGCGCCAGCTTTTCCGCGCGGAACGCGGGTGAATGTTCGAGCGACGTGGCGACGATGCGCGTGTGTTCGGGGCTGCGCGTGATGCGCGCGCGCAGCCGCGTCGCGGCATCTTCGCCGGTGAGGCCGGCGAGCGTGGTGTCGGCCAGCACCAGGTCGTAGACGTCCTGGTCGAGGGCGGCGAACGCTTCGGCGAGGTCCTGCGCCACCACCACGCTGTCCTGGCGCCCCAGGATGTGCGCGGCCAGGATCTGGCTGTCGCGGCTGCGATCCACCAGCAGGATGGTGGCGCCCTTGCGCTGCTCGCGCAGCGAATGGCGCGTCACCAGCGTGGGCGTCTCTTCCACGTCCACGGAGGCGCCGGTCACCGCCACGATCGCCTCGTTCAGCTGGCGGTCGCCGATCGGATAACGCATGTACGCGGAGATCCCGTTTTCGCGGCAGGCGATGGCGTCTCCCGGGCGGCCCACGCTGGAGAGCATCATCACCAGCGCGGATCGGAACCTGGGGTGGTGCTTGATGCGGAAGGCGAGCAGGAAGCCATCCTGCACCGGCAGCTGGTTGGCCAGGATCACCAGCGGGATGGGGTTGCCTTCCTCCTCCAGGCGTTCGAGCAGCGCCATCGCCATCGGGGCGTTGTCGGCTTCCAGGGGCACCATGCGCCAGCCGCGCATCAGGTTGGACAGGTGCAGGCGCTGCGCGGGGTCGGCCGAGACCAGCAGCACCGGCATCGCCACCAGCGAGGCATAGCTGGCGCGCGCGGGCGGGGCCGGCGTGGGCCGCACCGGGAATTCGATGGTGAATGCGTAGAGCGCATCCGCCCCGGCGCGTGCGGCGATTGCCAGCTTGCCGCCCATCGCCGCCACCATGAACTTGGCCACCGCCACGCCCATGCCCGCTTCCGCGGACTTTCCGCCGGATGCCTGCGCCACCGCGCCGGATGCAACAACGCTGAAGGAGAGCTGGATGCCGGTGTCGGTCATGTATTCCGGCATGATGTGCAGGGCGATTTCCGCGCCGGGCATCAGCGCGAATGCGTTGTCGAGCAGGTTCTTCAGGATCAGCTGCAGGCGTCCGACGTCGCCTTCGAGCGCATCGGATACGTCCTGCTCCACCTTGATGCGCAGGCGGCAGGCCTTCTCCTCCGCGGTGGAGGCGACACGCGCGATGAGGTCCGCCAGCGCCGAGCGCAGGCGGAACTGCGACTTGTGCAGCACCACGCCACCGGAGAGCTTGGAGAAGTCCACCAGGTCGCCGATGGCCGCCATCGCCGTTTCCGTGGAGGTCCGGATGCTCTGGAAGTGCGCCACGATCGCGGGATCGAATTCCATCTGCTGCGCGCGGATCGAGATCGCGGACATGCCTTCCAGCGCCACCGAAAGCTCCTCGCCGATTTTTTCGATCAGCGCGATCTCGGCTGCGCCCTTTTCGAACTCGCCCGAGTCGTCGGCGCCGGCGCGCGGCAGCCACACTGCGCCGCCCGGTTCGCCCTCCACCATGATCTGCACCCGCTCCATCAGCTTCGCGGCCGCGGGCGCCTGTTCCATGACGTCGTCCACGCGCAGGCCCGAAAGCGACTGTGCCGCCGACTTGAGGCCCAGCAGGTGCACAAACGCGTCGTTGGCCAGATCCACATCGCCGGGCGCGGTCTCGATCAGGATCGCCACCGGCGAGGATTCGGTCACCGCCAGCAGCCGTGCGGAGACGAGGTTGAGCGCCTCGTCGGTCTCGCGCTGGCTGCCGATGTCCTGCAGGATCGCGATCACGCCGGCCGCCTTGTCCCTGGCGTCGAGCGCGGGCTGCAGGGCAACACTCACCCAGTGGGGCGTCTTGTCCCTGGGGCTGAGCATCGCGTCGAAGAAGGCCGATCCCGCCTTGCCTTCACCCACGCGCGCCACGTTCTGTTGCACGCGCTTGCGGTCCTCGGCCGCGAAGAGCTTCACCAGGTCCAGGCCCGCGAGGTCCGCGGCATCCTGCGAGGCGAGCTCCGCGAAGCCGCTGTTGGCGAAGCTCACCTTGCCCCTGGGGTCGGTGACCACCACAGCGACGCGCAGCGATTCGAAGATGCGCTTGAAGTCGTCGGTCGCCATGCGCGGACTTCAGGCCGCCCCGGCCTGCTTGCGGATCACCGCAAGCAGGTGATGCGTGGCCGGGTGCAGCGTGGCCTGCTCGCCGCGCACCGCGGGCAGGATCTGCCCCGCGATGGTTTTGCCCAGCTCGACGCCGAACTGGTCGAACGAATTGATCCCCCAGACCACGCCCTGCACGAACACCTTGTGTTCGTAGGTCGCCAGCAGCGCGCCCAGGTGGTAGGCGTCCAGCGCGGGCAGGACCAGCGTGGTGCTGGCGCGGTCGCCCGGGCAGGCCTTGTGGGTGGAGGGTGTCGCCAGCCCTTCCATCAGCGCTTCGGCCTGCGCGCAGGCGTGGGCCAGCAGGATCTCGTGGTGGGCAACGTTGGCGCCCATCGGCCGGGCCACCACGATGAAGTCGCACGAGGCGCCCTCGGTGCCCTGGTGCAGCCATTGGTGGAACGCGTGTTGCCCCGGGGTGCCGGTGCCGCCCCAGACCACCGGGCAGGTGTCGAAGTCGAGCGGGTTGCCCTCGATGTCGACACGTTTGCCGTTCGATTCCATCTCCAGCTGCTGCAGGTACGCGGGCAGGTTTTCCAGGCGCGATGCGTACGGAAGCACGGCGTGGGTGGCGATCCCCTCGGCGTTGCGATTCCAGATGCCGACGAGCGCAAGCAGCGCGGGCAGGTTGTGTTCCAGCGGGGTCGAACGGAAGGCGAGGTCGGCCGCATGTGCGCCCGCCAGCAGCTGTTCGAAGCGCTGCGCGCCGATGGCGATTGCAACCGGCAATCCCACCGACGACCACAGCGAGAAACGCCCGCCGACCCAGTCCGCGAACGGAAACACGTTGCATTCGGGCAGGCCGAACTTCGCGGCCTCGGCGTAGTTGGCGGACGCGGCGATGACGTGGCGGGCCACGGCCTCCTGCCCGAGGGCGCGCACGATCCATTCGCGCGCCGCCAGCGCATTCACCATCGTTTCCTGGGTGGTGAAGGTCTTGGAGGCGACCACGACCAGGGTGGTGGCCGGATCCAGCCCACACACGGCATCGTCGAATTCCGCGGCATCGATGTTGGCCACGAAACGCACCGTGGGCCCGCCCCACGTTCCACTCCCTGGGGACGCGCTGGATTCGCCGCGCAGGGCCTCGATCGCGAGTCGCGGGCCGAGCGCGGAGCCGCCGATGCCCACGGCCAGCACGTGGGTGAACGCCCGCCCCGTATGCCCCTTCCAGAGCCCATCGCGCACCGCCTGCGAGAAGGCGCGGATGCGTTCGCGGCTGCGCTGCACTTCGGGCAGCACATCGACGCCATCTACCAGCACGTGTTCGTCCCCGCGCAGGGCGGTATGCAGGGCGGGGCGACCCTCGGTGATGTTGACGCGTGTGCCGGTGAAGAGGCGCTCGATGGCGCCCGGCACATCGCGTTCACGCGCCAGGGCCGCCAGCAGGGCGACGGTTTCGCCGGTGATGCGTTGCCTGGAGAAATCGGCGGCGATGCCGGCCGCGTGGAAGGTGAAGGCGGGGCCGCGGTCGAGGTCGTCTTCCCACAGATCCGAGATGCGCCGGTCCCTGAAAGACGCATGGTGCGTCAGCAGCGCCTGCCAGGCCGGGGAGGAGGAAAAAGGGGGCATCGGGGCGCCTAGGGGAGTTACCCGCGAATTTTACCCCAGCGTCAGGCCGCCGATGCCCAGCACCATCCCGACGGCCGCCACCACGCGCCGGGTGAGGTCGCCTTCGCGCAGCAGGTGCGCGCCCATGAGTGCAGCGAAGAGGATCGAGATTTCGCGCGCCGGGGCGATGAGGCTGACCGGCGTGAACACCATCGCGGTGAGCACCAGGATGTAGGAAAGTGGCGAAAGCAGCGCGATCGCAATCACCGACTTGCGGTTTTCCCGCCACGCCGTGGCCATTGCCCCGGGCGAGCGGTTGCGCGTCAGGGGAAGCAGCACACACACGCGGAAGAAATTGCAGCCCCAGTCGTAGACCAGCGGCGGGATCAGCCACGCGGCCACACTCGCCTTGTCCCAGATGGTGTAGGTCGCGATCATGCAGCCGGTCAGCAGCGCGAAACCCACCGCGTGGCGCGCATCGCTCTTGTGCCAGGCGAACGGATTGCCGGTGAGCACCAGGGCCGAGGCGCCGATCAGCACCGCGCCGGCGATGGCCGCCGGGCCCGGGCGCTCTCCCAGCACCAGGATCGCCACCGCGATCGTCAGCAGCGGCCCCGTGGCGCGCGCCAGCGGGTAGACGATCGAGAGGTCGCCGCCGCTGCGGTAGGCGCGGTCCAGCAGGATGAAATAGGCGGTGTGGATCATCCCGCTGCCGAACATCAGCGCCAGGTGTATCGGCTTGAACGAGTAGCCCTGCAGGTAGATGGCGCCGGCCACCACCGGCAGGTACGCCGCGAGCGAGAGCAGCGTGGCCGCGGTGATCAGCCCGGTGCCCCCGCCGCTTTTCTTGAGCAGGAAATTCCAGCTGGCGTGGACGAAGGCGGCAAAAAGGACGAGGCCGAGCGCCAGGGCCGTCACGGCTTCATCAGCCGCAGCAGGTCCAGGTACTGCGGGTCCTCGGGCATCACGGCCCCCTGGCGCAACAGGCCGTCGATCATGACGGTGCCGGCGTCGAGCGTGAACTCGCCGGCGAGGATGTTTTCCATCACTTCCTCGAACGGCATGCAGGTGATGCCGGAGACCTCGCCATCCTGGTTCGCCGGCGTGAAGTCGGGCGGCAGCCACAGGTCGTGGACAAACATCGTCTCGCGGTGCAAGCCTTCGGGGACCGGATATTCGGTGCGCACGGCGCCGATGCAGTTGAGGCCCGCCAGCAGGGTGGGCGCCATGCCGGCTTCCTCCCACGCTTCCTTGCGCAGCGTTTCGCCGACGCCCATTCCTGCCGCGATGCGCCCGCCCACCAGGTTGTCGAGCTTGCCCGGATCCACACTTTTCCCGGGGCTGCGGCGCGCGACCCAGGCGTGGTCGAGGCCTTCGCGGCGGGTGAAGCCGTTCAGGTGCACCGCGTAGGCCATGAGGCCGAAGTGGCGCGTCACGGCACGCTCCACGCGGAAGAATTCCGGCGCGCCGTACCGCTGCGCGACACTTACCGGCTCGTCGCGCCAGCCGCGCACCACGCCCTCGCGCCTGAGCTCGATCGCCACCTGCGCCATCGCTTCGGTGCGGCCCTGCCGCGTATCGGGGCTCGCCTTCAGGCTCACATAGGCGCCGGCGACTTCAAACACGTGGGGCCAGCGGCGCAGCAGGTCCGCAAACGAGGGGCGCAGCCAGCCGACCACGGTTTCCTTCACGTAAAAGGGCAGGGCGGGCAGCTCGCTGCCGGCGAGCGAAGCCTGGGTGCAAGCGGCACGCAGGAACCCCGGCAGGTCGGCGTAGAGGCGGGTTTGCATCGAGGGGAAAGTATAATCGCCTCCAATGAATGTCCTGGTCCTCGGACAGCGCGGCCTTCGAAGCCGCCGCGCCGCTGCTCCAGCAGCACGGGATCGATCGCGCCGTGAAGACACGCGAGGAGGCCATCGCAATCGAGCCCGCCCTGGCCCACGCCGGCGCAAGGATCGTCGGGGCCACCTACGCCGCGGGCGACGAATCGGGGGACGCCCACAAGTTCACCCGCGAGCTGGCGCGCCTGGCGCAGGCGCGCGGGGTGCGCTTCCTGCATGAACACACCATCGAGGCGATTGGCGTGGCGGGCAACGATGTCATCGGCGTGGTGGTCCGGCAGGCCGACCTGGAGGACCAGGTGCTCACCGCGCACGCCTACGTGGTTGCGCTTGGCAGCTTCTCGCCGCACCTGACCGGCCCCATCGGCCTGCCCCTGCCGGTTTACCCCGCGAAGGGCCATTCGATCACGGTGGAGGTGACCGATGCCTCCAGGGCGCCGAACGTGAACCTGACCGACGAAGAGGTCAGGCTTGTCATCCGGCGCGGGCGACTACGACGCGGCCACGCACTGGGCGGGGCTGCGCCCGGCCACCCCGTCCAACGTTCCCCTCATCGGGGCGACGAAGTTCAGCAACCTCTACCTCGACACCGGCCACGGCGCTCGGCTGGACGCTGGCCTGCGGCTCCGGTGCCGCGCTTGCGGATATCATCTCCGGTCAACAACCCGAAGTGGACTTCCGCTTTGCCACCCCGTAGGCCGGGGTTCAATCACATGGTCAACCTCCAGGACATCCAGGACGCCGCGAAAGTCATCGAGGGCCATGTCGTCAAGACGCCCTTCCTGCATTCGCGCACGCTCTCCGAAATCACCGGGGCGCAGGTCTACCTCAAGTTCGAGAACCACCAGTTCACCGCTTCGTTCAAGGAACGCGGGGCGCTGAACAAGCTCGCCTCGCTCACGCAGGCGCAGCGCAAGGCGGGTGTGATCGCCTGCTCCGCGGGCAACCACGCGCAGGGCGTGGCGTACCACGCCCATCGCCTGGGAATCCCGGCGGTCATCGTGATGCCGCGCTACACGCCCTTCGTGAAAGTGGAGCACACGCAGAAACACGGCGCGGAGGTGATCCTGGAAGGCGAGAACTTCGACGCCGCCAAGTCCTTTGCGATCGACGCGGGCCAGAAGCGCCAGCTCACGCTTGTGCACCCCTACGACGACGAGAAGATCATCGCCGGCCAGGGCACCTGCGGCCTCGAGATGCTGGCCGAACAACCCGATCTCGATGCGCTGGTGGTGGCCATCGGCGGCGGCGGGCTCATCTCCGGCATCTCGGTCGCCGCGAAGGCGCTGAAGGCCTCGATCGACATGGTGGGCGTGGAGATGGTGCGTTTCCCCGCCATGTACCACGCGATGAAGGGCACGCAGCCGCAGTTCGCCGCCTCCACCATCGCCGAAGGCATCGCGGTGAAGGAGCCGGGCAGGCTCACGCGCGAGATCATCGCGAAGAACGTCGCGGAGATTTTCCTCGTCGACGAGGGCGACATCGAGGAATCGATCGTGATGCTGCTCGAGATCGAAAAAACCGTGGTGGAAGGCGCTGGTGCCGCGCCCCTGGCCGCGCTGATGCGCAATCACGATCGCTTCGTCGGCCGCAAGGTGGGCCTGGTGCTGGGCGGGGGCAACATCGACCCGCTGGTGCTGGCCGAAATCGTCGAGCGCGGCATGGTGCGCGCCGGCCGCCTGGCACGCATCATCGTCGAGGTGCGTGACCTTCCCGGCTCGCTCGCCCGCGTCACCGCGTGTATGGCCGAGCTCAACGCCAACATCGAGGAAGTCCACCACCAGCGCGCCTTCACCGCGCTGGCGGTGCAGAACGCCGAGCTGGAAGTTGTCGTGAAGACCCGCAACCGCGAACATGTCGCCCAGATCGTCGAGGCGCTGAAGAAGATCGGCTTTACGGCCCGTGCCGCTTAGCCGAAAACCCCGGTTTTCGGGTCAACCCTGGAGAAACGAAATGACCATCACCCGCCACAACATCGGCAAGCGCCTCTCGGAAGCCGTCGTCCACAACGGCACCATCTACCTCGCGGGCGAGGTGCCCGACGACACGTCGAAGGACATCACCGGACAGACCGAGGAAGTCCTGAACAAGATCGACGCGCTGCTGCGGAAGTGCGGCAGCGACAAGACGAAGATCCTTTCGGCGCAGATCTTCCTGCCCGACATGGCGGACTTCGCCGGCATGAACGTGGCGTGGGAGAAGTGGGTCGTCGCCGGCCACACGCCCGCGCGCGCCACCATCGAAGCCGGGCTCGCCAACCCGGCCTTCAAGGTCGAGATCATGTGTATCGCCGCTGTCTAAATTTCTCCCTCCCCCTTGGGGGAGGGTTGGGGAGAGGGTCATGAAAGCACTGATCACGGGAGGCGGCGGATTCCTCGGCTCGCGGCTCGCGCAGGCGCTGAAGGCGAAACACCCGGACGCAAGGATCACGCTGCTCGACGTGGCGTTCCCGCCCGGGGCCGATGAGCAGTTCACCTGCATCACGGGTGATGTCTCGTCGCCCGAGGTGCTGGCGAAGGCGCTCGGGACGGATACCGACAGTGTCTTCCATCTCGCGGCGGTGGTCAGCGGTGGCGCGGAAGCGGATTTCGACCTGGGTTATCGCGTGAACCTCGACGGCACGCGCAACCTGCTCGAAGCGTGCCGCAAGCTGTCGAAGCCCGCGAAGATGGTCTACGCGAGCTCGGTCGCGGCCTTCGGCGGCACGCTGCCGGATGTGCTCGACGATTCGACCACGCCCACGCCGCAGACGTCCTACGGCACGCAGAAGGTGATTGGTGAATACTTCGTCGCCGACTGGACGCGCAAGGGCCTGCTCGACGGCCGTTCGCTGCGATTGCCGACCATCGTCGTGCGGCCGGGCAAGCCCAACCTCGCGGCGTCGTCCTTCGCCAGCGGCATCATCCGCGAGCCGCTCAATGGCGTGATCGCCGAATGCCCGGTCCCGGATACCACCGGCGTGTGGATCCTGTCTCCAAGGCGTGTTGTCGAGGCCTTCGTCCACGCCCATGAGCTGGAGAGCTCCGCGTGGCCCACGAGCCGCGTCGTGAACCTGCCCGGCATCACGCTTTCGGTGCGCGAGATGATCGACGCCATGGGGCGCGTCGCCGGCGCGGACGTGGTCAAGCGCGTGAAGTTCGTCGACGACGCGCGTATCCAGGGGATCGTCAAGACCTGGCCGGTGCGATTCAGGACCGAGCGCGCATCGGCGATGGGGTTCAAGGCCGACGACGGCTTCGAATCGGCGGTGCGCGACTACATGGCCACCGAAGGGCTTTGATCTCCTTCGTCATCCCGGCATACAACGAGGCGAAATGCCTCGCCGCCACGCTGGATTCCATCCAGGCCGCCGCGAATTGCCTCGCCCTCGACTACGAGATCGTGGTGGCCGACGACGCATCCACCGATGCGACGGCGGTTATCGCCGCGGCCACCGGCGCGCGCGTGGTCGCGGTCTCCAACCGCCAGATCGCGAAGACCCGCAATGACGGCGCCGCGGCGGCGCGCGGCGACCGGCTGGTCTTCGTGGATGCCGACACCCGGGTGAATGCCGAGGTGTTGCGCGCGGCGATGGCCGCACTCGATGCCGGCGCGGTGGGCGGAGGCGCGAAGCCCGTGTTCGAGGCGGATGCGCCGCGCTACGCGCACATCGCGATCGCGTTTGTCACCGGCTCCATGCGCTGGATGAACCTCGCCGCGGGCTGCTTCGTCTACTGCACGCGCGCGGCCTTCGAGGCGGCCGGCCGCTGGGACGAGCGCCAGTTCGCGGGCGAGGAGCTGTTCCTGAGCCGCGCGCTTGGCCGCCAGGGGCGTTTCGTGATGCTGCGGGAGACCGTGCTCACGTCGCCGCGCAAGTTCCATGGCCGCACCGCATGGCAGACGCTGTGGCTGTCGCTCAAGCTCATGGCGCAGGGTTTCCGCGGCACGCGCCGGCGCGAATCGACCCAGTTCTGGTACGACGGGCGGCGCTAGTGGGACGTTTATTCGGTGTCTTGACTGTCAGCAGTGACCGTGCCTCGGGGTATTTCAGTCCGCTGCGTCCCATCGCGCGCCAAGGATCTCGTTGTTGTCTGCGCCCGGCGCGGAACACACCTTCTGCGACAGCCGCTGCCCGTTGATCCTGATCGGGTTCGCCAGCACTCGCAGGTCCGGGCGCGCCGGATGCGGGACATTTGCAACCATCTGGTTGGTATCGAGGAACGGGCTTTCGAGCGCCTCCTCCAGCGAATACACCGGCGCGATCGGCAGCACGCCCCCCAGCACCTTGAGCCAGTACTCCGTGGGCTGCTTGCGGAATTCCTCGTCGAGGGCCGCCGTGAGATCGTCGCGGTTTTCTGCGCGCGCCTTCGGCGTGTTGAAGCGCGCGTCGCCGTTGATGTCCTGGCGGCCCATGACGTCGAGCAGAGCGTTCCAGAACTTGTCGGTCAGGCACATCACGAAGATCCAGCCGTCGGTGGTCGGGAAGGTCTGCACCGGCGCTACCGAGAAGTGCGCGCTGCGCTTCTGGCGCTCCGGCGAGTAGCCCTCGTTCAGATACCAGATGGCGGCGTAGCCCAGCTGGTGCAGCGCCGCGTCGAAGAGGCAGGTATCCACGTCGCAGCCCTTGCCGGTGGTTTTCGACTGCACCAGCGCTGCGAGCAGACCCACGCACGCGGTGAGCCCCGTGGTGTGGTCGATCATCGAGGGCGCGCCGATGCGCGTGGGCGGCGTGCCGGGTTCGCCCGTGAGGTGCATGAGGCCCGATTCGGCCTGCATCAGATAGTCGTAGCCGGGCCACGACGCGCGCTCGTTGTCGCGGCCATAGGCGGAGATGTGGCCGCAGACGAGTGAAGGCTTCACCTTGCCGAGCGTCGCGTAGTCCAGGCCCAGCTTCGCCGGCAGGTCGCCGCGCAGGTTGTTCATCACGATGTCCGCGCCCATGATCAGGCGCTGCAGCGCGGCCTTGCCGTCGGGCGTGCGCAGGTCCAGCGCGACACTTTTCTTGTTCATGTTCCAGGTCTGGAAGTATTCACTGTCCTCGTTGCCGAGCAGGAAAGGCCCGGTCTTGCGCGCGGGGTCGCCGCCGATGGCCAGGTTCTCCACCTTGATCACTTCGGCGCCGAGGTCGGCGAGGAACATGGTGCAGTAAGGGCCGGCGCCGAACTGCTCGACGGAGACGACCCGCACGCCATTCAGGGGTTTCATCAGCGGGTTTCCTTCTGGTCTGCGTTCCGGATGCGAAAGCGCGTGTCGTGGCTGAAGCGGTCGCTGGGATACAACCCCAGGCTTGCCATCACCATGCGATCCTGAGCGTCGAAATACTGGCGGTTGATGAAGAGCGCCGGTGTGCCGGCGCGGGACTTGAGCACGCGCGCCTCGGCGGTGCTGAGCGTGGCGGCGACGATCTGCTGCAGCACCTCGGCGATGCGCACGCCGTGGCGCCGCTCGATCAGGCTGAACACCGGCAGGCCGGCCTTCTCGATGGCGTCGAGCACGTCGGCATGTTCCGGGCGCACATAGATGAACATCGAGGCGGCGGGTAGCGTCGCGCCGGGCAGGGAACGCAGTACGTGCGCCTGGTGCCATTGCTGGCCGGGCTTGGCCGCGATCTGCCCGCACAGCGCATCGTCCGCGATCAACACGCGGCGCTTGAGGATGGTCATGCGCGTGGCTTCGACGAACTGGATCAGCTCCTGCAAGGTGCCGATGCCCTGCATCAGGCGCGTGGAGTGGGGCTTGTGGCGCACCACGGTGCCGACGCCGGCGCGCGCGAGGATGAGGCCCTGGTCCTTCAGATCCCGCAGCGCTTCCCGCACCGTATGGCGGCTCACGTCGTAGCGCTGCTGCAGCTCTGCTTCCGTGGGAATTTTCTGTCCAACGCCGAAGCGGCCGGATTCGATCTCGTCCGTGAGCAGCCGCGCGAGGGTGGAGTAACGGCTTGCGGGCCGGTGCGAGCCCGGCGGGCCTGAAAGAGGGTGGCTATTGACAGCTTTGGACGCCATCGGGCATATTGTACGGACAAACGGACAAAGTCGTCAATCCAGCCCCCATGCAGACATCCGCCGCCCTGCCGGCCGCGCGCGATATCGTCGCCGACGAAGTCGCGCTGCTCACTTCACTGGTCGATCTCGATGGCGCTCGCGTTCTGGAGCTTGGCTGCGGTGGCGCGGAATTCGCGCGCAAGCTGGTCGCGCACACCGGGGTCGAATCCGTGACGGCCTTCGAGGTCGACCGGATCCAGCATAAGAGGAACCTCGCCGACGCTACGGTCGAACGCCTTTCGTTTGCCTATGGTGGCGCGGAGGCGATCAACCTTCCGGACGCCTGCGTGGACGGCGTCCTGATGATGAAGTCGCTGCACCACGTGCCGATGATTTCGCTCGACCGCGCGCTCGAGGAGATCGCCCGCGTCCTCAAGCCCGGCGGCTGGTTCTACGCCTCGGAGCCGGTGTACGAGGGTGAATTCAACGACCTCATCAAGATCTTCCATGACGAAGGCATGGTGCGCGAAGCCGCCTACAAGGCGCTTGGACGCGCGCACATTCGTGGCGTGCTTCGCGAGGACCGGGAAATCCAGTTCATGTCGCCGGTCGCGTTCAAGGATTTCGAGGACTTCGACCGCCGAATCATCCGCGCCACCTTTTCCGACCGCGACCTGTCGCCGGAGCTGCTGGCGACCGTGCGCGAGCGATTCGAGAAATACATGAAGCCCGGAGGGGCGAAGTTCATCCGACCCATGCGGGTCAATTTGATGAGCAGGCCCTAGGAAAAGTTGTTGTTCCCGCGCAGGCGGGAATCCAGCCAAAGAAAAATAACCGGAGAGAGACATGTGCCGCCTGGCGCTGACCTTACTGGCCACCGACGACCGCGGATCTGCCTATGATGGCGACGTATACGGCGCGCAGCATCACGGGCCGCTCCTGGACCGGCAGATCCCGTGAGCGTCACGCTTTCCGCGCAGGAAGCCATCCGCACGCGCCGATCGATCCGCGCGTTCCTGCCCACGCCCGTTGCGCGTGAGACGGTGGAGGAGATCCTCACGCTCGCCTCGCGCAGCGCCAGCGGTAGCAACATCCAGCCGTGGAAGGTGCGTGTCATCGCCGGCGACAAGCGCCTGGCCCTCTCCGGGGCAATACACGCCGCGCTGGATCGCGACGGCGCCGAGGCGCACCAGCGCGAATGGAACTACTACCCGGAGAACTGGCGCGAGCCCTTTCTCGGTCGCCGCCGCAAGATCGGCTGGGACCTCTACAGCCTCATGGGGATAAAAAAGGGCGACTTCGATGCGACCGAAAAGCAGCGCCGCCGCAACTACGATTTCTTCGACGCGCCCGTGGCGATGCTCTTCACGCTCGACGAGGACCTCGAGATCGGCAGCTGGCTCGACCTGGGCATCTATATCGGCGCGGTGATGATCGCGGCGCGTGGCATGGGGCTCGACACCTGCCCGCAGGCCGCACTCGCCAACGTGCACAAGGTGCTGCGCGCGCAGCTCGGCATCCCGCCCAACGAAGTTGTCATCTGCGGGATGGGCCTGGGCTTCGAGGACACGTCCGCCCCGGAGAACAAGCTGGTCACGGAACGCGCTCCTGCAAGCGAGTTCGCGACCTTCGACGGTTTTTGATAAAGGGAATACAGATGCACCTGCCCGAAAAGATGCAGCTGGTTGATGTCGCCCCGCGCGACGGCCTGCAGAGCCTGCCCAAGTGGATCGACACCGACACCATGAAGGACGCGGAAGGGCAGCGCGCAGGTGGTGCGGGACTTTCTGGGCGACCAGATCCAGCTCGCAGAGGGCACGCCGATGGAGATCGCGATGAAGGTCTCCAACGACATCCACAAGGTGCTCTCCGATCCCGCGATGCAGAAGCGGATCGTTGATGCGGGCCTGGTGGTCGACAACGTGTCGCGCGACGAATGGATCACCTTCGCCCGCAAGACGCTGGTGGTGAGGGGCGATGTGGCGCGCAAGAACAAGATCAAGATTCAATGACATGAAGTTCCTGGGCGTCCTGCTCCTCGCCCTGGCGGGTGCGGCCGGCGCCCAGGATCTGCAATTTGCTTCGCGTGCGCAGGCGCGCGAAGCGCTTGGGGCCCGCGATGATTTCGTCGCGCGCATGAGCCCCTTCGATCGCGCGGCTCGGGTCAAGACGGACCGTGACGTGAGCGTCGAGCAATACCTGGAATTCGCCGCTGCGGCAGGGTTGGAGTGGACGCCGGAGGAGCAGGAGCGCCTGCTGGCTGCATACAAGTCGCTCACCCCCGCCATCACGCGGCTCAAGCTTCCACTGCCGCCGAAAGTGCTGCTGGTGAAAACCTCGGGGCGCGAGGAAGGCAACGCCGTTTACACCCGGGGCCGCGCCATCATGCTGCCGCCCGCGATGCTTGTCGCACCCGATGCCAGGCTGCGGCACCTGCTGGCGCACGAGCTGTTCCACGTCGCTACACGCGAGACGCCGTCGATGGCGAAGGCGCTCTACGCGACGATTGGCTTCACGCCTTGCGGCGAGCTCAGGTTGCCGCCGGATCTCGATGCGCGGCGCATCACCAATCCGGACGCTCCGCGCAACGATTACTGCATCGACCTTTCGGCGGGCGGCGAAAAGTTCGCCGCCATCCCGGTCCTGATTTCGCGCAGCGCCCGCTACGATGCGGCGCGCGGCGGCGAATTCTTCCAGTACCTGCAGCTGCTTTTCGTGCGTGTCACCAAGGGGGGCGCCACGCCGGCGCCGGTGATGGGTGATAACGGCCCGCGCATGTCGCCCCTCAACGAGATCTCCGGTTACTTTGAACAGGTCGGCCGCAACACCGACTACATCATCCATCCCGAGGAAATCCTCGCGGAGAATTTCGCGCTGCTGGCGACTGGCGCCCCCAATGCGAAATCCCCGGAAGTCCTCCAGCGCATCGAGAGCGCGCTGTTGGCGGCGCCATGACGCTGCTGGCGGAGCTCCCCGAGTCGCAAGCCTCGGGCGAGATCGCGAAGATCTACGCGGAAATGAAGCACCTCGGTGCCGTGCCGATGGTGGCGTTGATCTTCCGGCACATCGCCACCCTTCCGGGCGCCCTCGACTGGGCCTGGAACGCGCTGGGACCCGCATGGCGGCAGGGGCGCCTGCAGGAGGCCGGCTGGCAGGTCGCGGCGACAGCGCCGCTGCAACCGATTGCGACGATGCCGCGCGAGGTGCTCGCGGCGCTGGGTGTTGATGACGCGGGCCTGCGAGAAGTGCGCATCGTGGTCGCGGCCTACAACGCCGCCAACCCCGAGAACATGTTGTCGATCCTCTGCCTGTTGCGGTTGCTCGATGGAGCGCAGGCGTCGGCACCGTTCGCGCCGCGCGAATGGATTCCGCCGGCCGCGCCCGGTCCGCTGGTGGCGATGACCGATGTGTCGACGATGTCTGCGGAGGTCTCGGCACTGCTCGACCTCGTCGCCGCGGCCAATCCCGGCGGCGGGCCGCGCGTGGTGCAGAGCCTCTATCGCCATTTCGGGCATCGGCCGGCGTTCCTCGCCCTGGTGGTCACGTTGCTGCGGCAACGCTTCGACGATGGGACGCTCGATCGCAGCGTCGATGCGGTGCGTGCCGCGATGAAGGCAACCGCGGATGAAATCGTTCGCGGCCTTTCGGCCCCACCCGCGCCTGTGGGACTGCGCGCCGTCTGCGAGCACTTCAGCGGCGCCGTGATCCCGCAGATGATTGTGGTCGGACGGCTGCTCGACCGCTCGCTGCCTCGCTAGCTGTCACTTCACCACCGCGTACTGGAACACCTGCTCCAGCGGCGTGCCGAACACCTCGGCGATGCGGAATGCCGCTTCAAGCGACGGCGAGTACTTGTTCGCCTCGATCGCGTTCACGGTCTGGCGCGTGAGGCCGATGTGATTCGCGAGTTCCTGCTGCGTCATCTCGCCGTGCTGCTGCCGGAGCGCGCGGATCTGGTTCTGGATCGTGCGCTTCGCGCGCGCCACTCAGAAACCCCGGCGGTAGTAGACGATCTGCAGCACCAGCTTGGCGACTTCCGAGAGCAGCAGCGAGAAAATCAGCAGGTTGGCGATCCACACGTTCTCGAACGACAACACCAATCCGGTCACGGCGATGGAAACGCCGGCGGCCAGGATCCACGACGAATGGCCTTCGGCGCGCCACTCGATCAGCTTGTCGCGCTCATCGCGCTTCTCCGAGCCGCCGAAGATCGCGACCACCGTGTGGCCTACCACGAGCACGATCACCAGCATTACCACGGAGCCGATGAATACGCCGGCATATGCCATCACGACCGTGATGCCTTGGGCCAGCATCTGCGCCGCCGTGACGAAATAACCTCCAAGCACCACCACCAGGCTCACCAACTGGATCCAGGCGCTTTTTTCCTCGAACGAAGCATTCATCCGTGTCTCCCGCAATGGGTCTCGAAAAGGCAATATGTCAAAGATATTTGACATCCACCATGATGTCAAGAATCTTTGACACCACGATTGAAAGATAATGGGGGCCTGCGAACGCGACGAGGAGCACGTCATGGAACACAAGGGCAGCTGCCGCTGCGGTATCGACCTCGAGAGGGTCCCCGTCGTGTTCGTCGACGGGCGCCACAGGATCTAGGCGGCGCCGTGCCCTGCGAAGAGTGCGCCGACCTCACCACCCACCAGTTCCGCGACGCCGCGGACCTGGTGCACGCGGTGCAGACAGCGGCCGGCGAAATGGAGCGCGGCGTGCTCAAGCGCGTCGATTTCGCCAACCTCACGGATGCCGAGCAGGAGGCGTTGCGATCGGTCTTTGACGCCGGCGGCAGCCCCTCCTCGATCCACTATCTTTTCGAATGCACGCAGTGTGCGGACCGCTTCGACCTCGTCGGCGACACCGAGTCGGGCACCGGCAGCTGGACGCGTGCAGAAGCTCCGGCCGCGGTTTGAAATTCCCCGGTGCTTCGTCGCCACCAAGCTCCGCGCGCTGGGCCCGGACAGCGGCAGGGCCGCCTAGGCCTTCGTCGCCATCGCGATGGCCTGCTTGAAGGTTTTCGCCTGCGGGAATTTGTACGCCGCGAAACCCGCGAAGGTCAACGCCAGCACCAGCACGATTGCGTAGGGCCCCCAGGTCTTCTTCACCACGCCGTAGATCCAGCCGTCCGCGCTTTCCTTCGCCGTGCGCCGGGCGAGCGATCCCGCAAGCGCCGCGCCGAAGGCGGCTTCCGCCAGCACTTCGGGCGCGTAGAAAACGAGATACCCGCTGCTGAAGAGGATTGCCAGCACCAGCAGCAGCGCGAGGATCACCAGCGCCAGGCCGTCGCCGTCGAGGTCGAAGCCGTCGAAGAAGCTGCCGCCCTTGCTGCCGCCACCACCGCGGGGCACCGCGACCTTCGCAGGCGTGGTTTGCGCCCATGCGGCACTGGCGCCGCCGCCATCGAAGTTGCCGCCGCCACCGCGAGGCTCCGCCATCAGGATGCGCGCGTTGTTGTCGCCGCCAACGTCCGGGCCGGATCCGTCGAGGATACCCAGGCTTTCGCGCAGGCCCATCAGCCGCAGCCAGACCCAGACGCCGAAGAGGAACATGCCGTAGGAAGCCGAAATGGCGACCGGATAACGCGCCAGCATCGAGTCGACGCCGAAGGTCAACAGCGCCCAGCTGACTACCATGCTGATGAAACCGCTCGCCGTCAGGATCAGCGCCATGTGCAGGCGCGGGCTGTAGCGTTTCTCGAGGATGGCCTGCAGCCGCGCGCGGTTCGGCGTGCGGGCGGCGGTGGCCAGGTCCATGTCCCCGGGGGTCATGCCCATCATTATGGGTGACTCCTGTAAATTACGGCCTATGCCCCGCGCCCCTTCCGCAACTCCAGTCGCTTTCGTCACCGGCGCTGCCCGAGGCATCGGCCTCGCGGTCGCCGAGTGGTTCCTGGCCCATGGCCATCGTGTTGCACTCGTTGACCGTGACCGCAAGGAGCTCGCGCGCACCGTGAAGCGGCTCAATGACCCCAGGCGCGCGATCGCCATCGACTGCGATGTCTCGAAGGAGAAGCAGGTCGCCAAGGGCGTCGCGAAGACGGTCAAGGCCTTCGGGCGCATCGACGCGCTGGTGAACAACGCCGGCATCGCCGTGTTCAAGCCCTTCCTGGAAACCTCGCTCAAGGAATGGGAGGACGTGCTGGCCACCAACCTCACCGGCGCCTTCATCTGTTCGCAGGCCTGCGCGCCGGTGATGCTCAAGACCGGCGGCGGCTCGATCGTCAGCATCGCCTCCATTTCGGGACTGCGCGCCAGCACGCTGCGCGTGGCCTACGGCACCAGCAAGGCCGGCATCATCCAGCTCACCAAGCAGCTCGCGGCGGAACTCGGCACGCAAGGCATCCGCGCCAACTGCGTGGCGCCGGGCCCGGTCGATACGGACATGTCGAAGCTGGTGCACTCGGTGGCCATTCGCCAGGACTATCACGACATCATCCCGCTCAACCGCTACGGCACCGTGGAGGAGATCGCCTCCGCCGTGGGTTTCCTGTGCTCGCCGGCTGCCGGCTACATCAACGGCCAGGTGATCGCGGTGGACGGCGGATTCGAATCCATGGGCGTCGGGTTGCCGACGCTGCGTACGCAGTTGCAGAACAAGAAACCGTCTGTCAAGAACAAAACCAGGAGAGGAGAAACGAAATGAAAAGAAGGGACTTCGTGAAAGCGGGTGTGGCCGGCGCCGCTGCAAGCTGCATTCCGGGCGTGTTCGCGCAGGGCAAGGCCGAGTTCACGTACAAATACGCGAACAACCTGCCGGTGACGCACCCGATGAACATCCGCGCGAAGGAAATGGCCGAAGCCATCAGCAAGGAGACCAAGGGACGCGTCGAGATCCAGATCTTCCCGAGCAACCAGCTCGGTGGCGACACCGACATGTTGAGCCAGATCCGCACCGGCGGCATCCAGTTCTTCACGCTTTCGGGCCTCATCCTTTCCACGCTGGTGCCCGCGGCCTCCATCAGCGGCATCGGCTTCGCGTTCCCGGACTATGACGCCGTGTGGAAGGCGATGGACGGGGACCTGGGCAAATACATCCGCGGCGAGATCGGCAAGGCAAACCTCGTGGTCATGGACAGGATCTGGGACAACGGTTTCCGCCAGATCACGTCGTCCACCAAGCCGATCGTCACCGCCGACGACGTGAAGGGCTTCAAGATCCGCGTGCCGGTTTCGCCCCTGTGGACGTCGATGTTCAAGGCGCTGGAGGCCGCGCCCGCCTCGATCAACTTCTCCGAGGTGTATTCCGCGCTGCAGACCAAGGTCGTCGACGGCCAGGAGAACCCGCTGGCGATCATCTCCACCGCCAAGCTGAACGAGGTGCAGAAGTACTGCTCGCTCACCAACCACATGTGGGACGGTTTCTGGTTCCTGGCCAACAAGGCCGCGTGGGAGAAACTGCCCCCGGACCTGCGTGCCATCTGCGCCAGACACATCAACGCGGCCGGCATGAACGAACGCACCGATGTCGCCGCGCTCAACGCCAACCTGCAGAAGGACCTGGCCGACAAGGGCATGGTCTTCAACGCCGCGAAAAGCGACACCTTCCGCGCCAAGCTGCGTTCCGCCGGCTTCTACGCCGAGTGGAAGGCGAAATACGGCGACGAGGCCTGGGCGCTGCTGGAGAAGCAGACCGGCAAGCTGGCCTGAGCATCGAGGTGTCCGAAGTACCCGGCGTGATCCCGGAGGTGGGCCAGCCCGTCCCCGGGGAGGCCGGCCTTGCGCGTACCGGCCGGCTGATGATGAAGCCGGTGGAGGCCGTGTCCGCGGCGCTGCTGGTGGTCATCGTCTCGCTGTTGCTGGTGGGCGTGGCCTCGCGCTACGTGTTTTCGAAGCCCATCATCTGGATCGACGAGGTGGTCTCCATCTCGTTCATCTGGATCGCGATGCTGGGTTCGGCCATCGCGGTGCATCGCAACGAACACCTGCGGCTGACCGCCGTTCTGGTGCTGTTGCCCGAATCCTGGCAGGGCTACGTGCGCGCGCTGGCGCTGGTGGCGATGGCGGCCTTCCTGGGCGCGTTGATGCCGCCGGCGATCGAATACGTGAAGTCGGAATCGTTCGTGACCACGGCAGCGCTGAACATTCCCAACAGCTATCGCGTCTCGGGAATCGCCACGGGCATTTTCCTGATGCTGGCGCTGGTGCTGGCATTCGCGTGGAAAAGCGCGCGCAAGCGCGAGCTGGCGGCGGGTGTGGCCGTGGTGGGCGCCGTGGCCCTCGGCCTGTGGTTCCTGTCGCCACAGTTGGTGGATCTGGGCAATGCCAACCTGGTGATTTTCCTGGTGGGCCTGGTGGCGCTGTGCCTGGCCGCGGGCGTGCCGATTGCGTTCTGCTTCGGGCTCGGCACCCTCTGCTACCTGGCGTTCAGCACGCAGACGCCGTTGCTGGTGATGATCGGGCGCATGGACGAGGGCATGTCGAACATGGCGCTGGTTTCGGTGCCGATCTTCGTGCTGCTCGGCTGCGTGCTGGATGCCACCGGCATGGGCAAGGCCATCGTCGATTTCGTGGCCTCCCTGCTGGGGCACGTACGCGCGGGCATGTCGTACGTGCTGCTGGGCTCGCTTTTCCTGGTCTCGGGCATCTCGGGATCGAAGGTCTCCGACATGGCGACGGTGGCCCCGGCGCTGTTCCCGGAGATGAAGCGCCGCGGCCACAAGCCGCCGGAGATGATTGCGTTGCTGGCCACCGGCGCGGCCATGGCGGACACGGTGCCGCCGAGCATCGTGCTGATCGTGCTCGGCTCCGTCGCGGGGGTTTCGATCGCGGGGCTCTTCAAGAGCGGCGTCGTGGTGGCGGCGGTGCTGCTGGTGGCGCTGGCCGTGCTCGCCCGCTGGAAGGCGCGTCATGAGAGCCTGCACGGGGTCAAACGCGCGTCCTTCGCCGTCGTGCGCAAGGTGGCGCTTATCGCCGCGCCCGCGCTGGTGCTGCCGTTCCTGATTCGCGGCGTGGTTGGCGGGGGCATCGCCACGGCGACCGAGGTCTCCACCATCGCGGTGCTCTACACCATGGTGATCGGCGTGTGGCTCTACGGCGGCTTCAGCCTGCGCACGCTCTACGCGATGCTGGTGGAGACCGCGGCGCTCACCGGCGCCATCCTGCTGATCCTGGGCACTGCGCTGGCGCTGGCGTGGGCGATCACGCAATCGGGCGTGGCGCAGCAGCTGGCCACCATGATGACGACGCTGCCCGGCGGATCCCTCTCGTTCCTGCTGGTCACCATCGCGGTGTTCCTGGTCCTCGGCTGCCTGCTCGAAGGCCTGCCCGCCATCCTGGTGCTGGCACCACTCATGTTCCCGATCGCGCGCAAGCTCGGCATCAACGACATTCACTACTCGATGGTGGTGGTGACGGCGATGAACATCGGCCTGATGATGCCGCCCATCGGCATCGGCTTCTTCATCGCCTGTCGCATCGGCGAGGTGCCGCCCGACGACGCCATGGGCGCGATCTGGCCCTACATCCTCGCGCTGCTGGTGGGGCTGGGGTTCATCGCGGCGATTCCGCAGCTTTCAACCGCGGTGCTTTGATCGGGAGCCTCGCGTGAACGACCTTCCACCGCTTCCTGAAATCGCCCCTGGCCGTTACCGCCACTACAAGGGTGGCGAATACGAGGTGGTCGGCGTGGCGCGGCACAGCGAGACGCTGGAGCCGCTGGTCATCTACCGGCCGCTCTACAACGCCTCCGGGCTCTGGGCTCGTCCCTATGCAATGTTCCTCGAGGAGATCGAGGTGGAAGGGCGGCGGCAAGCGCGGTTCGCGCAGGTTTCCACTGGCGGCTAGCGGCGCCCGTCGTTGGACGCGAGTAGCCCGAAGCAGACTCACTGCGGTTGGGACAAACTTGCCCTTTCTGTTTTGATCACGATAGTTTCGGCACGGATCATTCGTGGGCAGCGTTGGCTGTATTCATTAGGCCTGCTCACTCTGCCTAGCTTGTACGCATTCTTTGCTCTACAAGCCGGTGAGCAGGCTGTGGGCGTCAAAGAAATGATCTACGGTGTTCCGTTTGTCGTAGTTGGGCTGGTCTTCGCATTGGTGAGCGTCCGTCAGTCAGCGGTAGTGGTCGGTGCATTCTGGATACTTCACGGGCTGTACGACTTGACGCATAGTCAGTTCATCACAAACACCGGCGTTCCTGGTTGGTATCCCGTTTTCTGTTTCTCGGTTGATGTTGTTATCGGTGCATATCTACTATGGCTGTCGTGTCGTATCCCCAATGCAAATCTTCGCCAGGCGTAAGTTGTGGCTTTGCCAAGGACGTGTCACCACGAATGTTCGAACTGCTGGAGTGGTGGAACCAGAGGGCCGCGTCGCTATCGCCGGTGCTGAGCTTCGCCATCCTGCATTACCAGTTCGAGTGGATTCACCCGTTCGCGGACGGCAACGGCCGCACCGGGCGCGCCTTGGCGCTGTGGGAGCTGTATCGGCGCGACTTTGACAGCCATCACATCTTCTCCGTGGACGAGTACTACTGGGAGGATCGTCCCGCCTACTACGAGGCGCTCGATGAGGTTCGCCAGGCTGGCAACGATCTCACCGGCTGGCTGGAATACTGCGCCGAGGGTCTGCGCCAGACACTGGAGCGCACCTGGACCCGCGTTCAGTCATACAACGTGAAGTCGCGGGAGCAGTTGGTGTTGCGGCCCCGCCAGGAGCAACTGCTCAGGCTCCTGCGCGACCACGGGAGCTTGTCACCAGCGCAGCTCTGGGACATGCTCGCCATCTCCCGGCAGGGCGCCATGGATCTCCTGCGTCCGTTACTGGATGCCGGGTTGGTGGAGAAGGTTGGCAGCAAGAAGACAGGGCGCTACAAACTGAGATTGCCTACTTTCCACGAGAAAGCGGATCGGGGCTTGAACCATGAATGACCAACAAGGGGTGATCGGCATGGAAGTGTTGCATCTTCTATGTGATCGAGGGCACCATGAGTTCGAAAACCGCGGCAGTGTCCGCGCGGGCGTGCTCAACCTGTCCATTCCCGGGGAATTCGAGCCACACATGCCCGACATCGTGCAGTGGTTCAGCGAGAATCCACCCAAAAACGCAAACGGCCGGTAGCTGCTGTCCGTGTCCCCCATCCAGTCCTGCCCCCTCCCGCCCAAGGCGCTGCTGGCCCGATACGCCGACGCGGGCGCCTACACCGACTGCTATGTGGCGCAAGTGGCGCGATCCGTATCACACGCGGAATATGTCGAGACCTTCTACACGGGCGGGCTCTTCAAGGTCGAAAGGCTGCTGCTCAGGCTGTTCCTCTCCAAACCGTCTACCGATGCCCAGGCCAGGCAGCTGGCCGCCGGTGAAATTGGCACCTTCGCCGCCTGGCGTGTGGAGGATCGAACCCCCGATCAGCTGCTTTTGTGTGACATCGGGGGCCGCACGCGGTCGTGGCTCATGGTGTCTCCCGCCTTGCATCAACCGACGCAGAACACGCTGCTCTACTTTGGATCCGCCGTTGTCCCGCGTGTGAGCAGGTCGACGGGCAAGTCGGGCATGGGCCTTCCGTTCCAGGCCCTGCTGGGTTTCCACAAGCGCTACTCGCGGGCACTGCTGGGTTCGGCCCGGTCGCGCCTGGTGATGAACACCGCGACGATATCTGCGTGAACGCCACCAGCATTCCCGCGATCCTGACCGGCATCTTCATGGGCATCGTGGCCCCGTACGCGTTGGCCTTCGCCTTCTGGCCGATGGCGTCGGCGGCGATGGGCCTCGATATCCCGGTGGACGACCACGTACGGCAGGTTCTCCAGGCCGCGGTCCTGCTCTCCGGGCCCGTCGCAGCCGGGTTCCTCGCGGGCAAGCTGGCGCCGGGACAGCCGGTGCTGCACGGGTTCAGCGCCGGGGCCATCGCGACGGTGGGCGGCTTCGCGCTGTTGAAACCGCAGCTCGCCCAATACGCGGCGATCATCTTCCTGGCCGGGGGGGCCGTCGGCGGGTGGCTTGCGCAGTGGTACGCGGTGCGGGGAAAGGCGCCGTGAGCAAGATCCCCCGCGGGTCCTAACCGCGAGTGACCGGCCGCCCGACGAGTGGATACGCCGGGTCGTTGTAACCGGGCGTGGAAGGGTGGCCCGCTTGCACCAGGGAATCCACCAGTGCCTCGTCCTCGTCGTCCAACGTCTTGCCGAGCGCGGCCAGGTAGCCGTTCCATTGCTCGAGGGTGCGCGGCCCGCCGATCACGCTGTCGATGATCGGGTTGCGCAGCACCCAGCCCACGGCGAAATCGCTCGCGCTCAGGCCCTTCTTCTGCGCGTGATCCTTGAGTGTCTGCGCGATCACCAGCGATTCTTCGCGGAATTCGGTCTGCATCATGCGTTTGTCGTTGCGGCCCGCGCGCGAGCCTTCGGGTGGCTTCTCGCCGGCCTTGTATTTGCCGATCAGCACGCCGCGCGCAAGCGGGCTGTACGGCACGACCCCGATGCCGTAGTGGTGGCAGGCGGGCAGGATGTCGTTTTCCGGCTGGCGGTTCATCGCGTTGTAATACGGCTGGCAGACAACGGGGCGAGGCACGCCGAGATCGCCACATACCCGCACGGCTTCGGCGATACGCCAGCCGCGCAGGTTGGAGACGCCCCAGTAGCGGATTTTCCCCGCGCGGATCAGATCCCCCATCACCGCGACGGTTTCCTCCATCGGCACGCTGCCGGTATCGCGGTGGATGTAGTAGATGTCCAGGTAGTCGGTGCCCAGGCGCTTGAGGCTGTCCTCCACCGCGCGCAGGACCCATTTGCGGCCGGTGCCGCGTTTGTTGGGGTCGCCTTCCACCATCGGGTTCGCCACCTTGGTGGCGACCACCCAGTAGTCGCGCTCCTTCGCGACCAGCTGGCCGGTGATGCGCTCCGATTCACCCTTCGCGTACACGTCGGCCGTATCGATGAAGTTGACGCCGGCGTCGCGGGCGCTGGCCACGATGCCCGCGGCATCGCCGGCGTTCGTCTGGTCGCCGAACATCATCGTTCCCAGGCACAGCCGCGAGACCTTGAGTCCGCTGCGGCCGAGGCTGCGATATTGCATTGCGTTGTCCTTCTTCATTTTGCGGCGAGCGCCTCGAGCAGGTGCAGGCCCGAACGCACTCCGGCGAGGTAAAGCGAAACCTTGGTGGATTCGTTGGGCGCGTGGTTGTTTTCGTCGTAGGGCGCCAGCGGCACCACAATCGACGGGATGCCGAGGATGCGTGTGAAGACGAAATCGGGCGTGGTGCCGCCGAGCGAGGGCACCACCAGCGGTTCGCGACCGAAGCCCTTCGCCACCGCCGCCTTGATCATCGGCACCAGGGGATGATCGAGCGGGGTGCGCGATGCGGGCGTGCCCTTGAGGTTGCGGATCTCGATGCCGGCATAGCCGCGGTCCTTCGCGAATTTCTGGACCGCGTTGAACACCGTGGTCGGGTCCTGGCCGCCGACCAGGCGAATATCCGCCTTGGCGATGGCTTCCTTGAAGATGATGTTCTTGATGCCCTTGCCGGTGTAGCCCGCGGAGAAACCCGAGACATTGAAAGCCGGGCGCAACATCAGGCGCTCGTGGAAGAGGCCATCGTCGTCTCCCGTCGTGGGCTCGGCGCCGACGGTATCGGCGAAACCCGCGTGGTCCACCTTCAACGCACGCACGGCCGCCAGGTCCACGGGCGCCACGGCGACATCGGCGTAACCCACGCCCGGCACCAGCAGCTTGCCGTCGCGATCAACCATCTCGGCCAGCAGGTGGATCAGGTCGAGCGTCGGGTTGGGCGAGACCCCGCCCAGGTTGCCCGAGTGCAGGTTGCGCTTGGCGCCGGTGGCATGGAACTCGAGGCCGAGGTTGCCGCGCACACCCATCAGCAGCACCGGCTGGTCGTTGGGGAACATCGGGCCGTCGGCGTAGCAGCAGAAATCCGCCTTCAGGCGATCGAGGTTTTCCTCGACGAACTTCGGCAACGGCACGCTGCCGGTTTCCTCGTCGCCTTCCAGGATCACCTTGATGCGTACCGGCAGATCGCCGTGTAGCTCGCGGTAGATCGCGATGGCGTTGAGCATCGCCAGGTGCTGGCCCTTGTTGTCGCCGGTCCCGCGGCCCCAGATGCGATCGCCTTCCACCACCGGTTCGAAGGGCCTGGTGCGCCAGCCTTCCTGCTTCTCGTCGGCGGGGTAGACATCGTAGTGGCCGTAGAGCAGCCAGGTCTTCGCGGCGTCTTTCGGGCCGGCTTCCGCGTAGATGATCGGGTGGCTGGTGGTGTCGTGCACCTCCACCGTGAAGCCCCAGCCCTCGAGGCGCTTGCGCAGGAATGCCACCTGGTCGCCGATGCCTTCGCCCGTGAGGCTCACGGAGGCGATGCGAACGGAGTCGAGCAGCGTTTTGACGAGCGCGTCGGAGCGATCGCGGACGGCGGTTTCGATCATGGGAGGGCCCTGGAAAGTGCTGCCCTCATTCTACGACGCGCCACGAACCCGCGCCGGGGCGCCCGCCCTCTCAGCCCTCGAGCGCCTCAGTCGAACGCGGCATTCAGCTCCTCGAAACGCTTCGCGAGCTCCTTCGGCGCGCGGCCTGCGAGCTTGCCCTCGAGCAACTCCGAGTGCAGCTTCATCTCGTCATGCCACTGCGACTTGTCGACCGCGGTGGCATTGGCGAATTTCTCCGCGGTGAAGGATTGCATGCCCCTCATGTCGAGCTCCGTGGGCACGTTGCCGAGCGCGGTCTCGCGCGCCGGCGCCAAGCCATCCGCGCGCTCCACGATCCACTTGAGGACCCGCATGTTTTCGCCGTAACCCGGCCACAGGAACTTGCCGTTGGCGTCCTTGCGGAACCAGTTGACCATGTAGATCTTCGGCTGCTTCGTGAGCCTGGCGCCGAGGGCAATCCAGTGCGCGAAGTAGTCCGACATGTTGTAGCCGCAGAACGCAATCATCGCGAACGGATCGCGGCGCACCACGCCCACCTGGCCCACGATCGCGGCGGTGGTTTCGCTGCCGAGGGTCGCGGCCATGTAGACGCCGTCGTTCCAGCTTTTCGCTTCGGTCACCAGTGGCACGGTGTTGGAGCGGCGCCCGCCGAAGATGAACGCATCCACCGGCACGCCCGCGGGGTCGTCCCACGAGGGATCGATCGACGGGCACTGCGCGGCGGAAACGGTGAAGCGCGCGTTCGGATGGGCGGCGGGTCGCCCACAGCCCGGCGTCCATTCCTTGCCGGTCCAATCCGTCAGCTTCGCGGGCGCTTCCTTCGTCATGCCTTCCCACCACACGTCGCCTTCGGGCGTGAGCGCCACGTTGGTGAAGATGGTGTTGGTCTTGATCGTTTCCATGCAGTTGGGGTTGGTTTCCCAACCGGTGCCGGGCGCCACGCCGAAGAAGCCGGCTTCCGGATTGATCGCGCGCAGCTTGCCGTCGGCGCCGGGCTTGATCCAGGCGATGTCATCGCCAACCGTCGTCACCTTCCAGCCTTCGAAGGCGGGCGGCGGGATCAGCATCGCGAAGTTGGTTTTGCCACACGCGCTCGGGAAGGCGGCGGTGACATAGCGCTTGGCGCCGCCGGGTGATTGCACGCCCAGGATCAGCATGTGTTCGGCCAGCCAGCCCTGCTCGTGGCCCATGACGGAGGCGATGCGCAAGGCCAGGCACTTCTTGCCCAGCAGCGCGTTGCCGCCATAACCCGATCCGAACGAAACGATTTCCTTCGCCTCGGGGTAGTGGACGATGTATTTGTGGTCGTTGTTGCACGGCCACACGACATCCTCCTGCCCCGGCGCAAGCGGCGCGCCGACCGAATGCAGGCACTTCACGAAATCGCCGTCGCCCAGCACTTCGAGCACCCTGGCGCCCATGCGCGTCATCAGCTTCATGTTGGCGGCGACGTACGCGGAATCGGAGAGCTCCACGCCGATGTGTGCGATGGGTGAACCCAGCGGGCCCATGCTGAAGGGCACCACGTACAGGGTGCGTCCGCGCATGCAGCCCTTGAAGAGGCCATCGAGTGTGGCGCGCATCTCCTTCGGGTCGACCCAGTTGTTCGTAGGCCCGGCCTGGTCCTTGTTGGCGGAGCAGATGAAGGTGCGGTCTTCAACACGCGCGACATCCGATGGATCGGACCACGCGAGGTAGGAGTTGGGACGCAGCTTCCCGTCGAGCTTGCGGAAGGTACCGGCCGCGACGAGCTCGCCGGCGAGGCGATCGTATTCGGCATCGGAGCCGTCGCACCAGTAGATGCGATCGGGCTGCGTCAGCCGGGCGACTTCGTCGACCCACTGCAGCAACTTGCGGTTGCGGGTGGGCGTGGCCCCGGCGACCGGGGCGGCTTGGGCGTGCATTGCGACTCCTCCAGACTTGCCGGTTTCCTCGATACGGAACCGGCGTTTTAGGTGCCAGGGGGGATTATCTCAAAACTCGGCGGGTGAGGGTTCGACGGGCGTCTCGGACGAAGTGCCGGTAGCGAAAAGGGCAGCCCGCGGGCTGCCCTTTTTCATCCGAAGCGCTCGGCCCGGTACGCCGCGGGATCCACAAACGGCGTGACGCCGGTGATCAGGTCTGCCATCAGCCGCCCCGTCACCGGGGCCAGCGTGAGGCCGTGGTGCGCGTGCCCGATGGAAAACCAGAGGTTCGCGTGTCTCGGCGCCTTGCCCAGGATCGGCAACATGTCCGGCGTGCAGGGGCGCGCGCCCATCCACGGTTCGGTATCGAGGCGTTCGGCGAGGGGAAAGAGGTCTCGCGCGATCGGCTCCGCGCGTCCCAGCTGCACCGGCGTCTTGATGGCGTCGCGCCGCGCGAATTCCGCGCCCGTCGTCAGGCGGATGCCCTGGCGCATCGGCGCGAGGAAATAGCCGCGCTCGTGGTCGAGCACGGGCCGGTTGAGCCTTGCATGGCCGGCCGCGCGGTAGTGCATGTGATAGCCGCGTTTGACCGCCAGCGGCAGGTTGTAGCCCAACTTCTGCGTCAGCGTGTCGGCCCAGGGGCCCAGCGCGATGACCGCATCACGCGCCTCTACATTGCCGTCGCCGGTGCGCACGCTCCAGCCGCTGCCGGTGGGCGCCAGGCTTGCCGCGTTGCCCTGCAACAGCTTGCCGCCGCGCGATTCGAAGAGGGCCAGGTAGGCGAGTGCCAGGCCTTGCGGATCGTCGACAAATACCGGATCGGTCCAGTGCAGGCCACCCACCAGCACCGGGGCCAGGTGGGGTTCCGCCGCCTCCAGGCCCGCGCGATCGAGGGTGGCGTGGTTGAGTCCGTATTCGGTCTTCCAGCGCGCGGCTTCGGCAAAGCGGATGTCGCGTTCGCGCTCCGTGCGGAAGACTTTCATCCAGCCGGTGCGGCGGAAGAACTGCGTGGCGTTTGCCTCGTTGGCGATCGCCTCGTGCTCGGTGACGCAATGTTCGATCAGGTGCGAATAGATGTGGGCGATCTTCTCGTGGCGCGCGGGGCGCGAATGGTGCCAGTACTTCCACAGGAAGGGTGCCAGCTGCGCGAGCGCCGACGGGTGGTAGTGCGCATCGATGGTGCGGTTGAGGCCGTAGCGGAAAAGTGCGCCGTAGTCGTGCGGGAAGCCGTAGGGATAGACGCCTTCGCGCTGGATGAGCCCGGCATTGCCGTAAGAGGTTTCTTCCGCGGCGCCGCGGCGGTCCACCAGCACCACCGTGCGCCCGCGCGATTGCAGGTGCAGCGCCACGCAGATGCCAACGATGCCCGCGCCCAGGACAACCGCGTCCGCGCTCGAGGAGCCGGCGGTCACCAGGCCGGCTTGGCAGTGCCGATCGAAACCATGCCGGATTCTAGCGCGGCCGGCGCCTGGGGCAGGTCGGTGCCCGGTGCCTCGTAGCCCCTGTCGGCACCGGTTTGCACACTACCGGTCATGTGAGGTACGCGTTGCTGCGCTGGTCGTGCGGCCAGAAGGCAAGCAGCTCGCGCTCCGAGGCGCGGGAGATGCCCTTTTCGGTGATGATGCCGGTCACCAGGTCGTGGGGCGTCACGTCGAAGGCCGGGTTCGCGACCGCCGTGGTCGGCGGCACGATCGCAACCGATGCGTAGTGGCCGTTGGCGTCGAGGCCGCGGACGTTGCGCACCTCTTCCGGATCGCGTTCCTCGATCGGGATCTCCTCCACGCCGTCTTCGATCGTCCAGTCGATGGTGGGCGAAGGCACCGCGGCGTAGAACGGGATGCCGTTGTCGCGCGCGGCCAGCGCCTTGAGGTAGGTGCCGATCTTGTTGCAGACGTCTCCCCGGCGGGTGACGCGATCGGCGCCCACGATCACCAGGTCCACCTGCTTGTGCTGCATCAGGTGTCCGCCCGCGTTGTCCGCGATGAGGGTGTGCGGCACGCCGTGGCTGGCGAGTTCCCACGCCGTGAGCAGCCCCTGGTTGCGCGGGCGCGTCTCGTCGACCCAGACGTGGACCGGGATGCCCATCTCGTGCGCCATGTAGATCGGCGCCGTGACCGTGCCCCAGTCGACCGTCGCCAGCCAGCCGGCGTTGCAGTGGGTGAGGATGTTGATCGGGCGCTTGAGGTGCGCGTGTTCCCGTTGCAGCAGCGTGAGGCCATGGCGGCCGATGGCGGTGTTGATGGCCACGTCTTCGTCGGCGATGGCTTGCGCCTCGTCCCAGGCGGCGGCCAGGCGCTCCGCCGGTTTGAGGTGCTGCAGGCGCGTGCGCATGCGCCCAAGGGCCCACGCCAGGTTCACGGCCGTGGGCCGGGTGGCCACCAGCATTTTCGACGCCTCCGAGATCGATGCGTCGGAGGTATCCCGCACCATCGCCAGCGCCAGCCCGTAGGCCGCGGCCACGCCGATCAGCGGCGCACCACGAAGGCGCATCGTGCGGATCGCATCGCCCATGGCGTGCGCCGTATCCAGCTTCAGGATCTCGAAGACGTGGGGCAGGCGGGTCTGGTCGACGATGTGCACGGCGTTGCGCGCCGGGTCTGCCCAGAGGCTGCGGTAGTGCCTGTCGCCGACTTTCATGGTTCTGATTTTACAGGTCGTTTGCCCTTGCTCCGCCGGAGTGTGGCGAGGCGGTTCCTCTCGACCCGGTCGCCACGGTGCGATCGAAATTTGAAACGGCGCGACGCACCGCTTTCGCTTTGCTGTAAAATTGAAATTTCCAGCACAGAGGTCGCAATGACCAAATACGTTTTTGTGACTGGTGGGGTGGTTTCCTCCCTCGGCAAGGGCATCGCCGCCGCCTCCCTCGCCGCGATCCTCGAATCGCGCAAGATCAAGGTTTCGATGGTCAAGCTGGATCCGTACATCAACGTGGATCCGGGCACCATGTCGCCGTTCCAGCACGGCGAGGTCTTCGTGACCGAAGACGGCGCGGAAACCGACCTCGACCTCGGCCACTACGAGCGCTTCATCTCCACCAAGATGACGAAGCGCAACAATTTCACCACTGGCCAGATCTACGAGCGCGTCATCAACAAGGAGCGCCGTGGGGATTACCTCGGCGGGACGGTGCAGGTCATCCCGCACATCACCGACGAGATCAAGGCGAGCGTGAAGGCCGCCTGCAAGGACGCCGAGGTCGGCATCATCGAAATCGGCGGCACCGTGGGCGACATCGAATCGCTGCCTTTCCTCGAGGCGATCCGCCAGATGGGCATCGAAGAGGGCCGCACCAACACCTGCTACATCCACCTCACGCTGGTCCCCTACCTGGGCAGCGTGGGCGAGATCAAGACCAAGCCCACCCAGCATTCGGTGAAGGAACTGCGAGGCATCGGCATCCAGCCGGACGTCGTGATGTGCCGCTCGGAAGTGATCATCCCGGAAGACGACCGCCGCAAGATCGCGCTTTTCACCAACGTCGACGTGCGTTCGGTGATCTCGTGTTACGACTCGGATTCGATCTACAAGATCCCGACCATGCTGCACAAGCAGGGCCTGGACGAAATCGTCTGCCGCAAGCTCGACCTGGCGGCGTATCCCGCGGACCTCACGATGTGGGACAACATCGTCGAGGCGCTGGAACACCCGGAACACGCGGTCGACATCGCCATGGTGGGCAAATACGTCGACCTGCAGGATTCCTACAAGTCGCTTTCGGAAGCGCTGGTGCACGCCGGCATCCACACCCGCACCAAGGTCAACATCCACTATGTCGATTCCGAGCAGATCGAGGCCAGGGGCATCGATGCGCTGAAGGACATGGATGCCGTGCTGGTGCCGGGCGGCTTCGGCAAGCGCGGGGTGGAAGGCAAGATCGCAGCGGTGAAATTCGCGCGCGAAGAGAAGGTCCCCTACCTCGGCATCTGCCTGGGCATGCAGATCGCCGCCATCGAGATCGCGCGCGACAAGTGTGGCCTGGAAGGCGCAAATTCCACGGAATTCGACCCCGACACGCCGCATCCGGTGATTGCGCTCATCACCGAATGGCAGAACCACGACGGCAAGGTGGAAAGGCGCGACGAAAAATCCAACCTCGGCGGCACCATGCGCCTGGGCGCGCAGCCCGCGGCGGTCAAGCGCGGGACGCTGGCGCACAAGGTCTACGGCAGCGACACGGTGGCCGAACGCCACCGCCACCGCTACGAGGTGAACAACCAGTACGTGTCCCGCCTCGAGGATGCGGGCCTGACCGTGAGCGCGCGCACCAAGACCGAAGACCTCACCGAGATCGCGGAGCTGGAAGGCCATCCGTTTTTCATCGGCGTGCAGTTCCACCCGGAATTCACCTCCACCCCGCGCGACGGGCATCCGCTCTTCAAGGCGTTCATCAAGGCGGCGCTGGAGCGGCACAAGCTGCGCGTTCCGGAGCCGGCGCTCAAGGTGATTGGCGGGAATCACCAAGGTTGAAGAGCTGATTCTCAACACAGAGGACACAGAGGATTCACAGAGGACACAGAGGAAAAAATAGATATTAAGTTCGCGTTGTCGCCAGCAGCATCGCGAACATCCATCAGTTTTTTTCTTTTCCTCTGTGTCCTCTGTGTCCTCTGTGAATCCTCTGTGTCCTCTGTGTTTCAAACAAACGTCACGAAGTTCGCGAGACTCAAGAAATGAAACTGTGTGGCTTCGAAGTCGGCCTCGACAAACCCTTTTTCCTGATCGCCGGTCCCTGCGTGGTGGAATCCGAGCAATTGCAGATGGATGTGGCCGGCCAGTTGAAGGAGATGACGTCGGCGCTCGGCATCCCCTTCATCTTCAAGAGCAGCTACGACAAGGCCAACCGCAGCTCGGGCAAGTCGTTCCGCGGGCCCGGGGTGGAAAAGGGCCTCGAGATCCTCGCCAAGGTGCGCAAGGTGATCGGCGTGCCGGTGCTCACCGACGTGCACACGGAAGCGGAAGTGCCCACCGTGATCCAGTTTGTCGATGTGCTGCAGACCCCGGCCTTCCTCTGCCGCCAGACGGATTTCATCCACGCGGTGGCGCGCGCCGGCAAACCCGTGAACATCAAGAAGGGCCAGTTCCTCGCGCCGGGGGACATGAAAAACGTCGTCGACAAGGCGCGCGAGGCGAGCGGCGCCGACAACATCATGGTTTGCGAACGTGGCGCCTCGTTCGGTTACAACAACCTGGTTTCCGACATGCGTTCGCTCGCGATCATGCGCGAGACGAAGTGCCCGGTGGTTTTCGATGCCACGCATTCGGTGCAGCTGCCGGGTGGCCAGGGAACTTCGTCGGGAGGCCAGCGCGAATTCGTTCCGGTGCTGGCGCGTGCCGCGGTTGCCGCCGGCGTTTCCGGCGTCTTCATGGAAACCCACCCGGATCCCTCGAAGGCGCTCTCCGATGGCCCGAACGCCTGGCCGCTGGCCCGCATGAAGGAGCTGCTCACCACCCTGAAGGATATCGACACGCTGGTGAAGCGTGGAGCCTTCGCCGAATCGAACATGTAGAAAACTGGTGTCAGAGACGACTTTCGCCGGCGGTTGCCGGCCGCGAAAGTGGTCTCTGACACCAGTTTTCCCCCAGGTAGAACCATGAAAACACTTGTACTCGGAGCCGGTGGCATCGGCGGATATTTCGGCGGCAGGCTCGCGGAAGCGGGCTGCGACGTCACCTTCCTGGTGCGGCCGAAGCGGCGCGAGGTGCTGGCGCGCGACGGCCTCGTGGTCGAGAGCCCGAAGGGCAACCTGAAGATGCCGGTGAAGACCGTCCTCGCCGGCGAGCTGAACGCGGGCTACGACATCGTCCTCTTCACCTGCAAGGCCTATGACCTCGATTCGGCGATGGACGCGATCGCGCCGGCCATGCAGGGCAGCGCGGCGCTGGTGCCGATGCTCAACGGCATTGCACACATGGAGCGCCTCGATGCGCGCTTCGGCGCGGCCAGCGTCATGGGTGGCACCTGCCAGATCAACGTGATGTTGCGCCCCGACGGCAGCATCCTGCATGCCGACCCGTTGCAGCGCCTGGTGTTCGGCGAGCGGGACAAGACGAAATCGGCGCGCGCCCAGGCGTTTGCCGCCGAGCTCGCGAAGACAAAAATCGACACGGTGCTCTCCGAGGACATCGGCCTCGAGATGTGGGAGAAAGTTGTGTTCCTCTCCGCGCTCGCCGCCATCACCTGCCTCTTCCGCGGCAACGTGCGCGAGATCATGGCCGCACCCGGCGGGCGCGAAGCGATGCAGCGCGCGCTCGATGCAAACGTCGAGATCGCCCGAGGCGAAGGCTTCGATCCGCGTCCCCAGGCGATCGAACGCGCCACCGCGCGCCTGACCGATCCCGAGGGCCTGTGGAGCGCCTCGATGCTGCGCGACCTCGAGGGCGGCGGACAGGTGGAGAGCGACCACATCGTTGGCTGGATGCTCGAGCGCGCGAACCGGCATGGCGCCGACGCCACGCTGCTTTCGCTCGCCTTCACACACCTCAAGGCCTACGAGAACCGCCGCGCCGCCAACCGCCTGCCCAGACGCTGATGCCACACGCGTTCGACGCCCTCATCCAGAAGGTCGACATCAATCCCTACGTCCGCGTGCCGGCCGCGGTCGTGCGCCGGCTGATCGAGGATGGCCTGAGGGATGGCGGTCCGCTGCCGGTCCGTGGCACCGTCCAGGGCAAACGCATCAGCGCAAACGTGGTGCGCTTCCGCGGCCTGTGGCGGCTCTACCTCAATGGGCCGATGCGCGCCGCGGCAGGGGTGGATGTCGGCGACGCAGTGACGGTGGTGCTCGACATCGACAGCGTGCCGAGGAAAACCCCCGAGCCGCCGGAGTTCACGCTCGCGCTGCGCAAGCATCCCGGGGCACGCCAGCGCTTCGAGCAGCTGGCGCCCTATCGGCAGAAGGAGATCCTGCGCTACCTCGCCAGCCTCAAGCGCCCCGAAACCTTCGATCGCAACCTCGGCAAGGTGATCGACTTCCTGCACGGCAAGAAGGTGACTGGCATCGTCGCCGTGACGCGCTGATGCTGGAGCCGCGTCCGCTGCGGCATCCCGTTGTTTTCGCGCCACATCCGCGTCACCGCCCGGCCGCGCCGCAGGGCCGGGGTGTTAGCATTCCTTCATGTCCCGGCCTTGCTACACAGAATGAAAAAAGCGGTCCTCGGCCTGGTACTTGCCGCTGTTGTGCTGGCTGGCGCGATGATCCTGCGCGGCGGTGCGGATGGCACCGTTTCCGGCGCCCCGCGGGCAGACCATTCGGCGACCGACGCCAAGGGGCGGCAGTCGCCTGAGGTGGTGCTGCGTATCAGCCCCGGGGCGTCTGGAACACCTCGTGCCACGGCCTACGCCGCTGCTTCCAGGGTCTCACCGTTGATGCGGGAGGCCAACTCCGGTGGCCCATCCAAGCCGATCTACGATCGGCTCATCGCCTCCACTGCGCGGACGCCGGAAGAGAACTATCTGCTGGCTGAGATCATCCGTATCTGCGGCCAGCGGGATGCCGTCAAGGCGCCGCCGACAAAGTCCGATCCGGCGGTTATGAAGTACAACGAGGCCCAGGTGCGCGACCTGCTGGACAAGGGCGCATCCGGAGGCGACCCGAAGGCGCGGGCGCGCTTGATCGAGAAGGACATCTGGGCGCCGCTCGCAGGTCCTGACGGCAACATGAGGATGGGGCAGGATTTCAAGATGCCCCGCATCACGGACGCGCAGCTCGAGGGGCTGCGCGAGGCCGCCCAGGCCCAGCTTTCACGGGCGATCCAGACCGGCGACTGGTCGTACTTCCAGTTCGTGCGGGCGCGTCCGCCGACGGGCATGGTCTTCGGGTTCGGGCAGCCATGAATCGCCGCGCCATCACCGTCGCCGTCGTGGCCATCGTCGTGGCCGTGGTCGTGGTCCTGTGGTCGTCGCGCGGCGGCGACAAGGAAGTCCCACGCAGCGCCCCCGCCGCAGGAGTCGCGAAACCGGCCCCCGCTCCCGCAACCAACCTGCCACCGGGCCCGCTGGTGCTCGTCACCCGCCCGCCGCGCGTCGGCGCCGCGGGCCAGCCGCGCGCGTTGTCCCCGCTGATGCAGGACCTCGCCAGGCACCGCAACTACAAGGACCACTACAACCGCCTGAGCGCGCTCACCACGCGGACGGCGGAAGAGTCGTACATGCTGGCCCAGATCCTCGACGAGTGCGCCAAGGTCGCCAACCGCAGGAAGCCCGCGAACAACGACTGGTTGTACAGCCCCGAGGCGGAACGCCGCTTCATGGAGACGCTGCCCGCCGACCAGCCGCAGCGCGCCCGGCGCCTGGCCGCCTTCCAGCAGATCAACTTCAATCCCTGCGCCGGCCTGGAGGGCATCGAGACCACGGAAGACACGGTCCGGGGTTTGTTCGAGACCGCCGCGGCGGCAGGCGACGCCAAGGCGCGCGCCCAGCTGGTCGTGCGCGCGGTCTGGGAATCGGTCATCGACCCCGCGGATCCCACGCGCCGGCGCATGGCCACCATCTCCGACGACCAGCTCGACGCGCTCAAGAAGGTGCTCGCTTCGGGGGACCCGCGCGCGCTGGTGGATGCCATCGAGGTTTTTTCCCTCCCCCTGGGCAACCTCACGCTGCAGGCGGGGCCCAGCCAGGTGCCGATGGACTATGCCGCCATCTACGCCACGCTCACCCTCGCGGCATGTGACCTCGGCTACCCCTGTGGTCCCGATTCACGCTACGTGTTGCAGTGGTGTGCCTTCAACAGCCAGTGTGATGCGGCAACCTACCCCGACCACGTGTTTTATTACGGCCTCGCGCCGCGCCCGGCCCAGAGCGTGCTGGAATACGAGGGCGCGCTGATGCGTGTGATCCAGGGCGGCGACTGGTCGTATTTCACCTTCCACCGCGGGCCGTCTCCCTGGCTGCTTCCGGTACGTTAGAGGCAAACCATGCAGCTCACGCCCATCCCGAAGCAGTGAGCTGGTTCCTCTACGTGATCGAGTGCGAGGACGGCAGCCTCTACACCGGCATCGCAATCGATCCGCACGCGCGCTACGCGCAACATGCCACCGGCACCGGCGCCCGCTATACGCGCTCGCACCCCCCGGTGAGGCTGCTGATGGTCGAGCCGCATCCCGACCGCTCCAGCGCGCTCAAGGCCGAATACGCCTTCAAGCAGCTTCCAGCCGCGCAAAAGCGCAAGCGCGCTCAGTAGAACTCGGGAACGTGCATCTGCGCCGGGATCGGCCGGCGCCCGTAGCCCTTGGCGCGCTCGCGCTCGGGCAGTTGCACCTCGGGCCGATGGATCTCCTCGTACGGCAGCAAGTCCAGCAGGTGTCGAATGCAGTTGAGCCGCGCCTTCTTCTTGTCCACTGCGTTCACCAGCCACCACGGCGCCTCGTCGATATGCGTGCGCTCGAGCATGACCTCCTTGGCGCGCGTGTAGTCCTCCCAACGGCGCCGCGACTCGAGGTCCATGGGCGAGAGCTTCCACTGCTTGAGCGGATCGTGGATGCGCGCGAGGAAGCGCGATTCCTGCTCCTCGTCGGTGATCGAGAACCAGTACTTGATGACCTTGATGCCGGAGCGAACCAGCATGCGTTCGAACTCCGGCACCGAGCGGAAGAACTCGTCGTATTCCTCGGGGCTGCAGAAGCCCATCACGTGCTCCACTCCCGGGCGGTTGTACCAGCTGCGATCGAAAAGCACGATCTCGCCCGCCGCGGGCAGGTGGGCCGCGTAACGCTGGAAATACCACTGCGTGCGCTCGCGGTCGTTGGGTGCCGGGAGGGCCACGACACGGCACACGCGCGGATTCAGCCGCTGGTTGATGCGTTTGATGACCCCGCCCTTGCCGGCAGCATCGCGGCCTTCGAAGACGATGACCACCTTGTGGCCGGTGGCGACGACCCAGTCCTGCAGCTTGACCAGCTCGCCCTGCAGGCGAAAGAGCTCCTTGAAATACTTCGCGCGCTCGGCGCGCGCGGTGGCATCGAGCCCGCGTCCGGCGCCGCCCAGGAGGTCTTGCGCGGTGCGGTCCTCGATTTCGATTTCGAGCTCCTCGTCATAACCGTCGATGAGATCAAGCTCGAGGCGTCGCATCAACTCTTCGTGGTCCGCCAGCATCGTGGTCATGGGAGCTCCCGGAAAAGCGTCCTCGATCATCGGGCTGCAACAAGTCCATTGCGTGACAGCGCGCGAAACCCGGCATGGCGCGTTGTATGATCCCCAGCGGAAGCGATATGACGAACTTCGGCGAATACGACTACATCATCGTGGGCGCGGGCAGCGCGGGCTGCGTGCTCGCCAACCGCCTCACCAGGGACGGGCGCAACAAGGTGCTGTTGGTGGAAGCCGGCGGCAAGGACGACTGGTTCTGGATCGACATTCCGGTCGGCTACCTCTACACCATCGGCAATCCACGCACCGACTGGTGCTTCCGCACCGAAAACGAACCCGGCCTCAACGGCCGCAGCCTGGGCTACGCGCGCGGCAAGGTGCTGGGCGGCTGCTCCTCGATCAACGCCATGGTCTACATGCGCGGCCAGAAAGTGGATTACGACCACTGGGCATCGCTCGGCAACAAGGGCTGGAGCTGGGACGAGGTCCTGCCGTATTTCAAGCGCGCCGAGCGCCACTTCGGCGGCGCCAACGAACATCACGGCTGCGAGGGCGAACTCTGCGTCGAGGAACCGCGCGTCAAGTGGGAGATCCTCGACGCCTGGCGCGATGCGGCCGAGGAAGCCGGCATCCCCAAGGTGGACGAATTCAATCGCGGTGACAACTTCGGCAACGCCTATTTCCACATGAACCAGAAGAAGGGCGTGCGCTGGAGCGCCAGCAAGGCGTGGCTGCGGGAAGCCCTGAAGCGTCCCAACCTGACCCTGATGACGAAGGCGCATACCAGGGCGGTGCGCGTCGGTGAGGTCGACGGGAAAAAACGCGCCATCGGCATCGAGCTGATGGTGGAAGGGCAGGGGCAAGGTGTGGCGCGCGCGCGCAGGGAAGTGATCCTGGCCGCCGGGGCCATTGGATCGCCTCAGATCCTCCAGCTCTCGGGCATCGGCGCGGGCAGCCTGCTGCAGCAACACGGCATCCCGGTCGTTCACGAGCTGGCGGGCGTGGGCGAAAACCTGCACGACCACCTGCAGATCCGCATGGTGTGGAAGGTCAAGGGCCCGACGCTGAACGAACGCGCCAACAGCTTCATCGGCAAGGCGCTGATGGGCGCGGAATACCTCCTCTTCAAGACCGGCCCTCTCACCATGCCGCCCTCGCAGCTCGGCGCCTTTGCGCGCAGCGATCCGTCCGAGGCCACGCCCGACATCGAATGGCATGTGCAGCCGCTTTCGCTGGAGAAGTTCGGTGAACAGCTGCACCCGTTCCCCGCGATCACGCCGTCGGTCTGCAACCTGCGGCCCACCTCGCGCGGGCATGTCCACATCAAGGGCACGGACCCGCTCGCCGCCCCGGAAATCCGCCTGAACTACCTCGCCACGGAACGCGACCAGCGGGTGGCGGCGCGATCGATGCGCGTGACCCGCACGATCATGACGGCGAAGGCGCTGTCCCGCTATTCGCCGGTGGAGTGGCGCCCGGGGGTGGAGGTGGAAGACGACGGGGCGCTGATCCGGGCCGCCGGCGACCTCGGCACCACCATCTTCCACCCGGTAGGCACGTGCCGGATGGGCCACGACGCCGGCGCCGTGGTCGACGACCAGCTGCGTGTGCACGGAATCGCGGGTTTGCGCGTTATCGATGCATCGGTGATGCCGCGGATCACATCCGGCAACACCAACGCCCCCACCTACATGATCGCGGAACGCGGCGCGGAACTGGTGCTCGCGGAAAACAAATGAGCAATCGCCTGATCGTCGCAATGGCGGTGGTCCTGGTGGCCGCCGGAGCATGGATGGCCTTTGGTCCCCGGCCGGGAGAAGACGCGCCCGCCGTTGCCGCCACCGAGCCGGCCCGGGCGCCCGCACCTGCCCGCGCCGTGGCGCCGGAAAAACTTTCGGCTTCGGCGGTGCTTGCGATCGACCCGCGTCCCAACCCGCTGCGCCCGGCCAACGCGGTGCCGGTCAAGGCCACGCTGTTCAACGAATTCCTCGGCGCCAGGCAATACCGCGCGCTGTACGACCGGCTGATCGGCTCCCCGGAAGGCATGACGGCCGAAGGCCGCCTCGTCCTCTACGAGCTGCTGCGCGCCTGCGCCAACATCACCGAAGGCCGGCGCCCCATGTGGAAGCCGCCCCAGGCCAAGCGCGATGACTTCGTGGCCAACATCGCCCCGGGAGATCCGCAAAAGGAAAAACGCATCGCCGCCTACGACGAGTTCACCACCAATCGCTGCCAGGGCCTGGAAGGCGTGACCATCACCCAGGCGGACCTGGACAAGATGCTGGTCGATGCCGCCTCGGCGGGTGATCCACGCGCCCGCGCAATGTCGATCGAGCAGGACCTGATGATCGCTCGCCGCACCCAGGGCCGGGATGCCGCCACCCTGTCGGATTCCCAGATCGATTCGCTCAAGCAGATCCTGGCCAGCAAGGACCCGGAGGCGATCCGTGTCGCCGGCCGCGTGTTGTCCAATTCGTGGAGCGATTACGCGTTGCGCCTGGGCGCGGACCAGCAGCCCGTGGACCAGCGCGCCTTCATGAACGCGTGGCTGGTGCTCGCCTGCGAATACGGCCAGCCGTGCGGCGCGGATACGCCGCGGCTGCAACAGGCTTGCGCCTTCCAGGGCCATTGCGATGCGCAGACCTTCCCGGACTACCTCTACTTCTACGGCAGCAGCCCGTACGATTCCCAGATGCTGGTGCAGTATCGGGGCCTCTTGCGCGCGGCGATCGAAACCGGCGACTGGTCGCAGCTAAACGTCGTTCGCGGCCTGCCCAACGTGCCCAACCGTACCAACTTCGTCCCCGGTCCCCGTTAGGGGCATCAAAACCCGTATCGAGGATGAAGGTCGCCGGCCACGCCGGCCCTATTTGCCGCCAGCGCCCGCGCCATCACCGGCAGGCCTGGCCGGCGAAAAGCGCCATTCGTCGCTGCGCTCCTTGCCCTGCAGCTTGCCCTCGATGCGCGCGGCCAGCTTTTCGCCGTCGCGCCAGTAGATGATCCGCTGCGGGAAATCGTGCGCGAGGTTCTCGAACACCACGCGCTGGTTGCCGGCTTCCTTGAACTGGAATTCCACCGGCGCCTGGCCGCTGGGGCTGGCGATGTAGGACATCGTTTCCTGGGTGTCGATTATGCGCAGGAACTCGTACGAGGTCTTGCCCGTTTCCCAGGACGACAGGTTCACCGCGGCCATGGTGCCGTTGCTGGGGCCGACCCAGGATTCCAGCACCTTTTCGTTGCCGCGTTCCTGCACCCAGCTGCCGGCCATCCATTCCAGGGACGCCACGCGCTTGGGGTTGGCGACGCGTTTCTGCGTGATCGTCTGCGAGAAGGCGACGGTGGAGATCAACATCAGGACGAGGACACGCAACATGGTGTTTCCTTGGAAGAGATATGCCGACATTATCGCAGCCCCGACGGCCGGACTCGCACGATTGCGACATCGCCCTCAGGCATCGACCAGGGCGGTGGCGAGTTCCGATCCGGGGTTGAAGAAATCCGAGGGCGCGCAACCGACGAAACGGCGGAACTCGCGGATGAAATGGCTCTGGTCGTAGTAGCCCGCGGCCAGCGCGGCGATCACACCGCGCCCAGCGCCATCCCGCGCGCAGCCGATCTCTGCGGCCAGGCCAGTGCCCTCGCCCGGCCACAGGTCGTTGATGTCGAATCGCCTGTCCGTCGCCTGCCGCATGGGGCGCCCGAAAAACCGGCGCGCGCGGCTGTGTTTGCGTGCGGCTGTCCGCCGGCAGCTCCGCGTACGGCGCGCCGAAATGCACGATGAGCTCCGGCCGGCCATCGGGCACGATACGCTCGGGGGCGATCGATCCTTCGGAAACGAAGGTCCACGTGCAATACACGAACTCGGCGATTGACGGCGGCGGGGCGAGCTCTGCGTAAGGCATCGGGCAAGGGTGCCCGCGCCGGACCCAGGCCGCAAGTTGCTTTCCAGCGCTGTTGCAGCACTGTGCGTCTTCGCCCTGGACCGGAAAATGGCTCGCGGCGGCATCGTGCGCTCGAACCCGATAGGTGTAACCTTCTGTTTCGATGAAGCAGCTGCGCACCTTCGGTTTCCTGATCTGGCTCGCCCTGGCCGTTGTTTTCGGCCAGCAGGCGGCGCTGCTGCATGGTCTCGGGCACGCCTCCGAGAAACTTTCGCAGAAGCAGGATTCGAAACCCGTCCCGGCCAAGTGCGACGAGTGTTTCACCTGCGCGCAGCTGGCGGGCGGCGCGCCCGCCACCGCCCCCACGGTGCCCACGGTCACGTGTGGCATCGACGGCGTCACCCACGTCCAGCAGGTCGCCATCGCGGCGGCGCTGCTCGCGTACCGCTCCCAGGCTCCCCCCGTTCTCCTCTGAACCGTCCGGTCCGCCGCGTGATGCGGCGGCTTGTGTCCATGTTCATGGGAGAAATCCGTGTTCCGATTCCGTTGCCTTTCCGGCGCCATTGCGATGGCGCTGTTTGCGGTCCCCAGTGCCTTTGCCGCCCCCGATGCAGAGCTGGCCGACATCCGCGGTGAGATTCGCGCCCTCAAGGAGGCCTACGAAGCGCGCATCCAGGCGCTCGAACGCCGGCTGAAGCAGGCCGAGGCGGCTGTCGCCACGCCCGTTGCGCCCGCACCCGCGCCGGTGGCCGCCGCAATGCCTTCGCCCGCGCCTTCCAGCTCCAAGAGCGCCTTCAACCCCGCCATCTCCGCCATCCTCAGCGGCACGTACGCGCACCTGTCCCGCTCGCCTTCCGGTTACGCCATCCCCGGCTTTTCCCCGGAAGGCGAGATCGGCCCCGGGCGCCGCGGCTTCAGCCTCGGTGAATCGGAGCTGGTGTTGTCCGCGAATGTCGATCCCAGTTTCTCCGGGACGCTGATCCTTGCGGTCACACCGGAAGACTCCATCGCGGTCGAGGAGGCGTACGGCCAGTGGCTCACCGCGCCGTTCGGGCTGTCGGCAAAGTTCGGCCGCTTCCTCTCGGGAGTGGGCTACCTCAACGAGCAGCATCCCCACGCGTGGGATTTCGTGGATGCGCCGCTCGCCTACCAGGCCTTCCTGGGCGGGCGCCATTCGAACGACGGTGTGCAGGTGAAGTGGTTGGCGCCGATCGACCACTACGTGGAGCTTGGCGTGCAGGCCGGCAACGGCGACGCCTATCCCGGCTCGGAGCGGGACCGCAACGGCGTGGGATCGAGCGCCTTCTACGCACACACGGGAGGCGACATCGGCGCGACCCAAAGCTGGCGCGCGGGCGTGTCGTACCTGCGCACGCGATCCGAAGACGAGCTGGGCGCCAGTGCCGCAAGCCGGCTGGGCATCGCGGATTTCGTGTGGAAATACGCGCCCCACGGAACCGGGCGCCAGAACCTGAAGGTGCAGGGCGAATATTTCAGCGGCCGGATCCGCGAGGCCACGCGCCAGAGCGGCTGGTACCTGCAGGGGGTCTACCAGTTCATGCCCGAATGGCGCGTGGGCGCGCGTTACGACCGACTCGATCCCCGTGGCGTGGACGACGTGACATACGCGCCTCGCAAGGCCAGCGTGATGCTCGACTACAACCCGTCGGAGTTCACGCGCATCCGCCTGCAGTTCGCGCGCAGCGAGCTCGCCTCGGGCGTGAGCGACAACCAGTTCTTCGTGCAATACATCCTGAGCCTGGGCGCGCACGGCGCGCACCGGTACTGAGAGGCGCCATGAAAATTTTCTCCAGGGTGTTGCTGGTCGCCGGCGCGATGTTTGCGCTTTCCGCACACGCCGCCATCTCCATCTTCGCCACGGTGCCCGAATGGGGTGCGCTGGCCGAGGAGATCGGCGGCGACAAGGTGAAGGTCTACGTCGCCACCACCGCGATGCAGGATCCGCACCGCGTCGAGGCGCGCCCCAGCCTGATCGCGAAGGCGCGTGGGGCGGATCTCATCGTGGCCACCGGTGCGGAGCTCGAGATCGGCTGGTTGCCGCTGGTGGTGCAGCAGGCCGCGAACCCGAAGGTGCGCCCCGGCACGCCCGGATACTTCGAGGCCGCCGCGGCGGTGCCGTTGCTGGGCAAGCCCACGCGTCTGGACCGTGCCGACGGCGACATCCATCCGCAGGGTGATCCCCACATCCAGGCCGACGCGCGCAACATCGGGCGGGTCGCCGCAGCGCTCGGCACGCGCCTGGCGCAGGTGGATCCCGCCAACGCAGCCTACTACCAGGCCCGGGCCACGGCGTTCGGCGCGCGCTGGAGCGAGGCGGTGGCCCGGTGGGAGAAGGCGGCCGCACCGCTGCGCGGGGTTGCAATCGTGGTGCAGCACAAGGCGTTCACGTACCTCACCGCGTGGCTGGGCATGACGGAGGTCGCCGCGCTCGAGCCCAAGCCGGGCATGGAGCCCACCACCGCCCACCTGTCGGGAGTGCTGGCGACATTGCAGCGCACGCCCGCGAAGATGGTGGTGCGCGCCGCCTACCAGGGTGATCGTCCGTCGCAATGGCTCGCGCAGCGCGCGAAAATCGCCACCGTGGTGCTGCCCTTCACCGTCGGCGGCACCGAGGGCGCCAGGGACCTCTTCACCCTCTTCGACGACACCATCCAGCGGCTGCTCAAGGCGACGCAGTGACGCTGTCGGCCTTCGACTGGAGCATCCTCGGCCCGGCGTTGATCGCCGGGCTGCTGGTCACCGCGACCCACGTTCCGCTCGGCACGCAGGTGCTTGCGCGCGGCATCGTTTTCATCGACCTCGCGATTGCGCAGATCGCAGGGTGCGGCGTGTTGCTGGCGGATCGCTTCGGCTTCGAGGCCGAGGGCATCGCCGTGCAAGTGGCCGCATTGTGTGCGGCGCTGCTGGGCGCCTTGCTGCTGACGTGGACCGAACGCATCTGGCCGGACGTGCAGGAGGCGGTGATCGGGGTGGTTTTTGTGCTGGCCGCGACGGGCGGCATCCTCCTGCTCGCCTCCAACGCGCATGGCAGCGAACACCTGCGCGACCTGCTGGTGGGGCAGATCCTCTGGGCGCAGCCGGCGCGGCTGTGGTGGGCGGCGGGCGTGTATGCGCTGGTGCTGGCGGCGTGGTTCGGTCATGGCGACCGCATGGGCCGCACCGGTTTCTACGTGCTCTTCGCGCTCGCGGTGACGGTTTCGGTCCAGCTCGTCGGTTTGTACCTGGTGTTCACCACACTCATCGTGCCGCCGCTGGCCACGCGGCGGTTCCGGCGCGCGCGCCTGCCCGCGGCCTGGGCGGTCGGCGCGCTGGGATACGCCGCGGGCCTGCTTGCGTCGACCGCTTTCGACCTGCCCAGCGGCGCGGTGATCGTGTGGACGTTGTGCGCCGTGGGATTGGCCGCGCACCTGCTTCACGGAAAACTGGTGTCAGACACCATTTCCCAAAACAGGGAAAATGGTGCCTGACACCCGTTTCAGGCGAATCCATTCATGTCCGTGATCACCGAGAAGAAGGCCTTCGAAAAGGCCGTGCCGATCCTCGCAACCGACGCGAAGCGGCTGCCAAAGTTGCTCGCATCGCTCACGCCGGCCGAGAGGAGCTGGGCGCAAGCAAACGGATTCGACGGCGCGCCCAACAGCCTGTGTGTGCTCGCCGATGCGAAAGGCAACATCGCGCGCGTGCTGGCGGGGGTACGCGATGGCGCGGATCCGTGGGCGCTGGCAAGCCTGCCGCACAAGCTGCCCCGCGGCCGTTACGCGCTGGGCAAGGGGCCGGTGGCGATCGGCGCGGACAACGCGGGCTTTGCATGGGACCTGGGCAGCTACCAGTACACGCGCTACAAACGCGGCAAACGCAAACCGGCCGACCTGCAGCTGGAGGGCAGTCCCCGCGTGCGTGAATCGCTGGAACTGGCCCACGCCGTGCGCCTGGTGCGCGACCTCATCAACACCCCCACCGAGGACATGGGCCCCGAGGACCTGTCCGACGTGACGCGTGAGCAGGCCGAACGTTTCGGTGGCGAATTCGACGAATGGGTGGGCGACGAGCTGCTGGCGCAGAACTTCCCCGCGATCCATGCGGTGGGCCGCGCGGCGTCCCGGCCGCCCCGGCTGCTGGAGCTCAACTGGGGCAACCCGAAGCACCCGCGCGTGGCCATCGTTGGCAAGGGCGTGTGTTTCGATACCGGGGGCCTGGACATCAAAAGCGCCGAAGGCATGCGCCTGATGAAAAAGGACATGGGGGGTGCCGCCCATGCCATCGCGCTGGCGCGCCTGATCATGCAGCGCAACCTGCCGCTGCGGCTGCAGTTGCTGGTGCCCGCGGTGGAAAACGCCATCAGCGGAATTTCGTACCGGCCGGGCGATGTGGTGCACACGCGCAGGGGCCTGAACATCGAGATCGGCAACACCGACGCGGAAGGGCGCGTGGTGTTGTGCGACGCGCTTGCCTACGCGGTCGAGCAGAAGCCTAAAACCATCATCGATTTCGCCACCCTCACGGGAGCGGCGCGCGTGGCGCTGGGCCCGGAGCTGCCGGTGCTTTTCGCCAACAACGAGAAACTCGCCGCCGGCCTGATGGCCGCCGCCGACGCCACCGAAGACCCGATGTGGCGCCTGCCGCTGTGGCGCAACTACCGCCGCCTCTTCGACAGCGACGTCGCCGACTTCAACAACTCCGGCAAGGGCGGCTTTGCCGGCGCCATCGTGGGCGCGTTGTTCCTCGACTACTTCGTGCCCGAGGACATCGCGTGGGCGCACTTCGACGTCTATTCGTGGAACGACGTGAACCGTCCCGGGCGTCCCATGGGCGGCGAGGCGCAGGGCTTGCGCGCGGTGCTGGCGGCGCTGGGCTGAGGCGGTGAAGCGATTGCTGGTGTTGCTGGTGCTGCTGATGGCGATCGGCGCCGGCGTGGTTTATGTCGCATTCAGTTATCCCGGGCTGATCGTCAAGGCGGCACTCGAGTTCTGGGCGCCGGACGTGATGGGCGCACCCGTGAGTGTCGAGGACATCCAGGTCTCCGCGCGCACCGGGCGTGGCGCCATCCGCGGGCTGGAGATCGGCAACCCGCCCGGATTCACCTCGCGGCGAGCGGCGCGTTTCGACGAGATCCGGGTGGCGATCGACCCCTTCACGCTCACCGACGACATCATCGTGATCCACGAAATCGTCGTGGACGCGCCCCGCATCAACTACGAACGCGGCAACAAGTCGGTGAACCTGGACGTGATCCAGGGCTACATCAATGCCTACGCCCGGCGCTCGGGCGCGAAGGAATCGGCGGCCGGCACGCCGGGTGCGTCGCTGCGCCGGCGCTTCGTGATCGAACGCCTCGAGATCCGCGCCGGCAAGGTGACCATGACCCATGCGTCGCTGAAGGGGCAGGGCGTGGACTTCAACCTGCCCGACGTGTTGCTGCGCGACGTGGGCAAGGGCACGGGCGGCGTGACCGCGAGCGAGGCCGCGGCGCTGGTGGCTTCCACCCTGCAGGTGAAGATCGCGCAGAAGGTCCTCACCAACGTGGAGCTCCTGCGCAAGGGCGGCGTCGAGGGCGCCGTGGACGCCCTCAAGGGCCTGCTGAAGTAATCAGAAGCGGTAGACCAGGCCCACGGAGTAGAAGTCGGTGTCGGCTTCGCCCGTCGTGCCCTGGCCGCCGATTTCGAACTTCTTGCCGACGTCGAGCCAGCGCTCCCATTCCACGCGGATGCCCGCGCGCGGGGTGAACATGTATTCGCCGCCGACGCCAAAGCGCGTCACGGTTTCGTTCACGGTGGTGGTGCGCTGGCGGTCGGCGGTGTTGCCGCTGGTGAAGTTGATGAAGCCGGAAAGTCTGGCTTCGGCCTCGAGGCGCGATTGCACCGCGCCGACGCGGCCATGAATCGACGCGCGGTTGCCGAGCGGGGCCGACAGCACCAGGTCCGCGCCGAAGCCCGAGATCTTGCGGTCCAGCACCACGGCGCCGGCGTTGAACGGGGCGTCGATCGTCTGCACGTCGGTGCGCAGGCGGCTCTGGCCGATGTCGGCGTAGTTGAGCTCCAGGGCGAGCCAGGGCAGGAAGCGGTAGCCGCCGAAGACCCGGAAGCCGGAATCCTTGTCGTCGAAGGCGCTGGCGGTCACGGTGCCGCCGACGACGGTGGAGTTGCGGTTGGCAACCAGCTCGCCATCGGTTTTGGACTGCCCTACCGCCAGGCCGCCGTACCAGGGCGACTGGGCCAATGCGGGGGTGGCGAGGACGGCGAAGGATGCGAGGGCGAGGGCGGCTTTGCGGTTCATCGGTGTTTCTCCGGGTTTTTTGAAAGCGGCACAATGTTAAAACAAATCGCGCCTGTCCCACTCCATTCGCAACACTTTGAAAATATTCCCTTTAACGGGGGGCGCCGCGGGTGAACTCTGGCGGCAAAAACCAGTCTTTAGCTCATCAGGCCGGGCTCCCCCCGGGCCCTTTGAACGGACTCGACATGAAAACTTCCTTCACGAAATATCTCGCCATCGCCATCGCCATCGCCGCCGCTGCGCTGGGCTTCGCCCTGCCGGCCTCCGCCGCGACCTCCTCCATCGATTACACGGACATCTGGTACGCCGCGCCGGCCGAATCCGAATCGGGCTGGGGGGTCAACCTGATCCAGCAGAACGACATCCTCTTTGTCACGCTGTTTGTCTACGGCACGGACGGCAGCCCGCGCTGGTTTGTGGGCCCGGCAACCGCCGCGGTGAACGTCAACACCTTCTCGGGGCCGTTGTTCGCGGTGACAGGCAGCTGGTTCGGGGGCACGTGGACGCCGCCGGCCACTGCCAGCCAGGTCGGCAACATCAACTTCGCCTTCAGCGGGGCCAACGCGGGCTTCCTCAGCTACATCGTGAACGGCGTATCGGTCACCAAGAACATCACCCGCCAGACGTTCGTCACCGAGAACCTTTCGGGCAACTACATCGGCGGCACCACCGCGCGCGGATCGAGCTGTGGCGGAAACGGCGGCATCCTGATCCACGGCGAGCTCACCATTTTCCACAACAACACGTCGGTGTCGATGTTCACGGATTTCATCACCGCCAACGGCCAGACCGCGCGCTGCAACTACGGTGGCAACTACAGCCAGGCCGGCAGCCTGGGCGCAATCACCGGCGGCAGCTTCAATTGCACCATCGGCACTACCAACAACGCGCTGGTAGGCAACTTCACGGTCACCGAGATCCGGACCAGTCGCAACGGCTTTGCCGGCATCTTCAGCGGCAACGACCAGTTCTGCTCCTACACCGGCTACTTCGGCGGCATCAAGGACGTGTTCTAAGGCCCTCCGGGCTTGCTGCTATGATATTTGCAAAGAAAAACCACCCCGCGCACGCTTGGGAGGTTTCACGATGCGAATGCAGCAAGCCCTGGGAGCTGCCGCTGTTTCCATAGCCGCCACCGCCACCCCGGCGCTGGCGCAGGAAGGCTTCGACGCCTGCACGGTCTTCACGCAGCCGGAAGCCGAGGCCGCGTTGGGAACCACCGCGGCGGGCGAGGTGCAGAACCCGAAGGTCAGGCGCCCAAAGGTGGTGCTCGCCTGCACCTACACCGGCACGGGCAAGGACGGCCAGGCTGTCGCGGCCAACGCCGCCTTCAAGTTCAGCCGCACCGATGCCGAGGCGCAGAAGGCCTTCGACGACGCGCGCCTCCAGTTCCAGACCAAGCCGTTGTACATCGCGGGCGCCGAGGCGTTCTGGAGCGCGAAAACCGGCCAGATGAACCTGCGCAAGGGCCGCACCTGGCTCACGCTGTCGGTCGGGTCCGCCAAAACCGCGGAGCGCGAGCTGGAACCGGCACGCAAACTGGCGGAGATGCTGGCCAGGAAGCTCTAGTAGAATCGGCCCGGTACCCCCTACCGGAGCCTGCTGCATGACCGCCATCATCGAAGTTGTTGCCCGCGAGATCCTCGATTCGCGCGGCAATCCCACCGTAGAGGCGGACGTGCTGGTCGAATCGGGCGCCATGGGCCGTGCCGCGGTGCCTTCGGGCGCATCCACCGGCAGCCGCGAGGCCATCGAACTGCGCGACGGCGACCCCCAGCGCTATTTCGGCAAGGGGGTGATGAAGGCCGTAGAACACGTCAACACGGAAATCTGCGAAGCGGTGCTCGGCCTCGACGTCTCCGAGCAATCCCACATCGACAGCGTCCTGTGCGAACTCGACGGCACCGAAAACAAGTCGCGCCTGGGCGCCAACGCCATCCTGGCGGTATCGGTTGCGTGCGCAAAGGCCGCGGCCGAGGAATCCGGCCTTTCGCTCTACCGGTATTTCGGCGGCAGCGGACCGCGCCGCATGCCGGTGCCGATGATGAACGTGATCAACGGCGGCGCGCACGCCAACAACAACCTGGATTTCCAGGAATTCATGGTGCTGCCGGTGGGCTTCACCTCGTTTCGCGACGCGTTGCGCTGCGGTTCGGAGATCTTCCATACGCTCAAGAAGATGATCGACAAGGAAGGCATGTCGACCGCGGTGGGCGACGAAGGCGGCTTTGCCCCGAACCTGCCGAGCAACGAGGCCGCGATCCAGTACATCCTGCGCGCAATCGAGGGCGCGGGTTACCTGGCCGGCTCCGACGTGTTGATCGGCATGGATTGCGCGGCGAGCGAGTTCTACAAGGACGGCAAGTACCGCTTCGAGGCAGAAAAGCTTTCGTACACGGCGGCGCAGCTCACCGACCTCATGGCCACATGGTGCGACAAGTACCCGATCGTCACGATCGAAGACGGCATGGCCGAACAGGACTGGGACGGCTGGGAGCTGCTGACCCGGCGCCTGGGCAAAAACGTGCAGCTGGTGGGCGACGACGTCTTCGTCACCAACACGGCGATCCTCAAGGAAGGCATCCGCCGAGGCGTGGCCAATTCCATCCTGATCAAGATCAACCAGATCGGCACGCTGTCGGAAACCTTCGAAGCCATCGAGATGGCGCGCCAGGCCGGCTACACCAGCGTGATCTCTCACCGGTCGGGAGAAACCGAGGATTCCACCATCGCCGACATCGCCGTGGGCACCAACGCGATGCAGATCAAGACCGGCTCGCTCTCCCGCTCCGACCGCACCGCCAAATACAACCAGCTGCTGCGCATCGAGGAAGAGCTGGGCGAAGGCGCCTCGTATGCCGGGCGCGACGCGTTCTACCAGCTGAAGTGAAACAGCTAGCCTTCGTCCTCGCCGCACTGCTCCTCGCCCTCCAGTATCCGCTCTGGATCGGCAAGGGCAGCTGGATGAAGGTCTGGGAGCTGGAACGCCAGCGCGTGGCACTGCACGAAGGCAACCTGCGCCTGAAGGCGCGCAACGACGCGCTCGATGCAGAGGTGCGCGACCTCAAGGAAGGCCTCGATGCGCTGGAAGAACGCGCACGCCTCGAGCTCGGCATGGTCCGGCGCGACGAAGTCTTCTACCAGGTGATCGCGAACAAGTAGGTGGTGTGAGCGACCCGCGCGTCTCGATCCTCATCCCCGCGTACAACGAACGCTTCTTTGCGGCCACGCTGGCGAGCGCGCGCGCCCAGACCTATGCCGGCATCGAGATCGTGGTCTGCGACGATTCGCCCGGTGGCGCGATCGAGGCCGAAGTCCGCGCGGCCGGCGACGCCCGCATCCGCTACCAGCGCAACCCCACGCGCCTGGGATTCCACGGCAACTTCACCGAGTGCTTCAACCAGGCGCGCGGCGAGCTGATCAAGTTCCTCAACGACGACGACCTGCTGGCGCCGCAGAACGTGGCCGGCCTGGTGGCGGCCTTCGATTTCGACCCGCGCGTGACGCTGGCGACGAGCCGCCGGCGCGCGATCGACGCCAACGGCGCTCCGGTGCAGGGCCACCTGGCCTCATCGCCGCTTTCGATGGCCTCGTGCCTGATTCCCGGCGGCGAGCTCGGCAACCTGGTGCTGATCAACAGCCTCAACCTCATCGGCGAGCCCAGCACCGCGATGTTCCGCAAGCGCGACCTGGTGCCGGAGGCGGGCAGCATCTTCCGCTGGGGTGGGCGCGATTATCACTGCCTGGCGGACCTGTCGCTCTGGTTGCGGCTGCTGGCCCGCGGCCACGCCTTCTACCAGGCGGTGGTGCTTTCCGACTATCGCGTGCATGCCGGCCAGCAACAGGAGACCGACGCCATGGGCGTGGCCTGCATCGCAGAGCGCTTCGACCTGGCCTGCAAGGCGCGCGAGGTGGGATACCTGCGCGAGGCGGCGCAGTTGCGCGCCGCGATCACGATGCCGCTCAGGATGGCGGAGCAGGCGCTGCGAGGCGATCCTGCGTTGCCGCAGGACGTACGGGGCGAGCTCGAACGCCTGGCCGGGGCCATTCGCGCGCGACTTGCGGCGGCGCCTCTGGGTTGACCCGTTCGATCCGCGACAGGTGCATCTTGCAGGTGCCCGAGTCGGATCTGTCGCGGCAGGGGGAAAGTCGTTGTGCATGTCAAATCCGTCCGGAGATGTGGGGGAATTCCACGGGTCGCTCTCGATGTACCTCCCAATCGCCGGGTCGTGGTCACGGAAGTAGTTGTACTGGTTTGTCGCCTTTCCATCGTAATACTGCAAATCTCGGATTGTGACCGACCCTACTTGACCTTCGTCCGCGCCTTGGCCGCGCTTCGAAATTGGAACACGCCCTTGACCTCCAGGTCAGGCGCGACCTTGTCGAGCGCCGCCAAGCCATCCCGGGCTCGACCTCTCCAGCCCGGCCCGCGCGAGATGAGGTCCGCCCAAACAGCATCGAGGTCCGCCGGCCTGCGATCCCTCAGCATCTCGATCAGCGCGGCGGCCTGCTCCAGGTCCTTGCGGGCCTTGGTGGCAAACGCCCTGGGGCGTTCTGGCGCGACAATCATCTTGTGAAGGGCGAAGCGTGCGGGGTCCGGAAGGTTGACAAGAATGGCGCCGGAATCGGCGAGCAGTGCGCCCTGGGTGATGTCCTCGAGCGACAACTCCATGAACTTCAGCGGCTGCAGCGTCAACTTGAGCTTCGGATGTTCGTAGGGTTCCTTGCCGCCCCGGTGGAGGGTAGTGACAAAGTCCAGCCGAAAGTCGGGATCTTTGGGGACCACGTAGCCGCCGCCGCTCTTCGCCGCCACGTCGGCTAGCGGGATGAACCCCATCTTCAAGGAGTCGACCGCCGCATGGGCGTCGACTTCGATGTTCGCCGGGAGAGCCAGGGCGACATTCTTGCCCGCGTGCGCAAAGTCCACGTCCTGCGTACGATCCGCAGCAGACCACGCGACGCCAAACATGTTGCCGTAGGCGAGGAACGCATGGGTGCCGATCAAGACTCCTCCTGCCCTGAAGAAGCCGTACTCGGCAAGCCTGCGAATCACTCGCAGGTGCCGGGGGATGATGGCCGCGTTGCCGAGCGCGATGGCAGAACGCGCCAATCGCTCGATTGGCTCGGCAAGCGATTTGCGCGCTTCCCTGGAGGATCGCTCCACCAACTCCGTCACCGCAGCGCTTTCCGGGCCGACGTAGATCTGGCGAACGTCGCCGGAGATATCGGTGTACTGGAAGTACCAGTACTTGGCGCCCTTGACGGTCTTGGAAACGAACGAGCCGTTCAGGTTTGTGACCGAACGCGATACGTCCCTCGAGAGCGCGGCGTCGAAGATCTGCGCGTACGCGGATTGACCCGAGGCGGACAGTTCGCGGAAGCGGGGCTGCTGCATTGGGCTGTACTAGGAATTGAGTGTTTCTAGTATAACCTGCGATCAAGAGTGCTGCTGGGTTATACTAGATTATGTGCAGCATTAGTATAGCGTCGGCATCGTGCCCATCGAGATTCGCTCTGAGCCGCGCAGGTGCACCATATCCATGCACAAGTAGTTGTAGTGTTCAGAGGCGACCTATGCAGCCTGCCGAATTAACGACTCGGCAGGGATTCCAAGGCCTCGGTGCAGTTTCCATGCCATGGCCATCGTAAGCGGGCGCTTGTGGCTGAGAATCTCGTAGACGCGATTGGGCTGGCCGATGTAGGGCACGAGATCCTTCACGGAGAGGCCGCGGTGCTCCATGACGAACCTGATGGCGGCCACCGGATCGGGAAGATCCAAGGGAAAATGTCGTGCCTCGTACGCCTCGACGAGAGTGACGAGGACATCCAGCCGGTCCCCTTCCGGCGAATTTCGCTTCGCGTCCATCAGGCGTTCGATCGCCTTGAGCGTCGCCTCATAGTCCCTCTTCGTCTTTATCGGCTTGATTTCCATTGATGGCCTCAAACAGTCTGTGCGTTGATCTTGTCGTACTGAGAATGCGTGCCAATGAATCGTACATATACGACCCGATACGGGTAGTTGATCCAAACGATGATTCGATACTTGTTTCCTGCGATGTTGAAGACCGCGGGGAAGGGCAACCGGGATCGTGTCGTTCCCATGGGGCGCCGCGCGATCAAGTGGGTGACGTTGTACAGTCACGCCGCGACGCACCCGTCCGCGCGCCGCTTCAACTACCCTTCTTCGCCAGCCAGATACCCGCCAGCACGATAGCCCCGCCCATCAGTTGCGCCGGGCCAAGCGTCTCGCCGAAAAGTGCCCACGCCGCCATGGCGGCCACCACCGGCTGGATCAGCAGGCTCACCGAGGAGAGCGACGCGGGCAGGTGGGCGAACGCGTAGGCGATCAGCCCCTGGCCGAGGATCTGCGAGACGATCGCCAGGCCCGCCACCACGAGCCAGCCGTGGGCGCTCGAGGGCCAGAAGGGTTGCGGCGACAGGAGCGCGGCCGGTAGCAGCAGGATCGCGGTGATGGTGGTGCTCCACGCCATCAGGCGCGACGTCGAGACGCCGCCATCGCGCGCCACCTTGATCGCCAGGAAGTAGCCCGCGTAGAAGATCGCGGTCATCGCGCCCACGGCGTCGCCGAGCAGGCGCGTGCCCCCGATCATGAAGTTGGGGCCGACCAGCACGAACATGCCGGTGATGGCGAGCACCATCCCGAGCAGGAACGTGTGTGTGGCCTTGCGCTTCCAGAAGAGCCAGCCCGCGAGCGTCACGAAGATCGGCGCGAGGTTGGCGAGCAGCGTGGCGTTGGCCACCGAGGTCCAGACGATCGACCAGTGCCAGAAGCCGAGGTCGAGCGAGAAGAAGAGGCCCGCCAGCACCAGGGCGGGCCATTGCGGTCGTCCCGCGGGCGCGGCCTTCTCTCGGGTCAGTACCCAAGCCCATAACAGGGGCACGGCGAGCGCCGTGCGCCAGAAGGCGCTTGCCACGGGTCCGGTATCCGCGAGGCGCACGAAGATCGGTGCGAACGCGATGGCGCAGCCGCCGGCGAGCAGGCAGAGGAAGGCGGCTCGGTGCATGGAGGCGGCTATCATAACGGACCATGCCGAACGAATTCCTTTCCGCCGTCATCCTCCTCGCGCTCGTGACCGACCCGTTCGGCAACGTGCCGCTGGTCAATTCCATGCTCGCGGGAGTGACGCCGGCGCGCCGCCGCCTGGTGATCCTGCGCGAATGCTCGATCGCTTTCGCGATCCTGCTGGGGTTCATGCTGGCGGGGCACAAGGTGATGGAGTTCATGCACCTTTCGCAGACTTCGCTGTCAATTGCAGGTGGAATCATCCTTTTCATGATCGCCATCCGGATGGTGTTTGGTCATCCAGAGGGCACCTTCGGCTCGCAGCCGGGTGGCGAGCCTTTCATCGTGCCGCTGGCGATACCGCTGATCGCGGGCCCTTCGGCGCTCGCCACCGTGATGCTGATGGCCACGCGCGATCCCTCGCGCCTGGGCATGTGGGCGATGGCCATCACCGTCACCATGTTCGTCGTCGCCATCGTGCTGCTGGCCGGCGAGCGCCTGCAGCGCTGGCTCGGCGAACGGGTCATGCAGGCGTTCGAGCGGCTGATGGGCCTGGTGCTCACGGCGATCGCGGTGGAGATGTTGTTGGGGGGTATTCGCGAATTCGTCGTGGGCCTGAAATGAGCAAGGCCTTCACGCGCGAGGACGCCGAAGTCCCCGAGGAAGAATTCGACGAAGAAGACCAGAACCCGATCCCGCCGGGCTCGAAGAACTACATGACCCCGCAGGGCTGGCGCCGCATGCGCGACGAGCTCTCGTGGCTGGTCAAGACCGAGCGCCCGCAGGTGACGTCGGTGGTTTCGTGGGCCGCGAAGCTGGGTGACCGCTCGGAAAATGCCGACTACCAGTACGGCAAGAAGCGCCTGCGCGAGATCGACCGGCGCATCCGTTACCTCACCAGGCGCATCGAGGCCGCGGAGGTTGTTGATCCTTCCACCCGCGAGGAGACCGACCAGGTCTTCTTCGGCGCCACCGTGGTCTACGCCAACGCCGAAGGCGAGGAGAAGACCCTGCGCATCGTGGGCATCGACGAGATGGAGCCCTCGAAAGGCCATGTGAGCTGGATCTCGCCCATCGCCCGCGCATTCATCAAGTGCCGCGAGGGCGACGTCGTCACGCTGCGCACGCCCGGTGGCGATGAGGAGCTGGAAATCCTCGAAGTCCGTTACGAGGAGATCCCGATTGCCGCCTTCGTGAAGCCCAGCTAGAAACTGGTGTCAGAGACGACTTTTTCAACTTGGCGGCGGTCGGCCGCCAACTGCAAAAGTCGTCTCTGACACCAGTTTCACGCCTTTTTCACGCGAGGCGGGCTTGTACAATAGCCCGATGCGAATCTCCCTCTTGCCGGCCGCGCGCGCGCTGCTTGCCGCCACGGGCCTGCTGGCCGCCGGCACGGCGTGCGCGCAGTCCGCCGCGCAGCTGTCCACGCGCCACTTCCTGTGGGAGGCGGTGTCCCTGACCAATCGCGTCTACCTCTACGGCACGGTGCATGCGGGCAAGCGGGAATGGTTTCCGCTGCCTCCCGTGGTCGAGGCGGCTTTTGCCGATGCGAAGGTGCTGGTGGTGGAGGCCGATGTCACCGATACCGCCGCGATGGCAAAGTCGGGCCCGGCGATGACCTACCAGCCGCCGGATTCACTCGCCGCACACGTGTCGAAGGACGACTACGAACGCTTCCGCAAGCTGCTGCCGCGCTACAGCGTCGCGGAACCGCAGCTTGCGCAGATGAAGCCCTTCATGGCGGTCTCGGTGCTGGTGTTCAGCGAATGGGCGCGCCTGGGCTACTTGCCCAGCCTCGGCATCGATTCGTACCTGATCCGCAAGGCCCGGGCGGACGGGAAAACCATCGTTGAGCTCGAAGGCGTCGAGACCCAGATGAAGCTGATGGACTCGCTGACCGACGACGAAAACCGGGATGTCTTCGAGGGAACCCTCAAGGCGCTGGAAACGGGCCTGACCGGCGAACAGATCACCGGCATGGTCAACGCCTGGCAGACCGGCGACCCGGGCCTCATGCTGGATATCGCCCGCCGCTACAATGAAAAGG